>Ga0136624_1000449_pt1 | contig 15781 bp, 16 predicted proteins | sample AntDrymUQ4692206_2_FD_104802 | JGI IMG/M metagenome (GOLD analysis project Ga0136624, IMG submission 104802) | Polar desert sand microbial communities from Dry Valleys, Antarctica - metaG UQ469 (22.06) | ecosystem: Environmental > Terrestrial > Soil > Desert | place: Antarctica: Dry Valley... | reverse complement strand
GGTGACCTTGGCGACGACCGACGCGGCCGCGACACAGGCCGCGACCCGGTCGCCCTTCCACACCGCGAGCGCCGGTGCCGGCATCCCGCCGATCGGGAAACCGTCGGTCAGGACGTACGACGGGCTGGGCGCCAGCCGACAGACCGCCTGACGCATCGCCCGGACGTTCATGACGTGCAGGCCGCAGCGGTCGACCTCCACGGACGGGACGACGACCACCGACCAGCACAGCGCCCGGCGCACCACCTCGTCGTAGGCCGCCTCCCGGGCGGCCGCGGTCAGCAGCTTGGAGTCGGCGAGCCCGGGGACCTCACCCCGCCGGCCTGCCGGCAGGACCACGGCGGCGACCACGAGCGGACCGGCGCACGCGCCCCGGCCCGCCTCGTCGGCGCCGGCGACGTGCGGGAAGCCACTTCGCTGCAACACCCGCTCGAGCGCCCACAGGCCGTTCTCGGACCGCACGACGGGTCGGGGCGCCCTCATGTCGTGAGCCGGCGGACGAGCTCGGCGAGGCCCTCCGGGTAGACGGTCTCAGTCGTCGAGCGCAGCTGCTCGGCGGTCCACCAGCGGTGGTCCAGGACGAATCGCCGCTCGAAGTCGGAGAAGCCGGCAGTGTCGACGTCGTGCGCATCGATGCGGGCCAGGAAGAACTGCTCGGACTGCGCGTAGTCGACGCCCGCGAGGGTGAAGGCGGCGTCGCGTTCGAGCACCACGTCACCGAGATCGTCGGGGCGAAGGACCAGTGCGGTCTCCTCGCAGACCTCGCGGACAGCGCCCTCGCGCGCACTCTCGCCGGGTTCGAGCCCGCCCCCGGGGGTGAACCACCAGGTGCCGGCGACCCGGTCGTCGGGGTCGCAGCCGAGGAACAGCAGCACCCGCCCGGTGGCGTCCACGAGCAGCACCCGCGCCGCCCGGCGCTGGAGTGGCATGGTCACCGAACCACCCTACGAGCAGGATCGCCGTTGAGCACGAGCTCGGCCGTCAGTCGAGGCTCAGCCGCCTCCGGCCAGCACTGCGCGAGCGCAGACGACGCCGCAGCGCCACGAGCGGCAGGGCGCCGACCACACCGAGGGCGTACGGCGTGGCGACCGCCGCCGACGCCGGCAGCGCGGCGAGCTTGCCGTCGAAGGTCTTGGGCACCGACAGGACGTCGGCGTTCGACACCGGCCAGACGACGACGAAGGCCCGGCCGATGACCTTGTCCTGCGGGACCGTTCCGGAGTTCGGGTCGTCGATGTGGGAGCGGGAGTCGCTCGATGCGCCGCGGTGGTCACCCATGACCCACAGCCGCCCCGGCGGGACGAGCACCCCCTCCGCCCCGGTCGGGCAGCTCGTCTCACCGGTCCCCGCGGCGCAGAAGGGCAGCTGGTTGTCCTCGAACAGATACGGCTCGTCGAGCTCGACCGGCCGATCGGCTCCCTCGGGCTGGACAGTCACCTTGCCGTTCGAGCAGCAGGCCACCCGATCGCCCGGGACGCCGATGACGCGCTTGATGAAGTCCTTCTCACCAGGCGCCCCCACCCCGATGGCGCTGGTGACGGCGCGCAGCACCCGCTGGACGCCCCCGGTCGGCTCGGCGATCTGGGTCTCGGGGGTGAAGGAGTCCAGCCCGTTGAACACCACGATCTCGCCGCGGTGGATGTCGCGGAAGTCGTAGACGAGCTTGTTGACGAACACCCGGTCGCGGATGGCGAGGGTCTCCTCCATCGAGCCCGACGGGATGTAGAAGGCCTGCAGGAGGAAGGCTTTGATCAGCAGCGCGAGGCCGAGGGCGATGAGCACGAGGAACGGCAGCTCCTTGAAGAAGCTGCCCTTCTTGGCCGGCTCGCCCTTGCCGTGCCTGCCGCGCTTGCCCGAGCCGGTCTCCGGCGGTGACCCGCCAGCTACTCCCGGAGCAGTCGGAGACTGCGTCGTACCCGTGGCGCCCTCGTCGCTGCTCATCACGCGAACCCTAACGGAGCGGGGCCGCCGTCCGTGCCGACTCAGGCCTCGGCGGGAGCGGACGGTGCGGCGGTCGAGGGAGCCGGGGGGGCGGCAGGCTTGGCAGGCGCGGTCGTCGCGGCCACCTTGGCAGGCACCGAGAAGCGCTTCTCCTTGATCTTGGCCTTCTTGCCGCGCAGCTCGCGCAGGTAGTAGAGCTTGGCGCGCCGCACATCGCCGTGGGTGACGACCTTGATCGACTCGATGACCGGCGTGTGCACCGGGAAGGTGCGCTCGACCCCGACGCCGAAGCTCACCTTGCGGACGGTGAAGGTCTCGCGGTTGCCGCCGCCCTGCCGGCGGATGACCACGCCCTGGAAGTGCTGCACGCGCGAGCGGTTGCCTTCCACGACCCGGACGCCGACGTCGAGCGTGTCGCCCGGACGGAAGTCAGGGACGTCGGTGCGCAGCTGCGCGGCGTCGAGATCGTCCAGGATGTGCATCGGGTGCGTCGCTTCCTCGTGCGGCGGGCGCACGCGCACGCGCCGCCGGGCTGGTGGGGTCTGGCGCCTGTCCTCGAGGACGGCGCAGCAGCCCTCTACTCTGCCACAGCGCCCGGTGGGCGAGGCGCGGCGCGGTCGGCCAGCAGGTCGGGGCGGCGCGCCGCCGTACGCTCGACGGCCTGTTCCCAGCGCCACCGGGCGATGCGGGCGTGGTCCCCGGACTGCAGCACCACCGGGACCTCGAGGCCGCGCCACACCGGCGGGCGGGTGTAGACCGGACCTTCGAGCAGGCCCTCCATCTCGCCGGGAGCGAAGGAGTCGTCGCGGTGCGAGGCGGCGTTGCCGAGCACACCGGGCAGCAGCCGGGCGACCGCCTCGACGATGACCAGCACCGCGACCTCGCCGCCCGCGAGCACGTAGTCGCCGAGGCTCACCTCCACCACCCGGAACCGCTCGGCGGCGTCGAGCAACACCCGGGCGTCGATGCCTTCGTAGCGCCCGCAGGCGAACGCGAGCCACGGCTCGGCGGCGAGCTCGGCGGCGAGCGCCTGCGTGAACGGCCGGCCGCTCGGTGACGGCACGATCAGCACCGGCTGCTCGGCCGGCCCGCCCGCCGCGAGCACCGCGTCGAGGGCGCCGCCCCACGGCCCGGGCGTCATGACCATGCCCGGTCCCCCACCGTACGGCGCGTCGTCGACGGTGCGATGGACATCGCTCGTCCAGGTCCGCAGATCGTGGATCCGTACGTCCAGCAGGCCGCGCTCGCGGGCCTTGCCGAGCAGCGAGACCGACAACGGAGCCAGGTAGTCCGGGAAGATCGTGACGACGTCGACGAGCACTACTGCTCCGGGGCGCTGTCCGAGAGCTCGAGCAGCCCCTCGGGTGGGTCGATCACGAGAATGCGCGCCACGACGTCCACCTCGGGCACCATCGCCTGAACGAACGGCACGAGCACCTCCGCGCCGTTGTCGTGCCGGCGCAGGACGAGGACGTCGCCGTGCGGCAGGTGGAGGACGTCGAGGACCGCCCCCCACCGCCCGTGGCCGTGCAGGTCGACGGCCATGCCGCGAAGGACATGGTCGTGGAACTCGTCCTCGTCCTCGGGCGGCGGCACCGTCGCGGCGTCGACCTGCAGCAGCGTCTGGCGCAGCAGCTCGGCGGCGTTGCGGTCCGCGACCCCTTCGAAGCCGACCATCAGCCGGCCGTTCTGGAGCCGCGAGCTGGCCACGGTCAGCGGTCCTCGCTCGGGCGGGTCGGTGAGCAGGACGGCGCCGACGGCGAAGCGGGCGTCCGGGTCGTCGGTGCGGACCTCGACGGTCACCTCGCCCTTGATCCCCTGCGGCTTGCCGATGCGGCCGACGACGAGCAGGTCCGGCTCGGCCATGACGTCAGCTCTGGTGGACTCAGACGGCGTCGGTGTCGACGACGTCCACCCGCAGTCCCCGCCCGCCCAGCGCGGTCATCACTGTGCGCAGCGCCTTGGCCGTACGGCCGTTGCGCCCGATGACCTTGCCGAGGTCCTCGGGGTTGACCCGCACTTCGAGCGTACGGCCGCGGCGGCCGGTCACCAGCTCGACCTCGACGTCGTCGGGGTTGTCGACGATGCCCTTGACCAGGTGCTCAAGGGCGTTCTCGAGCACCGGCTAGACCTTCTCGGTGGCGGTGTCGGCGGGCGCGTCTGTCGCGGCAGCCGGCGTCTCGGCGGGGGGCGTCTCCGCGGCCGGGGTGCCGGCCGCAGGAGCCTGCCCGGCAGGCGGCGGTGGCGTGGCGGTCGCGTCGGCCGGCGCGGCTGCGTGCCCGGCCGGAGCCGTGTCGTCGCTCGCGACCGTCTTGGGAGCGGCCTTCTTCTTCGGCGTCGTGGCGTCGCCGCCACCGCCGAGGCTCTCGCGCGCGGCGGCCTCGAAGACCGCCCGCTTGTCCACCTTGGGCTCGGCCACCAGCATGGGCGGCGGGGCCGGCAGGCCCTTGAACTTCTGCCAGTCGCCGGTGACCTTCAGGATCGCCGCGACCGGCTCGGTCGGCTGCGCACCGACGCCGAGCCAGTAGGCCGCGCGGTCGCCGTTGACCTCGATGAAGGAGGGATCCTCCTTGGGGTGGTACTTGCCGATCGTCTCGATGACGCGCCCCTCACGCTTGGTGCGGGCGTCCGCGACGACGATGCGGTAGTAGGGCGCGCGCATCTTGCCGAGGCGCATGAGCTTGATCTTGACTGCCACTGGCGCTGGTACTCCGGTCGTGTGATGGGTGGCACCCGGCGCTGCGCGTGGGGATGCGCGGCCGGACACGTTCTGCGGACACGCCGACGTCGGTAGAGGGCCGTCGTACAGCGGTAGCTCGCCCGACAGTCTGCCAGACGGCGCGCCCGGGTAGCAGCTCTGGTCCGCTGCTATCGCGGGCGGCGCAGTCCGAACGGGTCGGGGGGCAGATCCTCGCCGGGAGCCGGCGGGAAGCCCGGGGGCAGTTGGGGGAAGCCTTGCGGCAGTTGAGGCATCCCCTGAGGCATCCCCTGAGGCAGGGCCTTCGGCTGGCCCGGCACCTTGGGCGAACCGGCCGAGCTGGGACCGCCTCCGGCGCGGCCCGGACCCTTCTTGCTCTTCTTGCCCTGCTGCTTCTTGACCGAGCGCTGCTTGCGGCCCATCCCCGGCAGACCGGGCAACCCGGCCATGCCGCCCATCTGCTTCATCATCTTCTGCGCGTCGTAGAAGCGGTCGACGAGGTTGTTGACCTCGGTGACCGTGACGCCGGACCCCTTGGCGATCCGGGAGCGGCGCGAACCGTTGAGGATCTTGGGCGTACGCCGCTCCTGCGGCGTCATCGAGCGGATGATCGCGGCGATGCGGTCGAGATCCTTGTCGTCGACCTGCGCCAGGGCCTCCTTCATCTGGCCCATGCCGGGCAGCATCCCGAGCAGGCTCGTCAGCGAGCCCATCTTCTTGACCTGCATCATCTGCTCGAGGAAGTCCTCGAGGTCGAAGCTCTCGCCGCTGGCCAGCTTGCCGGCCATCCGCTCGGCCTCGTCGGCGTCGAAGTGCCGCTCGGCCTGCTCGATCAGGGTGAGCATGTCGCCCATGCCGAGGATGCGGGAGGCCATCCGCTCGGGGTGGAAGACGTCGAAGTCGCCGAGCTTCTCACCGGTCGAGGCGAACAGGATCGGCTGACCGGTCAGGTGCCGCACCGACAGCGCGGCGCCACCGCGGGCGTCACCGTCGAGCTTGGTGAGCACCACGCCGGTGAAGCCGACGCCGTCCTGGAACGCCTGCGCGGTGACCACGGCGTCCTGGCCGATCATCGCGTCGACGACGAACAGCACCTCGTCGGGCCGGACGGCGTCGCGGATGTCGGCGGCCTGCTGCATGAGCTCGGCGTCGATCCCGAGCCGGCCGGCGGTGTCCACCACGACGACGTCGTAGTTCATCCGCCGGGCGTGCTCGAGGGCCGTACGAGCCGCGTCGACCGGGTCGCCGACCCCGCTGCCGGGGTAGGGCGCGTAGACGTCGGCGCCGGCCTGCCCGCCGACCACCTGCAGCTGCTGGACGGCGTTGGGGCGCTGCAGGTCGCAGGCCACCAGCAGCGGGGCGTGGCCCTGGGCCTTGAGGTGCTTGGCGAGCTTGCCGGCGAGGGTCGTCTTTCCGGCCCCCTGCAGGCCGGCCAGCATGATCACGGTCGGTGCCGTCTTGGCGTAGCGGATCAGCCGGGTCTCGCCCCCGAGGATCCCGATCAGCTCTTCGTTGACGATCTTGACGACCTGCTGGGCCGGGTTCAGGGCCTGGCTGACCTCCACGCCGCGGGCGCGCTCCTTCACGGCGGTGATGAAGGCCTTGACCACGGGCAGCGCCACGTCGGCCTCGAGCAGCGCGATGCGGATCTCGCGGGCGGTGGCGTCGATGTCGGCGTCGGACAGCCGGCCCTTGCCCCGCAGGGAGGTGAAGACCTTGTCGAGCCGGTCGGACAGCGTGTCGAACATGCGGCCCCAGTACTTCGAGGTGGGCGGTCGGAAGCGGGTCGCCTGACTCTAGTCGGGCCTGACGCCCTGTATCGGCGGCGCGTGGCCCCTTCCGGCCTGCCAAGATCTTCGCGGTCTTCACACGGTGCCCACCCTGTGAACAGCGCGAAGATCAAGCTGGGCGACGCACGCGGTTGACGATCCCGCCGCAGGCGCAGGAGACTGCCGTCTGCGCGCCGGGGGCGGCGTGGCCGGGGCAGTCGGGGCGGTCTGGCGGTCGGAGGGCGGAAGCGGCATGGACGACACACGGGACGAGGCAGACCACCGAGTCCCGAGCGGGACACCGCAGGAGGTGCGCGAGCGGGTGGACCGCCCGGGGCGGACGCCCTCCTTCGATCCGACGCTCGGCATCGAGGTGGACCGACCGGCACCTGCCGACACCCCGCCGCACCGACTGGTGGCTCTGGGCGACTCGCTCACCCACGGCTTCCAGAGCGGGGCCGTGTTTGCCACCGACCTGTCCTACCCGGCGATCATCGCCCACGAGTTGGGCTGGTCGGACTCCTACCGCTACCCGCGGTACGGCGGGCCCGGCGGCGGCCTGCCGCTGAACCTCGAGTTCCTGCTACGCGAGCTCGAGGAGCGGTACGGCCGCGACCTGAGCCCGTGGGAGTTGCCGCTCGCGCTGTTCCGGGCGCGGTCGTGGATGGACGGCGTCGAGGACTACTGGGAGCGCGGTCCGGGTCGGGTCGCTCCAGTCGTCCGTGCCCACAACCACGCACTCGCGGTCTACGGGTGGGATCTGCGCGACGCACTCAGCCAGACCGCTGCCGGCTGCGAGGCGGCCGTCGTGACGCCCAAGGACGATCTGCTCTCTCAGGTCGTCGAGAACCACGCGCAGCGTGCCGCGCTGCACGTCTATCCGCACTGGTCGAAGCAGACCAGCCAGCAGACCCTGCTCGACGCGGCGAAGGCACTCGGCGAGCAGGGCGCAGCCGCAGGCGAGCCCGGCATCGAAACGCTCATCGTGTTCCTCGGCGCCAACAACTGTCTGGGCAGCGTGACCCGGCTGAAGGTCGCCTGGAGCGGCGAGGAGTTCCAGGACCTGACCGCCAAGAACGCCTACACCGTTTGGCAGCCCGAGCACTTCCGGATCGAGTACGCCGAACTGGTCCGGGCCGTCGAGCAGGTGAACGCCCGGCACGTCATCTGGTGCACCGTGCCGCACGTGACCATCGCGCCGGTGGCCCGCGGCCTCGGCAGCAAGACCACGCCGGGTTCGCGCTACTTCCCCTACTACAGCCGCCCGTGGATCGCCGCGTCCGCGTTCAACCCGGCGCAGGACGAGCACATCACCGGGGCAGAGGCACGGGCGGTCGACGCGGCCATCGACCTCTACAACGAGGCGATCGAGGGACACGTGCGGCAGGGCCGCGAAGCAGGCCGCGACTGGTACCTGCTCGACATCGCTGGGCTGCTGGACCGGCTCGCCTCCCGCCGCTACATCGACGACCCGAACGCCCGCCCCTCGTGGTGGACGCCCTATCCGCTGCCGCCGTCGCTGGCCGCGCTGAACCCCGTACCGGATTCGCGGTTCCTGACCGGCGACGGCAAGGGCGGGCGGGCGACCGGCGGGCTGTTCTCGCTCGACGGGGTCCACCCGACGACGATCTGCTACGGGATGATCGCGCAGGAGATGGTCAACATCATGCGGCTCGCCGGGGTGGAGTTCCTGCAGGGCGGGGGGGCACTGCGCACCGATCCGGTCTCCGTCGACTTCGAACGACTCCTCTTGCGGGACACTCTCGTCCGGCACCCGCCGCAGCTTCTGAGGTCATCACTGGACATCCTCGGCTGGGCCGACCAGACGCTCGACTGGGTGCGGAAGGCACTGCGTTTCAAGGCCTGACCAAGAGGTGCTCGATGGCCGGCGGCTTGGAGGGTCACCGGCCATCGAGCACGTTTCACTTGCCGCAGCCGCAGTTGCAGGCGGCGGTGGCCTCATCGATCTGAGCCTGTTGCGACTCGTCGCTCGACGGCGCAGCGCAGCAGGCGCATCCGCACTCGCATGCCTCGTTCTTGGTCTCCTCGGGCTGTGTGGTGGTCATGTGTCACCTCCCTCCGGGATCGGGTCATGAACACACTCCACAACTGGCCCCAGGGGCCAGGTCAAGCGGAGCCCTTGTCGCGTACGTGGGCGACGGTCCGCACCGAGCCGTTCACCAGCTGCGAGCTCAGCCGAGGGAAGTGAGCACCGAACGCTGCACCTCGTCCCGCAAGACCGGATCCGCGAGCTTGCCGCCGTCCGGCCCGACGACGTAGAAGGCGTCGACGACATCTGCGCCGAGTGTCGAGATGTGGGCGGTCCGCACGTCGACCCCGCAGCGGGCCAGCGCGCTGGTGATGCGGTAAAGGACGCCGATCGCGTCGGCAGCCCGCACCTCGAGGACCGTCGCGGCGTCCGAGGCGCCGTCGACGAGGTGCACCGTCGCCGGCGCGACCGGGAGCGACAGCCGCGGGGCGTACGCCGCCTCGCGGGCGGCCAGCATCGGCTCGAGGTCCAGCTCTCCGTCAAGGGCACGCCGCAGGTCGTCGCGGACGATGGTCCAGTCCGGCAGCCGTCCGAACCGCGGTGCGACTCGGCAGACGGTGACGGCGGTCCCGTTGCGGGGGAACAGCGAGGCCGACCGCACGTCGAGGCGGTGCAGGGCCAGCACTCCGGTGAACAGCCCGAGCAGACCGGGCCGGTCGGGGGTGACGACGGTGACCTCGTCGTCCTGAGCCTGCAGGGCGAAGACCCGCCCCGCGACCAGCGCCTCCTGCCAGTCGGCGAGCGGCGCCGGTCCCGGCGGCGGCGTGCCCGCGAGCAGCGCGGCGGTCCGCGCGACGAGGGAGTCGACGAGCCCGGCCTTCCAGCTCGACCAGGCAGCCGGGCCGGTCGCGGCAGCGTCGGCTTCGGACAGGGCGTGCAGCAACTCGAGCACCTGTCCGGAGCCAACCGCGTCCGCGACGGCGCGCGCTGTCGCCGGGTCGTCGAGATCCCGCCTCGTCGCGACGTCCGGCAGCAGCAGGTGGTGCTCGACCATCGCCACCAGGACGTCCACGTCCGGCGGCGGCAGCCCGAGCCGCGGAGCGAGCCCGGCCACCACCCGCATCCCGACGACGGTGTGGTCGCCGGGCAGCCCCTTGCCGATGTCGTGCAGCAGCGCTCCGAGCAACAGCAGGTCCGGACGCGCTACCCGACGGGTCAACCCGGCAGCTGCGGCGGCCGCCTCGACGAGGTGGCGGTCCACGGTGAAGCGGTGGTAGCTGTTGCGCTGCGGCTTGCTCCGCACCGACGCCCACTCCGGCAGCAGGCCTACGAGCAGGCCGGCCTGGTCGAGCGCCTCGAAGACGTGCACGGCCGGCCCTCCTGCGGCGAGCAGCCCCACGAAGGCGTCCAGCGCCGGCCGGGGCCACGGCGCCGGAATGGTCGGACACTGGGTGGCCAGCCGGTCCAGAGTGTGCGGAGCGATCGGCAGGTCAGCCCAGGCGGCCGCCTGCGCCACCCGCAGCACCAACACCGGGTCACCCGAGGGGTCGGCGTCGCGGGCCAGCACCACCTCGCCGCCCTGCGCGACGACGTCGTCGGCCAGCGGCCGCCGTTCGCCCGCCGCGCCTGTACGACCCGTTCGGCGGCCCAGCAGCCGGCGGCGCGGCGGCGCCGGCGAGATCCGCCGCCAGGTGGTGTCGCTCGCGTAGGCGATGACGCGACCGGCGCCCGACACGGCCGCCATCAGGGCGTCCGCGTCGGCGTAGGACAGGGCCGCGGCCACGGCGTCCTGCTCCTGCAGGAGCAGCCGGTCCACCGTGCGGCGGCCGGCACCGGCCGTGCTGCGGTGCAGCTCGCCCCGGACGTCGAGCAGCACCTGCGCCGCGGCCCGCACCTGGCCGCCCGGCGGGTCGGCGACCTGTGCCGCGGCGAGGGCCTGCAGCGCGTGCAGGTCGCGTAGCCCGCCGCGGGCGCTCTTGAGGTCGGGCTCGAGCAGGAAGGCCACCTCGCCCTCGGTCGCTGCCCGCTCCAGCACCGCGGTCCGCAGCTCGGGGAGCCAGGTGGCGGCGCGGGCCCGCCAGACAGCGCGGGTCCGGGTGAGCAGCTCCGCAGAAAGTCCGGCGTCCCCGGCGATGTGTCGCGCGTCGAGCAGGCCGAGGGCTGCCTTGAGGTCGTCAGCTGCCACGGCGAGCGCCTCGGCGACGGTGCGTACCGAGTGGTCCAGGCCGACCCCGGTGTCCCAGATCGGATACCACAGCGCGTCGGCGACTTTCCCGATGTCGTCGACACCTGCATGCATCAGCACCAGGTCGAGATCGCTGCCCGGCGCCATCTCGCACCGGCCCAACCCGCCGACGGCGACGAGCGCGATGCCGGGGCCGGGATCGCCGAGCAGCCCGGCCAGCCAGCCGTCGTACAGCGCGGCCAGCGCGGTGCGCAGCGCCGGTCCGGTCAGGCCGACATCGGCCAGCAGTGCTGCCCGCCCGGACAGCACTGCCCGGTCGAGCTCAGGCACCGACACTCAGAGCGCGTCGGCGCCGCGCTCCCCCGTACGGACCCGCACCACCTCGTCGACCGGCGTGGACCAGACCTTTCCGTCCCCGATGGCGCCGGTGCTCGCTGCCGCCACGATGGCGTCGACCACCCGGGTGGCGTCGGCCTCGTCGACGAGCACCTCGACCTTCACCTTGGGCACGAAGGCCACGGTGTACTCGGCGCCTCGGTAGACCTCGGTGTGGCCGCGCTGCCGGCCGAAGCCCTGCACCTCGCTGACCGTCATGCCCTGCACGCCGATTCCCTCGAGCGCGGTCTTCACCTCGTCGAGCTTGAACGGTTTCACGACCGCGGTCACCAGCCTCACAGGGCCTCGACCCCACGCTCACCCGTACGGACCCGTACCACCTCGTCGACCGGCATGCTCCACACCTTGCCATCTCCGATCGAGCCGGTCTGCGCCGCCTTGGCGATGACCTCGACGATGTCGAGCGCGTCCGCGTCGTCGACCAGCACCTCGACCTTCACCTTCGGCACGAAGGCCACCGTGTACTCCGCGCCGCGGTACACCTCGGTGTGCCCGCGTTGGCGGCCGAAGCCCTGCACCTCGCTGACGGTCATCCCGTGCACCCCGAAGGACTCCAGGGCGATCTTGACGTCGTCCAGCTTGAACGGCTTGACGATCCCGGTCACCAGTCTCATGAGGGCACCGTCTCGGTCTGCGTCGGGGACGTCCGCCCGGCTCCGGCCGGCGGCCGGGCCGACGAGGCGCCGGTGTTGGTGTTGCCCGCCAGACCGCCCATCATCTCGTACGCCGTCTCGGCATGCACGCTCTGATCGATGCCGGCGACCTCTTCCTCCTCGGTGACCCGCAGCCCGATCGTCAGCTTGATCAGGTAGGCGATCACGAGCGTGATGACGAAGGAGTAGGCCATGACCGCGAAGGCGGCGATCGCCTGACGGCCGAGCAGGTCGAGCCCGCCGCCGAGCAGCAGACCGCTGGATCCGGCCGCGAACTCCTCGTCGCCGACCATACCGATCATGAGCGTGCCGACCAGCCCGCCGACCAGGTGCACCCCGACGACGTCGAGCGAGTCGTCGTAGCCGAGCCGGTGCTTGAGCGTCACCGCGATGCAGCAGGCGCCGCCGGCCACAAGTCCGATGATGATGGCGAACGGTGGGGTGACCGCGGCGCAGGCAGGGGTGATGGCGACCAGGCCGGCGACGGCGCCGGAGGCTGCGCCCAGCGTCGTCGCGTGTCCATCTCTCAGCCGTTCGGTGCCGATCCAGGCAAGCAGGGCCGCCGCCGTCGCCACCTGGGTGTTGACGAAGGCGAGCGAGGCCAGGCCGCTCGGGGCCAGGGCCGAGCCGGCGTTGAAGCCGAACCAGCCGAACCACAGCAGGCCTGCGCCGAGCATCACGAGGGGCAGGTTGTGCGGCCGCATCGGCTCACGTCCGAAGCCCCGGCGCTTGCCGAGCACCAGGATCAACGCCAGGGCTGCTGCACCGGCGTTGATGTGCACCGCCGTACCGCCGGCGAAGTCGAGCGCGCCCAGGCGGTTGACGATCCATCCGCCGCTGTCCGCGGCGAACGCCCCTGCCGAGGCGCCGGCGCCTTCCCCGCCGTCCTCGACGACACCGAAGGCGAAGACCCAGTGCGCGACCGGGAAGTACACCGCCGTGCCCCACAGGATGACGAACGCGACCCAGGCGCCGAACTTCATGCGGTCGGCGATGGCGCCGCTGATCAGGGCCACGGTGAGGATGGCGAACATCATCTGGAAGCCCGAGAACGCGAGGTCGGGAAGCCCGAAGGTGTTCACCACGCCGCCCTCGGCCTCGTCGACAGTGACCCCGCGGACCAGGTCGTTCAGCCCGAGCAGTCCGGAGCTGAACCCGAACAGGCCGCCACGGCTCTCACCGAAGGCGATCGCGTACCCGTACAGCACCCACATGACGCTGACCAGGCCCAGCGCCGTGAAGCTCATCATGAGCATGTTCAGGACGCCCTTGCCGCGACTCATGCCCCCGTAGAAGAGCGCCAGGCCGGGGGTCATGAGCAGCACCAGCGCGGCACAGATCAGGACCCAACCGGTGCTCGCGCCGTCGACGACGGTGTCCATAGGTCTCCTCGAGTTCTCTCACGTCGGGGTAGCGGGGCTAGCGAGGAGACTGGCGCGTCCACGTTTCCCGACCGGTCCGGACCTGTTTCGTCCATGTATCAGAACGTGCACATATGTTTCGCCGGTGTGAACCGGCACACTGATGCGGTGAATCGATGGACTGAGGAGACCGGCGGCTCGCGGGGACCTGCCTACGACAAGGCCTTTCGCGACCTGGCCGCCTCGGGTGCGGACGTACATGGCGAGGCAGCGTTCGTCGACCGGCTGCTCGGCAGGCCTCCGGGACTTGTTGCCCGGATCCTGGATGCGGGCTGCGGTACGGGTCGGGTGGCGCGCGAGCTCGCCCGCCGTGGATTCGACGTGGTGGGCGTCGACAGCGATACCTCCATGCTCGACGTGGCCCGCACCGAGGCGCCGGAGCTGCGCTGGGTTTCGGCTGACCTGGTGGAGTTGGACCTGGACGAGCGGTTCGACGTCCTGCTGCTGGCCGGCAACGTCATGGTCTTTTTGGCCCCCGGCACCGAGCAGGAGGTGCTGTGTCGGGCCGCTGCCCACCTTGCTCCCGGGGGGCGGCTCGTCAGTGGCTGGCGTACGGACCGCATGCCACGGTCGGACTACGACGATCTGGCGCGCCGGGCCGGCCTCGAACCGGTCGACCGCTACGCGACCTGGGACGGCGAACCGTGGCACGACGGCGCCGACTGGTGCGTGGCTGTGGATCAACGGCCGGGATCGAGTGATCAACGCCTGACTTGGTCCGGACCGGCGGCCCACGAACCGCGCGATACCCGGCGTTGATCAAGGGTCGGGCGGCCTACAGCGCGGCCTCGTCGCCGAGCAGGGCGTCGGCGAACGCCTCTGGCTCGAACGGCGCCAGATCGTCCGGTCCCTCACCCAGCCCGATGAGCTTGACCGGGATGCCCAGCTCGCGCTGGACGGCGATGACGATGCCGCCCTTGGCAGTGCCGTCCAGCTTGGTCAGCACGATGCCCGTGATGGTGACCGCCTCGGTGAACACCCGGGCTTGCACGACACCGTTCTGACCCGTCGTCGCGTCGAGCACCAGCAGGGTCTCGTCGACCGGGCCGTGCTTCTCGATCACCCGCTTGACCTTGCCGAGCTCGTCCATCAGGCCTGTCTTGGTGTGCAGCCGTCCCGCGGTGTCGATGAGCACCGTGTCGACGCCGTCCCTCTTGCCGCGGGCGACGGCGTCGAAGGCAACGCTCGCGGGGTCGCCCCCTTCCGGGCCTCGCACGGTGTTGGCGCCCACCCGCTCGCCCCAGGTCTGGAGCTGATCGGCCGCGGCGGCGCGGAAGGTGTCCGCGGCGCCGAGCACGACCGATCGGCCGTCGGCCACGAGCACCCGCGCGAGCTTGCCGCAGGTGGTGGTCTTGCCGGTGCCGTTGACGCCGACGACGAGCACCACAGCCGGCCCGCCGTCCTCGTGCGGCATCGTCTTCAAGGTGCGGTCGGCGTCGGTCCCGATCGCGCGGACGAGCTCCTCGCGCAGCAGCGGGCGCAGCTCGGCGAGGGTGCGGACGCTGTCCACCCGCACCTTGGTGCGCAGCCGGGTGACCAGCTCGGTGGTCGCGGCGACGCCCATGTCCGCGCCGAGCAGGGTGTCCTCGACCTCCTCCCACGCGTCCTCGTCGAGGACGTCTCGGGACAGCAGGGCGAAAAGCCCGCGCCCGAGGGTGGTCTGGGAACGGGACAAGCGTGCGCGCAGCCTTGTCAGCCGGCCGGCGGTCGGTTCGGGCACGTCCAGCGGTATGACCGCCGGTGTCACGACCGGGGCCGGTGTCGGCGCCGCGACCTCCTCCGGCAGGGCCACGACCTCGACGGTCCGGGTGGGCGTGTCCCGCGGCACGGCGGCGTCGTCACCCAGGCCCGGCTCGGCGTCCACCTCGGACCGCGGCGGAACAGGCTCGGCGGGGCGCGTCCCCTTACCGCTCACGAAGGCGACGGCGACGGCGACCGTCAGGACGAGGATGGCGACCACGAGGCCGATCAGATCGAGCACCTGCTGTGTCTACCGCAGCCCAGCAGGATCGCGACCGACGCAGCCCTCCCGCGACCGCCGGCGCACGGGCGACTCAGGCCGACTCGGGCTCACGCAGCCGCTGGCTGACGACGGCCGAGACGCCGTCGCCGCGCATCGTCACGCCGTACAACGCATCGGCGATCTCCATCGTGCGCTTCTGGTGGGTGATGACGATGAGCTGGGAGGCCTCGCGCAACCCTTCCAGCAGGGCCAGCAACCGGCTGAGGTTGCGGTCGTCGAGCGCCGCCTCGACCTCGTCCAGCACGTAGAACGGCGAGGGCCGGGCGCGAAACAGCGCGACGAGGAACGCCAGCGCGGTCAGCGACCGCTCTCCCCCGGACAGCAGCGAGAGCCGGGACACCTTCTTGCCAGCCGGACGGGCCAGCACCTCGATGCCGGTCGCGAGCAGGTCGCCCGGGTCGGTGAGCACGAGCGAGCCCTCCCCGCCGGGAAACAGCGTGGCGAAGACCTGCACGAACTCGCGGGCGGTGTCCTCGAAAGCGACCGAGAACACCTCGTGGATGCGGGCGTCGACGTCGCGGACGATGGCGAGCAGGTCCCGTCGGGTCTGCTGCAGGTCCTCGAGCTGGGTGGTGAGGAACGCCGAGCGCTCCTCGAGCGCCTGGAACTCCTCGAGGGCCAGCGGGTTGACCCGCCCGAGCAGGGCAAGGGCCCGCTCGGCCGCCGCCGCCCGCTTCTGCTGCACTCCCCGGTCGTAGGCCGCGG
>Ga0136624_1000446_pt1 | contig 15821 bp, 12 predicted proteins | sample AntDrymUQ4692206_2_FD_104802 | JGI IMG/M metagenome (GOLD analysis project Ga0136624, IMG submission 104802) | Polar desert sand microbial communities from Dry Valleys, Antarctica - metaG UQ469 (22.06) | ecosystem: Environmental > Terrestrial > Soil > Desert | place: Antarctica: Dry Valley... | reverse complement strand
GGCTATCCGTTCGGATTCGGGAAAGCCGGTAGCGGGATCGCGCCACGGCCCATGCAGCAGCCCGTTGACGACGAGCAGCGCCACCGGGTTCAGGAGCAGCGTTGTGACGACTTCGTCGATGCCGAGCCGGACGCGCAGCAGCGCCGGGCCGAGCGCCCACAACGCGCCGGCGGCCGCTCCAGCGACGATCATCAGCGGCAGCGCGACCAAGCCGGGCAGCCCGACGACGAGCGTGCCTACCAAAGCCGCGGCGATGGCGCCGCTCAGCAACTGGCCCTCCGCCCCAATGTTCCAGTAGCCCGCCCGGAACGCAATTGCCACGGCCGCGCCAGTGAAGAGCAGCGGCGTGCTCGATACGAGAACCTCCAGGAGCGTGAAACTCGAGGCCAGCGGTACCACCAGGTAGCGGTGGTAGACCTCCAGCGGATTCGCGCCGGCCAGCGCGATGAAGGGCACGGTCAGGATCGCCGTCACGCCAAGCGTGAGCGGCAGGAACAGCAGCGTCGCCCACGACAGTCCCGTGGTGTAGCCCGCCAGGCGGCTGCGCATCATGCCGTCCGACCGCGACCGGCCATCAGCAGGCCGATCCGGTCGGCATCTGCCTCGTCTGCGTCGATCTCGCCGACGATGCGGCCCTCGTACATCACGACCAACCGGTCGGCCAGCGCAAGAAGCTCGTCCAGGTCCTCCGAGATGAGCAACACGGCGGCGCCGCGCGATCGTTGCTCCAGCAACTCCCGGCGCACGTACTCCGTCGCGCCGACGTCGAGTCCGCGCGTCGGTTGGGCCACGACAAGCACCTTCGGATCGCGCGACAGCACCCGCGCCAGCAGCACCTTCTGCATGTTTCCACCCGAGAGGCTGGCTATTCGATCTCCTGGACGAGCCTTGATGTCAAAGCGCTCGATCAGCTCCCGCGCCGCCGCCTGGATGCGTCGGTCGTCGAGAAGCCCGTTGCGCCGGTACTCGTCGAGATGCTCCAGCACCAGGTTGTAGGCGACCGACAGCTCGCCCACGACGCTGGCGTGCCGGTCTTCCGGGATCCGACCGACGCCGGCGGCCATGAACTGGCGCGGGCCCCTGCCGGCCAGGTCCACTCCACCGACCGTGACCGTGCCCAACGTTGCCGGCCGCATTCCCGACAGCACCTCGGCCAGTTCGGTCTGTCCGTTGCCCGAGACGCCGGCCAGCCCGACGATCTCGGCCCCTGCCACCTCGATATTGACGTCCCGCACGGCAGGCAGGCCGTGCGACCCGAGCGCCGTCAGGCGTGTCACCTGCAGCATCGGCTGGCCGCGCCGGTGACCCGCCGAGCGCGCCACGCCGAACGTTGCCCGCCCGACCATCAGGTTCGCCAGCTGGCGCTCGTCAGTGTCGGCGGTGGCCACGCTGCCGGCCACCTGGCCGCGGCGCAGGACGGTCACGCGATCGGTGATCGCCAGCACCTCGTCCAGCTTGTGGCTGATGAAGACGACGGCCATGCCTGCATCTCGCAGACGGCGCAGGGTCGTGAAGAGAGCGTCGACTTCGCCCGGTGCCAGCACCGCTGTCGGCTCGTCCATGATCAGGACCCGGCAGTCGCGATAGAGCGCCTTCAGGATCTCGGCACGCTGACGCTCGCCGAGGGACAGCGCATCCACGCGTGCCGCCACGTTGAGGCGCATGCCGAAGCGCTCGGCTGCTTCCGCCACGCGGCGCCGGGAAGCTTCGAGGTCGAGCCGAAACCCACCGGTCCGGCCGAGCACCACGTTCTCGGCCACGGTCATCGGCTCGACCAGCGAGAAGTGCTGGGTGACCATTCCGATGCCGGCCGCGATCGCATCGGCGGGCGAGCGCATGGTCACCGGCCGGCCACCCACCAGGATCTGGCCCGCATCGACTGATGCGAGCCCGTACAGAACGCGCATCAGCGTCGTCTTGCCCGCTCCGTTCTCGCCCAGCACGCCGTGGACCTCGACCGGCCACAGCCGCAGGTCGATACCGTCGTTGGCCAGCAACCCGCCGTAGCGCTTGGTGATGCCGCGCAGCTCGACGGCCGGAACCGGTGCCCCGCGCTCGACGGGCTGCGCCGCTACTGCCTGTTGCACCGCCGTCCGAGTTCCCGGCCGGTGCCGCCGGGAGCCCTGCTCACCCGGGCGGGACTACGGAACCGGGCGGCGTGGCCTCGTTGATGTCGACGCGCAGCAGGCCACTTCGAATCTGGCTTTCGGCCTCCTGGACCTGCGTCACCAGCTCATCGGGGATGCCACCCTCGACCTCGGTGTTGATCTCGGCCAGCGACGCGCCGCCCTTGGCGAACATGCTGAAGTCCTTGAGGTCCTGGGCGGTGTACGAGCCGGCCAGCACCTGGTCGATCACGTACTCCGCCGTCGGGCCCATCTCCCACACGACGCTGCTGACGACCCGATCGGGCGCCAGCTCCCTCTGGTCGGCCATGTTGCCGAAGGCCAGTACGCCACGCTCCCGCGCCGCCTCGATGACACCGAAGCGCTCGGCGTAGAAGACATCGGCACCCGCGTCCGCCTGGGCAAGGGCGGCTTCTTTGGCCGCAGCCGGATCGAACCAACTGTTGAGGAACGTGACCTTGGTCTCGACGTCGGGGTTCACCTTCTGCGCGCCGGCGATGAAGGCGTTGGTGATGCGGTTCACCTCGGGCACCGGGTAACCGCCCACGACGCCGATGACGTTCGTCTCGGTCAGACCGCCGGCGAGCATGCCGGCGAGGTAGGCCGGTTCGTGGATCCAGTTGTCGAAGACCGAGAAGTTGGGTTCGGCCGGGCCGCCGCCCGAACCGAAGACGAAGGCAATATCGGGGAACTGGGCGGCCACGCGGCGCACGGCCTCCTCATTGCCGAACGCGTCGCCGAAGATGATGTCCGGCGGGTCGGCGCCCTGCGAGACCTCCATCAGCTCGCGCTCCATGTCACCCGAGTATCCGAGGTCGTCTGAATAGTCGTACTCGATGCGGCCGGCAGCCCGCTCACTTTCCAGTGCCCGATGGATGACTCCATCCCACGGCTCCTCGATGGCCGTGGCGAAGGCGCCGAAGACGCTGAGCATGCCGGCACCGCTCGGCGCCGTCGCGGCCGCTGAAGTGGCCGGCGACGCGGCGGGTGGCGTTGGGGAGGCTGCCGGCGGCGCCGCCGTGCAGGCCACCGCCAGTACGGTCGCGGCAAGGGCCGCAGCCGCGGTGCGCAACCACATCGAACGCCTCACCCGAACCATCAAACCCCTCCTCCTGGCCCGCGACTGGGAACGGATCGACACAGTGTTGTGAGTGCGACGGCTGATGTCAACTCGGTGTGCTCGTCCGGCGCCGCCGGACGCCGTCAGGAGCGCCGGGCGGCAAGCCTCTGGGCAAGCGTCACCATCGTCCGCACGGCCGAGCCCTGCGGCCCCTTGGGCGAGTACGGTTTGTCGTCGTCGGCCCAGCCCGTGCCGGCGATGTCGAGGTGGACCCACTCGGTCTCGGGCTCGACGGCGGCCTCTATGAACGCCGCGCCCTTGATGGCACTGCCCAACCGGCTGTGACTGTTGCGCAGGTCGGCGATCTCACTCTTCATGTCGTCGCGATACTCGTCGCTCAGCGGCATCGGCCAGAGACGCTCGCCGGCCAGCGTGCCCGCCCTCTGCACCGCATCCACGAATCCCTCGGGCCGCCCGAAGAGACCGGTGTAGTGCAGCCCGAGGGCAATGCGGATCGCGCCGGTCAGGGTGGCGACGTCGACGACCCGTGTCGCGCCTTCGCGCTGCACGTACGTCACGGCATCGAGCAGCACCAGCCGGCCCTCGGCGTCGGTGTTGATCACCTCGACCGTCTTGCCGCTCATGCTCGTCACGACGTCGCCCGGCCTGGTGGCATGGCCGCCGGGGAGATTCTCCGTGCACGGCGCGGCCGCGATGACGTTCAGCGGCACGCCCAGGCGAGCTATGGCGCCGATGGCGGCGATGACGCTGGCGGCCCCGCTCATGTCGTACTTCATGACATGCATGTCCTCGGCCGGCTTGATCGAGATGCCGCCCGAGTCGAAGGTGATGCCCTTGCCCACCAACGCCAGGTCGTAGCCCTCGCCTTCCCGCCCGGCGTGGCGCAGGACGATGAACTGTGCCGGCTCGTCCGTGCCCCGGGCGACGGACAGGAAGCTGTTCATGCCCAGCTGGCGGCAACGATCCTCGTCGAGCACCTCACACGTCAGGCCATGCTCCGAAGCGATTTGCCGCGCCGCGTCCGCAAGCAGCGTCGGCGTGAGCATGTTGGCCGGCGCGTTGGCCATGCCTCGGGCCCAATTGACCGCCTCTCCGACGGCCATGCCGCGCTCGATCGCGTCAGGCGCCTCGTCGTCGACGATGAGCTGCACCTCCTCCAGCGGCGGCAGCAGGTTGGCCTCCTCCGTGGTTCGGTACGCCTCCGGGCGCCACATCGAGAAAAGGGCGCCCTCGACGGCGGCCTGCGCGGCGGCGTCCGCTCCCAGCTCCTCGACGTCGAGGGCGATGGCCACGCGCCGCGCGGTCGACAACCACAGAGCCCGGATGCCGGCGCTGGCCACGCGGCGGGCGCGCTCCATGCCGAACTCCTCGCGTCGGCCGGCGGCGACAACCACGACTCTGGTGGCCCCGTTCTCGGTCTGGCGCAGATGCGTCGTGGCGGTGTAGGTCTTGACCGGCCCACTCTGGGCGGCCACCCACTCGGCCGTCTGGCGGGCGTCCTCGGCCAGCCCTGGCGGTGCGGTCCCGTCGCTGTATACGGGCACGATCAGGGCATCCAGGGCATCGAGTTCAGGCTGGGACACGGTCCGGAACTGCAAGTGGTCACCTCGGAACAGGCTCGGTGTGGTCGACAAATCGCTGGAAGTGGCAAGGGTATTAGAGTCAGGGCGTCAGCGCACTTGGCGATGGAGAACGATGACCCGACGCATATTCAGCTTCGATCCGCCGGACCGCTTCGTCTGTGGCACAGTCGGCCCGCCTGGCCAGCGAACGTTCTACCTGCAGGCGAGCAAGGGGCCGCAGATAGTGTCCGTTGCTCTCGAGAAGGCACAGGTGGCCGTTCTCGCCGAGCGTCTGGCGGCGTTGCTCGTGGGCGTGCGCGAGGGAGATGCACCGCTCGTGCCCCTCGCTCACGCCGCCGACCCTGTGGCCACCGGTCGCACGGCCGATTCCTCCCCGCTTGACGAGCCCGTCGACGAGGCGTTCCGTGTCGGCACGCTGGTGCTGTCGTGGGACGGCGACCGGGAGCGGGTGGTCATCGAGGCACGCGAGCTGCTGACGCCGTTCGGCGAGGAGGCGGACGAGGACGAGCTGATCGACAGCCTGCCCGACGAGGCGCCGGAGGGCCCCGACGTGGTGCGCGTCCACCTGGCGCCGGATGAGGCGCACGCGTTCGTGATCCGGGCGGCGGCGGTGGTCCAGGCCGGACGGCCGCCCTGTCCCATGTGCGGCGCACCGCTCGAGCCGACAGGCCACTACTGTCCGCGCCGGAACGGCTACACGCATTAGCGAAGAGGCCACGCTCGAGCTGCTCGAACGCGGCTCGCTGGAGCTGGTCGGCAGGCTCGTCGACGCTTCGAACGCAACGTTCCTGGGACGAGTGAGCCTGCCGGCGGCGGCCGGCGCGGACCCGCCGCTGGTCGCGGAGTGCGTGTACAAGCCCGTTCGTGGCGAGCGACCGCTGGACGACTTTCCCGACGGCACTCTGGCCCGACGCGAGCGCGCTGCTTACCTCCTTTCCGTGGCGCTCGGCTGGAACATCGTGCCGCCGACGGTGCTGCGCGACGGGCCCTTCGGCCGGGGCATGGTCCAGCGGTGGATCGACGTGGACCCGCAGCAGGATGTCGTGGCCATGGTGTTCGAGCCGGACCTCCGGCTGCGGCGCATCTGCCTGTTCGATGCCATCGCCAATAACGCCGACCGAAAGGGCAGCCACCTCCTGCCGCTTCAGAACGGTCATGTCTACGCCGTTGATCACGGGGTCTGTTTTGCCGCCCAACCGAAGCTCCGAACGGTCCTGTGGGCGTGGCGCGGCCAGCCACTGGCCGAGGTGGAAGCGGCGGCGACGGAGCGCGTCGCGGATGAGATCGGCGGTGAGCTGGGCGAGAGCCTGGCTGAGCTGCTCAGCCGCGAAGAAGTGCTGGCGACTCAGCGACGGGCGGCCGACCTAGGGCGGCGGCGAAAGTTTCCGCTGCCCGATCCAACTCGTCCTTCCCTGCCCTGGCCGCCGTTCTAGGAGCGCCGTGCACGGCGCGCCGTCACCTCGCGCCACGTCACAACGCCAAGCGTCAGGATCGTCAGCGGCATCACCAGCGCCAGTGTCACGACGTTGAACAGGGGGAGTGCTGCGTGAGACGTCGCGTCGAGCACGAGATACAGCGTGTAGCCGACGCCGTAGAGCACGAACAGGGCGCCCTCCCAGCGCGCAATCAGGTGGCCGGTGAAGAAGATCGGCAGGCACGCCACCGAGACCGCGATCATGAACGGGATGTCGAGTGCCAGCGCCGCCGGCGCCACGGCCACGCCTCCCGGCGCCACGACGGCCGTCAACGCCAGCACGCACATGATGTTGAAGATGTTGCTGCCCACGATGTTGCCCACTGCCAGGTCGCGTTCGCCGCGAATGCTGGCGATGATCGACGTCACGAGTTCGGGCATTGACGTCCCGATTGCGACCACGGTCAGGCCGATCACCAGTTCGCTCAGGCCGAGCGCCTCGGCCGCCACGACGGCGCCACTGACCAGCCACTGCGCTCCCAGGACCAGCGCCAGCAGGCCCAGCGCGATCAGCCCCACGTTGCGCACCCAGGTGCCGGAATCCCGGGTGGGCGGCGGGCTGAACTCGCGCGCGTACTCGGCCATCACCTCGGGATCCTCGCGCCGAGACATGCGGACCAGGACAACCAGGTAGACCAGCAGCACGGCGAAGAGTGCCAAGCCCTCGATGGTCGAGATACTGCCGTCCAGGGAAAGCACGAACAGGGCGACAGCGGCTCCGATCATCAACGGCACGTCCAGGCGCACCAGCTGCTGCTTGACCAGGAGCGGAGCTATCAGCGCCGACAGGCCCAGTACGAGCAGCACGTTGTAGATGTTGCTTCCCACGACGTTGCCCACGACCAGGTCGGCGCGACCGTCGAACGCGGCCTGTATGCCCACCGCCAGCTCGGGCGCGCTCGTACCGAAGGCGACCACCGTCAGGCCGATGACGACCGGCTGCAACCCCAGGGTCGCTGCCAGCCGCGATGCACCGCGCACCAGCAGCTCACCCCCGACGACCAAGCCGGCCAGCCCGCCGATGATCAATAGCACGGTCACTGCTCAGCCACTCCCACGGTCTGAATCTAAGTCTCCGGGCGGCGACCGCTGAAAGCCCATTGTGAGACGCTCCCCGAGCCCAACGCCACCCGGCCATATGGTGTTCCCGATAGCCTGCCGAAGAGCCAAAGTAGTAACGCGAGGTGATCAGTGGCCGCCACGTCAGCCCAGATGCGGCAGGTGTTGCGCCTGTTGGCCGATTGGCCACAGGTAGACCTGCCCGTCATCAGTGCCTATATCGACCTCCGGCCCCAGTCCGCCGGTGACAACCCGCAGGTACGGTCGGGCGAGATCGTGTTGCGCGATCAGCTGCGCGAGGCAGAACGGGCGCTGGAGCCGCGCACGCCGGCCCACGAGTCGTTCGTCGCCGACGTGGAGCGCATCAACCGCTTCATCGCCGATGAGGCATTGCCGGAGGCGCAGGGCCTGGCGCTGTTCGCGTGCCACGGCGCAGGCCGCTTCGAGACGGTTGACACGTCTGAGGACCTTGACGATGAGGTGACTGTGGCGCCACTGCCGCAGCTGCTCCGACTGGCGCGACTGGCAGATGAGGCGCAGGCGGTGATTGCCCTGATCGATACCAACACGCTGCGGCTGTTTGCCTCGCGCTCCGGCGCGATCGAGGAGGTTGGCCTCCTCGATCACGACAACGACGAGTACAGCAAGCATAGCCAGGGCGGTTGGTCGCAGGCCCGGTTCCAGCGCCACGTCGACGAGCAGCGGGCCAGCTTTGCCGAACTGGCAGTCGAGGCCCTCGAGGGCGAGGTACGCCGTGAGGAGGCAGACACAGTGGTTCTGGCCGGCGATGAGGTGGCCATTCCGCTCATTCGCGACAAGCTGCCCCAGAACATCGCCGACATGGTGCGCGGAGTGGTACGCATCGACATGCGTGCGACGTTGCAGGATGTGGCGGCGGAGGTGCTGCCGTTCCTCGAAATGGTCAGGACCGACGCCGTCAACGATGCGGCCGACCGGCTCGTCGGCGCCGTTCGCGGTGACGGCATGGGCATTGCCGGACTTGACGAGACCGGCCGGGCACTCGAGCAGGGCCAGGTTATGGAACTGCTCATCGACCAGGACGCCGATCTGGGGCCGGAGGCAGAGGCGCTGATCCGGGCGGCGATCGCGACCGATGCACGCGTCCGCTTCACGCAGGACCACTCAGGCTTGCGCGAACTGGGTGGCGTTGGCGGACTGCTTCGCTTCCGGCTGGACGCCAGCGCCTGAGCCGGCCGCCTGTAACCGACACGCAAGCCTCTCGGGCGAGCGCTGCCCCCGACGCAACCCTTCAGAGCGTATTGTTTGTGACATGGAGTGGGTGCTCATCGGTGGGCTGGTGGTAATCCTGGCGCTCGTGGCGCTTGCCGGATTCGTGATGTTCCAGCGACGGCGAGCCGGGACGATCAAGGCCGTTGTCGCCCCGCACCGCGGTACAAACCGACCCGGCCCCGAGCAGGCCGTTGGCAAGGACGGCGAAGAGGACGCGACATGAACCGCGTCGCGCGCGCCGCCGAGCTCATCGGACAGCCGGTGGTGACGCTGGATCAGGCCACGACAGCGGGCGAAGTGCGTGACGTGCTGATCGATCCGGAGCGCTCTCGCCTTGTCGGATTCACAGTCCGTGGAACGGGCTTGCTGGGCTCACCGCTGGTCGGGATTCTGCCCGCCGAAGGGGTCCAGTCGATTGGGCGGGACGCGGTCATGATCGCGACGGAATCCTCGATCATCAGGGGCCGCGAGGGCATGCAGGCCAGCTTGGGCCAGCACCAGGACATCATCGGCAAGGAGGTCGTCACCGACGGCGGTGCCTCGCTGGGCGAGGTGACTGACATCGTGCTCGAAGTGGACGGACCGTCGGCGCGGGTGGTCGGTTACGAAGTTGCGCGACCCGATGGACAGAAGCTGATGGTGCCGATTTCGGGGGGAGTGCCCCTCTCGCGTGACGCTCTGGTGCTGCCCGCTGAGTCTGAGCAGCACGCTGTCACCGGCTTGAACCAGTTGCGCCAGTCCGTCGAGCACGGGCGACCGGAAACACCTCACGACAGATCGTCGACCCGGGTCGTGAAGAAGTGATTCGCCTGTCCCAGCTGAAAGGTCAGCGCATCCTTACCCGCGACTCGGCGGTGCAGCTCGGCAGCGTGCGTCGGCTGCTGCTTGATGCTGCGGCCGGCATGGTTGTGGCGGCTGAGTTGGAGGGCGTCATAGGTGACGATACGATTCTTGACTGGTCGAACGTTGCGTCCATCGGGCCGGACGCGGTGATGGTCGAGTCGGCTGACGTGGTTCGTGGCGCCCAGTCCGAGGCGGAGAAGCGACTGGCCGCAGGTGAACTGGACCTGGACGGGAAGCTCGTGCTGAACGAGGCGGGCGATGCACTCGGGCCGCTGGAGGACCTGGAATTCGACGAGGCGAACGGGCGCCTGGCGAGTATTCACGTGCCCGGGCACGCTCTGCCCGTGGAGCGGCTTGTGGCTCTCGGACCCGACGCGATCATCGTGCCCCTGCCCGGCTAGTCGGCGACTGTTTCGGGCAGCGCCTCGTCCGGCCGGCCCAGCAACTCCAGCAGCCCACGCAGCGGGATGGCCAGCCACTCGGGCCGGTTGTTCAGTTCGTACACCAGCTCGTAGAGCACCTTATGCAGCGCCGCCGCCTCGAGCAAAGCCGTCAGCTCGCTCTCGTCAGGCGGCATGAAGGGAGAGTCGCCAGCTGTCTCCCGGTAGCCGCGCAAGTAGGTCGAGGACACCCAGCCATACCAGTACCGGGCCCACGCGCGCAGCCTGGGCACATCTTCCGGCCTGACCGTGCCTCCGACGCGAGGATTGAGCAGCGTACCGAAGGCGGCATAGTGGAAGGACCGGAGCATGCCCGCAACGTCGGTCATGGCTGACCGCTTGTGCCGGCGCTCACTGATCGGCCGGCCCGGCTCGCCCTCGAAGTCGATGATCACGAAGTCCTTGCCCGTCCACAGGACCTGGCCGGCGTGGAAGTCGCCGTGGCAGCGGATGCGCACCGAACGGATTCGCCGCTGCACCAGCGCCTGCATGCGCTCCTGTATCTCGGGCCAGGCCTCGATGGCGGTCTTCGCCGCCGGTCGGGCGTCTGGCTGCAGGTCGGGCATACGTCGGCGCAGCAGACCCAGCGCGTCCTGCGCCTGATTGCGCAGGTTCTGGAAGAGCGAGCGCTGGTACAGCGCAGTGAACGGCTCTGGTGCAAAGGCTGGGTCACCGCCGAGCGCGGTCAGGGCACGATGCAGCTCGGCGGTGCGGACGCCGAGGAGCCACGACTGGTCGAGGAACGAGCCAATCGCCTCGCGCGCCGCTTCGGGCGCCGGCTGGCGCGCGGCCTGCAGGATTGTTGCCATGGACATCGCGTCCCGTTGGGCGGGTTCCTCCAGCGTCGCTGCCCGTTCGTAGAACGCGCTGACGGCGTCGAGCGTGAGCTCCCATGCGTCGCCCTGGTTGGGCACGTACTGCTGCAGGATGCCGAGGGCGCTCGACTCCCCGTGATGTGGCCGGTAGGCCAGCCAGCCGGCCACCTGGGCCACGTGCTCGAGCCCGTAGTCGGTGAGCGCCTGACCGATCTCCAGGTCAGGATTGATCCCCGGCTCGAGGCGCCGGAAGATCTTCAGGTTCAGGCGGTCGCCGAAGACCAGTGAGGAGTTGCTCTGCTCGGCCCGGCTGGCCACGGCGGGCATGATGTCAGTGACCGGGCCTCGTAGCCGGCGGAAGGCACGGGTGGGCGAAGCCGTCATCTGGCCACGCCGGCCGTTGATGCGCCGTCGCGAACCGATCGCCTCCAGCAGGCCGTCGGCAACTGACGGATCGTGCAGTGCGTCATAGAGCAGCCAGCGCGGGCCTTCGTCGCCGGCGGGCGTGACGTAGGCGATCAGCGCCGAATGCGCGTCACGGACGATGTGCTCGGCCTCCTCGGAGTGCGAAAGCGCCACCGGCAGCACGTAGGTCTCCAGCTCGCCCTCGGTGTACTCGACAGTGAGGATGACCAGCGCCGCCTCACCCGACGTGGCGCGCAGCGGAATGGAGTCCTCTACCGAGACCGACCTGATGCGCCGCGTCTTGGACCGGAACCAGCGCCGCCCGCGGAGGTACGCCGGCAGCAGCTGGGTGAGTCCACCGTCGGCCGACAGGAGCCGTCGCAGGTCGGCGGGCCGGGTGAGGGTTGGCGCCTGCTCGGTTGGCGAGCGCACCTCACGACCCCGTCCGCTGGGATCGGCTTCCAACGAGAACCACATGAAGGCGTGCGGCCCGAGCGTCAGGAAGAGCGGCCGCTCGTTCAAACGCGGGAACTCGACCCGGCCGAACATCTCCACCGGCACGAGGCCGGCGAAGTGGGCAAGGTCGAGCTCGGCGTACTGCACGAAGCGCGAGGTGTTGGCCACGACCAGGATCCGCTCGCCGTCCAGCTCGCGCACGAAGGCCACGATGCGCCGGTTCTCCGGGTGCAGGAAGCTGAGCGTCCCGCGACCGAACGCGGAGTGCTGTTTGCGCAGCGCGATCAGCCGCTTCGTCCACCACAGCAGCGAGTTCGGGTTGTTCTGCTGGGCTTCTACGTTGATCGCCTCGAAATGCGATTCGGGATCGGTTATCACGGGCAGAAAAAGCCGCTGGCGATTGGCCGTGGAGAAGCCGGCGTTGCGGTCGCCGCTCCACTGCATCGGCGTGCGGACACCGTTGCGATCGCCGAGATAGATGTTGTCGCCCATGCCGATCTCGTCGCCGTAATACAGCACCGGCGTACCGGGCAACGCGAACAGCAGCCCGTTGAGCAGCTCGATGCGCCGCCGGTTGTTGCCCAGCAGCGGCGCCAGCCGGCGGCGGATGCCGAGGTTGATCCGCATCACGGGATCGTGGGCATACACTCGGTACATGTAGTCACGTTCCTCGTCCGTGACCATTTCGAGGGTCAGCTCGTCGTGGTTGCGCAGGAACAGTGCCCACTGGGCTGTGTCGGGGATAGCGGGTGTCTGCTCCAGGATGTCGTAGATCGGGAAGCGGTCCTCCATTCGCACCGCCATGAACATCCGTGGCATCACCGGAAAGTGGAACGCCATGTGGCACTCGTCGCCGTTCCCGAAGTACGCCACCGCGTCCTCCGGCCACTGGTTGGCCTCGGCCAGGAGCATCCGGTCGGCGAAACGTGCGTCGACGTGTGCCCGCAGCTCGCGCAGGAAGGCGTGTGTTTCGGGCAGGTTCTCGCAGTTGGTGCCTTCGCGCTCAAACAGGTACGGGATGGCGTCGAGGCGCAGGCCGTCGACGCCGATCTCGAACCAGAAGTCGAGTGCCTTCTTGATCGCTTCGCGCACCCGCGGGTTCTCGAAGTTGAGGTCCGGCTGGTGCGAATAGAAGCGGTGCCAATAGTAGGCGTGGGCGACCGGATCCCACGCCCAGTTGGAGGTCTCGAAGTCCTTGAAGATGATGCGAGCGTCTTGATACCGCTCTGGCGTGTCGCTCCACACGTAGAAATCGCGGGCCGAGCTGCCCGGTGGTGCGCGCCGAGCGCGCTGGAACCACGGGTGTTGATCGGAGGTGTGGTTGCACACCAGCTCGGTGATGACGCGCAGTCCGCGCCGATGGGCCTCGCGGATGAAGACCTTTACGTCGCGCAGCGTGCCGTAGTCCGGGTGGACGCTGTTGTAGTCGGCAATGTCGTAGCCGTCGTCCTTGAGCGGCGACGGGTAGAACGGCAGCAACCAGATGGCCGTGATGCCCAGGTCGGCCAGGTAGTCGAGCTTCTGGGTGAGGCCGCGGAAATCACCTGAGCCGTCGCCGTCGCCGTCGAAGAACGCGCGCACCGGCAGCTCGTAGATGATCGCGTCCTTGTACCACAGCGGATCCGAGCCACCGGCCGGTCGCGAGGTCTGCGCGCGGCTGCGTCCACGGGGACCGGCGGCCGTCACGGTCAACGGTAGAACTCGAACTGGCGCTCGTCACGGACCTCGCGCCGGAGATGGAAGACGTGCGCCGGCAGGTCGGCCGGGTCGAGCTCGATGCGCGTGGTCGCACCCTGCCACAGCTGGCTGGTGTCGCGCAGCAGGTCGGTCGCCTCGAACGGCGCGTCCGGCGGCAGGCCGAGGCCCTCGAGATCGAGCTCGAGCGTACCGGTCTGGGGCGCGTGGAAATCGAGGCTCACCACAGTCAGGATGATGTCACGCCGGTCGGCTGTGTTCTTGGTATAGGCGATCAGCTGCTCGTTGTCGATCGCGTGAAACCAGAGGCGATCGTTGGCCTGGAGTGACGGGTGCTCGCGCCGGGCTCGGTTGAGCCGCGTGACGAGGTCGCGCAGGCTGTCCGACCGATCCAGGTCCCACGTTCGCTGCTGGTACTTCTCGGAATCGAGGTACTCCTCGCTGCCCGGCTCGCGGGCGGTGTTGTCGCCGAGCTCGAAGGCCGGACCGTAGATGCCGTAGCTCGCCGCCAGCGTCGCGGCCAGCACCAGCCGCGCCTGGAACGCAGGCCGGCCACCGACCTGCAGTACCTCGTGCAGGATGTCGGGCGTGTTGGGCCATGCGTTGGGCCGGAAGTAGTCGCGCGCCGGCGCCTGGGTCAACTCGGTGAAGTACTCGGTCAACTCCTGCTTCGTGTTGCGCCACGTGAAGTAGGTGTAGCTCTGGCTGAAGCCCAGCTTGGCCAGCCGGTGCATCACCTTCGGCCGCGTGAACGCCTCGGCCAGCAGCAGCACCTGTGGATGGTCGCGCTTCAGGTCGCCGATCAGCCACTCCCAGAACGGAAACGACTTGGTGTGCGGGTTGTCGACGCGAAAGATGGTCACGCCGCGCTCGATCCAGAAGCGGAACACGCCGTTGAGTGCCCGCCACAGCCCCGGCCAATCCTCGCTCTCGAAGTCGAAGGGGTAGATGTCCTGGTATTTCTTGGGCGGGTTCTCGGCATACTGAATCGTGCCGTCGGGCCGGCCACGGAACCAGTTGGGGTGTTCCGTCACCCACGGGTGGTCGGGTGAGGCCTGGAACGCGATATCGAGCGCGATCTCGATGCCCTGGCGGCCAGCGGCGGTGACCAGCGTCGCGAAGTCGTCCAGCGTGCCCAGCTCAGCGTGGACGGCGACGTGACCGCCGTCAGGACCGCCGATTGCCCAGGGCACGCCGGGGTCGGCCGGCCGGGCCGTGGTGACGTTGTTCGGCCCCTTCCTGAACTGGCGGCCGATGGGATGGATGGGCGGCATGTACAGGACGTCGAAGCCCATGTCGGCGACGTAGGGCAGACGCTCGATGACGTCTCGAAAAGTGCCATGGCGGGCCGGGTCGGGCGATGCTGAGCGCGGAAACATCTCGTACCAGCTCGAGTATCGACCGCGAACGGGATCCACGACCACGGCCATCTGGCGCTCGTGGATCGTCTGGTGGTCGCGGTCGGGATGGCGGTCGGCGAGCACGGCCAGCTCTTCCAGGGACGCGTCTGTGTCCGCCAGGCGGCGCGCGTCCTCAGCCGCGCCCGCGGCGGCGGCCCTGGCTGCGGCCTGCCCGATCAGCTCGGCGCCGATGGCCATGTCCACCCCGAGGTCTGCCTGTCCGCCCTCGACGCGCTTCGCCAGGTCACGGCGCCAGGTCAGGAAGTGGTCCACCCAACCGGCAACGGTGTACTCGTAGCGGCCCGCCCCATCGAGCGCCACGACGCCCCGCCAGCGATCGTTGCCCAGCGGCTCCATCTCGGTCTCGTGCCACTGCTCAGCATCGCTGGGTCGCCAGCGGAGAACAACGCGGATCGCGTCGTGGCCGTCGGCGAAGGCATCGGCCTGCACCTCCAGCTCATCGCCCACGGTGCGCTTGATCGGGAACCGGCCGCCATCCACGCTCGGGCTGAGATCCTCGATCGCCACCCGCCGACGGCCGTCATTGGGCAGGTTCAGGCTGGGCGCTTCACGACTCACGGCCCGGCGGTCTTGCGCCGAGTGGGCCGAGCGGGCCGAGCGGCCGGCGCTCCGGCCGCCAGGGCCTGCGCCAACCGGTCGAGCCGGTAGCCCGTCTGCTCGGCTGCCGCGCGAAGGGCGGCCACACGCCGGCGGGCAATGCCCGCCGCCTGCCTGCTTTCCGTGCGTGCCAGCTGCGGAACCTGCAGCCAGGCAACCAACTCCGAGAAGCCGTCGCGGTCGAACCATGTCGTGCCCGCGTGCTCGTTGACGCCGATGGCCCGGCGAACCTGCTCGACCGACAGCCAGTCGTCCACGCCGTCGGCGGCCAGCAGTCCCGCCAGCAGGTCGCCGACGCGACCTGCGCTTGCCTGCTCCACGCCCAGTGCCGCGAGGGAGGCATCGATCACCGGCCCGGCACGCCAGTCCTCGATCCATTGTCCGCGCTCGGCGCCGGCCCGCTCCCCGCCCAGGCTCCGATCGACCGCTCGAACCACCAGCCAGGCGGCGTAAATGGCCCGGCTCGTGATCGGATCGTTGAACTCGGCGGCGAGGTAGGTCGCCAACGGGCGGTTGAGCGTCAATCCCGCGACGGCCCCGGCCACGAGCGCATCGTCGTTCGCGGAATCAGCGGC
>Ga0136624_1000443_pt1 | contig 15867 bp, 14 predicted proteins | sample AntDrymUQ4692206_2_FD_104802 | JGI IMG/M metagenome (GOLD analysis project Ga0136624, IMG submission 104802) | Polar desert sand microbial communities from Dry Valleys, Antarctica - metaG UQ469 (22.06) | ecosystem: Environmental > Terrestrial > Soil > Desert | place: Antarctica: Dry Valley... | reverse complement strand
TGGAGCTTGTGCAGGTACTTGATCTCGTGCTCGAAGTCCGCCTTCTTGGCGCCCTGGGCGGCGGTGCGAATGATCGCCCCGCCCTCGCCCAGGTCGAGGCCCTTGGACTGCTTTCGCAGCCGCTCGCGCTCCTTGTCGTCGAGCCTGCGCGACACGCCGATGCCCTCGCCCTGGGGCACGTACACGAGGTATCGCCCGGCGATCGAGAGCTGCATGGAGAGGCGGGGGCCCTTGGTCTTCAGCGGGTCCTTGACCGCCTGGACGAGGATCTCCTGCCCGGGCTTGAGCAGGTCGGTGATCCGCTTGCCCTGCTCTCCGCCGCGGCCGCGGCGGGCGACCTCGACGCCGGGGATGACGACGTCGTCGGCGTGCAGGAAGCCGTTCTTCTCCAGCCCGATGTCCACGAACGCGGCCTCGAGCCCGGGCAGGACGTTGTCGACCTTGCCCTTGTAGACGTTCCCGACTATCGACCGCGAGCCGCGGCGCTCGATGTAGAGCTCGCCGACCCTCCAATCGCTCTGCTTGGCCTGCTTGCCGCCCTCAGCGGGGGGGTCGCCCTCCGCTTCGAGGATGGCCACTCTGGTTTCGCCACGGTCTGCCGTGACGAGCACTTGCTTTCTCAAGATATGTCCTGTTGTTGTGGCTCATATGAGAGCCGGGTTGGGGCCCTTGGCCAGCGCCGTCTCGCGCGCTTGCGCGTGGATCGACTGCAGCAGCCCGAGGGCCATGAAGGTGACAATCACCGAAGAGCCGCCGTAGCTCATGAGCGGCAGCGTCACTCCGGTTATCGGCATGATCCCGACGGTCATGCCTACGTTCACGAAGACCTGGAACATCAGCATGGCGGTGACCCCCCCGGCGATGAGGCTGCCGTAGAGGTTCTTCGACATGGTGAGGATGCGCAGGCAGCGCCAGATCAAGAGCGCGAACAGAGACAGCACGAGCGCCGTCCCCATGAAGCCGAACTCCTCGCCGACCACGGAGAAGATGAAGTCCGTGTGGTGCTCGGGGAGGAAGTCGAGCTTGGTCTGCGTGGCCTGCTCGCCGCGGCCGGTCTTGCCGCCCGCGCCGATGGCGACCAGCGACTGCGCCTGCTGGTAGCCCTGGCCCGCCGGGTTCTCGGTCGGGTTGACGAAAGCCGTGAGGCGGTCCATCTGGTACGGCTTCAGCAGCTCGACCCCCGCCGCGGGGGCCGCCACGAGGACGACCGCCAGGGCGACGGCGGCGAGCGCTCCCAGGCCGGCGAAATGAGTCCACTTCGTGCCGGCCACGAACAGCACGGCGGTCACGATGGCGAGGTACACGAGACCCGAGCCCAGGTCGGGCTGGGCGATCACGAGCATCGCCGGCACGAGCGCCAGCAGCATGACCCTGCTGGTCGTCTCGCGCTCTCCCAGGCGCCTCATGCGGTCCACCACGAAGGCGGACAGCGTGAGTACGAGCAGCACCTTGCCCACCTCGGAGGTCTGCAGTGAGATGAAGCCGAGGTCGATCGCCCGCCGGGAGCCGCGCGCGACGCTTCCGAGCGCGAAGGTCATGACGATCAGGCCGATCATCGCCACGTACAGGCCCGCCTTCCACTCGCGAAAGCGCGAGTAGTCGACCCGCGAGAGGATCAGCATCAGCACGATCCCCACGCCGGCATAGGCGGCCTGGCGGTAGACGAAGAAGTTCGGGTCGCCGGGGATGTCGCCGCTCGTGGCCGAGGCGATCGTGTAGATGCTGCAGCCGATCAGGGCGACCGACGCGAGCGCGAGGAGGACGTCCGTGCGTATGAAGCGCGGGACGGCCCCGTCGCGAAATCCCTTGACGGAGGTACCGTATGGGGAGGCCTGCATCAGGCGCGAAGCTTAACGAGGGCTTCCGAGACCATCAGTCCTGCGAGCCGCCCGCCGACAGGTCGCCGGCCTTGGTCCCGAACAGCTCGGCGATGATCGCGCGCGCGGCCGGCGCGGCGGTCTCGGCGCCGAAGCCGCCCTGCTCAAAGGTGGCGACGACCACGTACTGGGGGTTCGGGTAGGGCGCGAGCGCCGCGTACCAGGACTGGTCGATGCCGTTCGTCTTCTCCGCCGTGCCCGTCTTGCCCGCGATCGGAATCTCAAAGCCCGCGAAGACGTCGGTCGAGGTGCCGCCCGGCTCACTCGCCGCGGCGCGCAGGCCGTCGAGGATCGCCTGGCGGTTCGCGGGGTCGATCTTGAGCGTGCGCGCCCGCGGGGCCTCGAGCTCCTGCAGCGGGCGCCCGGAGGCGTCCTCGATCCGCTTGCCGAGGCGCGGCTGGACGACCTTGCCGCCGTTCGCGATCGCCGCGTAGGCGACCGCGAGCTGGAGCGGGTTCGCCGACAGGTCACCCTGGCCCACGGACAGGTTGACGTTGTCGCCCACGCTCCACGCGCGGTCGGTCAGGCCCTGCTCGAAGAGCTTGTTGCGCCATGCGGGCGTCGGCACGCGCCCGGGCATGTCGTTCGGCAGGTCGATCCCGGTGGGTCGTCCAAGCCCGAGCTTCTTCGCCCACTGCTGGATCAGCAGGCCGTCGCCGGCCGAGTCCGCGGCCACGCCGAGCCGGTAGAAGAAGACGTCGCTCGACACCGACAGCGCCTGGCGCAGCGCGAGCGCACCGTTCACCACTCCGCCCGCGTTCGTGAAGTTGACGCCCCCCACCTGCAGCGAGCCGCCGTCGTACTGCACGGTGTCCGGCGTGATCAGCCCGCCCTCCAGGGCGGCCGTCGCGGTGATCAGCTTGAACGTCGAGCCCGTCGGATAGTCGCCCTGCGTGGCGCGGTTGAGCAGCTGCTGGCCGTTCTCCTCCGAGGTCAGCCGCTCGTAGTCGGACTGCCTGATCACCTTGGAGAAGACGTTCGGGTCATACGACGGAGAGCTGCCGAGCGCGAGCACCTCGCCGTTGCGGACGTCCATGACGGCGAACGCGCCGGCCGCGCCGCCGAGCTGCTCCTGGCCCACGCGCTGCACGTCGAGGTCGACGGCGAGCTTCAGCTGGCGTCCCTGCTTGGGCTCGCGTCGGCGCAGCGTGCGCTGGAGATTGCCGAGCGCGTCAACCCTGATGCGGCTCGCCCCGTTCTCGCCGCGCAGGAAGCGGTCGTACTCCAGCTCGATGCCCGCCTGGCCGACACGGTCGCCGAGCGCGACGCCGCGGAAGAGCTCGCTCTCGAGCTGCTCCTGCGAGACCTCGCTCACGTAGCCGAAGAGGTGGGCGCCAACCTCGCCGTGCGGGTAGCGGCGCAGGAACACCTGCTCGGGCTCCACGCCGGGGAAGTCCTCCTTGTTCTCGAGCAGGTAGAAGATGAGCTCGTTTGGGACGTCGGACTTCACCGTCGCCGGCGCGAAGGGCAGCGCCTTCAACTGGTCCTCGACGCTCTTCTCGATGCGCGCCGGCGACATGTCGAGCACGCGGCCGAGGCGCGCGTAGAGCGCGCTGCGGGCGCCTGAGTCCGCGGGCAGCTTCTCGGGCGTGACCTTCACGGCGAGGCCGGTGCGGTTCTTGACCAGCACCCGCCCCTCGCGGTCCACGATCTCGCCGCGCGGCGCCTGGACCTTGATCGGGCGGACGCTGTTGGCCTGCGCCACGTTGCGGTACTTGTCCCCCGAGAGCACCTGCAGGTACCAGAGGCGAAAGAACACGAGGCCGAAGGCCACGAGCGCGATGCCGCCGATGACGGCCACGCGCAGGGCCAGCTGCGGCGTGAGCGCGCGGCGGTTGTCGGAGTCGAGGTACATCAGGCTTCGAGGCCCCGCAGCCCGAGCGGGCCCGACTCGACCGGCCCGCGCCGCCGGCGGCGGACGTCGACGGGGTCCATGACCAGCGACGGCCGCAGGACGCGGCGGCAGAGCGCGAACACGGGCAGGGCGATGACGGCGTTCAGCGCGGTCGTCACGAGCGCGTCGCGGAGGACGAGCGCGCTCACCGCCGAGCCGACGTCGAGCATGAACGAGACCGCGGCGAACGCCGCGACGTAGCCGAGCGTCGCAGCCGCTCCCACGCCGATCGGCATCAGGCCATGGGCCGGGTCGCGCACCTCGCGGAAGCGCCCGACGCCGTAGCCCACGGCGGTCAGCACAAGCGAGGAGACGCCCATCGTGCCCCCCACGGCCAGATCGAGCAGGACGCCCGTCGCGAAGCCCATCGCAGCGCCGGTCACGCTGCCCGCGTAGACCGCCACCACGGCCACGGCCAGCGGCACGAGGTCGGGGTGACCGCCGAAGAAGCGCATCGGCCCGAACCCCGACAGCTGGAGGATCACGGCGAGGAACGCGATCGCTCCCGCCCGCGCGAAGGACGCCGGCGCAAGGCTCACGGGCCGCTCTCCGCGTCGGCCGTCTCGCTCGGGTTGCCCTTCGCGGTGAGCACCTGCACGATGTCGACCCTGCGCAGGTCCGCGAACGGGTCGATGTGAACGCGCTGGTAGAGCTGGACCTCGTCGAGGTCGACGCGCGTGACCGTCCCGATCGGTATCCCGCGCGGGAAGCGCGACTCGACGCGATCGGAGGTAAATCCCGACGTGACGACCGTGGTTTTCTCGGTCACCGTGCGGCCACGATCCACGAAGTCGAGCAGCAGGTCCTCCGGCTGGCCGACCTCGGGCCGGACGATGCCGGTCGCGCCGCTCGGCATGACCTGGGCGGAGACCGCGCTCGCGCCGTCGGTGATCAGCTTCACCTCGGCGGTGCCGCCGGTGACGCTCGTGACCTTGCCCGCGAGGCCGCCCGCGGCGATCACGGGCTGGTCCTCCTCGACGCCGTCGCTCGCGCCCTTGTCGATCTTGACGCTGCCGTACCAGACGGTGGGCGAGCGCGCGATCACGCGCGCCGCGACCGGCTCGGTGGCGGTCGGGAAGGTGTCCTCGTCGGCGAGCTTCACGAGCCCGCGCAGCTGCTCGACGTCCTCGGCCGCGGCGGCGCTCTCGCCGAGCTGCTTGCGCAGCTCCTCGTTCTCGGCCCGCAGATCAGAGTTCTCGCCCTTGGCCTCCAGGGTGTCGCCGAACCACCCGCCCGCGTCGCGGAAGGGCTTGAGCGCTCGCCCCGCGCCGCTCTCCAGCGGCGCGAACGCCTCCTGGGCGCCGCGCTGGAGCGTATGGAAGACGCCGCCCGAGCCCTCGCCGAAGTACGCGGTGAGCATCACCAGCGACAGCGCGACGAAGATCGCCAGGACCGCCCTTCTGCGGCGGACCACCTTGGAGTCGTACATCTCGGGGCAGGTCCTCCGGCCGAGCCGCCCGGCTAGCGGCGCCGGCTCGTTCGGGAACTCTTGTTGGCGCGGTGGATGGCCTCGAACTCCTCGAGGCTGCGCCCGGAGCCGACGGCCACGCAGGTGAGTGGGGACTCGGCCAGGTGGGCCGGCATCTGGGTCTCGTCGCGCAGGCGGACGTCGAGGCCCTGCAGCAGGGCGCCACCGCCCGCGAGCATGATGCCCCGGTCCATGATGTCCGAGGCCAGCTCAGGCGGCGTGCGGTCGAGCGTCTCCTTGACCGCGTCCACGATCGCCTGGAGGGGCTCCTCGAGCGCGAGACGCACCTCCTCGCTCGTGAGCACGACCGTCTTCGGGAGGCCCGACACCAGGTCGCGGCCGCGGATCTCGGCCTGCATCTCCTCGCCGAGCGGGAAGGCCGAGCCGATCTCGAGCTTGACCTCCTCGGCCGTCTGCTGGCCGATCATCAGCTTGTACTCGCGCTTGACGTAGTTGATGATCGCGTCGTCGAGCTCGTCGCCGCCGATGCGGATCGACTGCGAGACGACGATGCCGCCCAGCGAGATCACCGCGACCTCGCTCGTGCCGCCGCCGATGTCCACCACCATGTTGCCGGTGGGCTCCCCGACCGGCAGCCCGGCGCCGATCGCGGCGGCCATCGGCTCCTCGATCAGGTAGGCCTGCCGCGCGCCGGCGGACAGGCACGCCTCCTCGACCGCCCGTTTCTCGACCCCGGTCACGCCCGACGGGACGCACACCACCACGCGCGGGTGCGCCCAGCGGTTCTGATGGACCTTCTGGATGAAGTGGCGCAGCATCTGCTCGGTGACGTCGAAGTCGGCGATCACGCCGTCCTTCAGCGGGCGGATGGCCTGGATCGTGCCGGGGGTGCGGCCCAGCATCCGCTTCGCCTCGATTCCCACGGCGTGCACCTCGGCGGTGCGCGAGTCGATGGCCACGACCGACGGCTCGGAGAGCACGATCCCGCGCCCGCGCACGTAGACGAGCGTGTTCGCCGTGCCGAGATCGACCGCCATGTCGCGGCCTCCCATGCCAGTGAGGTAGGAGAAGAAACCCATGCGTGCGGACCGACTCGCCGAAGGTGCCCGCCGGGTGAAGCGCAGCGAACCGGAGGACGGCCAGTGTAGCTCACCACTCCGCCCCTGCCCGCGCGTTGAGGCTGTGGCAAGAGCCGCGAAGAGCCTGCAAAGTCGAGCAGCGCAGCCCGGGCGCCGGCGGGCGAGCAACGCAGCCCGGCTCTCAGTCAGCGTAGCAGCGCGGGAGCCAGGCGCACCAGCTCCGCGACCGGCAGCCCGACCACGCCCGTGTAGTCGCCCTCGACGCGCTCGACCAGCGCCGCACCGCGCTCCTGGATGGCGTAGGCGCCCGCGCGCTCGCGCCACTCCCCGGTTGCGATGTACCAGTCGATCTCCTCCGGGCCGAGCCGGCGGAAGCGCACGTGCGTCATGCTCACGGCCGAGCGCTCGCGGCCGTCTTCGATCAACGCGATGCCCGACCAGACGCGATGGGTGCGTCCCGCGAGCAGGCGCAGAAACCCCCGCGCCTGCCCCTCGTCGGCGGGCTTGCCGAACACCCGGTCGTCCAGCTCCACCGCCGTGTCCACGCCCAGCACGAGCCCGGCGCGCACGGACTGCGCCTTTGCGCGTGCGTTGTGGGCCACGAGCGCCTCTGCGTCGCCCGCGGTGCGCTCCTGCGCGTCGGGCTCCTCGACGGTGAAGGCCACGCCGAGCTGCTCGAGGATCGCGCGGCGCTGGGGCGAGCGAGAGGCGAGCGTGAGGACCCGCTGCGCTCCCGCCGGCAACTACAGCTCGGGAAAGAAGAGCGCCGTCTCGCGCGCGGCCGACTCGTCCGAGTCCGAGCCATGGACCAGGTTCGTCTGCACCTCGAGGCCGAGGTCTCCCCGGATCGACCCCGGCGCCGCCTCCACGGGATTGGTCGCGCCAATCACCTGCCGCGCCGCCGCGACCGCCGCGTGGCCCTCGAGCACCAGGGCAACCAGCGGGCCGCCGGTGATGAAGTCCACCAGGTCGCCGAAGAAGGGCTTCTCACGGTGCTCGGCGTAGTGCTGCTCGGCCGTCGCGCGCTCCACGGTCATGTGCTTGAGCGCGGCGATCCGCAGCCCCTTGCGCTCGAAGCGCGCGATCACCTCGCCGGTCAGGGAACGCTCGAAGGCGTCCGGCTTCACCAGGATCAGGGTGCGATCCACGTGCTCCTCTTTCGTTAGGGGCGGGCAGGGCGGGCGGGACGGGCGGCCGGCTCGGTGCGGTCGGCCGCAGGACGATCCGGGCGCGGGGGACGGTCCGCGCGCTGGGGGCGCTCCGCGCGGGCGGCCTCGCTGGAGGGCGCCTCGGCCGGCCGCGGCTCGCGGGTGGCCCGCCCCGAGCGCGGGGACGCCTCCCGGGCCGGGCGCGGGGGCGCTTCGCGCGCTGGGCGCGGGGGCGCCTCGCGCTCCGGGCGCGGGGGCGCCTCGCGGGCCGGCAGCGGGGGGGCCTCGCGGGCCGGCATCTGGGTCGTGGCCGAGGACGCCCGCTCACGCCTGGTCCGCCGCGGCCGCGACTGCTGGGCCGCCTCGCCCACTCCCGCCTCGCAGTACGGGCAGATCGACCAGCGCGGATCGAGCGGCTTGCCGCAGGTCGCGCACGGCTCCTTCAGGCGGCGCATGCAGTTGGGACAGCGCAGGAAGGACTTCTCCACCTCGTTCGCACAGTGCCGGCAGACGTGGTGCTCCGTGCTGGCCAGGCGAGCCTCCGCGGCGGCGATCTCCAGCTCGCGCTCGCGCACGTCCTCGAGGAACTCGGGCGGGCGCACGATCATGTAGACGACGGTGCCCACGAAGGGAAACAGCGAGGCCGCGGTCGCGCAGCCCACGAGCATCGGGTCCGATATGCGCCGCCGCGCGTCGGCGAAGGTCCAGTAGACCAGCGCGATCCAGAAGACCACGAGGAAGAGCAGCAACAGGTTGACCGCCAGGTTCAGCCCGTCGTTGGTGATTCCGAAGATCGCCAGGGGGGTCATCAACAACGGCTGATTGTACTGGGGTGCCTTACAGGAATATGCGGCCGAGCGCGTAGCCGATCCCGAAGAACACGAGGATCACCGTGGCCACGACGAGCGCCACGAGGCCGATCATCGCGCCGAATCCAGGGCCTTCCTTGCGTTCCATGTGCAGGGAATCCTCCCACGCCGCCCGCCCCGCTGCCAGGGGTGGGCGGATTCGCTCAGGCTCAGAGCGTCGACGCGCGCGCCGCGCCGTGCTCGCGGACGAGGTCGGCGATGAGGTAGATCGAGCCGGTGGCCACGACCGCGCCCTGCGCCCCCGCGAGCTCGCGCGCGCGGGCCACGGCCGCGCGCGGGTCGGCCACCGTCTCACCGGGCGGGCCCTCCAGCTTGCCGGCCAGCGAGGCCAGCGTTCCCGGCGAGAGCGCCCGCGGGTTGGCGCAGCGGGTGAAGACGATCCCGTCGGCCAGCGGCACGAGCTCCGCCAGCATTGCCGCGGCGTCCTTGTCCTCGAGCACGCTGAGCACGAGCACCAGCGGCGCCCGCACCCCGACCAGCTCCGGAAGGGCTGTCGCCAGCGCGTTCGCGCCCGCGGGGTTGTGGGCGCCGTCGTGGATCGTCAGCGGGCGCTCGGCCACCACGTCCAGACGGCCGGGGATCCGCGTCTCGGCCGCGGCGGCGTGCACCGCCCGCCGGTCCAGCGGCCGCTCCAGGAACGCCTCGGTCGCCGCGGCGGCCAGGGCGAAGTTCCCACGCTGGAAGCTGCCCGGGGCGAGCAGCTCGAGGGTCTCGCTCACGGGCGAGGCCACGACCGGCGTCGAGCCTCGCTTCGCTGCCACGCGCGCCGCGATCGCGCGCACCGCCGGCTCGAGCTCGGGCGTCACCAGCGTTCCGCCGTCGGTGACCACCGCCAGCTTCTCCTCGGCGATGTCGGTCACCGCAGGGCCGAGCCAGCGCGTGTGCTCCAGCCCGACCCCGGTCAGGATCTGGACCTTGGACGGGATCACGTTCGTCGCGTCGAAGCGCCCGCCGAGCCCGGCCTCGATCACCGCGACCTCCACCCCGCTCTCGGCCAGCTCGCTGTAGGCGGCGGCGGTCAGCGCCTCGAACTGGGTCACACCGTCGTCGTCGGAGAGCGTGCGCTCGACGGTCCGCGCCGCCCGCGCGGCGCGCTTCACCGCCGCCGCGAACCGAGCCTCGGACACCGGGCGCTCGCCCACCTCCACCCGCTCTCGAAAGGACTGCAGGTGCGGCGAGGTGTAGCTGCCCGTCGCGAGGCCATGGCGCTCCAGCAGCGCGGCCGTGAAGCGCACGGTCGAGGACTTGCCGTTCGACCCGACGACGTGTATCGAGGCGAAGCGCCGCTGAGGCGCCCCGAGCGCTGTCATGAGCTTGCGCATGCGGTCGAGGCCGAATCGCATGCCGAACAGCTCGAGCGACAGCAGGTACTCCTCGGCCTCGGCGAACGTCACCCGTCCAGCCGCGCGAGCGCGTCGCGGTACTCGTCGAGCTTGCGGCGCTCGCCCTCGACCACGTCGGCGGGTGCCCGCTCCACGAAGCGCTCGTTGGCCAGCTTGGACTCGAGCCGGGCGATCTCCGCGGCGACCTTGTCCCGGCGCCCGGCGGCCCGGCGCGCGGCCTCCGCGGGGTCGAAGTCTTCGGACTCGAGCATCTCGACGGCGCCGCCGGGCACGGGCACCTCGGCCACTGCGTCGCCGTCGTCGTCGGGGCGCAGGTCGAGCCGCGCCAGCCGCGCGACCTGGGGGCCCATCTCCTCGTAGCCGTCCGCGGCGATCCGCGCGGGCAGGACCGCCGACGGGCGCACCCCCGCCTCGTCGCGCGCGCGGCGGAGCGCGTTGATCGCGGCCATGGCCCGGCCCACGAGTGCCTCGGCCTCGTCGTCGACGCTCAGGCCGCCTGCCTCCGGCCACCGCGCCGCGGCGAGCAGCTCGCGCTCGCCGGGGAGGAAGGACCAGATCTCCTCGGTCACGTGGGGCATCAACGGGTGCAGCAGGCGCAGCATCCGGTCGAGGGCGAACAGCAGCGTCGCGGAGACGGCCGTACGGTCCTCGTCCTCGGCATAGAGCCTCGGCTTGGCCAGCTCCAGGTACCAGTCGCACAGCTCCGACCAGAAGACCTCGTACAGCTCCAGCGCGGCCGCCGAGAGCTCGAACGAGTCGATCAGCGCCGCGGTGCGGGCGGTTGTGCGCTCGAGGCGCGAGAGGATCCAGCGGTCCTCGACGGCCTCGGCGTGGGCGGGCGAGGGCTCAACGCCGTCCTGGACGCCTAGAAGGATCAGCCGCGAGGCGTTCCACAGCTTGTTGGCCAGGTCGAGCCCCTGCTCGACGCGCCCGGCGGAGTAGCGCACGTCCTGGGTCGAGGACATGGCCAGCAGCCCGAAGCGCACGGCGTCGGCCCCGTGCTCCTCGATCTCGACCAGCGGGTCGATCCCCGTGCCGAGCGACTTCGACATCCGCCGGCCGTCGGGCGCCTGGATGACCGAATGGATCGGCACGTCGGTGAAGGGCAGCTCGCCGGTGAACTCCACGCCGAACATGACCATGCGGGCCACCCACAGGAAGATGATGTCTCGCGCGGTGGAGAGGACGTCGGTCGGGTAAAAGGACTCGAGCTGGGGGGTCTGCTCGGGCCACCCGAGGGTCGCGAAAGGCCACAGGGCCGACGAGAACCACGTGTCGAGGACGTCTCGGTCCTGCTCCCAGCCCGCGCCGGCCGGGGCCTCGGCGCTCACGTGAAGCTCGTCGCCGCGGTACCAGACGGGCAGCCGATGCCCCCACCACAGCTGCCGCGAGACGCACCAGGGCCGGATGTTCTCGAGCCAGTCGAGGTAGACCCCCGTCCACGGCCGCTCGGGGTGGAAGCGCAGCCGCCCGTCGGACACCGCGGCGATCGCCGGGGCGGCGAGCCGCTCCATGTCGCAGAACCACTGCAGCGAGATGAGCGGCTCGATCCGCATCCCCGAGCGCTGGGAGTGGGGCACGTCGTGGGCGTAGGGCTGGGTGCCGGAGATCAGTCCCTCCTCGCGGAGGGCAGCCACGACCTCCCGCTGGGCATCGGCGGTTGCCAGGCCCGCGAAGCGCTCGCCGGCCTCGGCGGTCATCCGCCCGTTTTCGCCGATCACCGAAACGACGTCCAGGTCGTGGCGCCGGCCGATGTCGAAGTCGTTCGGGTCGTGCCCCGGCGTGACCTTGAGCGCCCCCGTGCCGAAGTCGCTCCTGACGTGCTCGTCGGCCACGATCGGCAGCTTCCGTCCGACCAGCGGCAGCACCGCGCTCTCGCCGACCAGCCGCGTGTAGCGCTCGTCGCCGGGGTTCACGGCGATCGCCGTGTCGGCCAGCATGGTCTCGGGGCGCACGGTGGCCACCGTGATCGACCCCGAGCCCGAGGCGAGCGGGTAGTCGATCGAATAGAGCGTGTCCTCCATCGGACGCTGCTCGACCTCGAGGTCGGAGATGGCCGATCTCGTGCCCGGGTCCCAGTTGACCATGTAGTGCCCGCGGTAGACGAGCCCCTTCTCGTACAGCGAGACGAACACGTCGCGCACCGCGCGCACGTAGGCGTCGTCCATCGTGAAGCGCTCGTCCTCGTAGTCGAGTGAGGCGCCGATGCGCTTGAACTGCTCGGTGATCGCGGATCCGTGCTCCTCGCGCCACTCCCACACGCGCGCGCCGAAGGCCTCGCGGCCGAGGTCCTCCTTGGTCTTGCCCTCGGCCGCGAGCGCCTGCTCGACCTTGACCTGGGTGCCGATGCCCGCGTGGTCGGTGCCATAGATCCACTTCGTGCGCCGGCCGCGCATGCGTGCGACGCGGATCAGGAGGTCCTGAATCGAGGCGTTGAGCGCGTGGCCCATGTGCAGCACGCCGGTCACGTTCGGCGGCGGGATCGCGATCGAGAAGCTCTCGGTCGAGTCGCCTCCGGGCTCGGCGCGGAAGATCTGAGCCTCCTCCCAGCGCGCGAAGACGCGCTGCTCTACGTCCGCGGGCGAGTAGCGCGTGCGCTCCTGGAGGTCTGCGAGGCGGTCGGCGGCCACGACACCAGTCTGCCAGCCATCGACCGTCGTGACCTATGAAAGAGTATTAGTTTACACTAATGTACTGCTCATGACCGCTCCCGCGCTCGTTCGCGAGGCTCGCCGCGCGGCGAATCTCACTCAGAAGGAGCTCGCCGGCCGTCTTGGAACGACCCAGGGGGCGATCGCTCAGCTCGAGCGGCCAGGGGCCAACCCGACCGTGGCGCGGCTGGACGAGGCTTTGAGGGCCGCCGACAGGCGCCTGGACCTACGGGCCGTCCCGCACCGAGCCGGGGTCGACGAAACGCTGCTGGCGCGCAACCTGAGGCTTACCCCGGCGCAGCGGCTGACCGCGTTCGAGACAGCCCACCGGGAGGTCGAGGAGCTGCGAGCGCTGATGCGCGGTGCCCGCTGAGTTCCGGCCCCGCGCCCAGCTTGCCCATCTGGCGGCCCACGGCGTCGATTTCGTGGTGGTGGGCGGCATCGCAGCCGTGCTCCACGGCTCCGAGCGCAACACCTTCGACCTCGACATCTGCCCGGCCCAGAGCCGCGAGAACCTGGATGCGCTCGGGTCGGCGCTGATCGAGATCGACGCCAAGCTTCGCGGCATCGACGAGAACGTTCCGTTCGTCCCGGATGGCCGTTCACTCGCCGGCATGCAGATCCTTACGCTCGACAGCTCGCTCGGACCGATCGATGTGCTCACTCGTCCGGATGGAAGCCCTCCTTACCGCAGCCTCCGCGGACGGGCGAGAACGCTGGACCTGGCTGGCGCAGCCGTGCTCGTCGCCTCCATCGACGACCTCATCTCGATGAAGCGCGCAGCTGACCGGCCGAAGGACCGGGAAGACGTGGAACGGCTCGAAGCCCTCTTGAGGCTCGAACGGCGACTCGATCGCTGAGCTGAGGCTGTCAACCGGGCAGCGACGCGCAGAAGTCCGGGATCTTGCGCGTGGCGCGCTCCGGTGGGCCGTGGCCGAAGCAGACCAGCTCCGGGTCAAGCGCGCCCAGCGACCTGCATCCGGAACACGGTCGTACACGAGCCCGCCTCGCCCGGCGCCGCTCGACTCGCCCAGGCGCTTTACTCGCGTCATGCGCGATCTCGCTCGTGTACGCCGCCCTCGCCGGGGGTTCGGCCCGCGCTCATTCATCCTCGCCGCCCTCGCGCTGCTCGCGACGGCCGACCTCGCGCTCGCCCAGGCCGGCGCCGGCGGGGGCGGCTTCGGCGGTGGCGGAGGCGGCGGTGGCGGAGGCGGCTTCGGCGGTGGCGGAGGCGGCGGGAGCGGCGGCGGGGGCGCGGGCGGCGTGATCGCCTTCATCGTGGTCGTCGTGATCGTCGTCGTGTGGACCGCGGTCGGCGTGGTGCTGCGCGAGCGCAACATCGCCAAGCGGCGCGATCGCGTGCACACCGCGGCCGCCGAAGCCGCCACAGACGATGTCTACCTGGCCGCCGAGGCCGTCGAGCGCGAGGCCGGCGCGCTCTACGAGGCCACCCAGCGCGCCTGGGACGCGCGCGACCGCGCCGCCCTCGCCGAGCTCGTGGGCGAGGAGCTGATGGTCGAGTGGATCCGCCGTCTCGAGGGCTTCGAGCGCAAGGGCTGGCACAACCGGGTGACGGTCAAGGAGCCGCCGAAGGTTCGCTACGTCGCGCTCCAGAACCGGGCCGACGACGCCGAGGACCGCGTCGTCGTGCTGATCGAGGCCGAGCTCGAGGCCTACGTCGAGGACCGCGAGGGCGCACGCGTGATGCGCGACGACGAGAGCGACGAGCACGTGTCGCTCGAGGAGTACTGGACGCTGGCGCGCAGCGGCGAGGGCTGGATGGTCGTCTCCATCGAGCAGTCAGAGGAGGGCGACCACCATCTGAAGTCAGAGCTGGTGGCCGTCCCGGAGGCCGACGCCGAGCGCCTGCGTGGTGAGGCGGTGACCGAGCTGGCCGTGGCCGACAGCCTGCCGGAGGGCTTCACGACGGCCGACCTCGCCACGGTGGACTTCGACGGCGATGCACGCGAGCACGCGCTCGACCTCTCGCTCGCCGACGGGCGCTTCGCTCCCGAAGTCCTGGAGGTGGCCGCCCGCCGCGCCGTCGCCGCTTGGTCCGAGGCGGTGGACGGCGCGGACGCCAAGCTGGAGGCCGTGGCCTCGCCGCAGGCGGTGCGCCTGCTGCTGCACGGCGACGACGCGAGCGAGCGCACGCGACTGGTGGTGCGCGGTCCACGCGTGGGTCGCATCGTCATCGCCGCCGTGCGCGTCGAGTCCGAGCCCGCGCTCATGGACGTCGACGTGGATCTGGCCGGCGTGCGCTACGTCGAGGACCGCGAGAGCACCGACGTGTTGTCGGGCGACCGGGACTCGGCCACCCGCTTCACGGAGCGATGGACGCTGGCGCTCGACGGGCCCCCCGAGACGCCCTGGCGCCTGGCGGGCGTGCGATGAGGCTGCACACGGCCGGCGAGGCTGGAGACGGGCGCCGCGTAGGTGCGAGGTCGGTTTCGACTCGTCCGAAGCCGGCCTCGGCTCCACTCCCGCATCAGCGGGCTCGGGCCAGCAGCTCGTCGCGCGACGCCAGCTTGACCCGCGGGCGCTGTGCCGCCCGCCCCTGCTCCAGCTCGTGGCGGTCGATCGCCCGCCAGCCGTCGAGCGTCACGTGGCCGGGCTTGCGCCGCGCCAGCAGCGCGTCCACAGCGCCCGCGCCGGGCTGCTCGGGCTCGGGCAGGAGCCCGGCCTCGAGATCCTCGATCAGGCACGCCATCGACTCCTCGGCGTCGCGCTTGTTGGTGCCGAGGATCCCCGTCGGGCCACGCTTGATCCAGCCGACCGCGTAGACGCCGGGGACGCGCGCGCCGGTGCCGGCATCCAGCACCCGGCCGCGGTCGTTGGGCAGCACGTAGCGCTGCTCATCGAAGGGCACGTCGGGCAGGGGCACGCCCTGGTAGCCGACCGAGCGCAGCACGAGCCCGCAGTCGATCGCCTCGACCTCGCCGCCGACCGGCCGTGACCGCAGCGCGCCGTCCTCGGCGCGCCGGATCTCGTTGCGCTGCACGTCGACCGCCTCCACTCGCCCCGCGCCGCGGATCGCGACGGGGGAGACGAGGAAGCGCAGCTCGATCGTGCGCGGCGCGTCGACGCGCGCCGGCCGGGCCGCGAACTCGCGCAGCAGCTCAACGTTCTTGCGGGCGGTGAACGTCCCCTGCTCGGCCAGCCACTCGCGCGAGACCCGATCCAGCTCGACATCCTCGGAAGCGATCCGCAGGTCGACGTCGTCGAGGTGGCCCAGCTCGCGCAGCTCGGCACTGGTGAAGGCCGCCTGCGCGGGCCCGCGGCGGCCGAGGACGACGACCTCCTCGACGGCGCTCTCGCGCAGGGCGTCGAGCGCGTGGTCGGCGACATCGGTGCGCTCGAGCTCGGCCGCGCTCAGGGTGAGCATCCGCGCGACGTCGGCAGCGACGTTGCCGTTGCCGATGACCACGGCGCGGCGGTGCGAGAGGTCGGGCGCGAGGTCACGGCGGTCGGGGTGGCCGTTGTACCAGCCGACGAAGTCGGTCGCGGGCAGGCTGCCGGGCAGGTCCTCGCCCGGGATCCCGAGCGACTTGTCGGTCTGCGCGCCGACGGCGTAGAC
>Ga0136624_1000442_pt1 | contig 15872 bp, 18 predicted proteins | sample AntDrymUQ4692206_2_FD_104802 | JGI IMG/M metagenome (GOLD analysis project Ga0136624, IMG submission 104802) | Polar desert sand microbial communities from Dry Valleys, Antarctica - metaG UQ469 (22.06) | ecosystem: Environmental > Terrestrial > Soil > Desert | place: Antarctica: Dry Valley... | reverse complement strand
CGCCCACCCTGGCCAGACCATCGTGTGTGTCTCCCACGCCGACCCCATCAAGGCGGTGATCGCCCATGCCGTCGGCACCCATCTCGACCTGTTCCAGCGCATCGTCGTCTCGCCGTGCTCGATCAGCGTCATCTCCTGGTCGTCGGGCGGCCCGGTCGTGCTGGCGGTGAACTCAACGGGCCGGGCCCTCACCGAGCTGCGACCGTCATGACGCGCTGACATGGGCATCTACTACGAGTTCGACGAGGTGGACGTGTTCACCACCGGCACCCAGGGTGACCCTGGTCAACGGGTGTTCTTCCTGCAGGCTCGCACGAGCGGCCAACGGATCACGGTGCGATGCGAGAAGCAACAGGTGGCGGCGATCGCCATGTACCTGCGCCGGGTGCTCACGGACCTGCCGCCGCCCGAGCAACGGCCGCTGCCCGGCGCTCTGGAGCTGACCGAGCCCGACGATCCGGTGTTCGTGCTCGGACCGATCGGCCTGGGCTACGACCGCTCCAATGACCGCCTGCTCGTGCAACTCGAGGAGTTCGTCCCGACGGAGGAGGACGACGAGACCGACGCCGACGACGACCTCGACCGCGGGCATCTACGGCTGTTCATCACACGCAGCCAGGCCGACGCCTTCTGCGAGCACGCCGAGCGGGTGATCGAGTCGGGACGGCCGTCGTGCATCTGGTGCGCTCTGCCCATCGACCCGGACGGGCACGCATGTCCGCGGATGAACTGACCGCTCGCCTGGAGCTGCTCCGCTGTGGTGAGATCGAGGTGCTCGGGCGGATCATGTGGAGCAGCAACGCCACGTTCCTCGTCCAGATCGACCACGGCGGTGACGTCCATCGCGCCATCTACAAGCCGACTCGGGGCGAGCGGCCGTTGTGGGACTTCGAGCCAGGGCTGCACAAGCGGGAGCTGGCAGCGTTTGCCCTGAGCGAAGCCATCGGCCTCGGCGCCGTGCCGGCGACGATCATCCGCGACGGCCCGCTCGGTGAGGGATCGTTCCAGTGGTTTGTCGATGCGGATCAGGAGGAGCACTACTTCACGATCTTCGAGCAGTACCCAGAACTGCACGATCAGCTACGGGCCATCGCCGTGTTCGATCTGATCGCCAACAACACTGACCGCAAGAGCGGTCACTGCCTCCTGCAGGGCCCCAAGGTATGGGCCATCGACCACGGCCTCTGCTTCGGCGCCGACTTCAAGCTGCGCACCGTGATCTGGGAGTTCGCCGGCGAGCCCATCCCCGACGACCTGCGAGCCATGGCCGACGCGTTGCACAGGGCCGTGCCCGACTCCTTCGCCGAGCTGCTGACCGGCGAGGAGGTGGCCGCCACTCGGGTGCGCGCCGGCATGATCGCCGAGAGCGGCATGTTCCCCGAGGACCGCACCGGCCGCCGCTACCCCTGGCCCCTGGTGTGACCCCCACCGTCTGGGCGGACCGGAGCGGGTGATCAGGCGGTGCTGCGGCGGGTGCGAAGGACAGCTGTGACGGCTTTGCCGTCGGCCTGACCACGGGATGCCTTCATCGCTGCGCCGATGAGCGCGCCGATGGCCTTGTCCTGGCCGGCGCAGTACGTCTCCCAGGAGGCCTGGTTGTCCTTGATCACGTGATCGACCAGCGTCTCCAGCGCCAAAGTGTCCATGGCCTCGAAGCCTTTGTCGGCTGCGATCTTCTCCGGATCGCCACCGCTGTGCGCCACCATCTCCGCCAGCACCGCCTTGGCTTGGGTGGGCGTGAGCGCGCCGGCCGACTCCATCCGGGTGAGAGCCGCCAGATCCTGTGCCGGCACGGCTGGCTCGTCCCCAAAGGCGGCGAACGCCTCCTTCACGTGGATCAGTGCCCGTGCCGGATCGCCCCCGGCCTCGCCGACTGCGAGCACGTACGAGTCCTGACCGCGCTCGGTGACGACGATGACGGCCTCGGAGTCGGTCGCCTTGCCCGTCACCTCGGAGAGCGCTGCGCGACGCTCGGCCGGGAGCGCCGGCAACTCGGACCGCAGCCGGTCGATCCACTCGTCCTCGGGGGCGAGCAGCACGAGATCGGGTTCGAGGAAGTAGCGGTAGTCATCGGCGTCCTCCTTCGTGCGCAACGTGTGTGTCGTGCCGTCACCCTCGTCCCAGTGCCGGGTCTCCTGGCGCACGGTGTCGCCAGCCTCGACCATGGTGATCTGGCGTGCCGCTTCGTACTCGATGGCCCGCCCGACCGAGCGCACCGAGTTCAGGTTCTTGATCTCGCAGCGTGTGCCGAGCGGATCGCCGGGACGGCGCACGCTGACGTTGGCGTCGACGCGCATCGACCCTTGCTCCATCTTGGCGTCGGAGGCGCCGACGGCGAGGAGGATCCCGCGCAGCTCGGTGACGTACTGGCGGGACTGCTCGGACGTGCGCAGGTCGGGGCGGCTGACGATCTCGACGAGCGGGACGCCTGCCCGGTTGAAGTCGATCAGCGAGTAGTCGCTGCCATGCAGCCGGCCGCCCGATCCGCCCACGTGGGTCGACTTGCCAGTGTCCTCCTCGAGGTGTGCTCGCTCGATGCCGATGCGGGTGCCGTCTGGCAACGCCAACCAGCCATCCACGTTCAGCGGCTCGTCGTATTGGCTGATCTGGTACGCCTTGGGCATGTCCGGGTAGAAGTAGTTCTTGCGGTGGAACGAGCTGGGTCGGATGTCGCAGTTCAGCGCCAGCCCGATGCGCATCGCCAGCTCCACGGCGTGCCGGTTCAGCACGGGCAGGGCGCCCGGTAGCCCGAGCGTCACCGGGTCGATGTTCGTGTTCGGCTCGTCGCCGAAGCGGTTGGGGCTCGCCGAGAACAGCTTCGTGCGGGTGTCGAGCTCCACGTGGACCTCCAACCCGATGACCAGCTCCCAACCGTCGGTGCTCACGACGTCACCGCCCGCTCCAACTCGGCGGCCACCCGGAACATCATCGGCTCGGCCAGCATCGGTGCCAAGACCTGCACGCCCACGGGTAGCCGGCCGGCACCGGTGCCGAACGGCACGCTGACGGCAGGATGGCCGGCCAGGTTCGTGGGGATCGTGTACGTGTCGCACAGGTACATGGCGAAGGGGTTGTCGGTGCGCTCACCGATCGGGAACGCAACCGTCGGCGACGTGGGCGTCAACAGCACATCGGCATGCTGGTAGGCGCGTTCGAAGTCGTCGGCGATCAGGCGGCGGACCTTCAGCGCCTTGCCGTAGTAAGCGTCGTAGTAGCCCGCCGACAGGGCGTACGTGCCGAGCATGATGCGCCGCTTGACCTCGTCGCCGAAGCCCTCGGCCCTCGTCGCCGCATACATGGCGTTCGTCTCGGTGGCGTCGACGCGCAGTCCGTAGCGCACGCCGTCGTAGCGAGCCAGGTTGCTCGACGCCTCGGCCGGCGCGATCAGGTAATAGGCGGTGAGCCCGTACGTGAAAGCCGGCACCTCGACGTCGACGATCTTGGCGCCGGCCGTCTGCAGGGTCTCGAGCGCCGCCTCCAGCCGTTCATCGACGTCGGGATCGGCGCCAGACGGCAGGTCGACGATCCGTCCGACGCGCACACCTGCCACACCCTCGGTGAGCACGTCGCTGAGGTCCGCGGCCGGCTGTGGGATCGATGTCGAGTCCGCAGGGTCGTGCCCGGCGATGACCTGCAAGACGAGTGCGGCGTCGGCCACGGTGTTGGCGAATGGGCCGATCTGGTCGAGGCTGCTGGCGAACGCCACGAGCCCGTACCGGCTCACGGCTCCGTACGACGGCTTCACGCCCACCACTCCGCACAGTGCCGCCGGTTGGCGGATGGACCCGCCGGTGTCGCTGCCAAGACTCACGGCCACGAACCCGGCCGCGACCGCTGCCGCGCTGCCACCACTGGAACCGCCCGGCACGCGAGTCGGGTCGTGCGGGTTGCGGGTGGGACCGAACGCCGAGTTCTCCGTGCTGGAACCCATTGCGAACTCATCGAGGTTCGTCTTGCCGACGACCACGGCGCCGGCCTCGGAAAGACGGTGCACGACGGTGGCGTCGTACGGCGGGCGCCATCCTTCGAGGATCTTCGACGAGCACGTGGTAGGGACGCCACGCGTGCACATGTTGTCCTTCAGTGCCACGGGTACGCCGGCGAGCGGTCCCGGATCGGCGCCGTTGGCGACGAGCGCATCGATGTCCGCCGCCCGGTGCCGGGCCTCGTCGGCCAGCACCACGTTGAAGGCGTGGATCCGCGGTTCGCGGGCATCGATGCGGGCCAGGTAGTCCTCCAACACCGTCACCGCTGAACGGCTGCCGTCGCGCACACCCATGGCGATGTCTGAGGCCGGACCGCTCATGGCGCCACGCCCCGGATCGGTGGCACCCGGAACCGGTGGTCCTCGGTGGCCGGCGCCGCTGCCAGCACCTCGTCGCGGTCGAGGCCGGGGTCGACCGTGTCGTCGCGCAGGACGTTGCGCAACGCGTACGGCTGGCTCATCGGACGGACGTCGTCGAGCACCAGCGCATCGATGTCGGCGAAGTGCGACAGCATGTCGCCGAGCTGACGCGCGAAGCGGTCCGCCTCCTGAGCGGTGAGCTCCAGACGGGCCAACTTCGCCACCTTGGCGATGACGTCGGCCGACAGCGGATCGGCTGCAACAGGCTCTGACACAGTGTTTCAGCCTAGGCGGGAAGGGTACGACGACCTCGGGCTACCATCGGCCGCCATGGCCACCGTGTCGTTCGCCGACGCCTCGAGGATCTACCCCGATACCGACGCTCCTGCGGTCGACTCGCTCGATCTCGACATTGCCGATGGCGAGTTCCTCGTGCTCGTCGGACCGTCCGGCTGCGGAAAGTCGACGACGCTGCGGATGCTCGCCGGCCTCGAGCCCGTCGACGGCGGTTCGGTGTTCATCGGCGAGCGTGACGTCACGAACGTGCCGGCCAAGGATCGCGACATCGCCATGGTGTTCCAGTCGTACGCGCTGTACCCGCACATGACGGTCGCAGACAACATCGGCTTCCATCTGCGGATCAAGCGCGTGCCCAAGCAGGAGCGCGCCAAGCGCGTCCACGAGGCAGCCAGTCTGCTGGGCCTCGAGGACTACCTCGACCGCAAGCCGGCCAAGCTCTCGGGCGGTCAGCGCCAGCGCGTCGCCATGGGCCGGGCGATCGTCCGACAGCCATTGGCCTTCCTGATGGACGAGCCGTTGTCGAACCTCGACGCCAAGCTTCGCGTGCAAACGCGCACGCAGATCGCTGCGCTGCAGCGACGCCTCGGGGTCACCACCGTCTACGTCACCCACGACCAGGTGGAGGCGATGACCATGGGAGACCGCGTGGCCGTACTCGACAAAGGGATCCTGCAGCAGTGCGATACGCCCCGCGAGCTGTTCGCCCGGCCGGTCAACCTGTTCGTCGCCGGGTTCATCGGCTCACCTGCCATGAACCTGTTCCCGGCCACGGTCAACGAGCAGGGCGCCACGTTCGAGGACCTGACGGTACCGCTCACGCCGTCCCAGCGCCGCGAGCTGTCCGCCGATCAGGTGCGCATCGGCGTCCGCCCCGACGGCTGGGAAGTGGGATCTGGCGACGGATCGGCGTCGTCGCTCGAGGCGACCGTCGAGGTCGTCGAAGAGCTCGGCACCGAGGCGTTCGTCTACGCCATCACCGAGCGCCAGACGCCGGTCGTCACGAGAGCCGAGGGCATGACGACGATCGACAAAGGCGACAAGATCAGCCTCGTCCCCAAGGTCGAGAGCCTGCACCTCTTCGACGAGACGACCGGCGCTCGCCTCATCGCCTGACGACCAGTTAGCTCAGCGCCTCTCGGAGTCCTCTATCTCCGGGTCCAGGCCGCCTGGCGGAGTCTCGTCGCTGGCAGCGAGCTCGTCATCGGACGATTCATCACCGCCGTCGACCTGGGCTACATCGAGCTCGTCGTCGTCAGCGGACGTCTCGCCGTCTGCGGGGGCAGCGGGCGCGGCGGGGGCGGCGGGGGCGGCGGGGGCGGCGGGGGCAAGGACAGACGCGGGGGCTGGATCGGGGCGGCGGGACGACCACAGCAAGTAGCCAAGCCCACCGATGACCAGGATCACGGACATCCACTGGTTGAGGCGCAGGCCGCCGAACTCCTTCGCCTCGTCGATGCGCAGACCCTCGATCCAGAAACGGCCGACGCCGTAGCCGGCCACGTACATGGCCAGCAATTGCCATGGTCGCACGCGGAACCGGCGGTCGATGAGCAGCAGTACGCCGCACAACGCCAAGGTCCACATCGACTCGTACAGGAACGTCGGATGGAACGTGGTGCCCGGCGCCAAGGCTTGGTCGGAGGGAAAGTTCTCCGGATCGATCTCGAGCGCCCAGGGCAGATCGGTCGGCCTGCCGTAGAGCTCCTGGTTGAAGTAGTTGCCCCACCGACCGATGGACTGGGCCAGGGCCATGCCAGGGGCTGCGCAGTTGGCGGCGATGCCGGCTGGGATGCCGCGCCGACGCACGAGCCACACGCCGACGAGCGTTCCGAGGAACATCCCGCCGGGGATGCCGAGGCCGCCCTCCCAGATCTTGGGGATGTCGCCGAGGTTGTTCTCGAACTTCTCCCAGTCTGTCGCCACGTGGTAGAGCCGGGCGCCCACCACGCCGGCGATCACGGCGCCGACGGCGATCGCGCTCATGTCGTCGCGGGTGCCGATGCCTTTGTCCTCGAACCGGCGGCCGACGAGCCACACACCGACGATCACACCGACGGCGATCGACAGCCCATACGCCGTCAGCTCGACGGGCCCGATGTTGATCGTCCCGTCGGCAGGACTTGGAATGCTGGCTGGGCTCATCGGCGTGCTCGCCGACCGCAGACTCGGTCGGCGAAGGCAACCGCCTCGCCGAAAATGTGATCCTTCTCGAAGTCCTGAGTGGCCACGTGATAGCTGCGCTCGAGCCAGGTGTGGTCGAGTTCACCGCCGTGTGCTCCGGCTAGGTGAACGCTCTGGGTCGGCTCGACGACGTGGTCCTGGCGCGATGTGAAGAGCCGCAGCGGCATCCTCAACTCGCCATAGCGCGTCGACATCGGCTCCAGCCCGTCGGTCATGAACGACAACAACGGCGCCAACGGTGTGCCCTCGTAGGCCAGCTCCTGCTCGTCGGGATCGGCGATGTCGTTGCCGATGCCCGGCATCACATCGGCGCCGCCGGCCTGTGCCTCGCGGACCATCTCCATGATGTCGCCGCCCACCGGAGCCGTCGCCGGATTGACGCACACGAGGCCCTTGATCTCGGGGTGGTACATCGCCAGCCATAGCGCCAGGCTGCCTCCCATGCTGAGCCCGGCCAGCACGATGTCGGATGCCCGCTCGGCCAGCCGCTGGTAGGCCTGCTCCACCTCGTCGGTCCAATCCGCCCATGTCGTGCGCAACATGTCGTCGATCGTGGTGCCGTGACCTGGCAGCAGCGGAAGCTCTACGTGGTATCCGGCCTCGGCGAACGCCATCGCCAAACCTCGCATCGATGACGGGTTGCCGGTGAACCCATGCAGCACGAGCACCCCGGCGGCACCGTCCCCGTGATGGGAGAACGGCTCGGCCCCGGCCAAGATCGGTGGCGCATCGTCGGTGCTCATGGCAGATGTCTAGCGGGCGCGCCGACCGGCCTCAATCGTCGGGCAGCTGGAATCGGGAGAAAAACCGCCACATGGCGTCTGTGGCGTCGAGGTTCATCGTCGTCGGCCCGACGATGCTCTCGATCGACTCGGTGAACTCGCTGCCCGGCCAGGAGTGCCCGCCCCCCAGCACGATGACGAACTCCACGTCGGCCCCATCTGGACAGTCCCAACGGCGCATCAGAAGATCGTCAGCCACCGACTTTTCGGTGGGCACTCGGGCGCAACCATTGAATCGGGCCCAACGCATCATGTTCTCCGGGTAACCGGCGCCCTCGAGATCGGCTGGCGGCAACTCTTGCGGCTTTCCTGGGGACGCCGTTAGGTCGACGCCCGGCACACTCTCGAGGTTGGCGCCTCCGTTGAACACCAGGATCGGATCGACCGTGCCATGGACGGCGAACACCGGCATCGGCCGCTCGAACCCGTCGCACAGGATGTTGGCGCCGGCGATCGGCGCCACGGCGGCGAAACGATCCGGCAGGGCACAGGCGATCGACGACGACAGGAAGGCGCCGTTGGAAAAGCCTGTGGCGTACACGCGGGACGTGTCGATGCACAGCCGCTGCTCCAACCGATCGAGCAACCTGGTGACGAAGCGCAGATCGGGATTGTTCTCGGCATCCGGTTCGACGGCCCAACGCACCGGCTCGCCGGAGCCTTGCGGCAACACGGCCACGAAACCGTGCTCTTGCGCGTACGCCGGCATCTCGCTGGTGAGGCCGTGCACCTCGGCTCCCTCGCTCAGCCCATGGAAGTCGAGCACAAGGGGTAGGGGCGCCTGACCGTCGTGCTCTGGCGGGGTGCTCAGCAGGAACCAGCGCTCAACGCCGTCGACGTCGATGACCTCACGCTGATCGAGCACCGCTCGCACCGGCGACGTGCCGCAGCCACTCGAGGCGACGGCCGGGCGATCCGTTCGAGCCGACGATGTACCCACCATCGAGGCGGCGGTCGGCTCGTCCGTGCCTGCCGATGCCAGTGCCGGCTCCGGTGCCGTTCCTGCCGCCGTCGACGCCTCGGGTTCGGAGCGCGGTCGTTGCGCACCGTCGTTGCCGGTGCAGCCCGCCACGGCCACCCCGACGACTACGAGGGTGGCGGCGGCGCGCCGGAGCGATCCGGATCGGGCGCTCGGGGCAGTGCTCACCCGGTCGAGAAGATGCCGATGACCCGGTTCTGCTCGATGATGGCGTCGCCGTACTGGTCGATGAACTCACGGCGCGACGGCGTGCCGTCTACGGCGCGGTCGAGGGCATAGACCCAGAAGTAGTAGTGGTGCGTGCCGTGTCCTGGCGGTGGCTGGGGACCTCCGTACCCCGCCCCGCCGAACTCGTTCGGTCCGCCCCGGCCGACCGAACCGTCGCCAGGCACGGAGGTGACGTCGGGGGCGATCCCGTACAGCGTCCAGTGCGTGAAGCCGTCGGCCAGCGGGGCGTCAGGATCGTGGCAGATCACCGCCAGCTCCACGGCACCGTCGGGAACGCCGCTGATGTCGAACGACGGCTGCTCGTTGCCGCCGTCGTAGGAGAATCGATCGTCCAACCGCTGGCAATCCCCGAAGTCGGGGCTGGAGATGGTCAGATCCTGGATGTTCAATCCCATGAGAAGAGTTTCGCACTCTCGGAACCACCGCGCCGCACGCACCGATCCGTATTCTGTCCAGGTGCGGCCCGCTCATCATCGTCGTCAAGTGGAGTCGTCCGCACTCACCGCTGTCGCGCCCGTGCTGTTCATCCTGCCGTTCTCGGCGTTGGCGCTGTTGCTCGTCTGGCTGCCACTGCGTCTGATCATCGACATCGCCTTCTGGTGGTTCGCCCTCGGGTACCTCGTCGCAGGGCTCGCTCTCTTCTGGCGACCGCTGCAGTTGCTGATCCTGCCGCCGCTGCTCGGGGCGAGGCCGCCCAACAACACCGAGGAAGGGATCATCCGGCCGCTGTGGACCGCCATCGCCCTGGCCAACAATCTTCCTCGCGACCGATACGTCCTGCGGGTTCTGCCGTCAGAGGACCTCAACGCCTTCGCCTGCGGCGGGCACCTCGTCGTGGTCACGTCGTTCGCGGTCCACGAGCTCTCGCGCCGCGAGCTGGCCGGTGTGCTCGCCCACGAGCTGAGTCACCACCTCGGCCTGCACACCGTGGCGCTCACCATCGGTCATTGGCTGTCGATTCCCGTGGTGCTGCTGGCGCGCGTTGGCGTGTTCCTCCAGAACGTGGCCACGGCCGCCAACCAGTCCTTCGCCCAGGGTTCGGTCGTGCTGCGAAACCTCGGCACGTTCGTCGCCGCCTTGTTGCACGTTGTGTCGTGGTTGTTCGTCGTCGGCCTGACCACGTCGGACGCTCTGGCCAACACGGTCGGGCGCACGTCGGAGTACCAGGCCGACCGGCGGGCCGTGCGGATGGGCTACGGCGGCGAGCTGGCCAGCGCCCTGAGGCGCGTCATCTCGCTCGGCGGAGGAGGGCGGCCCGTCAGCTGGCGGGCGCGGCTGGAGACGTCGCACCCTCCTGCACGAACCCGGGTCGCGCGCATCGAGGCGATGATGCGTCACCCCAGCGGGTGACAGATCATCGCCGCGCCACAATGGGCCGGTGCGACTGTCCATCGAGCCGACGACCGATCCCGGTGATTACGAGTTCGTGCACCGGATCCGGGTGCGGTTCGCCGAGACGGACGCCATGGGCATCGTCCACCACAGCCGTTACCTGCCGTACCTGGAGGAGACCCGCGTCGAGTTCCTGCGCCGGATCGACCGGCCGTACGACGTGATGCGGGCCGAGGGCCTCGACTTCGCCGTGCTCGAGGCGTTCGTCCGCTACCGCTCGCCCTTGCGCTTCGACGACGTCGTGCACGTGCACCTCCGGGTGGGCTCCATCAGCCGCACCACGTTCCAGATCGGCTATCTGCTGACTGTCGTGGACGATGCCCGCCCGGCCGCTACTGCCGTCACGGTGCATGCCGCCGTCACTTCGACGGGCCGGCCGACCCGACTGCCGGCGTGGATGCTGGAGCTCGGATGACACGCTGGTTCACGGCCGACCTGCACTTCGGGCACACCAACATCATCCGCTACTGCGAGCGCCCGTTCGCCGACGCGCAAACGATGAACGCAGAATTGATCAGCCGCTGGAACGACCTCGTCGCCGACGACGACGAGGTGTGGGTGCTCGGCGATGTGGCCATGGGGACCATCGCCGAGACGCTGCCCCTCGTCGGAGAGCTGAGCGGACGCAAGGTACTCGTGCCCGGCAACCACGACCGGTGCTGGGCCGGCCACGGTCCCCAGGCCGCCGAGTGGGTGGGCCGCTACCACGACGCCGGCTTCGACGCCATCCTCCAGGGCGTCGTACCTCTCGAAGTCGGCGGCTCTCCGGCCAGGGCCTGCCACTTCCCGATCGAGGGTGACAGCCACGACGAGGACCGCTTCGACAGCTTCCGCCCCGAGCCGGCGCCCGGATGGTTGCTGCACGGCCACGTGCACACGCGCTGGCGCCGCAACGGTGAGCAGCTCAACGTCGGCTGCGACGTGTGGGACTACCGTCCCGTTGCCGAAGGCGTCGTCGTCGAGACGCTCCAGGACCGCCAGCGGCCGGCCGGATCCTGGCCGTAGAACTCGCTGAGCACGCGGTACAGCTCCGGGCGATCATCGTGGAGCGCCAGCGGTCGGTCGAAGAACACCTCCGTGGCGACGGCGAAGAACTCGGCAGGGTTCGTGCCGGCATACGGCCGCAACGGCCCCGGCTCACCGCGCCGTAGCCGGGAGAGCTCCATCTCGCACACCTCGACCCACTTAGTGCGAGCTCCGTCGTCGGGCAGGGGCGGCGTGCCGTCGAGGAAGTCGTCGAGCATGTCGAGCTTGTGGGCGAACTCGTGCAGCACGACGTTCTCGCCCAGGCCCGGACGGCGGAGGCTCCGGCGGGCGGCGTTCCACGAGATCAGCACGGGACCGCGGTGGTGGGCCTGCCCGGACAGCGCCATCGGGTCCCTGGTGAGCACACCACCCCCCACGGATCGCTCGCCGTGCTGGGTGACCGTGGAGCGGTGCACGATCACGGTGCCGACGTTGTCGAGCGCCCGGTCCTCGTCGAGCCCCAGCAGCAGCACCGACGCCTGGGCGGCGATCAGCACCGGGATCTCCTCGGTCATCTGGAACCCGTGTGCTGCCTCCCAGCGCACCCGGCCGACCATGTCGGCTGTCAGGTCGAGTAACCGCTGGCGCTCGGCTTCGGCGAACATTGGCCACCAGGCCACGTGAGCGGAAACAATCGCCTCGATCTCGGACCGGCTCGTCGACCGTCGCTGACGTCTCAACACGGACAGAACGCTACGGCGCCCGAACCGAGAGCCGCGGCCCCACGACTTCCTCGGCGAATGGAACTGCACCATCAACGCGTAACCCAGACCGCGTCGTGAGCCTTAGGATGGCTGGCATTCTTGGGTTCGCAACCGTCTCAGGGAGTGGAGCGCAAACGTGGCACGGATGGCACCGTACGACGAGATCGCTGATTGGTACGAGGATGAGTTCCTTGCCAAGCAGCGAGCACACGCTGCCGGCAATGACTTCGCTGACGAGATCGGCCTCGACCGATCGCTGCATGACTTGCTTGGCACTGGAACTGGAACGTGCCTCGAGATTGGATGCGGCACCGGCGTGTACGCCGATCGAGTCAGGAAGCTCGGCTGGGCCCCGATCGGGATCGACATCTCCTCCGGCATGCTTCGTCGCGCCCTCGCCCGGCTGCCTGTGGTTCAGGCCGACGTCGCGCAACTTCCCTTTGCCGATGGGTCGCTGGCGGCGGTGATCGCCATGATGGCCCACACCGACATGCCCAACTATCCGAGCGCTTTGCAGGAGGTTCGAAGGGTGCTTCGACCGGGCGGTGTATTCGTCCACGTTGGCGTTCATCCTTGTTTCTGTGGGGGTTTCGCAGATCGCAGCAACGTCGACGCCGTCGTGATCCGGCCGGGGTACCTCGACGGTCACTGGACCACCAACTCGTGGACGACTCAGGGATTGCGCGACAAGGTCGGCGCTCACCATCTTCCGCTCCCGGCTCTCCTGAACGCGTTCGTCGACGCCGGTCTATCTCTCCAGGAGTTCACTGAAGGCGGTGCCACCTGCCCGGTTACTCTGGCCGTCAAGGCTCTCAAGTCGATCCGGCATGAGCCCTGAGGTGTGAATAGAACCCTGTCCGAGCGTGTTCGGGGCAGGGGTGTGGGGCGGCAGTCCCCTTCGGGGCGGAGCCTTGGGTGTTGGTCACGCGGCGGCGGGTGTGATGGTTGACGTCGAGTCCCATGGCTTCGAGTTGGGCGACGAGGCGTCGTTGTCGGGCGTGGCTGGTACGTCGCCGATCGAAGTAGTCGCCGCCGAGTTCGTTGTAGAGCTCGCCGGTGGAGAGCAGGTGCCAGGCGATGACGAGTATCGAGTGTCCGACCGCGACGGCGGCGCGTCGGGGCCCTCGCCGACCGCGGATCCGGTGATAGTGGGCGGACAGGTAGGTGTTCTTGGATCGTCCGGCGGCCTGGCCGGCTTCGACGAGCGCGATCCGTAACCATTTCGATCCGTGACGGGTGCGGCCGGATCGGTGTTTGCCGGCGGACTCGTTGTTGCCAGGGCACATGCCAGCCCACGACGCCAGGTGTCCGGCGGTTGGGAAGCGGGACATGTCGGTGCCGATCTCAGCGAGGATCACCTGCGCGGTCCGGTTGGACACGCCGGGGATACCGCACAACAGATGCACCGCCGCTTCGTGAGGGTCCAACAACACCTCGATCTGCTCGGTGAGTTCGTCGATGACCCGGTCGGCGTGATCGATGCGGTCCAGCATCGTGGCGCACAGCCTGGCATGGTGGGCGTTGAAGCAACCCGCCAACGCGTCTTGCAACTGCGGGATCTTGACTCTCATCCGACCCTTGGCCATCTCGGCGAGCACCTCGGGGTCGCGTTGACCGGCGATCAACGCGTCGATCATCTGGCGTCCCGATTTCGTCAACACCGACGACGTGAACGACGCCAGCTTGATCCCCGCGTCCTCGAGCACCTTGTGGAGCCGTTGCGTCTCACGGCCTCGTTCCTCGATCACCGACTTGCGATAGCGGGTCAGGTCCCGCATCTCACGCACCGGACGCTCCGGGATGAACGACGGGCGCACCAGACCATGCTCCAACAACTGTGCACCCCACTGGGCGTCAGCGACGTCGGTCTTACGGCCCGGCACGTTGCGCATGTGACGAGCATTGATCACCCAGACCCGATCGATCTGATCCTCGAGCACCAGTGCACAGGCTTCCAGTAGATCCCCGTCGCTTCCATCCCGACCAGTGAGACGTCGCGCTCGACCAGCCAGTCCAACAACACGAGCAGCTGCGACGTGGTCGTGCCGAACTCGGCGACCTCTTCGAGACGGCCGCCGCCTCCCGGATCAGGCAGCCGGGCGCATGCCATCACCGTGTCGCGGTGCACATCCAAGAACGCGCACCGATCCTCAACCACTTCCATCACCACACTCCCTTCGATCGAATTGGGTGTGTCGGACCGGATGGGGACCTCGTCATGAAGAAACTGAGGTACGTGCTCTAAGCAACAGAACAGAGCACCCGAAGCCCCCGCGTCAAGCTAACGACGGGCTCTGAGCGCCATAGAAACACGACGTCTGTCCGGCCCGGCACCACCCCATTCTCATCTGACAGGAGCGGGTCTTCCAGGGGCCATCAGAGCTAACGCAGGAGTGCGGGCCGAATGATGTCGACGGCGCAAATCAGCGGGTGCAGGCGGTAAAGCACTTGTAACTGTCAGCGGTCGTTTGGGCCGTTCTGGTTGTATCCTTAGAACGAACTGATGTACGATGACGGTATGGATGATCGATCCATTGAAGCCCTGCAGACGTCTTTGGCGGGGGTCTGCGGCCACGTGAATGCCCAGCACGCACAACTGGTACGGCTGGTCGCCGACGCGCTGGCAGGCGACGCCTGGCACCAGATCGGGTTGCACTCGCCGACGCATTGGCTGGCCTGGCAGGCAGGACTCTCCGATACCACCGCCCGCAAGATCATTGCTGTTGCCAGACGCGCAGAAGCTCATCCGCAGGTGATGGCCGCCTTCGACGCCGGTGAGCTCTCCCTGGATCAGGTGGCGTTGGCGGTGAAACCGCCTGGCTACACGGACACCGACATCTGCGGCCTGGCGAAGGTGCTGACCGTGAGGCAGCTCTCGATGGTGGTACGCAAGTACCCGTTCGTCCCCGACGACCAGACACCTGAGGCACCGTCGGCAGCCGAACCTGTGGTGTCCGAGTCGGCGGTGTCGATGTGGGCCGACGGTGACGGTGTCGGCCAGGTCCGCGCCACCCTGGCAGCTGATGATTACCGGGTGTTCGAGACGGCGATGCGTGAGTCCCGTGACGCCCTGTTCCATGCCGGTGACCCGCAGGCCGGCTGGCCCGAGGCGTTGATCGAGATCTGCCACCGATCATTGGACACTGTGGCCGATGGGTCTCGTCGGGACCGGTACCGCATCAACCTGTACCTCGACACCGACGGCACTGCCACCTTCGCTGACAACTGGCGGCTCCCCGACAGCATCCGAGACCTACTGTTGTGTGACGGCACCATCACCCCGGTGTGCGTCACCAACGGGATACCGGTGAGTGTCGGCCGTTCCCAACACATCGTCCCGGACCGCACCCGGCGCATCGTCGAGCACCGTGACCTCGGCTGCCGGGTGCCGGGCTGTTCCCAGTCCCGGTGGGTGCAGGTGCATCACATCGTGCACTGGGACGGCGATGACGGGCCGACCGATACCTGGAACCTGATCTGCCTGTGCCCGAGACACCACCGACTCCACCACCAAGGCCGCCTCGGTATCACCGGTGATGCCGACCTGGTGCCAGGGACACCGGGTGCCGTCGTGTTCACCGACACCCGCGGCCACCGATTGAAACCGGCCGCCGACCCGGCCAAACCCACCGCCCCACCACCCGAACCGTCAGGCAGGTACCTGCACCCGATAGGTGAACGCCTCGACCGCTGGGCCATCCACTTCAACGAACCCCAACCACCACACGTCCACCTGCCGCTGACCGGCGATCCAGAGATGGCGTCGGACGTACACTGAGCCTATGGCTGTCCCTGGAGAGCACCATCCGGCCTTCGAGGAGTACTGCGAGTGCATCTTCGAGCTCGCCGAGGACGACATGGAGCTCATCCAGGCCCGCATCGCCGACCGGCTCCAGGTGTCGCGTCCGGCCGTCAGCGAGATGATCCGCCGGATG
>Ga0136624_1000441_pt1 | contig 15876 bp, 14 predicted proteins | sample AntDrymUQ4692206_2_FD_104802 | JGI IMG/M metagenome (GOLD analysis project Ga0136624, IMG submission 104802) | Polar desert sand microbial communities from Dry Valleys, Antarctica - metaG UQ469 (22.06) | ecosystem: Environmental > Terrestrial > Soil > Desert | place: Antarctica: Dry Valley... | reverse complement strand
TGGCGAAACCGACCCATTGCGGCATGAAGAAGTAGGTGAGCAGGGTGGTGCCGCTCTCCAAGCTGGAGGGAAAGAGGCCAAACGTGTTCGAGATCGGCAGGATACCGAGCAGCGGCTCGACGTTCTCGTAGTCGCCGCGAGCCAGCGCCGCAGTGTGGACCGCAGCCTCCGCCGGCGCGAAAGCGGACAGCCCGTCTGGATCGCGCTGCACCAGGATGGTGCGGCTGATCAGCGGGAAGCCGAACGCCTGGATGTCCCTGATCTCCGTGTCGATCGCGGGAAGGTCAGGGGGGACAAAACCGTCGATGCCGTCGCTTTGCGCCTGCGACAGGCTGGGGAGCCACATCGACACCGCGACGGTCGCGGCGATCCACCCGAGCACGATGAGGAAGCGCAGCTTCACCACGACGGTGGCGTAGCCGGACGCGATCCGCCCGACCGGCCGCGGTGCCGCAGCGCTGCCAGGCTGCGGGGGATGCACAGGGCGCGTGGCGTCCATTGCGGACCGTCAGTGCCGGCTGGCGCCGCGCGAGCGGGGGCGGCGTACGCCGAGATGGTCGAGCTGAGTGTCGGCCAGGGCACGGACCTGTCCGGTCGCCAGGTCCTTCCACGGGTCGCTACTGACCCTGCGCAGTCGGTCGTAGGGCAGGGACTGCAGGGCCTGCTGCGCGAGGTAGCCGTCGACGTCGCCGCCGTCCCCCGCAGAGAGTGCCTTGCGCAGCGTGCGCAGTTCGCGGGCGCGGGCGAGACGAGGCGGGAGGTAGGCGAGCAGCAACGGCAGGGTGGGCATGAGCAGGACCGCCAGGCCGAGCAGGATCGCAATCCGTTTGACGGTGCCCTCGGCGTCCGCGCCACTCGTACGGATGTCCTCCGCCGTCTCGCGCACCTGCATGCCGAGCTGTCGCGGCACTTCCCCGATGAACGGGATGTCGCCGAGCGAGGCGATTCCCTGCCCGGCGCTGTCCAGCGCCATACCGGACTCCACCACCGTGTCGGTGAGGGCGGTGAGCTGCCACACCGCCCATCCGGTGAGCAGCGCGACGACCATCCACAGCAGCACCCAGAAGGTCACCAGTCCGTCGACGACGCGCAACGTCCCGCCACTGACACCCCGCAGCAGAAAACCCATTGGCCGCCCCTTTGCCGCCGAAGGTACTCGGGGCACGATGCGCCCGTATCGTCGGACTCGACCCGGCGGTCAGGAGGACCCATGGATGACGACCAGCACAACGGGTCGAAGGTCTCCAAGTTGTTGTGGGCAGTACCTGCGCTCACCTTCCTGGGAGGACTGGTGCTCGGCGGCGTACTCGTCGGGGTGGCGGGGGACAAGGACGCCGACACGACGCCCGACGACCGGCCAGCTCCAACGGCGCCGGCCCCGGCGAACGGCCAGGAAGGCGTCACCGTCGCGGTGCCCGGCCCCTGCCTGGAGGCGGTCGACCGCGCCGAGGCGGCACTGACGCTGGCCGCCGACGGGCTGAGCGCCCTCAGGGAGTTCGACCCGCGCCGGCTCGGCGACGTGGTCGACCAGTTGCAGACCATGGAGCCCGAAGTGCGCCGGCAGGCGGCGGAATGTCGCCGGCAGGCGGCGTCACTCCGAACCCCTTAGCAACGTCGCCAGCCGAGTACGCCGGGGGCGCGCGCCGATCTGGCCCACCGCGCGGGTGAGCGCCGGACCGGCGGCGTGGACGACCGACAGGTGTCGGCGCGCCCGAGTGAAGGCGGTGTAGACCAGCGGACGGGAGAGCATCCCTGCCGCGTCCCCGGGCAGCACGGTGATCACTGCCGGCCACTCCGAACCCTGCGCGCGGTGCACCGTCAGGGCCCAGCCGTGGCGCAGGTCACCGCGGGCGGCAGCCGGTACGGTCACCGGCCCGGAGGGGAAGTCCACGGTGACCGTGCCGGCGCGACCACCGGTGACCACGCCCACCTCACCGTTGGCGAATCCTGCCTCCGCGTGGTTGGCGGTGGCCACCACCCGGTCGCCGGGGTCGAAGCCGGCGTGCTCGCCCGGCCCCGGATTGAGCCGCTCCTTGAGCGCTGCGTTCAGCGCGACCGTCCCGGCGGCGCCCCGGTGCACGGTGGTGACCACCTGCACGTCCCCGGCCGGAATGCCCAGCGCCCGCGGGATGGAATCGGTCATCAGTTGCAGGACCCGCTGCGCTGCTGTCCGGCTGTCCGCGGCGGGTACGACCACCACCTCCCGGTCGGGGGAGTCCACCGCCGGGAGGTCGCCGGCGCGGACGGCGGTGGCCAGCCGCGCGATGGCACCGCCCTCGGCCTGCCGGTAGAGGGTGGCCAGCTCGGTCACCGGCACCGCATCCGAGTCGATCACATCGGCGAGCACCCGACCGGGGCCGATGGAGGGCAGCTGGGCCGGGTCGCCGACGAGCAGCAGATGGCTGCCGTCGTCGACCGCCTCGACGAGGGCGGCGGCGAGCTCCACGTCGAGCATGGACGCTTCGTCCACCACGATGACGTCGGCGTCCAGCGGCCAGTGCTCCCCCCGCGCGAAACCTCCCGTCGTGCCCTGCGCCCCCAGCAACCGGTGCAGGGTCGTTGCCGGCGCGTCGGCGAGCTCCTCCAGCCGCTTGGCGGCCCGTCCGGTCGGGGCGGCCAACGCCACTCGGGCGCCCGCCCGGCGGGCGAGGGCGACCACTGCGGCGACCGTGCGGCTCTTCCCGGTGCCCGGGCCGCCGGTGAGGACGCTCACCCCGTGCGCGGCAAACCCCGCCACCGCCGCGCGTTGGGTGTCGTCGAGCCCCTCCGCGACCGCGCCCACGTCCTCCGGCCGGCAGACCGGGGCGGCGGTCTCCAGCAGCCGGCGCAGGCCCTCGGCGACAGCCTCCTCGGCCATCGCGTAGCGGGTGAGCCCTAGGCGCCCACTGCCGGCGGAGTTGCCGGCGGAGTTGCCCTCGGAGTGGCCGTCGGAGCTGCAGTCGAACTCGGTCACTTGGCCGTCGTCGAGGGCGGCGCGCACCGCCGCGGCCGCCTCGCCCACGGCGTACGCCGCGAGCGCGGAGACCACGGTGGCCGCCGGCATGACGGTGTGGCCGTCCCTGGCTCCGCGGCTGAGCAGCCACACCACCAGTGCCCGGCCGCGCCGGCCGTCGTGCGGGTGGGCGGCCGAACCTAGGAGGTGACGGGCGAAGGCGTCGGCCTGGGCGGGGGTCACGTCCCGCGCTCCGAGCAGCCGCCACGGGTCTTCCTGCAGCGCCGCGGCGGCGGAGCGGCCCAGCACGTCGACGGCCCGCGCCGCCACCCGGGCCGGAGCCCCCGCGGGGACCACCAGCTCGCAGACGGCGTACGCCGGAGCCGCGTCGGCGAAGCCCTCGACCAGCCGGTCGGCCCGCTTCGGCCCGACGCCGTCGATCCGGGCCAGCCGCTCGACGGTCACGTCGTTCGGGGAGGTGATGCCTGCCGCGGTCAGCCGTTCGGCCACCGCTCGCCCGAGCCCGGGCCACAGTCCGGCGGCGCAGAACGCGGCGAACACGTCGCCACCAGCGGGTCCGGGGTCGGTCGTCATCGCGCTGCAGCGTAGGGGAGGAGCGGGCGGATGCAGCCGGTTGTCCCCAGGGGGCCGCCAGCGCGGGACTCAGGCCTCCGGGTAGCCGGTCTCCGGCTCGGAGACGTCGTCCAGCGCCTCCCGGATCTCCGTCGGCAAGGTGACCGCCTCGCTCGCCAGCGAGGCACGCAGCTGGGTGGTGGTCCGCGCGCCCACCACCGGGGCGACCACCCCCGGTCGGTCACGGACCCAGGCCAGGGCGACCTCGACGGGGGAGACGCCGAGGCCTTCGGCCGCGGTGACGACCGCACCGACGACCCGCTGCGCCTCCGGAGTGAGGTAGGGCTCCACGAAGCGGGCGAGGTGGGAGGAAGCCGCCCGGGAGTCCGCCGGGGTGCCGGAGCGGTACTTCCCGGTCAACACGCCGCGGCCGAGCGGGGACCACGGGAGCAGGCCGAGCCCTAGCTGCCGGGCGGCCGGGAGGACCTCCCGCTCGACGCCGCGCTGCAGCAGGGAGTACTCCATTTGGGTGCACACCAGAGGTGCCCGGGTGGGCAGCGCCTGCTGCCACGTGGCGGCGCGTGCGGTCTGCCAGCCGGTGTAGTTAGAGATGCCGACGTAGCGCACTCGGCCGGAGGCGACCGCCGCGTCCACCGCGGACAGCGTCTCCTCCAGCGGGGTCAGCGGGTCGAACGCGTGCAGCTGCCACACGTCCACGTGGTCGGTGCCCAGCCGGGCGAGGGAACCGTCGAGTGCGGCGAGCAGGTGGCGGCGAGAGGCGTCGTAGCGCCGCGCGCCCCCCACGGAGACCGCCTTGGTCGCGATCACCAGGTCGGCGCGCGGCACCACCTCGCGCAGCAGCTGGCCGATGACCCGCTCGCTCGCCCCGTCGCCGTAGGAGTCAGCGGTGTCGACGAGGGTGCCGCCCGCGTCGAGGAAGGCGCGCAGTTGATCGCGCGCGTCGTGTTCGTCGGTGTCACGACCCCACACCATGGTGCCGAGCGCCAGCCTGGACACCTGGAGCCCGGACCGGCCGAGGCTGCGCCGCTGCATGTCGGCGCAGGTTACCGCCGGGGCGCCGCTACAGTCGCGGGGCGCGCGGGGAGCCACTCGGGTGCGTCGTCCAGGCGGCGGGGCGGGGGTAGGAGCGCAGGTGCGGCTGGGGCTCAGCCTGGGCCACCTCACCGGTGATCCGGTCGAGGGAATCGCCGCCTCGACCGCGCTGGCGCAGGAGGCGGATCGGCTGGGCTACGCCGTCGTGTGGGCGGCCGAGGCGTACGGGTCGGACGCGGCGACGCTGCTGGCCTACCTCGCCGCGCATACGGAGCGGATCGACCTCGGGGCGGCGGTGTTCCAGGTACCCGGCCGGAGCCCGGCCCTGACCGCGATGACCGCCGCCACCCTCGACGCACTGTCCGGAGGGCGATTCCGGCTCGGGCTCGGCGTCTCCGGCCCGCAGGTGTCCGAGGGATGGCACGGCGTGCGGTTCGACGCGCCCTTGGCCCGCACCCGCGAGTACGTCGACGTGGTCCGCATGGCGCTGCGCCGGGAGCCGGTGCGCCACGCCGGGGAGCACTACCCGCTGCCGCTGCCCGGCAGCGCCGGGAAGGCGCTGCGACTCAGCATGCGCCCGGTGCGCCCCGCCCTGCCGGTCTACCTCGCCGCTGTCGGACCCCGCAACATCGAGCTCGCCGGAGAGATCGCCGACGGCTGGCTGGCGCTCTTCCTCTCCCCGGAGCATGCAGCCGAACAGCTCGCCCACGTCCGGCGCGGAGCCCAGCGGGCGGGCCGCGACCTCACCGGCTTCGAGGTGGCTGCCACCGCGCCGCTCTCCGTCGCCGCCGACGTGGAGACCGCCGCGGACGCCGTACGCGGTTATGCCGCGCTCTACCTGGGCGGCATGGGCAGCCGGGAGCGCAACTTCTACAACCGGCTGGCCGTGCGGATGGGGTACGCCGACGCGGCGGCGGAGGTGCAGACGCTGTACCTCGCCGGGCGGCAGCGCGACGCCGCGGCCGCCGTACCCCTGGAGTTCCTCGACGCCACGTCGCTGATCGGCCCGCCGGCCCGGCTGGTGGACCGGCTGCGCGCCTTTGCCGCCGCGGGAGTCACCACACTGTCGGTCATGCCGTACGGCGCCACTCTCGACGAGCGGGTCGAGGCGCTGCGCACGGTGGCGCGGGCCCAGGAGGTCGCGGGGTGAGCTGGTTCGAGGCAGTGGTGCTCGGCATCGTGCAGGGGCTCACCGAGTTCCTGCCGATCTCCAGTAGCGCGCACCTGCGCATCGTCCCGGCGCTGTTCGGGTGGGAGGACCCGGGGGCGGCGTTCACCGCGGTGACCCAGATCGGCACAGAGGCCGCCGTCATCCTCTACTTCCGCCGTGATATCGCGCGCATTGTCGCTGCCTGGCTGCGGTCGCTGCGCGATCCCCGGCTGCGCAGCTCCCTCGACGCTCGCCTCGGCTGGTACATCATCGTCGGCACGCTCCCCATCGGCGTGCTCGGTTTCCTCTTCCGCGACCAGATCGAGACCGGGGCCCGCGACCTGCGGCTCATCGCGACGACGCTCGTCGTCCTCGGCTTGGTGCTGCTGGTCGCCGACCGCCGCGGGCGCAACGTGAAGCCCATCGAGGATCTGCGGGCGCGCGACGCGGTGACGCTCGGCCTGGCCCAGGCGTGCGCGCTGGTGCCCGGTGTGTCCCGCTCCGGGGCCACGATCAGCGCCGGCCTGTTCCTCGGCTACCAGCGGGCGGCCGCCGCCCGCTACGCCTTCCTCCTCGCTATCCCGGCGGTCGTCGCCTCCGGCCTCTTCGAGCTGCCGGACGCGCTCTCCGGCGACGGCCCGGGGTTGGGGCATACGGCGCTGGCCACGGCGCTGGCCTTTGTGTTCGGCTACGCCTCCATCGCGTTCCTGCTCCGCTACGTAAGCACCCACAGCTTCCTGCCCTTCATCGTCTACCGCATCGGGCTCGGGCTGCTGGTGGCGGCGCTGCTCATCCTCGGCGTGCTGACCCCGCGATGAAGTCGCTGCGGCGCCTGTGTCACAACCAGCCGCTGCGCTTGAAGGCGCGATAGAGAACGGCGCAGATAGCCAGCATCAGCGCCAAGGACAGCGGGTAGCCGTAGCGCCAGGTCAACTCGGGCATGTGGGTGAAGTTCATGCCGTAGATCCCGGCCACCAATGTCGGTACGGCCACGATCGCCACCCATGCGGAGATGCGCCGCATGTCTTCGTTCTGCCGTACCGACACCTGGGCCAGGTTGGCGTTGAGGATGCCGGTGAGCAGATCGTCGCAGGCGTCCACCTGTTCGCCGACACGAACGACGTGGTCAGCGACGTCCCGGAAGAACGGTCGGGTGTCGACGTGAATGCCGTCCACTCCGTCGCCGGCCAGCGCGCGCATCGGCTCGACAAGCGGCGTGACGGCGTGGCGGAACTCCAAGAGCTCTCGCTTCAGCCGGTAGATGGCTTCGGCGTCGTTCGAACGATCGGCGGAGAAGACGCGAGACTCGACTGCTTCTACATCGAGTTGCACCTCGGCGGAGATCTCGGTGTAGGTGTCGACCACTGCGTCGCAGACGGCGTACAGGACCGCTGAGGGACCGCATCGCAGGATCTCGTCACGGGACTCCAGCCGTCGACGCACCTGAGCCAAGGGATTGGCTTGCCCATGCCGCACGGACACCACGAAGCTGTCGCCGACGAAGAGCATCAGCTCGCCACTTTCGATGTCCGAGGTGCGGTCGACGTACCTCAAGGTCTTGAGAACGAGGAACAGCGTGTCGCCGTACGCCTCCAACTTGGGCCGTTGGTGAGCCTTGACTGCATCCTCGACGGCTAACGCATGCAGACCGAACTCTGCCGTGACCCGAGCGAACTCGGACTGATCGGGCTCGTGCAGGCCTATCCAGACGAAGCCGTCCGTGCAGCGGGCATCCTGGAGAGCCTTGCCGAGGTCGCCGTTCACCGCCTGACGGTGGCCGTCGCGGTAGATGGCACAGTCCACGATCACCGCATCATTGTGCGCTCTAGAGTCGCCGCCATGACCACCGTTCTGCTGGTGCGCCACGGGGTCACCGACGCGAACACGAGCGGTGTCCTCGCCGGGTGGACCCCCGGGGTTGCCTTGGCCGACCGGGGGCGCGAGCAGGTGACCGCGCTGGCCGAGCGACTACGTCCCGTACCGCTGACCGCGGTGGTGACCAGCCCGCTGCAGCGCTGTCGAGAGACGGTGGAACCGCTGGCCGCCGGCCGCCCGGAAAGCTTCGCGATCCACGTGGACGAGCGGCTGGGGGAGTGCCGGTACGGCGACTGGACGGGTCGGGAGCTGAAGAAGCTTGCCCGTGACCCGCTGTGGAAGGCCGTGCAAGCCCATCCGAGCGCGGTCACATTCCCCGGTGAGGGCGGTGAAGCTCTGCGTGAAACCCAGGCCCGCGCCGTCTCCGCCGTACGCGAGTGGAACTCCCGGCTGGGCGACGACGCGACCTACGCGGTGTGCAGCCACGGTGACGTCATCAAGGCGATCGTCGCCGACGCGCTCGGCTTGCACCTGGACCTCTTCCAACGCATCGCCGTCGACCCCGCCTCGTTGACGGTACTGCGCTACACCCCGCTCCGGCCCTTCCTGCTGCGGCTGAACGACACCGGCGGCGGGGTGGAGGGGCTGCTGCCGGCCCGGCGGCGCCGCCGCAAGCGGTCACCCGTCACCAGCGACGCCGCGGTCGGCGGTGGCGCCGGGTAGGACGCCGCCGCGCCGTGGGGTCGGATGCCGCCGCGCCCTGGTGTGGTGGGTTCTGCCGCGAACGCGGAAACTTTTCCGTCGCTGCGGTGGATTTCTTTCCGCGTTGACATGGGGGCGGGTGGCTTGGGGCGGCGGGTGGCTTGGGGCGGCGGGTTGCTTGAGGCGGCGAGGGCTGGCGGCGAGTGCTGGCGGCGAGTGCTGGCGGCGAGTGCTGGGGGCGCTGGGAGGTGGGGCGCCGTAGGGTCGGACTGACCGGATCGAGCGAGGACGGAGGAAGCGTTGCCGCGTCAGGTGTTCCTCTACGACCCCCCCGAGCGTTTCGTGGTGGGGACTGTCGGCGAACCCGGCGCCCGCGCCTTTTTCCTGCAGGCCCGCGCGGGCGGGCGGGTGACGAGCGTGGGGCTCGAAAAGGAGCAGGTCGCCGTCCTCGCTGATCGGGTGGACGACCTGCTCGACCAGGTGGTGCGCCGCAGCGGCGGTTCCGCTCCGGTCCCCGCGGGCGTCCCGACCGACGTCGAGGACATGGCGCCGCTCGAGCAACCGATCCTCGAAGACTTCCGGGTGGGAACGATGGCCCTGGCCTGGGACGCCGACACCGAACGTGTCGTCATCGAGGCGCAGGCCCTTGATCCCGAGGGGGCGGAGGAGAGCCCCCCCTTGCTGGAGGACGACGACGACGTGGACGGCCCCGACCTGCTGCGGGTGCGCTTGACCGGACCGATGGCCCGCGCCTTTGTGAAGCGGACGCAAGCCGTGGTGTCGGCGGGCCGACCCCCGTGTCCCTTCTGCGGGCTGCCCATGAACCCCGAGGGCCACCTGTGCCCGCGCATGAACGGTCACCGGCCGTCGACCCGCGCTTGACCGGCAGCGCGCTCGACACCGGGCAGGCGGTGCGGCTGCTCTGCGACGGTCGGATCGACATCGCCGGACGGCTGGTCGACGCCTCCAACGCCACGCTGTGGTGCACGATCGAACTCGACGGACTGAGCGCCGCCTGCGTCTACAAGCCGGTCGCCGGGGAGCGGCCGTTGTGGGACTTCCCGGACGGCACGCTCGCCAACCGGGAGGTGGCGGCGTACCTGGTGTCGGAAGCCACCGGCTGGTCCGTCGTACCGCCCACGGTGCTGCGGGACGGTCCGTTCGGGCCGGGGATGTGCCAGCTGTGGATCGACGTAGACGAGAACGTCGATCTCGTCGCGCTGGCGCGCAGCGACCATCCGCAGCTGCGCCGTATGGCGGTCTTCGACGCGGTGGTCAACAACGCCGACCGCAAGGGTGGACATCTGCTGCCCATGCCGGACGGACATATCTTCGGCGTCGACCACGGGGTGTGCTTCTCCCTCGACGACAAGCTGCGCACCCTGCTGTGGCGCTGGCGCGGCAAGCGGTTGCCCGCGGAGGCGCTGGACGTGCTCCGTGACCTCGCCACCATGCTCGACCCGGCGAGCGGCGATCTCGCCCGCGACCTCGGCCGCCTGCTGACCGTCGAGGAGGTGAGGGCCACCCGACATCGGGTCAAGCGACTACTGCGCACCGGCCGCTACCCGGAGCCCAGCGAGGAGTGGCCAGCGATCCCCTGGCCCCCGTTCTAGCCAGCGGGTCCCGACCAGGCGCCGTCGCTAGGCTCGTGAACATGGAGTCTTGGCGGGCACCGCAGGTTCCGCGGCTGCCCGGTCGGGGGCTCCAACTGCGCCTGCACGACACCCCGAGTGGCCAGCTCCGCCCGGCAGCTAACGGGCCGGAGGCCAGCCTGTATGTCTGCGGAATCACGCCGTACGACGCCACCCACCTCGGACACGCCGCCACCTACGTGGCCTTCGACCTGGCCTACCGGGTCTGGCGGGACGGTGGCTACGACGTGCGGTACGTGCAGAACGTCACCGACGTCGACGACCCGCTGCTGGAGCGGGCGACGCAGACCGGCGTGGACTGGACGCAGCTGGCCGCCCGGGAGACCGAACTGTTCCGCGCGGACATGGCCGCGCTGCGGGTGCTGCCGCCGACCGCTTACGTCGGAGCGGTCGAGGCCATCCCGGCCGTCGTCACCGTCATCGATTTGCTGCGGCAACGCGGCGCGACCTACGAGGTCGACGGGGACGTGTACTTCGCGGTGAGCGCCGACCCGGCCTTCGGCGAGGTGTCCGGGCTGGACGCCGCTCGGATGAGTGAGCTCTCCGGCGCCAACGGCGGCGACCCCGAGCGACCGGGAAAAAAGGATCCGCTCGACCCGGTGCTGTGGCGGGCCGCCCGGCCGGACGAGCCGGCCTGGGAGTCGCCGTACGGCCCGGGGCGACCGGGCTGGCACGTCGAGTGTACCGCGATCGCGCTGCAGCATCTCGGTGCCGTCTTCGATGTGCAGGGCGGTGGCAGCGACCTGGTGTTCCCCCACCACGAGATGAGCGCCTCCCATGGCCACGTGGTCAACGGTTCGCCGCCGTTCGCCCGCGCCTACGTCCACGCCGGGATGGTCGGGCTGGACGGGGCAAAGATGTCCAAGTCCAAGGGCAACCTCGTCCTGGTGTCCGGGCTCCGGAAGGATGGGGTCGATCCGGCTGCCGTACGCCTGGCGCTGCTCGACCATCACTACCGCGCCGACTGGTCCTGGGCCGGGGCGGACCTCAGCCGCGCCGAAGCGCGGCTGGCGCGGTGGCGGGCAGCGGTCGCGCTGCCCGGCGGGCCGGACCCCACCGGGCTGCTCGCCGAGGTACGCGGAGCCCTCGCCGATGACCTACGAGCCCCCGCGGCCCTTGCGGCGGTCGACCGCTGGGCCGGGGCGGCGTTGGCCGCGGGAGGTGTCGACGACGACGTGGCCGCTCCCCGACTGATCGCTCAGGTCGCCGATGCCCTGCTCGGCATACGCCTCTGACTCACCGGGCGAAACGGTCAGCTCAGGGGCGGCTGGGGCCGCGGCTGCCGCCCGGTCCGCTTGGTCCGGGTGAACCGCTCGGCCCACCGGCACCCGGCCCCCGCCGACGCAGGTATCGCTCGAACTCGCGCGCGATCGCCTCCCCGCTGGCTTCCGGGAGCTCCGCCGCGTTCTTCGCCTGCTCCAGCGACCGTACGTACTCCGCGACATCGCTGTCCTCGGCGGCCAGTTCGTCGACGCCGGTCTGCCAGGCGCGCGCCTGCTCCGGCAGGTCGCCCAGCGGGACGGGTACGTCGAGCAGGTCCTCCACGCGCCGCAGCAGAGCGACGGCCGCCTTGGGACAGGGCGGCTGGGCGACGTAATGGGGTACGGCGGCCCAGAACGACACCGCCGGCAGGCCGCTTCGCGTGCAGGCGTCCTGCAACACGCCCACGATCCCGGTCGGACCTTCGTACCGGGACGGCTGGAGCCGCAACCGACGGGACAACCCCGGGTCGGAGGACGTGCCGGACACCGGAACCGGCCGGGTATGCGGCGCGTCGGCCAGCAACGCGCCGAGGGTCACCACCAGCTCGACCTTCAACTCTCGAGCCAGGTCGATCAACTCGACGCAGAATGCTCGCCAGCGCATGCTCGGCTCGATCCCGCGTACGAGGACGAGGTCGCGCTGGAGGCCGGGGAGCGCTGCCACGGAGAGCCGGGTGGTGGGCCAGGAGACCCGGCGTACACCGGCGTTGTCGAGCTCTACCGACGGCCGGTTGACCTGGTAGTCGTAGTAGTCCTCGGGATCCAGCGCCGCCAGCGGGGTGGCGTCCCCCGCGTCCTCGAGGTGCTCGACGGCGGAGGTCGCGGCGTCTCCGGCGTCGTTCCAGCCCTCGAAAGCCGCGAGCATCACCGGGGCAGTGAGCTTCGGGAGCTCCCCCGGCACGGTCACGTCGGTCCTCTCTTGCGCCCGATTCGGCACTCCACTCGCCGCGAGCGGTCCACCCGGACGGCAGCCCAGCCTACGTGCTGACCCCCTCGTGCCAGCCGCAACAGACGGTGAGTACGCAGCTGCGCTCAGGTCGCCCAAGCGGAATCGTTGCCGAATCGCGACCGCTCCCGCGCATGACCTTGTTCACCCGGACGTCACCGCTCGCTAGTGTCACGCCCACGCTGGTTCGCCCGAACCGGCCCTTTCTCTGTGCGCGAGGTGGAAGATGCGACTGAGTTCGAGCCCGCGACGGGTGCTCGCGGCAACTATGGGCGGGGTCCTCGCGGCCACGCTGGCCGGCTGCGGTGGCGACTCCGGTGGTCCGACCACCGGCGGCGACGGCGGCGATGGCGGCGATGGCGGCGCTCCCGACAACGCCCAGACCCTGGTCTTCGGCGCCTCGGCCGACCCCGTCGTCATCGACGGCGCGTTCGTCAGCGACGGCGAGTCCATCCGGGTCATCCGGCAGATCTTCGAGGGCCTGGTGACCACCGAGCAGGGCGGCACGGACATCGTGCCCGCACTCGCTGAGTCGTGGGAGGTCGACGAGGAAGGCACCACCTGGACCTTCACCCTGCGCGAGGGAGTGAAGTTCCACGACGGCACCGACTTCAACGCCGAGGCCGTGTGCACCAACTTCGACCGCTGGTACAACTTCACCGGCATCCTGCAGAGCCCGTCGGTCTCCTACTACTGGCAGACGGTCTTCGGCGGCTTCGCGCAGAACGAGGGCGACCTGCCGGAGAGCCTGTACAGCTCCTGCGAAGCGCAGGACCCGACGACTGCCGTCATCACGCTGTCCAAGTCGTCATCGACGTTCCTCACGTCGCTGAGCCTTCCGGCCTTTTCGATGGCGAGCCCGCAGGCACTGGAGGAATTCGGCGCCGACGACGTCTCCGGCTCCGAAGATTCGCCGCAGTTCACCGGGACCTACGGCACCGAGCACCCCACCGGCACCGGGGCGTACAAGTTCCAGAGCTGGACGCGGGGCGACAAGCTCGTTGTCACGGCCAACGAGGACTACTGGGGCGACAAGGCCCAGATCGGGACCATCATCTTCCGTCCCATCGCGGACGGCCCGGCCCGCCGGCAGGCACTGGAGGCCGGCGACATCGACGGCTACGACCTCGTCGACCCCTCCGACGTTGCCGCACTGGAAGATGGCGGCTTCCAGGTCCTGCGCCGGCCCGCCTTCAACGTCGGCTACATCGGCTTCAACCAGGCCGGCCCGCCCATGGACAACCCGAAGTTCCGGCAGGCGATCGCCCACGCGATCAACCGCGAGGAGCTGGTGACGACGAAGTACCCCGAAGGCGCCGAGGTCGCCACGCAGTTCCAGCCCCCGCAGCTGTGGGGCTACAACGAGGGCGTGCCGACGTACGACTATGACCCGGAGAAGGCGAAGCAGCTGCTCGAGGAGTCGGGGATCGCCAAGCCGGCCGTCGAGTTCTGGTTCCCCACCGACGTCAGCCGGCCCTACATGCCCGACCCTGCAGGCAACTTCCAGCTGATCAAGGCTGATCTGGAGGCCGCCGGCATCGCGGTCACCAGCAAGTCCGCTCCGTGGAGCCCGGACTACCTCGACGCGGTCGACAGCGGCAAGGCGCAGATGTTCCTGCTCGGGTGGACCGGCGACTTCGGTGACCCGGACAACTTCATCGGCACCTTCTTCCAGACGCCGCAGAAGTTGTGGGGCTTCAAGAACCAGCAGCTGTTCACTGCGCTCGACGAGGCCGAGGCCGAGCCGGACCAGGACAAGCGGGAAGAGCTCTACCAGGACATCAACGCCCAGATCATGGAGTTCCTGCCGGGTCTTCCCTACGTGCACACCGAACCCGCGATCGCCTTCCGGCCGGGCGTCGACGGCTACACCCCGAGCCCGGTCAACAACGAGGACTTCAACAAGGTCACGCTGAGCGAGGGCTGACCTTCCGATGCTCCGGTTCGTCGTCCGGCGGCTGCTGCTGCTGGTCCCGATCCTCTTCGGACTGTCCGTGCTCCTGTTCATCTGGGTACGCGCTCTTCCAGGGGGGCCCGCCGTGGCCCTCCTGGGGGAGCGGGCGACGCCGGAGCAGATCGCCAGGATCGAGAGTCTCTACGGGCTGGACCGCCCGCTGTACGAGCAGTACTTCTCCTTCGTACGGCGGGCGGCCCAGCTTGACTTCGGCGCCTCCATCCGCACCAACCAGCCGGTCATCGACGAGATACAGCGCCGGTTTCCCGCCACGATCGAGCTCTCCGTCGCCGCCATGATCTTCGCGGTGGGCATCGGCATCCCGCTGGGCTACTTCGCGGCCCGCCGCTACAACACCTGGCTGGACAACCTGTCGGTCAGCGGGTCGCTTCTCGGGATCACCATTCCGGTGTTCTTCCTCGCGTTCCTCCTCAAGTACGTCTTCGCCGTCAAGCTCGGCATACTTCCCACGTCCGGTCGACAGGACGTCCGCCTGATCGTCGATCACCCGACGAACTTCTATGTGCTCGACGGGCTGGTCACCGGCAACCTCAATGCGGCATGGGACGCAGTCCGACATTTGATCCTGCCCGCGGTTGCGCTGGGCACCATCCCGCTGGCCATCATCGTCCGCATCACCCGCGCGTCGGTGCTCGACGTGGTGCACGAGGACTATGTCCGCACCGCGGAGGCCAAGGGACTGGTCAAGGGCACCATCACCCGACGTCACGTGCTGCGCAACGCCATGCTCCCCGTCGCCACGATCATCGGGTTGCAGACCGGGCTGCTGCTGTCCGGCGCGATCCTCACCGAAACCGTCTTCGCCTTCCCCGGTGTGGGCAGCTTCGTCTTCGGCGCCATCTCCTTCCGCGACTACGCCGTCCTGCAGGGGTTCATCCTGTTCATCGCGGTCATCTACGTCCTCGTCAACCTCGTGGTGGATATTTCCTACGGCTTCATCGACCCCCGGGTGAGAGTTCGGTGATGTGCCAGTGACGTACGCATGAGCCTCTCCCAGGCCGAACTCACCATCGAGCGGGCCGACTCCGGAGAGGAAACCGGCGGCAGCGTCCTCGGAGAGGCGTGGAAACGCCTGCGACGTAACCCCGTTGCCATCGTCGGCGCGGCGCTCATCCTGCTCTTCATCCTTGTCGCCATCTTCGCCCCGCTGCTCGCCCCGTACAGCCCGACCGAACGGGTGGGGCAGACCACGCCGACGGAGATTCCCGGCCCCAGTGCCGAGCACCTGCTCGGGCTCGACGACCTGGGCCGCGACGAGCTGTCCCGGGTCATCTACGGCGCCCGGCAGTCCCTCATCGTGGGTGTGGTCTCCCTGGTTCTCGGTGCCAGCGGGGGCATCCTGCTCGGCCTCCTCGCCGGTGCCTTTGGCGGCTGGGTCGACAACCTCGTCATGCGCATCGTCGACATCATGCTGTCGGTGCCCGGGCTGTTGTTCGCGATCGCGGTAGCCGCCGCACTCGGGCAAAGCCTCACGTCGGTCATGATCGCGATCGCGGTGGTCAACATCCCGATCTTCGCCCGGCTGTTGCGCGGTCAGATGCTCGCGCAACGGGACTCCGACTATGCCCTGGCCGCCCGCTCCCTCGGGGTGCGCCATCGCGACATCGTCCTCAAACACGTGCTGCCCAACTCGGTCTCGCCGGTCATCGTGCAGGGGACGCTCACCCTGGCTACGGCGATCATCGACGCGGCGGCGCTGTCCTTCCTCGGGCTCGGCGGCGCCGACCCGAGCGTCCCGGAGTGGGGCCGGATGCTGGCCGATACCCAGCGCTATCTCGCCGTGGCGCCGCAGCTGGCCGTCTTCCCCGGTCTTGCC
>Ga0136624_1000438_pt1 | contig 15890 bp, 15 predicted proteins | sample AntDrymUQ4692206_2_FD_104802 | JGI IMG/M metagenome (GOLD analysis project Ga0136624, IMG submission 104802) | Polar desert sand microbial communities from Dry Valleys, Antarctica - metaG UQ469 (22.06) | ecosystem: Environmental > Terrestrial > Soil > Desert | place: Antarctica: Dry Valley... | reverse complement strand
CGGTCGCACCGGTCGCGCAGCCCGCCCCGGTCGCACCGGTCGAGCAGCCCGCCCCGGTCGCACCGGTCGCGCAGCCCGCCCCGGTGACGCCCGTCGTGGAGCCCTCGCCCGTGGCGGAGCCCGCCCCGGTGGCACCGGTGGCCGAGCCCGCACCCGTGGCGGAGCCCGCACCCGTTGCGCCCGTGGCCGGGCCCGCGCCGACGGCCGACCCCGCTCCCGTAGCACCAGGGGCCGAGCCGGCCACCCCGGCGCCGGTGGCCGAGCCCGCCCCGGTGGCCGAGGCCGCGCCGGTCGCGCCGGTGGCCGAGGACGCGGTGGAGCCGCTGCCGCCGGTCGAAGCAATCACAGCCGAGTAGCCGGCAGAGCAGCCGCGGGCCGGGGCGGGAGGCGCCCGGCCGGCGGCGGCCGGCCTAGCTGCTGTCGTCGCCGCACTCCTGGAAGCCGATGGCTTCGGCCTGCTCCTGGAGCTCGTCGCCCTTCGCCTCGCCCTCCTCGACGATGGAGGTGAACCTCTCCGTGTCGCCGTCGGCCAACGCCTCGCCGGCGTCGCGAAGCTGGTCGATCTGCTCCCTGCTGTCGGAGATGTACTCCTCCACCTCGTCCTCCTGGCCCTCCGGAGCGCCGAGCTCCTCGAGCTCGTCCGCTGTCGACTCCGCCTCGTCGGCGAACTCCTCGAACAGCGCCGCCAGCTCATCGGTGTCGTTGCCCGCGGCCTCGATGTCGGCCTCGAGCTCCTCCTGGACCTCGTCGAACTCCATGCAGATCTCGTCGCCCTGCTCGATGAACTCGTCCGTTGAAGGCGCTTCTGCTTCGGTGGCCGTGTCCGCGCCGCCGGCGTCCGACCCTCCACCGTCCTCGCCACAGCCGCCGAGCGCGAGCAGGAGAACCGCCAGCGAAGTCGCGAGAGCGCCGCGAGGACCGCTCATCGATACACGAAGACGGTCTGGCCGAGGTCGATCTGGCGATCGATCTGCGCCGCGTTCGGGATCGGCACCCGGATGCATCCGTGGCTGGCCGGGTAGTTCGGCACCGAGTGGTAGCCGTGGATGGCATACCCGCCGATGAAGTAGTTCGAGTGCACCATCCCGAGGGAGTTCGTGCCCGGCTGCTTGCGGTAGAAGCTGAACCTGCCGAAGACGGTGGGGGTCGCGGGCGTGCCCGAGGATGCGTGGTAGACGCGGCGGGGCCTTCCCTTGTCGATCAGGGCGAGCACCTGGCGCGACCAGTCGAACTCGACGTGGCGCCCAGCCTTCGGGAACCGCACCTTGAAGGCGCCCCGGTTGCGAAAGACCCGGCGATAGACCCGGGGCGTCGCGTAGCCGTCGCGCCCGAGCCCGTTCGTCTTGCGGTAGGCCGTGACGGCGCGGGCCGTGCCGCCGTCGTAGTAGCCGGTGACAGGCACCGCGAAGCCCATGCGCTTGAGCGAGCGCTGGAGCAGTACCACCCGCGGGCCCCTCACGCCCGCGCCGGCGCGGTAGGCGCCGGCTGAGAGGCGCACGAAGCGCGACCTAAACGCGCCCTGCTGCGGCGTCGCGCGGTGGCGCGCGCGCAGCTTCATGGGTCCGCTTCGCTTGACCTTGAAGCGGTACGAGACAAGGCCCCCGCCCCGGATTGGCACGCGCTTGCGCGCGAAGATCCGGCCGCGCCGCACGAACTCGACCACCGCACTCTGGCCGGCCACGAACGGCCTGGCGCGCCCGCGCAGCAGCACGGTCTGCCCGCGGGTGAAGTAGACGCGCTTGCGCGTGCGCTGGCCGTTGGCGATCGAGAGGGACATCTTCCCGCCCGCCCCCGCGGCGCTCCCCACGGGTGCTGTGCCCGCCCCCGCGGCGCTCACCACGGGTGCTGTGCCCGCAGCGGGCTCCTGCGCCGATGCGGCGCTGGGGGCGACAAGCGCCGCCAGGCAAGTGATGGTGACCGCCGACCGGCGCATGCAGGCGGCACTGTACCCCTTGCTCACGCGCCCGCAAGCCGCGGTGCACGGGGGCCGTCCGAAGCGCGGCGCGGCACGAGCACGCACGCGGCCACCACGAGCGGGAACGCGATCACGCTCACCCGCCATCCACCGTCGGCGAGCACCGCGTAGGCGATCGCGTTGTTCAGCGCGTGCATGGCGATCACCGGGTAGAGCGACCCGGTCCGCTCGTAGACGAGGCAGTAGATGAAGCCGAGGACCGCGAGCGGGGGCAGGATCAGCAGGCCATCGGCGCCGTCGAAGCCGAAGTGGATCAGGCCGAAGAGCAGACCGTCGAGGAGCGCCGCGACGATGACGGAGAAGCGGCTTCGCAGCGCGCGATAGAAGAAGCCGCGAAAGAAGAACTCCTCCACCACGGGGGCGACGACCACGACCATCACGCCGGCGACGAACAGGCCGAGCGTGCCCTGGTCGCCACCGAGCTGCTGGACGGTGTCCTGCTCGGCGTCGGGCGAGACGACCGCCCCGTAGACCGCCGACACGACGTAGAACGACACGACGCCGAGGGCGGCCCAGCCGAGCGCAGGCCAGAACGACGTCGCGCGCAGCCCGAAGTGCCAGCGCCGCGGCGTGGCTACGCGCCCGGCGAGGAACACCGCGGTGAGCGCGAACGCCACGCCCTGGGCGAGCGTGCCGACGACCACGAGCGCGGGGGAGCTCTCACCCGCGTCGAGGTCAGCGCCGAGCAGCGCGGCGAACAGGCCGAGCACGATGCCGAAGAGCACAGTGCCGGCCAGCCCGATGAGAAAGCCCGCGAGGGCGAACCAGGCCGGCCACGCCGGTGGTCGCTCGGCGCCGGCCGGGAGCTCCGGGGGATCCGGCGGGGAAGGCGTGAGCACCGAAGCCTCCATCGGGCCTCAGACTAGGGAGCGAAGCTCCGCGAGCGAGCGCACCGCCTCGACGCCGGCGGGCAGCGGGCCCTCGCGCGCCACCAGGATCGCCCGCATGCCCGCCGCGCGCGCGCCCTCCACGTCGTTCTCCAGCGAGTCCCCGACGTGGACCGCATCCGCGGCCTCCACCCCGACGCGGGCGAGCGCGGTTTCGAACACCGCCGGCCCGGGCTTGGCCTCGCCCACCTCCGCGGAGGTGACGACAGCGTCGAGCGCGCCCCCGAGCCCGGCCGCGTCCAGCCAGCCCCCGAGCGCGCAGTCCCAGTTGCTGACCACCACGAGGCGCCGCGGCCGCAGCGCCTCGAGCGCCGGGGCGACGTCCGCGTAGGCGGTGAAGCGCAGCGACGCGAGCATGGCCCGACGCACGGTGGAGCAGCCAAGCTCCGGCGCCGCGAGCGCCTCGTGCATCACCGCGGCGCAGTCGTCGCGCAGGCGCTCCAGCCCCGCTGGATCGCCTCCTTCGGTGTGGTGGGCCAGGTAGTAGGCGATCTCGGCCCGAAACGCGGCCTCCGCGGCCGGCGCTCCGACGTCCACCCCGCTCAGCTCGCGCAGGGCCGCGCGCAGGCGCGGCCCGGGCGGCTCGAGCCTCACGAGCGTGCCCAGCGCGTCGAGGAGCACGGCGCGCACGGGACGGTGAACGCCGCGACGATGGGAAGATGCCTCCCGAGACATGCCGATGACGATCATCGCCGCCCTGGCCGACTACGACAACGAGATCACCGCCGCGGTCACCCTGGTGGTCGCGGTCGGCCTCGCCGAGGTGGTTGACCACGCGTTGCTGCGCCGCGCGCGCAGGCTCAGCGAGGCCGTCGCGGGCCGCGAGCTCTCGGCCGTCGCCAACACCCGCCTGCGCCTCGTGCGCCGGCTCCTGTTCGCGCTGATCATCCTGATCGGCGTAGCGCTCGCCCTGGCCCAGTTCCCCGCGGTCGAGCGGGTGGCCACGAGCATCCTCGCCTCCTCGGCCGTGCTCGGCCTGGTGGTCGGCTTCGCGGCCCGCCAGACGCTGGCCAACGGCATCGCCGGCATCCTGCTCGCGATCACCCAGCCGATCCGCATCGGCGACCTCGTGACCTTCGAGGAGGAGACGGGCGAGGTCGAGGACGTACGCCTCACCTACACCTACATCCGCCTCGACGACGGGCGCCGGCTCGTGGTCCCCAACGAGCGCCTGGCCCAGAGCTCGATCTTCAACCACACGGTCGTGGACCCGCGCGTCCAGGTCGAGATCTCGGTGTGGCTTCCGCCCGGCGGCGATGCGACGCGCGCGCTGAAGCTGCTGTCCTCGGACGAGGCGGTGGAGGCGCGCGTGGCCGAGGTGGACAAGGAGGGGATCCGGCTCGCGGTGACCACGTGGGCCACCACGCCCCGCGCCCGGGGAGGAGAAGCGTCACGCCTGCGTAAGGAAAGCCTCGAACGGCTGCGCGAAGCTTCTCTATCCTTCGTCGACGCCGGTTAGCCCTCGGGGGGTTCGGCGGGGACGCCGAATCCTTCGGATCTGATCCCCTTCCCCCCGGGCTCCGCACACACCTGAGCCATGACCTATAGGCAGCGAAAGACACGCCGGACCCGTGGCCGAGGACGCGCGGGCAGCGCGCGTACCGCGGCGCTCGCCGCCGGGGTGGTCGTGACCGTGATCGCCATCGGGCTCCTGTCGGTCGCCGGCTATGTGTTCGCCGTCGCCGCCACCGCGCCAGACCTGGCGGAGCTCAAGCCGGCGGACAAGGGCGAGAGCTCGGTGATCTTCGCCGCCGACGGCTCGCGCCTCGGCTACGTGCAGTCCGATGTGATCCGAACACCGGTGCCCTGGGACGAGATGCCCGAGGACGTGCGCGAAGCGGTCATCGCGATCGAGGACGAGCGCTTCTACGAGCACGAGGGCGTCGACTACTCGGCCATCGTGCGCGCGGGCATCAAGAACATCGAGTCGGGCTCGAACGTCCAGGGCGGCTCGACGATCACCCAGCAACTCGTCCGCGCGCTGTACATCAAGGACCCCGAGCGCAACTTCAAGCGCAAGATCCGCGAGGCGAAGCTGGCATCGGAGCTGGAGCAGAAGCGCTCGAAGCGATGGATCCTCGAGCACTATCTCAACGACGTCCCGTTCGGCACGGTCGGCGGGCGCACCTCGATCGGGGTCGAGGCGGCGTCGTCGACCTTCTTCGGCAAGCACGTGCGCGAGCTCACGCTCTCGGAGTCCGCGCTGCTCGCGGGCCTGCCGCAGGCACCCTCGCAGTACAACCCGTTCCGCAGCCCCTCGGCCGCGATCGAGCGCCGCAACGACGTGCTGAAGAAGATGGTCGAGAACCGCTTCATCACCGATGCCGAGGCCAGCGAGGCCTCCCGCAGCCCGCTGGGCCTGAACAAGGGCACCCGCTACACGCGGCGCCGCGAGCCCTACTTCTTCGACTACGTCCAGGAGCAGCTGATCGAGCGCTATGGCGTCGGCACGTTCCGTCGCGGCGGGCTGAAGGTCTACACGACGATCGACCCCAAGGTGCAGGACACGGCGCGAGACGCGATCAACTCCTACTACGCCGACCCCGCCGGCCCCTCGTCCTCGATCGTCTCGATCGACCCGAACAACGGCAAGATCAAGGCGATGGCCTCGAGCGGGACCTACTCGGACCGCACGTTCAACATCGCCGCCCAGGGCCACCGCCAGCCCGGCTCGGCCTTCAAGACGATGGTGCTCACCGCCGCCGTGCGCGAGGGCGTCGACCCCGACTCCACCTACTACACGTCGATGCCGCTCTCCATCAACGACCCCAAGTACGGCCCCTGGAACGTGAGCACCTTCGGCGACAGCTACTCCGGGTCCATGAGCCTGACCCAGGCGACCCTGGCCTCGGACAACACCGTCTACGCACAGCTGATCCTCGACGTTGGCCCCGACAAGGTCTGCGAGACGGCAAAGCTGCTCGGCATCACCACGAAGCTCGACTGCTACCCCGCCGAGGGACTCGGCGGGTTGACCCAGGGCGTGACGCCGCTCGAGATGTCGAGCGCCTACGCGACGCTCGCCGCCGGAGGCATCCGGAGGCGGCCCACGGGCATCGAGCGCGTGGAGTTCCCCGACGGCAAGAGCGAGGAGCTGGGGCGGCCGAAGGGCAAGCGCGTGATCACCGAGGGCGAGGCCTACGAGGTCACGAAGATCCTCGAGCAGAACGTGCAGTCGGGCACCGGCACGCGCGCGAACTACGGCTGCCCCGCGGCAGGCAAGACGGGCACGACCGACGAGGGCAAGGACGCGTGGTTCGTGGGCTACACGCCGAAGCTCTCCACGTCGGTGTGGGTCGGCTACCCCGACGCCGGCATCGCGATCGCCGGCGCCCAGGGCGGCACGCTGGCCGCCCCCGTCTGGAACGCCTTCATGTCGGTCGCGAACGGCGAGGACTGCGACGGCTTCCCGGAACCCGAGGAGCCCGCCGAGCTGGCGGCCGGCGCGGACGACGACGAAGAGGACGGCTCGTCCTCGTATGACAGCGGCAGCACGTACTACCCCGACCCGGCCCCCGAACCGGCCCCGGTCCCGGAGAACCCGGTCCCGGAGAACCCGGTCCCCGCGAACCCCTACGCCGACCCCGAGCTCTACGAGGCGCTCCCCCAGGACGCGCCCGTCCCTGCGCCGGCGCCGGGTGGCGGCGGCGGCGGGGCCACGCCGGGCCAGTAGCGGGGGACCGGGGTTACACAGGGGGCGCACCCCCCTTTGATGCAGTCCTCGTGAAGGAGCTGGACCTGATCGCCGCGATCGAGCGCGTGCTGGGCGCACCCGGCGAGGGCGTGACGCTCGGCCCTGGGGACGATGCCGCGGTGGTCCGCGCGCACGAGCTGTCGGTCACCTCGATCGACACCGTGGCCGACGCCGTGCACTTCACGCGCGCCACCCACTCCTACACCGACATCGGACACAAGGCGCTCGCCACGGCGCTCTCGGACCTGGCCGCCATGGGCGCGCGGGCGGGTGAGGCCTACGTCTCGCTCGCCCTGCCCGGCGACGTCGCCTGCGCCGACGCCCTCGCGATCGTCGAGGGGATGGCCGCGCTGGGCCGCGCCACGTTCGTCACGATCGCGGGCGGCGACGTGGTGGACGCCGGGGCGCTCGTGGTCACCGTCGCGGTCGTCGGCTGGGCGGGCTCGGAGAATGAGCTCGTGCGCCGCGACGGGGCGCACCCCGGTGACGTGGTGGGCGTGACCGGCACGCTCGGGGCCTCGGCCGCCGGCCTGCTGGTGCTCGGGGGAGAGGCCGAAGGGCTCGACCGGCCGGTGGCCGCCGAGCTGGCCGAGCGCCACCGACGCCCGACACCGCGCCTGGACGCCGGGCGCGCGCTCGCCCGGGCCGGTGCCACCGCGATGATCGACCTCAGCGACGGCCTGGCCACCGACGCCCGCCACCTGGCCGCACGCAGCAGAGCGCGGCTCGAGCTGGACCTCACCTCGCTGCCGCTCGCGCGCGGCGTCGAGGAGGCCGCCGGGGGCGCGGGTCGCGAGCCGCTCGAGCTGGCCGTCTCGGGCGGCGAGGATCACGAGCTGCTGTTCACGCTGCCCGAAGCCCGGTGGGACGAGGCCGCCGCCGCCGCGGACGTGGCGCTGTCGCGCCTAGGAAGGGTGGTCCGCGGCGAAGGGATCGCGCTCGGAGGGCTCGATGCGCCCGAACTGCGCGGCTACGAGCATCTGTGAGCAGAGCGCCTGCAGGGGGTCGCGCTCGCGCCGGCGCGTGAGGATGGCCTCGGCCACCGCGCGCGGGTCGACCGGGTACTCGCCGCCCGCCACCTGCTGCTTGAGCTCGCCGACCATGGCGCTTCCATCGTCAGGTGGCCGCGCTTCCTCCATCCGGCGACCACCCTACCTGGACACACCGCCGTCGAAGCGTCCGGAGCCCCCTCAGCGCCGTGGCAGCGCCGAGTCCGTGCCGCCGAGCGAGCCGGGGCCGGCGTAGCCCGCGGGGCCACGAACCGACGGGGTGACCGGGCGCACGCCGGGCGGCGGAGGCGGCGGCTGCGCACGCGCGATGGCGGCCACCGAGACGAGCACGCCGGCCATCACGCAGCCGACGAGCGCACTGGCGGTGCTCACGTGGCCCCAGAGCACGAGCAGCAGCAGGTACCAGGAACCGCTGAGCGGATCGAGCGAGAGCAGCTCCAGGTAGTACGCGGCGACCAGGGCCGGCAGGAGCAGGCCGCCGAGCACCATGGCCACGCGCGCCCGCCGCGGCGGCGGGGGATCGAACAGCGTCCCCAGGAGCCACAGGTGCAGGGCCGGGGCCAGGATCAGCGCCGAGTAGGGGTTGATGGCCCACAGCGCGAGCGCGGCGAGGCTGAGCGCGAGCGCCACCACCACGGCGGCTCCCGGCGCCGAGGGATCGCGCAGGCGCGGATCGGCGGTCCGGACGAAATGGCTCAGCAACAGCCAGGACAGAGCGGCGACGAGGGCCACGCCGCCGAGCACCGCCGCCGCGGGCCCGTCGAGGGGAAAGGCCGCCGGCGCCACGGGGGCGCCGGGTGGCTCGGGCGTGGCGCGGGCGAGCGCGAGCCCGTGTGCGACCACCAGGGCAAGCGCAAACGGCAGTACGCGCGCCAGCAACCAGGTCAGCCACGCGGCCACGGGCTCCTGGCGCCGGCGCGCCCGGGCGAAGGCGTCCACGCTGGCCACGAGCGCCGGCAGGACGAGGGTGAAGGCGAGCAGGTCGATCACCCACCCCGGCACGACCTGACTGACGACGGTCACGTAGCTGTCGGGGCCGTGCTCGGGCCGGGGGCCCGCGTCGAGTGCGGTAAGCGTGCGCAGGGCTACCCGCCCCAGACGCTCGAGGCGCTCCTCGTCGATCACCTCGATGGTGCTTCGACCACCGTGCCCGAGCTCGCCGTCTCCCGCGATCCGGACCGCGTCGTAGCCCGCCTCGAGCAGCACGCCCTGCGCCCCGACTCCGATCGGAAAGGCGAGGCGCGCGAGCTGGCCCGCCGGGCTCGAGCCCTCTGGCGCGGATCCCTGCTCGTCGCGCAGAGACTCGGTGGCCGTGCGCACGAGGCCGACGCCGGCGCGTGTCGTGTCCCCCGCCCACGGCTCGATCGCGGCGGGGGCCCGGGTGCGCGTGCCCAAGCCAGAGATCACTACGACGCCGTCCACCAGCCCCGGGTCGCCCAGCGCTCCCGCGAGGCGAGCGGTGCCCAGCTCGCCGAGCTTCGAGCCGTCCACGGAGGCCAGCACGAACGTCTTCTCGGACGGCCGGCCCTGGAAGACGCGCGCTATCTCGAGCAGCGCCGCGGTGTCGGCAGCCGAGCCAGCCGCGTCGGGCACGCCGCCCGCGTCGCGGGCCGCCACCACCACGATCTGGCGCCGCGACCTGCCCGCCCGGCGGCCGACCACGTTCACCAGCTCGGCGCCGTCGCTCTCAAAGCCTTCCCGGCGCACCGTGAACCCCCGCCGCTCGAGCTGCGCGGCCACGAGCTCGCTCGCGGCCCGGTCGCCCGCCGTGCCGGCCCGCCGATCGCGCCCGGCGGCCAGCACGGAGCGTGTCGTGGACACCGCCTGATCGCCGTCGAACACGATGTCGGCGGCGAGCCCCTGGGGCAAGGGCTTCGGCCTGCTCTCCAGCGAGAACATCACCAGCACGACCGCGAGGAGGGCGGGCACGAACGCCGCGCGGTAGATCCGGGGCTCGATCACCGCCTCCCAACCTACAATCTGAAACGAGGCGCCTTCGCGCCTCTCCATGGCGACGCAGGCCCCCCGCATCCTCCTGGTCGACGACGAGCAGTCGCTGCAGACGCTGCTTGCGTTTCCGCTGCGCAAAGAGGGCTATGAGGTCGTGTCCGCGCTCGACGGCCGCGAGGCCCTCGACCGCCTGGGCGAGAGCTCCTTCGACTTGATCGTGCTCGACCTGATGCTGCCCAAGGTCGACGGCTTCGAGGTCTGCCGCCAGGTGCGCGCGCGATCCGCGGTTCCGATCATCATGCTCACCGCGCGCGCGGAAGAGATCGACAAGGTCCTCGGGCTCGAGCTGGGCGCCGACGACTACATCACGAAGCCCTTCTCCGTGCGCGAGTTCCGCAGCCGCGTGAAGGCGGTGCTGCGGCGTGCCGAGCTGGTGCGCGCCGACGACGCCGGCGAGGAGCCCCTGGTGGACGGCGACCTGCGGATCGACTTTGAGAAGCGCGCCGTCTCGGTGGCCGGCGAGCCGGTTCGCCTGACCTACGTCGAGTTCGAGATCCTGGCGGCGCTCGCCCGCCACCCGGGGCGCGTCTTCAACCGCATGGTGCTGCTCGAGCGCGTATGGGGCGACGCCTCCTACCGGGACCCGCGCACCGTCGACGTGCACATCCGCCACCTGCGCGAGAAGCTCGAGCCCGACCCCCGCTATCCCAAGATGATCCTCACCGTGCGTGGCGTGGGCTACCGCTACCGGGACCGGTGACGTGAGCCCCGCCGCGCTGCGCCGGCCGCGCCTGCGCTCGCTGCGCAACAAGCTCGCGCTGCTCTTCTTCGCGATCACGGCCGCCGCGTTCTCGGTCCTCTACTTCGTCGCCGTGCCGCAGCTCGAGTCCAACCTGGAGGAGCGCAAGCTCGACGACCTCGAGCAGGCCGCGCGCGCCGCCCAGCCGACGCTCGAGTCGCTTACCGCGCGCACCGACGTCACGGCGCCCCAGCTCAACCGCCGCGTGCAGTCGATCGCCGACGACGCGGGCGCGCGTGTGACCCTGCTCGGCGTGCAATCGAGCGGACTCGACGAGCCCCGCGGCGACGATGTGCGCTTCTACGTGATCACCGACTCGCGCGCGGAGCGCGAGGTGCCTCAGAACCGCGCGCTCGCCGGGCGGGCCGTCGCGACCCGCGCGCCGGCGCGCGGCCGGGGGACGTTCCGCGGCGAGCCCCTCGGCGAGGTGGCCCAGCCGATCTCCTTCGAGGGGAGGATCGCCCGGGTCGCGCTCTACTCGGAGACCTTCGACGACGCCTCGGAGACCGTCTCCTTCCTGCGCCAGCGCCTGCTCGTGGCGAGCGGGGCCGCGCTCCTGCTCGCCCTCCTCGGCGTATACCTGGTGGCCCAGGCGCTGGCCCGGCGCGTCAAGCGCCTCGAGCAGGGGGCGCAGGAGGTGGCCGCCGGGCGTTTCATCGAGCCACTGCCGGTGGACTCCCGGGACGAGTTGGGCCAGCTCACGGCAACGTTCAACGCGATGCAGCGCCAGCTCGGAGAGGTCGACGTGGCGCGCAAGGAGTTCGTGGCCACCGCGTCGCACGAGCTGCGGACGCCGATCTTCTCGCTCGGGGGGTTCGTCGAGCTCCTGCGCGACGAGGACCTCGACGACGAGACGCGGCGCGAGTTTCTCGACACAATGGCCGAGCAGGTGGAACGACTGCAGAAGCTGGCGGTCGACCTGCTCGACCTCTCGCGCCTCGACGCCGGATCGGTCGCGCTGGGCTCCGAGCCCGTCGACCTCGGCGAGCTGGCGCGCACGATCTTGGGCGAGTTCCGGCCCGCCGTCAGCCGCCACGCGACCGAGCTGGAGCTGCGCCTGCCGGCGAAGATCCAGGCCCGCTGCGACCGGGAAAGGGTCGCCCAGATCATGCGTATCCTGCTCGACAACGCCCTTCGTCACACTCCCGAGGGAACCCACGTGACCGTGACCGCCGAACGCCACAACGGAGCAGCGGAGCTGACCGTCTCCGACGACGGCCCCGGGCTCGTCGACGAGCGCAAGGTCTTCGACCGCTTCTACACGGGCGACGCCACTCGCGGTGCGGGACTCGGCCTCGCGATAGCCCGCGAGCTCGCCGAGCGCATGGACGGCTCGATCCGGGCCGCCCGGCGCCCCGCGGGGGCCTCGTTCACGCTCGCGCTGCCGGCCGCATCTGGAAGGCCGACATCCTCGTGAGATCCCGTCGGGTCGGTCGTCGCCGCGCGGCGGTGGCCCTGCTCGCTGCGCTGGTGCTCGGCCTCGCCGGGTGCATGGGCGACGACGAGGATGGCGGCGAGGCCTCAGGCGCGGGCCGGGGCGCCGCCGCGACCGAGGTCCGCACCACGAAGGTGGAGGTCGTGGAGGGGCTCGGGAGCAAGGGCGGCCTGAACGCCTCGGCGCTCTACGACCGCCTCGCCCCCGGGGTCGTCGAGATTACCTCGATCTTCGATGACGGCGGGGCGTCGCTGCTCGAAGACGGAGGCGAAGGCGGCCAGGGCTCGGGCTTTGTGATCGACGGTCAGGGCCACATCGCCACCAACGCCCATGTCGTGACCACGGGTGACCCGCCGGACACCGAGCGTGCGAGCGAGATCTACGTGCAGTTCGCCGACGGCAACCGTGTCGCAGCGGAGATCATCGGCGACGACCCGAGCTCCGACGTGGCGCTCGTCAAGGTCGACCCGGGCGGCCTCGACCTCACGCCCCTGACCCTGGGGCGCTCGGACCGGCTCACCGTCGGCCAGCCGGTGGCGGCGATCGGCTCTCCCTTCGGGGAGGAGCAGTCGCTGACCATCGGCGTGGTCTCGGCGCTCAACCGCACGATCCAGTCGCTCACCCAGTTCCAGATCGGCAACGCGGTGCAGACCGACGCCGCGATCAACCCCGGCAACTCCGGCGGCCCGCTGCTGAACGCCCGGGGCGAGGTGCTGGGCATCAACTCGCAGATCAAGTCCGCCAGTGGAGGGGGCGAAGGGGTGGGTTTCGCGGTGCCGGTGAACACCGTACGACGCTCGCTGAGCGAGCTGCGCGAGAACGGGCGGGTGAGCTACGGCTATCTCGGCGTGGAGTCCCAGGCTCTGTATCCCCAGCTCGCCCGGCGACTCGACGTCCCCGTGGAAGAGGGGGCGGTCGTGGTGGAGGTCGTGCCCGACAGCCCGGCCGAGGACGCGGGCCTCGACGCCGGCGGCGATCCGATCGAGTTCCAGGGCTTCCAGGACATCCCGACCGGGGGCGACGTGATCGTGGGGGTCGGGGGCCGGAAGCTGAGCGCCACGGAGGACCTGGCCGACCTCGTCGGAGCCAAGGGAGAGGGTGACACCGTCGCTCTCGAGGTCATCCGCGACGGCGAGCGGCGCACGGTGCGCGTCGAGCTGGGCGAGCGCCCCGAGGGCCCGCCCGAGGCGCCTTAGGCCTCGGGCGCTCGCGCCCTCTGTCCCCGGCGCTGCCGGGCTCGGGCGAGGCCTTTCAGATGTCGATCCTCGCGAGCGCCAACCGGACCCTGCACCACCTCGTCCTCAGCGAGCTCGGCGCGGGCATCGAACGCCTGCGCGCGAAGCAGTAAGTTGCCGCGATGTGGAGACGGCCAGCCGCGACGTCGCGCTCAGCATCCCCGCCCGGCCCGGGTATCTCGTGCTGGCCCGGCTCGCACTCTCCGCGGTCTGTCGCCTCACAGCGCTCGAGCCCGTCGAGGTCGCAGACTTGAAGCTGGCCGTGACCGAGTCCGCCAACGAGTTCATCGTCGAGGACGAGGACGAGGCCGAGGACACGCTCGACTTCGAGTTCCGGCTGTCGCCCGACGCCCTCGTGATGGAGCTGTCGGGACAGCGGCGCCCGGACCGGGCGGACGAGCAGGAGCTGGGGCGGGCGATCATTGACGCCACCGTGGACGAAAGCCAGTTCGACGAGCGGCGCACGATGCTGGTCAAGCGGCTCGGATAGGAGGAACGCCCGATGCTCCAGCCCATCTCGGCGGGACACAAGTCCCTGGCCGACTACACCCACGTGGCCGGCAAGCCGTTGATCGAGGAGATCCGCGCGCTCGCGGCGCAGCTCGAGGGACGCAAAGTCCTGCACCTCTCGGCCACCGCCTTCGGCGGTGGGGTGTCGGAGATCCTGTACACGCTCGTGCCGCTCATGCGCGACGTCGGGATCGACGCCGAGTGGCAGGTGATGCTCGGGCGCGAGGAGTTCTACAACGTCACGAAGGTGATGCACAACGCGCTGCAGGGCAACCCCCAGGGAGTCACGCCGGACCAGTGGCAGGTCTTCTTCCGGTACAACGAGATGAACGCGCGCGAGCTGACGAGCGGCTGGGACACCATCATCGCCCACGATCCCCAGCCGGCCGCGATCCACGGGTTCGTGCCCGAGAAGGCGCAGCAGTGGATCTGGCGCTGCCACATCGACCTCTCCACCCCGAATCCCACGACGATCGAGCGCCTCGTGCCGCTCGTCAGCGCCTACGACGGTTCGGTCTTCCACCTGCAGGGCTACGTCCCCCCCGACATGGACGGCTCACCGCTGCACATCTGCCCGCCCGCCATCGACCCGCTGTCGCCCAAGAACATGGCTTTCTCCCCCGAGGACGCGTCGTACGTCTGCGCCCAGTTCGGCATGGACGTCGACCGCCCGCTCATGTGCCAGGTGTCTCGCTTCGATCCCTGGAAGGACCCGATGGGGGTGATCGACGCCTACCGCCTGGTCAAGGAGGAGATGCCCGAGGTCCAACTCGCGCTGATCGGCTCCATGGCCACCGATGACCCAGAGGGCTGGGAGTTCTTCAACCAGACCATGGCCCACGCCCGGGGCGATCCCGACATCCACATCCTCAACAACCTCAACAACGTCGGGGCGATCGAGGTCAACGCGTTCCAATCCCAGGCCGACGTTGTGATCCAGAAGTCGACCCGCGAGGGCTTCGGGCTCACGGTCTCCGAGGCGCTGTGGAAGGCGCGGCCCTTCATCGGCGGGGACGTCGGCGGAATCCCGCTGCAGGTCGAGGACGGCGAGACGGGCTATCTCGTCTCCTCGGCCGAGGCGTGTGCGGAGCGTTCGCTCGCCATCCTGCGCGATCCCGACCTCGGCAAGCGCCTGGGTCGCGCGGGCAAGGAACACGTGCGACAGCACTTCCTCACGCCACGCCTCCTGCGCGACTGGCTGAAGATCTTCGCCGGGGAGCAATGAGCGCAGAGCCCGAGCTCGTCCTCGTCTCGAACCGTGGCCCGGCCACGTTCGATCGAGACGACGAGGGCGAGCTCGTGCCGCGCCGGGCGGGCGGCGGGCTCGTCACCGCGCTGACCGGCCTCGTGCACCACCGCGACGCGCTGTGGGTCGCCTCGGCCATGTCCGACGAGGACGCCGAGGCCGCCCGCAAGCACGGCGGGGGGAGCTTCGAGTGCGAGATCGACGACGTGACCTACAGGATCCGCCTCGTCGAGTCGGACCCCGAGGCCTACGAGCGCTTTTACAGCGTGGTGGCCAACCCGATGCTGTGGTTCATCCAGCACTACCTCTGGGACCTCTCCAACTCCCCCGACATCCGGCGCTCGGAGGTCGACGCCTACAAGCAGGGCTACTGCGTGGTGAACCGCGACCTGGCCGAGGCCGTCCTCGAGGAGATCGAGGGCCACGACAGCGCGGTGGTGATGTTGCACGACTACCACCTCTACACCGCGCCGCGGCACGTGCGCGCCGCGCGCCCGGACGTCTTCCTGCACCATTTCGTGCACATCCCGTGGACCCAGCCCGACGCCTGGCGGGTGCTGCCGCGCGACATGCGGGAGGACCTCTACAAGGGGATCCTCTCGAACGACATCGTCGCCTTCCACACGCGCGCCTACCGGCGCAACTTCCTGCTCTGCTGCCGGGAGCTGTTCGACCTCGATGTGGACGAGGAGGCGGGCATCGTGCGCCACGAGGACCGCGAGGTGTGGGTGCGCGCCTACCCGCTGCCGATCTCCGCCGAGAGCTTTCGCAAGAACGCGCAGCGGACCGCGGTGCTCGAGTACGAGCGCGAGATCGAGCGCCGGCGCCGCAAGCACCTGATCCTGCGGGTCGACCGCGCCGACCTCTCCAAGAACATCTTGCGTGGCTTTGCGGCGTTCGACCTCTTCCTCGAGCAGCACCCGGAGTACCTCGAGGAGGTCACGTTCATCGCCCACCTGATCCCCTCGCGCCAGGACGTGGCCGAGTACGCCGAGTACCTCGAGCGGATCGAGGCGCTCGTGGCCGTAGTCAACCACCGCCACGGGACGACCGACTGGATGCCGATCGACCTGCGCCTGCGCGAGAACCTCGAGGAGGCGATCGCGGCCTACAAGCACTACGACCTGCTGATGGTCAACGCGATGTTCG
>Ga0136624_1000437_pt1 | contig 15921 bp, 18 predicted proteins | sample AntDrymUQ4692206_2_FD_104802 | JGI IMG/M metagenome (GOLD analysis project Ga0136624, IMG submission 104802) | Polar desert sand microbial communities from Dry Valleys, Antarctica - metaG UQ469 (22.06) | ecosystem: Environmental > Terrestrial > Soil > Desert | place: Antarctica: Dry Valley... | reverse complement strand
TGCCGTGCCCACCAGGCTGATGGCGAAGCCGAGGCGATGGCGCGGCGTCCGATCGGTGATCTCGGCCAGCATCACGCCGGTATTGCCCAGCACCAGCCCCACCAACGGCACCAGCACGAAAAGCTGCCAAACCTCGTGGGTGAAGATCAGGAATCCGAAGAGGACCGCCTCCACCAGTGCGCTGCGCACGATGATCAGCTTGCGGCTGTACCGGTCGGCCCAGGCGCCCCAGAACGGAACGAGCGGCATGCCCACCAGCAGCGCGGCGGCCGAGAGCAGCCCTACCGTCGTGGGCACGTCCGGAGCCGGAACGCCGATGTCCGTAACCAGCAGGGGCAAGAACGCGATGAAGTGCCCGAAGCCGACGGTCTCGATGAAGCTGGCCGCAGCGAAGACAAGGGTGAGCTTGAGCCAGCCCCGCTGGGCCGGGTCGTTGGCCGGCGGGTCGGGCGTCAGGGTCGGGAGTCGGGGGTCGTGTCAGCCTCGAGCTGCCGGCCGAGCTCATCGGTGCGCCGGAAGGCCGCCCAGACGGCCTCCGACAGGACCGTCCGCAGCCTCCCCGACTCGAGCTCATGCAGCGCGGCGGCGCTGGTGCCGCCCGGCGAGGTGACCATGTTGCGCAGCTGCGCAGGGTGCATGCCGGTGGCCTTGGCGAAGGCCGTGCTGCCTTCCAGCGTCTCCACCACGAGGTCGTGTGCGACGTGACGGGGGAAGCCGAGATGGACCGCGGCGTCGACGAGCGCCTCCATCACCAGGAAGACGTAGGTGGGGCCGGTGCCGCTGACGGCCGTGGCCATGGCCACCAGCTTCTCGTCGTCGACCTCCAGCTGCTTGCCCAAGCTGCCGAGCAGCGAGCTCGCCTGTGCCCGCTGCTGCTCCGTGACCTGGGGCATGGCGAACCAGACCGTCATGCCCTGCCCCAGCTGCGCGGGGGTGTTGGGCATGCTGCGCACCACCTGACGATGCTCCAGGACGTTGCCCAGCGCCTTGGTCGTGGCGCCGGCGATGATGGAGATGACCAATTGCCCCTCACGCAGCACCGGACCAAGTTCCCGGCCCACGCGCAGGAGCATCTGGGGCTTGATGGCGAGCACGATGACATCGGCGCGCTCGATGGCATCAACGTTCGACTCCACGGCCTGGATGCCATGCACGCGGCTCAGCTCTTCGCGGCGCTCGGCGCGTGGGTGGGAGGCGATGACCTGCTCCGGGCCGACCTCCTCCCCCTTGAGGAGCCCCGCGATCATGGCTTCGGCCATCACGCCCGACCCCACGGTCGCGATGGTGCAGTCCCTCAGTGACATCAGGCCGGGAGTATAGGGTCGGCGCCTGCCCCCAGCGTCCGGAGGGCGGCGCCGGCACTCGATCCCTGCCGATCATCACGCGGGGTAATGGTAAGTGGGATCTCACCGGTTCCTGCCGCGCCTTGGATCCGCCGCACTAGGAAGACGTGGCACCACACGCGATCGAGCGTGGCTGGCACTGGTGAAGGCGCCTGCGCCCAACCTCCGGATGGCCTGTGTCCGGTCTGCACACGGCGTCGCGACATACCATCACCCCCGGTGATGAGTGGTAAGGATCGATCCGTCGGTCGCTACCCGGCTGCGGCCAGCGCCTCCAGCGTCGGTAGGTGCTCGGTCGTGCCGTCGGGTGCCAGGGCGATGAGCGCCACGTGATCGGCGCCGGCGGCATGCATCGCGGCCAGCCGGTCGCGCAGCGCCGCAGCGTCGCCCCAGGCGACCATGGCATCGACGAGTCGATCGCTGCCCGGCTGCGTCCAGTCATCCGGCGCGAGACCCTGCGCGGTCCAGCTCGCGTGATAGGTCGGCGTCCGAAGGTACGGCGCCAGGTAGGCACGCGCGGCACCTCGGGCCTTCCCCCGATCCTGCTCAAGCACGACGGGTAGTGTGACGGCCAGTAGCGGCGACGGTCGACCAGCCAGTGCGGACTCCCGGTCGAGCACCGTGCGCATCCAGGCCACGCGCTCCGGCGTGACCAGATAGGGGAACGCCCCCTCCCCGTCCGTGGCGGCCAGGGTCAGCATCCGCTCCCGCAGCGCGGCGATGAGCACCGGTGGCTCGGTGATGGCGTCGCTGGCGGCCCCCCCGCCGCTCAGCGTCGGTCCCCGATACGGCAGCCGGCGGTAAGCCTCCAGGAACTCCCGCATCCGCGTCACGGGCTTGTCGTAGACGTGGCCGCGCAGCTTCTGGGCGAGGTGTGGATGCGAGACGCCCAGCCCCAGCACGAATCGGCCTCCGGAAAGCTCGTGGAGCGTCATGGCGGCCATACGCGTGGACATCGCATCGTGGCCCCAGATCGACGCGATGCTCGTGCCCAGCAGCATCCGCTCGGTCTCCCCTGACAGCGCGCCTAGGAGTGTGTAGGGCTCGCGGCCGACCGTCTCGGGCACCCACAGCGCGTCGTAGCCCAGCGCCTCCACGCGGCGGGCGAAGGCGCGCAGCTCGGCCGCGGCCAGTCCGTCGAGATGCGACCAGACCCCCACGGCGCCCAGTAGATCGCGCGACGGCCGAGGTTCCTTGCCTCGTGCCTGGCTCACCGGAGCGCCGTGCCCATCAGGAAATAGCGCTCGGTCTCGCGAACCTCACTCCGGTCGAAGCCGGCTTCGCGCAGCGCCGACTCCAGCTCGCCCGGCGCGTAGTACACCTTCGGGATGCGGAACTCCCGCCCATCGTCCAGCCGGCGCACGGTGATGCCGGTCTCTGGGTCGGCTGCGGGGTCGGGGGCCGCGGTGCCGGCACGCTCATCGAGGAACGCGAAGATCCCGTCCGCCCGCAGCCAGCGCGCGACCAGCCCCAGGAACTCGCTCAGCCGGGAACGTGGCACGTGGCTCAGCCAGAAGCCGCAGAAGACGCCGTCGACCTGGCGGTCAGGCTCCTGCCACGCGTCCCGGACGTGGATGTGCGCACGGAGTCCGTGGGCCACCAGCCGTCCGCGCGCGATGTCCAGGGGCTCGGCGTTGATGTCGTAGAGGGACAGCTCGCCCTTCTGCGCCAGGAGCGGCGACCACCAGCCGGTGCCTGCCGCCAGCTCGACGATCTCGCCGCTCAGCGGGACCTGGTCCAACCAGCCGGTGATCTCGTCGATCTCCCGCTCGCGCCACAGGTCAAGGACGGATCCGCCCGAAGCCGCGCCCCGCTGTCCGTAGATCTCGTCGTACTCGGGTGCCCGGGCGGCGTAGTAGGCCTTCATCTCCGCGTCGAGGTCGGGGCTGGCGGCGGCGCGAGCACGTTCCTGAAGTGCACTGCGCACGCGGAAGCGGAGGAAGCCGTTGTCGCCCGCCCAGCCGACACACTCCGGGCACAGCCCCGCCCAGCCCTCGAGGTCCTCGCCTGAGCGGGTGCGGTGAGCACGGCCGCACCAGAGGCAGTCGAACGCCTCGCGAAAGGGCATCTCAGCGGGGGTAGGCCGGTCCTACCGGCACCCATGCCTCGGGCGGGGCGACGTCCACGAAGCCCTCGGGGTCGAAGAGCTCAGCCAGCAGCGCGATGCCGTCGATGATGCGCGGACCAGGGCGGCTGAAGTACCCCGAACCGTCCAGCGCGAAGACCTCGCCGCGACGGACCGCGCCCAGATCGTCGAACCACTCCGGTCGCGCCATGCGTTCGAACTCGTCGGCCGTGCGGGTCGTGTCGAAGCCGCAGGGCATCAGCATCAGCTGCTCTGGGTCGACCTCGCGAACGGCATCCCAGGTCGTCTCACGGGAGCGCTCGCCCTCCGTGCCGAGGAGGTCCCAGCCGCCGGCACGGCGGACCTGTTCGGGCACCCAGTGTCCGGCGGCGAAGGGCGGATCCAGCCACTCCAGACAGACCACGCGCCGGGGCCGCAGCCCGCTGAGCCGCCGTTCCAGCACGCGGTTCTCGATGGCGCCCAGCCGCTCGCGCAGGATCTCGATGAGCCCCACCGCCTCGTCCTCTGCCTCGGCCATGGCGCCCACCGTCGAGATCGTGTTGAGGATCCCCTCGACCGAGGTGGGCTCCAGGCTGACGACGCTCGTCTCCGCGCCGGTCGCCCGGCCGATCTCGCGCACGGCCTGCGTCACCGCGCGGTAGGAGACGGCGCACACGTCGCACAGCTCCTGGGTGAGGATGAGGTCCGGGCGTGCGGCCGCCAGCGCCTCGCTGTCGAGTCGATAGAGGGAACTGCCGCCGTGCACCGCGCCCGCCACCCGCAGGTGGATGTCGCGCCCGGACTCCGTCGGGCTGCCGCCCACGTCAGCGGTCATGATGGGCACGGAGGCGCTGTCCGGCGGGAAATCGCATTCGTGCGTCCGACCCACCAGCTCGGCGCCGAGCCCCAGGGCGTAGACGATCTCCGTGGCGGAGGGCAGCAGGGAAACGATGCGCATCAACGGATTCTAGCCCCGGCCGCTGATCGACCGCGCCGCATACCATTGCCCAAGATGATCGAGCAGCGGGACGCGATCACGGCCACGCGAGGGGACACTCGGACGCCGGCCGTCACGGTCGAAGGCGTATGGAAGCGCTTCGCGCAGACCGACGTGGTGCAGGATCTGTCCTTCGAGGTGCAGCGCGGCGAGGTGCTCGGATTCCTGGGGCCCAACGGGGCCGGCAAGACCACCACCATGCGCATGATCCTGGACATCATCCGTCCGGACCGCGGGGCCATCACGGTCTTCGGTAGCGCGCCGGGCATCGAGCATCAGTCTCGCGTGGGGTATCTGCCCGAGGAGCGGGGGCTCTACCGGGACGTCTCCATCCTCGAGACGCTGACCTACTTCGGGGCGCTGCGGGGGCTCCCCACCCGCGAGGCGCGGGACCGAGCGACGCGTCTGCTCACGGAAGTGGGACTGGGCGAGGCCATGAAGAAGAAGGCCGCCGAGCTGAGCCGCGGCATGCACCAGAAGGCCCAGGTCGTGGCCACGGTGCTGCATGAGCCTGATCTGCTCATCGTCGATGAACCGTTCCAGGGTCTCGACCCGGTCAACGCCGAGCTTCTGCGCGGGGTCCTGCTGGCACAGCGCGACCGTGGCGCCGCGGTGGTCATGAGCACGCACGACATGACCGATGCCCAGAAACTGTGCGATCGCATCCTGCTCATCGATCGCGGCTGGCGCCTGCTGTACGGCCGCGTTCCCGAGATCCAACGCGCCTTCAGCGACGGGGCTGTGGAGGTCCGCGGCGCAGGTATCTCGGTCGATGGAGCTCGCTACCCGAGCGTCTCGGAGGCGACACAGGTCGACGGCAGCGTCCGATTCCTGCTGCGCGAGGGGGCCAGTGCCCAGCAGCTCTTCCGCGAGCTGGCGGACGAGGGCGCGGCGGTCGATCGATTCGAGGTCTCCACGCCGACCCTCAACGAGATCTTCATCCGGACCGTGGCCGGCGACCGACGCGCGGAAGCCGTTAGATGAAGACGGGCGGCAGGAGCTTCGCCGGTCTCATCGCCCTGGTGGCGCGGCGCGACTACGTCCGCACCGTCCGGCGTCGAGGATTCGTGGTCGGGACGCTTCTCCTGCCGCTGGGCATCGGCGCCTTCATGCTGCTCTCGACCATCCTGCCCGGCGTCGCGCCGGGTGCGGGCCCGGACTTGCCCGGTGGCCCGTCCGGCTCCGGCGACTACGTGCTGCTCGTGGTCGACGAGTCCGAGTTGGGACTGCAGCCGCGCCCTGACGGAACGATGCCCGTCGAGCTGGTCTCTCGCGACGAAGGTCAGGCGCGACTGGAGGCAGGCACTGCCGACGAGTTCTACCTGATCCCGGCGGACTACCCAGCCGATCCCACCGTACGGCGCATCGGCAACCCGACCAGCGGCTTCGACGTGGCCTCGTTCCAGCGGCAGGCCGGGCAGCAGCAGGAACTAGCGCTTCTGCTTCGGACGACGCTGTTGGATGACGCAGCCGTGCCGCCCGAGGCCGCGCAGCGCATCGTCGCCCCGTACAGCCTAAAGACCGAGACGACGGCCGGCGAGCCAGGTGCGGCTGGCCCGTCCATCGCGGCCTTCCTGGTGCCGTTCGCCTTCACCATGCTGTTCGTGATGAGCATCTTCATCACCAGCGGCTATCTCCTTCAGTCGGTGACGGAGGAGAAGGAGAACCGCGTCGTGGAGATCGTCCTCAGTTCCGTGCCGGCCCTGCCGCTCATGGCCGGCAAGATCCTGGGGCTGGGCGCTGCGGGCTTGACCCAGGTCGTCTTCTGGGTGCTCTCCGTGCTGGTGGTCCTGGCCGTGCTGGGCGACAGCGGGGGCAGCCTGGAAGGCGTCGCCATCGCGCCTATCGCCGTGCTGCTGGGCCTCGTCTACTTCGCGCTCGGCTATCTGGGTTACGGCGCCATCTTCAGCGCGGTGGGTGCCTTGGCGCCCGGCAGCCGAGAAGCTCAGCAGTACGCGGGCTTCTTCGGATTCTTCGCCGTCGTGCCACTCATCTTCAGCAGCATCTTCATCACCGACATCGGCTCACCCATCGTGACCATCCTGGCGCTGATCCCGTTCACCACGCCCGCCGCGATGCTCATGGTCGTGACACTGGCGCCGGACATCCCATGGGGTCTGGTGGTGATATCGATCGTGTCCCTAGGCACGTTCACGGTGCTTGCCACGATCGCCTCGGCGCGCGTGTTCCGAGCCACGCTGCTTCTATACGGCGTCCGGCCCGGCGCGCGGGCCATCGTCGGCGCGATCCTCGCGCGCGCTTAGCGGTCAGATCCCGAAGTCGCCGCCGCCGAGATCTCCACCGCCACCGAAGCCGATCGGGCCTGGTCGGTCATCAGGCCGGAGGCTTCCATTCGTCGATCGTCGCCCGCGCCGAGTCCTTGTCTTGGTACCACCGCGCGTCGACCTCTGTGTACGGCGCCCACTCCGCGGGCAGGGCGTCCTCCGGGTAGATCGCGTTCACGGGGCACTCGGGCTCGCAAGCGCCGCAGTCGATGCACTCGTCGGGATCGATGAAGAGCTTGCGGTCCACGCCCTGATCGAAGTGGATGCAGTCGACTGGGCAGACCGACACGCATGACTCGTCGAGCACATCGATGCAGGGTTCTGCGATCACATACGTCATCCAGGGTCTCCTCGGAGGGTCCGGCGACTCATCTTAGCGCGACACGGCCGGTGATCCCTCCGCACCAAGCTCGACGAGGCGCACTTCTCCGACCATACCCGCCTCGACATGACCCGGTATGTGGCACATCAGGAGGAGCTCTCCCACCTCGGGCACATCAAAGATCGCAGTTCCCTCGCCGCCGGAGGCCAGCAGCACCCGCACGCCACCCGTGTCGGGCGGCACGCTGGCGGGAGGTGCCGTGGTCAGCGGAAGGGGCGGTGTGGCGGCCGCGTCCGCTGACTCCCAGGCACGCTGGACGTCGTCGTCACCCAAGACGAACTCGTGCGCTTCAAGGCCGCCGTTGAGGACCGTGAAGCGAACTCGCTCTCCGGGGATGAGCCTCAGCGGATCGGGCTGGAACCGATAGTCGCGCATGATCACCGACACGTCGCGCGGCGCGTCGGCGGACCCGGCTTGGTCGATGGTCGCCTGAGGAGCGGGGAAGCCACGCAGGGCGAAGAGGACCAACGCGATAGCGATGGCGAACCCGACCACCGTCACGAGGATGGGGGCACGCGAGGGCCGTCGCCGCGGAGTGGTCACCTTCTGACTCTACGGGCGCACGCTCCGCGGCGCAGACCCCAGCACGGTCACGTGCTCCACATGCTGCGCTCAGCCTAGAGACCCCTTGATGGGACCCCATCGGAATGGCGCGAGCTGCAGTTCAGGCGTGAGGCCGGCTGTCGCGCCGCCGAGAAGCTGGGCGGCGGCTAAGGCGAGGAGGATCAGCACGAGCCCAGACAAGGCGAGCACTGCGAGCGGCAGCGCCAGGATCCGGGCGTGGCGGAAGACGAGCGACGATGCGATGTCCATGACTCTCCATCCTGTACCCCTGAAGGCGGGTCGTCGGACCGCGGGGAGGCGGGACGACGTGCGACCAGGAGCCTAGACAGCGGCCCTTCGCAGTCGATCTACGGCCACTTATCAGCGACTTATGTGGGCTACAGAGGCGCTACATGCCGGTCGGCTGATACTCGGGGTCAAGGTACTTCTCCGGGTCGTCACCGAACTCCAGGCGGCAGCCCTTGCCACAGAAGTAGTAGGTCGTGCCCCGGTGTTCAGCCGTGTTCTGGGCGGTGTCGGTCTGGACCTCCATGCCGCACACGGGGTCGATCGCGATGGCCATCCTCGTCGCCTCCTGCGTCCCGGGTCATGAGCCGGGTCGGGAGAGAAGTCTAGCGAGGCACGTCCGCACAGGGCTCGAAGGGAAGGCCCATCACTCGACCGGTCGATCGGGGTGCCGTCGCAGATGGCTCGTCACTCTCGCCGCAGATGAAGGTCACAGTCTCATCCGGCTCCACCAGATACGTCTCGAGGGCGTGTTCGATGCAGCCCGCCGGGCAGTCGCCCGAACCGGTCACGAAGGTGAGCTCGATGCCTGCCGAGACCTCGCGCCCGATGACCCAGCGGCTCTGACCCACGAGCTCCTCCCCGACGACGGGACCGGGCGACGTAGCGGGGTCCCCGAACGCGCGAAGCGGGTAACCGTCATAGCGCGGGACTTCAGCCACGACTGCGGCCAGGGCGGTCTCGATCGTGAGCGCCGGAAGTGATGGGCTCGACTCGATCAAGGGAGACGGGGTCGAGGAAGCGGCGGCAATGGTCGCTGACGGTGCAGCTGTCTGGGCGACCGACGAGGGCGATCCACTCGGATCCGTCGAGCCACCCATCGTGGAACAGCCCGCCAGGATGCCCAGTAGCGCCACGGCGGCGAGCAGGTCACGGATGTGGGTCACCCGCGTTGGACGGTGCGCGGCGGCTTCGGGTTCCCGCACCGCCACGCGTCCGCGCTGCCCGCGCTGCCCGCGGCTCACGTCTGCCCGGTCTCCACGAGACGCTTCAACCGTCGGAGATCGGCTCGGAATACCAGCTCGAAGATGGGCTGGAAGAGCGGGTCCATCCAGCGCAGTGCCAGACCGGCCAGCCTCTCGAGGAGCGGGCCGAGGCCGGGCAAGCCGAAGAGACCTTCGGCGAAGGGGACGGCCTCGGCCGTAGGGCGCAACTCCTCGCGCCACCAGATGTGGGTCGCATGCTCGCCATCCACGCTGCGCAGGCGAAACTCGCCCGAGCCGCGAAAGGCGCCCAGGTGCTCGATGGCGTAGCGGTAGGGTGGCTCGAAGGCGATGACCTCGATGGGGTCGCTCTGGCTGAAGCCGAACATCTCGACATCGCCGATGGCGCGGCTGCCCACACCCAGGGGTCCATCGCCGACCAGCCGGACACGGACCAGGTCACGCATCCAGCGCGGCTGTCCGGGCACGTCTGCCAGCACCGCCCAGACCTGACGTATCGGCGCTTCGATGCGGATGTGGCGTTCGATGAGGGGCACGCTGGCATGTTCGCAGGTCCATCGCAGGTGGATGGCCGGGCGGGCTATCCTGCTGCCTCATGAGCCAGGAGCGCCGGCCGCAGCACAAGCCCACCGCCGACCGCACGTTCCTCCAGGGCGCGCCGTACGCGGACGCCTCCTTCATGGAGACCGATGCCTGGCGTGCGCTGCGCATCATGGGCGAGTTCGTGGAGGGCTTCGACGCCCTGGCCCGCCTGGGGCCGGCAGTGAGCATCTTCGGCTCTGCGCGCACGCCGCAGGATGACGCGGAGTACGAGCGGGCACGTGACTTGGCCGCCCGGCTCGCGTCGCGTGGCTTCACCATCATCACGGGCGGGGGGCCGGGCATCATGGAAGCGGCCAACCGTGGCGCCCACGAGGCGGGCGGGGTATCCGTCGGGCTGGGCATCGAGCTGCCGCACGAAGAAGGCGTCAACGCCTACTGCAACCTGGCCATCGACTTCCGCTACTTCTTCGTGCGCAAGACGATGTTCGTCAAGTACGCCCAGGCCTTCGTCATCTTTCCCGGCGGCTACGGCACGCTGGACGAGCTCTTCGAGTCGCTGACCCTGGTGCAGACGGGCAAGATCGAGCACTTCCCCATCGTGCTGGTGGGCACCGACTACTGGCAGGGGCTGCTGGAGTGGCTGCACGGGACGATGTCCGACGAGCGCAAGATCGACCCCAAGGACCTGGCGCTCCTGCGCGTGACCGATGACATCGGCCAGGCCGCGGACTGGATCGTGGAAGCTTTCGAGACAGACCGCGCCGAGGCCCAGCTGGCGCGCGAGGCACCGCGTCAGGCCGAAGCGCGTGAGGCCGAGAGCGAGCGCGAGGCGCAAGGCGACACGACGCCGGAGTGACCGCAGGTGGTGAAGCTCGCCCTCGCCCCGTCAGACGTCCAGCGCTTCTCGCAGCAGCAACTGGTGCATCACGTCCGCGCGGGTGAGCATGCCGATGAGGCGCTCGCCCTCGACCACCGGCATCTGCTCGAAGTCGTGCTCGCTCAGCAGACCGATGGCGTGAGACAGCGGATCAGACGGTCGGACCGTGATGACGCCCTTGCGCCCACCCATGACCTCCTCGACGCGCGCCGTGAGACGCTGCTCGGCGGGGAGCTTGACCAGGTCGCTGAGGGTCACCATGCCTATGAGCTGGCCGTCGAGCTGCACGGGCACGGCGCGCTTGTTGGCGGGCAGGAGCACCTCGTCGATGAGCTGGGCCACCGGCAGCCCGGGCGGCACGGTAAAGGTGTCGGGACGCACGATGTCGCCCACGCGAACGCGTCGTAGTCGAGTGTCCAGGATGACCTGGTCCAGACTGGATGAGGCGGCACTGTGGAGGAACCAGCCGATGAGGGCGATCCAGGCGCCGCCCAGGAAGTCGCCGTCGATCAGGCGCAGGAAACCCCAGGCCAGGAAGCCGTAGGCCACCAGCTTGCCCATGTTGGCCGCCAGGTCGGTGGCACGCCGAAGGTTTCCGGTGATAGACCAGACCACGGAGCGCAGGACCCGTCCCCCGTCGAGCGGAAAGCCGGGGATGAGGTTGAAGGCGCCCAGCAGCAGGTTGATGATGGCCAGGTAGCTGGCTGTGGCCTCGATGCGCGGCTCGGTCACGGTGGTCGCCACCAGGTAAGAGGCCCCGGCGATGACGAAGCTCGTGAGCGGACCGACGATGGCCACCAGGAACTCGGTGGCTGGCTGCTTGGCCTCACCGGCCAGGTTCGAGACGCCGCCGAAGATGAAGAGCGTGATGGACTTGGCGTCCAGCCCGCGCGCCTTGGCCATGAAGGAGTGGGCCAGCTCATGGAGCAGCACTGAAGCGAAGAGCAGGATGGCCGCGATGGCGCCCAGGATCCACGACTCGGCAGCCGGGATGCCCGGCACGGCCTGCGGGAAGTAGCCCACACCCAGTGAGTAGGTCACCAGGCCGAAGATGACCAGCCAGCTGTAGTGGACACCGACGTCGATGCCGGCGACGCGGAACAGCCGGATGGAGTTGGTGAGCATGCGTGCAGGGTAGCGATGCCGGAGCGTCAGCGCGAGCGATAACGCCAACACGGGCGTGCTACGGTGCCGCCATGCGCATCGCGGTGGCCTCCGACCACGCCGGTCTGCCGCTCAAGCGGCCCATCGTGGAGTGGCTGCAGGGTGCAGGTCACGAAGCGGTCGACTACGGCACGGACAGCGACGAGCCAGTCGACTACCCCGACGTCATCGCGCCCGCCGCGCGTGCCGTGGCGGCCGGCGAATGCGAGCTGGGGATCGTGCTGGGCGGCAGCGGCACGGGCGAGCAGATCGTCTCCAACAAGGTCCGTGGCATCCGCTGCGTGGAGGCTACCGAGCCGGTCACGGCACTCCTGGGACGCGAGCACAACGACGCCAACGTGCTGGCCATGGGCGCGCGGATCATCGGCCAGGAAGTGGCGCTGGCCTGTGTCGCGGCGTTCGTGGCGGGGGAGTTCGCTGGCGGCCGGCACGCTCGACGGGTGGAGAAGATCGCACAGCTCGAGGCGGCCTTCAGGTTGGAGGACGACCGCTGCTAGGGCGGCAGTCGACCGCGCTGACGACACTATCGTCGCGATACACGGAATGTGAGAGCCGAGGCACGCCTCGGCTCTCTGGGCGGCGACCGAGGTCCCGAGATAGCCGCCTTCCCGAGCATCGCCACGCTCAGGGGAGCGTCGAGAGGAGGTCACCAACCTGGAGTCGAGCGCCCATCCGGGGCCATAGGGGGGTCCGCATCAGCCAGAAAGACAGTCATTCGACGATAGTGCCGTAACTGGGTCGGTCGACTTGGCCGAATGACCAGTGGTCTATCTGGAGCCAGGGCGTGGCGGCTCTTCCCATATGTCGCCGCACGACGACGTTATGCAGGAGCGTTTCCACTGGAAGGGTCGCGGCAGGCCCTGGATGCCGGTTCAAAGCTCGCCCCCACGCTCAGTAAGGGCAGCGCCGCACCGCTCGGGCTCGCGGATACGCTCCTCGGACGGGTGCGAATCGGATAACGTCGGGATGCGGCGACGTATGACAAGGACTCTGATCACCGGGCCTGCGGGCTGCCCATGGCCAGGTCGTTGAGGACCAGTTGTTGGGCCACGCCAGCCGCGTCGCCCCAGTGCGCGGTGAGATCACGGACTTCTGCCGCAGAAGGCAGGCGGCCGGACAGGTAGACCCTGCCGATCGCCTTGCGCACACCCAAGTCACCGGCCACGACACGCGGCCGCCCCAACGTCCGTGCCAGGAACCAGTCGGCGGTCCACGGGCCGATGCCCGGCAGCGAGATGAGGCGGTCGACCAACGCGCTATCGTCCAGCGCTTCCAGCGAGGCCAGCTCTAGATCGCCCTGCAGCACGGCCGTGGTCACCGCGATGACGCTGCGGGCCTTGGCCGTCGTCAGCTGGAGCGTACGCAGGTCCGCCACGGACGCCTCGGCGAGCGGCGCCGGCTCGAGCGAGCGGACACTCTCGCCGCTGATGGTGTGGAGGGTGCCGTACGTCTCGGCCAGTCGACGCCTGATCTCGGCGGCCCAGCGGAGGTTGACCTGCTGCGCACTGATGGAACGGATGAGCGCGGTGAACGGGTCGCGGTGCAGCAGGGGGCGAACGCCCGGGTACGCAGCGTCCAGTGCCGCGAACCGCGGATCGCTGGCGACGAGCGCGGCAAAGGCATCCCCGCCCTGCACGAACATGCCAGCGACCGCCTCGGCGACGGCGCTCAGATCGTCGGGCGCGGCGGTCGTCTCAAGCGCCGGCCGATCGATGGAGCCCACCCAGCGAGCGAGCCAGGGGACCGTCCGAGAGCCGAGGCGGACGGTGCGCAGAAGTCGATGCCCGTCCCAGCGGTCGATGCCGTCATCGCCCCACCGGCCGAGTGGAGCCAGCGTGGCCGGGATGTCGAGCGGAGGCGGCAACGCCACGACCATGGTCTGTGACGCTCGTGTCATCCGGGGGCCTCGGCTACCATCCCGCCGGTGAGACTCGCTCTCGTGCTCGCGCTCATCCTGGCGATGGTGGCGGCCGCTTGTGCGGCGCCGGTGCCTTCGCCTTCGCCCGTGGCTGGCACGTCGCCCGGTGCCTCGGACCAGCGGTCTCTGGCGCCGACCATCGCGCCGACCTTGCCGCCGGCGACCGAGCCGCCCGAGGACTCGCCCGCGCCATCAACCACCGCAGAGCCCCTGCCGACGGCTACGCTCGCGCCCACCGCCACGCTCGCCCCCACCCCGACACCGACGGCGACGCCCAGTCCTTCCTCGCCCACCGAGCCGGGACGCGTGCGGGTGGAGCGGGGCGTGGCCATGACACCGCGCCTGCCCTGTCTCGAGTTCACCGCTGGATGCATCAACCTGGTCGACATCTACTACCCCGAGAACGCCGGTCCGTGGCCCGTCATCGTGACCATCCACGGGCGGCCGCGCACGCCGGCCGACATGCGGCCCATCGCCCGGGAGCTGGCCAGTCGCGGGGCAGTCGTCTACAACGCCGACTATCGAGGCGTCCGGCCGGTGGCCAAGGGCTTCCCCGAGTCGGTCGATGACGTCTCCTGCGCGGTGCGTTTCGCGCGCGCCACAGCCAGCGAGTACGGCGGCGACGAGGATCACCTCGTGCTGGTGGGCCACTCGCAGGGCGGGTACGTGGGCAGCCTGGTATCGCTCTCGGGGGACGAGTTCCTGGGTAGGCCGGGGGCGTGCCTGGCGGACGAGGGTGGCACCACCGATGCCCAGGCCTCGCTGCCGGACGGCTTCGTCCACGTAGCTGGCGTGAGCATCATCGATCCAAGACTGCGCCTCAACTGGATCTACTTCGGCGGATCGCCGGCGCAGAAGCCGCGGGCCTGGCGACGCGGCGAGACCTATGACCACATCGGTAGCAATCCCGAGCTGGTGGTGGGCATCATCTTCGAGCGTGATGACCCCATCCTGGGCGACGCTCATGCCACACGACTACACGCCGCGCTGCGCGACGCCGGCTATGACGTGCGGCTTCGCCTCATGGATGAGGGCGACACCCACTTCGACATCCTGGAGGTGCCGGGCCTTGGCCAGCGGGTGGTGCGCATGGTCGAGGACGTGGTCGACCGGACGCGCTGACGCCGGCTCTAGGCGTCAGCGCTTGGGCCGGAACGCCTGCTGGAGCGTCGAGTTCGGGAACATGGGGCCGCCGTCGCCCTTCGTGACGTAGCGGTACAGGCTGGCCGTGAAGATGCCGCTCACCGCGGCACCGACCAGGGCGATGGCTGTCACGGTGATGACCACCAGGACGAGCGCGCCGATCGCCAGCGGGGCCGCGACGCTGGCCAACATCGCTACGAGTGCGCCGCCGACCAGGATGACCGCGAGGGCCAGCAGGCCGAAGACCAGGCTGATGCCCACGTTGCCCACGACCTGCTCGCCCCAGGTCCGCTTCAGGAGGCCGCCGCTCCGCTTGACCGCCTCGATGGGTCCCACACCCTCCATGACGAGCACGGTAACGGCCAGGAAGGTGGCCAGGTTCCAGGCCACGCCCACGATAGCGGGTCTGACCATATCGGATGGCCCGACCGTTGTGGCGGGTCTCAGCTGACCCCTGCCGGCGTGGATGAGGACCGCCCGCGGAGGCCGATGACCGCAACCCAAAGAGCGACCAGACCTGCCACGGCAACGGTCAGGAGCGCGACTCGAAGCGAGGCCAGCTCGGCGATGCCGCCGATGAGCGCCGGGCCGATGAGGAATCCGGCGTAGCCGACGCCGATGACCGCCGAGGCCACAGCCCCCGAGCCGCCCCACTCGCGGTCGCCGGCCAGCGAGATGCCGATGGGGAACATCACCGACAGACCGAGGGCCACGAAGAGCAGCCCCACGATGGTGGTCGCCGGCTCGGACACGGCGAGGGTGGCAGGCATGGCGATGGCCACCAGGAGGCCCGCCGCGGCCAGCGTCGCTCGGCGGCCGAATCGCCAGATGACGCGGCCGCTGGCCAGGCGTCCCGCGCCCATCGCTGCGTGGAAGGCGACGACGCCCAGGACGCCCACCGCGACGGGCATGTCGAGAGCCAGGCGAAGGTAGATCGCCGACCAGGTCTCGAGTGCGCCCTCGGAGAGCGTCGCCAACAGCGTCACGGCAGAGAGCAGGAAGACGAGGGGGGTGGTGAGCAGCCGGGTCTGGGCAGCGGGACGGTCGTCGGGGAGTCGGGCGGGGGCGGCGACCACCCCCCGGCGGGCGACGAGCGCCATCGCCAGCAGGACGGCGGGCGGCACGATCAGGTAAGCCACGGGGAAAGGATCGGCAGCCGTCGTTCGAATGGTGCCTGCCACCACGGCTCCACCGGCGGCACCCAGGCTGAAGGCCGCGTGGAGCTGTGTCAGGACCTGTCGGCGGAGGCGGCGTTCCAGGTCGATGGCCGCCCGGTTGATGGCGATGTCATACGCCCCGCTGGCCGCGAAGAAGACGAGCAGCACGATGGTCAGAGGGGTCACGGCGGGCAGGGTCCAGAAGGCCACGAACGCGAGGCCCAGCACGAGACCGGTGGCGATGATCACCTTCT
>Ga0136624_1000432_pt1 | contig 15996 bp, 16 predicted proteins | sample AntDrymUQ4692206_2_FD_104802 | JGI IMG/M metagenome (GOLD analysis project Ga0136624, IMG submission 104802) | Polar desert sand microbial communities from Dry Valleys, Antarctica - metaG UQ469 (22.06) | ecosystem: Environmental > Terrestrial > Soil > Desert | place: Antarctica: Dry Valley... | reverse complement strand
GGGAGGTAGCCGTCGCGGTACCACCCGACGCCTTGGGCAGTCTTCGGTACCTCCAGCGCGTTGTTCTTGTCGGTCCCCAGGGCCAAGGTGTCGGTGTCGACGCCGAGCGCGGGAACGCTCAGCCGCAGCTGACCTCGCTCGTGCGGGCGCGGTAGCGCCGCCTTCGCCGGTGCTGGGGCGGGCCGTGCCGGAGGTGACACCGGCGGGCTCGCCGGGGCGGACGCCGACGGAGAGACCGGCGACGGCAGCGCTGAAGGCGAAGGCGAGGGCACGACCGGCTCAGGCACAGACTCCGGGGCCGATGTCGGGCGGACTACCTGGTCAGCAGTGGGTACGGCTTCGGCGGCGACCACTGGGACAGGCGCCGAGAAGGCATCGGACAACTGGAGGACCGCCAGCCCGCTCACGACCAGCAGGCCGGATACGAGCACAGCCAGCACCGCCGGGAGGAATCCTTCGTCCCCCCGGCGGTGCAGCGGCGTCAGCCGGTCAGCGACGGGCACCGGCGCTACGCCTCGCGACGGTCAAGGCGCCGCCGGCTGCCACGAAGGCGGCCACCGCGATGCCCACCGGCGCGGCCGGCAGGCCGCCGCCGTTCGAACCGCCGGTGGTGAAGCCGCCGGCGGCGACGCCGCCGGTCGGCGCACCCCACGTGATGCGCACGGTCGACGTCTGCTCGGCGTTGGCGCAGCCGTCACCCTCGGGGTCGGCGCAGAAGTCGACGGTCTGCTGGCCGGCGGTGCCGGACACGACCCGCACGTGGTACTCGCTGTTGGCAGCCTCGAAGTTCGACAGGACGCAGCTGTTGCCGACCTTCATCGAGGTCTGCGGTCCCTCCTTGTCCGGGTCGGGACAGGCGGAGATGACGCCGACGCCGGAGACGGTGAAGGCCGCGCGCGTGTCGACGCGCATGTTCGCGGCGTCGAACAGGCAGGCGTCGACGTGCACGTTGCCCGTGCCGTCGGACTCGTTGCCCAGCGGCTGGGTGTCGGCCTGGATCGGGGTCTCGCACTCCGACGTCGCTGCTACGTTAGGGTTCTCGGTCGGCATGCCCTTGTCCGGGTTGATGTAGGCGACGGGGCGCTCGCCGACGGCGGAGGCGGGAGCCGCCATCAGCAGCAGCGGGCCGGCGGCAAGGGCGGCAGTCAGTAGCAGACGAGGGGGACGACGAACGGACATGTAACCTCCGGAAAGAGGGGGCCGGGACCCCCCGGCGAACGGCGCGGATGCGTCCATCTTGTCAGTCCATACGGCCGGGCCGTGCCTGCGGTTCAGTTCGGGACGAGGCGGCCTGTTCTACCCGGCCTGAGGAGCGACTTCGACCGACATGATCTGAACGGGCAGAGTCGGCGCGCTGCCTGTCGTCCCGCCGGCGCCGACTGTCTCGAGCACGTCGAGGCCCGCGGTGATGGTGCCGAACGGCGTGAAGTTAGGGGGAAACATGCTGTCGCCGAAGACGAGGAAGAACTGGCTGCCGTTGGTGCCTGGACCGGAGTTGGCCATCGCCAGGGTGCCGCGGGGATACGTTGCCCCTTCGAGGTTCTCGTCGGCGAACTGATAGCCGGGACCGCCGGTCCCGGTGCCGGTCGGGTCGCCGCACTGCAGGATGCGGGTCGACTCGCCGGTCAGCAGCCGGTGGCACGGCGTGTCCGCGAAGAACCCGGCCTGCGCGAGCGAGACGAAGCTGTTGACCGTGCACGGGGCCGCGGCGCTGTCGAGCTCCAGGACGATCGGGCCCTGGCTCGTCGTCAGGGTGGCCGTGAACGCCTGCTCGTCCTCGACGTCCTCGGCCGGCGGGAGCGGAGCGGGCTTGCTGGCCGGATCGGCGGTGGGGCTGTAGAGGCAGCTGCCGGGCGGCAGCGACGCGCTCGGGGAAGGTTCGGCGCTCGGGTTCGCGTCGGCGTCCGCCAGCTCGTCGTCCGGGCCCGACTGGGCCGCGAGCGAGAGGCCGATCGCGGCGCCGGCGACCAGGACCACGGCCAGCACGCTGGCCAGCACGGCGTTGCGCTGCTTGCGGCGGGCGGCGGCAGCCGCGCGGCGGGCCGCCTGCCGCTCGGCCCGTTGCCGGGCGAGCTCCTTCTCGCGCTTGCTGCTCGCCACGCCGTTTCCTCCTGGAGCTCTGCTTCGTCGGTCGCGGCGCAGTGTAGGCAAATCGCGTCTGGCCGCCGGTCGCGCCGCCGGTAGGGTTCGGGACGCCGGCGGGAAGCGCCGTACGGCCCGGGTCACATGCACACCGCGAAGGCACCCTGAGCGAGAGGACGTCCATGCTCGTCCGTGGGTTCCCGGCGCAGGCCTTCGGCACGAACTGCTACGTCGTCGCACCCGGCCCCGGTGAGCAGTGCGTCATCGTCGACCCGGGGCTCGGCGTGCAGGACCAGCTGGACGAGCTGCTGCGCGAGCACGACCTGCAGCCGGTCGCGGTCATCTTGACGCACGGGCACCTGGATCACACCTTCTCGGTCACGCCGGTCTGCGGCGCGCGTGGCATCGCCGCCTACATCCATCCCGACGACCGCGCCCAGCTCGCCGACCCGGTGCGCTATCTCTCCCAGGGGACGGCCGAGCTGTTCGGCGGACGCCTCGAGTGGACCGAGCCGGGCGACGTGCGACTGCTCGACCCGGCCGAGCCGCTCGAGCTCGCCGGGCTGCGGATCGGCGTCGACCTGGCGCCCGGACACACGCCCGGATCGGTCGTCTTCCGGCTGCCCGGTGACGAGATCGACGGCGAGGCGGGCGCCCCGGTGCTGCTGTCGGGGGACGTGCTGTTCGCCGGGTCGATTGGGCGCACCGACCTGCCGGGCGGCAGCTGGCCGGCGATGCAGCGCTCGCTGGCCACCGTCGTACTGCCCATGGCCGACGAGACCGTGGTGTTGCCCGGCCACGGACCGGCGACGACGATCGGGCGCGAGCGCGCCGACAACCCCTACCTGCAGGACCTGCCGCCTGCTCCACCCGGGCGCGGGCTGTGAGCTTCGCCCCGCCCAAGGGTGTCCCCGATTACGTCCCGCCCCGGTCCGAGCAGCTGCTGGCCGTCCGCGACGCGATGGTGGCGCCGCTGCATCTCGCCGGCTACGGCTACCTCGAGCTGCCGGTGTTCGAGGAGACGTCCCTTTTTGCCCGGGGCGTGGGGGAGACCACCGACATCGTGAGTAAAGAGATGTTCTCCTTCTCCGACCGGGGTGAGCGCTCCCTGACGCTTCGTCCCGAGGGCACCGTCGGGGCGGTGCGCGCCGTGCTCGCCGCCGGGCTGGAGCGCGGCGCGTTGCCGGTCAAGCTCTGGTACGCCGGGCCGATGTTCCGTGCCGAGAACGTGCAGGCCGGCCGGTTCCGGCAGTTCTTCCAGGTCGGCGCCGAGGCGCTGGGGACCGACGACCCCGCCCTGGACGCCGAGCTCGTCGCGCTGGCCGACCAGGCGTACCGCGATCTGGGTCTGACCCAGCTGGTGCTGCACCTCGCGACGCTCGGCGACCCGGAGGACCGGGCGGAATACAGCGACCGGCTGCGGCAGTGGCTCCACCCCCGCGTGGGCGGGCTCGACGCGGAGACCGACCGGCGGATTGAGAGGAACCCGCTGCGGGTGCTGGACGACAAGCGACCGGAGGTGCGGACGGCGACGGCCGATGCGCCGCTGCTGACCGACGTGATCGGGACCGCCGCGAAGGCCCACCACGACGCGGTCCAGCAGCACCTGACCGACCTCGGCGTGCCGTTCGTCGACGATCCACGGCTGGTACGCGGGCTGGACTACTACCGGCGGACGACCTTCGAGTTCGTGCACCCGCTGCTCGGGGCGCAGTCCACGGTCGGCGCGGGGGGCCGCTACGACGGGCTCTCCCAGGCGATCGGCGGCCCGCCGCTGCCGGGCGTCGGCTGGGCGCTCGGTGTCGACCGCACGCTGCTCGCGCTCGAGGCCGAAGGGCTGGTCGCGGTCCCGCCGCCGTCCACGGCGGTCTTCTTCGTCCCGCTCGGCGCGACGGCCAAGGCCCGCGCCGTGGCCCTCGTCGGGGAGCTGCGGCGCCGCGGCACCAGCGCCGACCTCGTCTACGGCGACCGGGGGATGAAGGGCGCGATGAAGGCCGCCGACCGCAGTGGCGCGACCTACGCCGTCGTGCTGGGCGACCGCGACCTGGAGGCCGGTGTCGGCCAGGTGAAGGACCTGCGCGACGGCAGCCAGACCGCCATCGCCCTGGACGCCCTGGCGGACCACCTGAAGGCACTGCTGTGATGCGCACCCACGAGGCCGGAACCCTGCGGCCGGAGCACGCCGGCAGCACCGTCACGCTGGCCGGCTGGGTGGCCCGGCGCCGCGACCACGGCGGTGTCGCCTTCCTGGACCTGCGCGACCGCAGCGGCGTCGCGCAGGTCGTCGTACGCGACGAGACGGTCGCGTCCGGGCTGCGCAGCGAGTTCTGCCTGCGGGTGACAGGGGAGGTGCGGCTGCGCCCCGAGGGCAACGCCAACGACGCCCTACCGACCGGGCAGGTCGAGCTCGTCGCCACCGACGTCGAGATCCTCAGCGAGTCGGCGCCGCTGCCCTTCCCGATCGACGACCACGTGGAGGTGGGGGAGGAGGCGCGGCTGCGGCACCGCTACCTGGACCTGCGCCGGAGCGGGCCGGCCGCCGCGATGCGCCTGCGCAGCGAGGTCAACCGCGCGGCGCGCGAGGTGTTGCACGCCGACGGGTTTGTCGAGGTGGAGACGCCGACCCTGACGCGGTCCACCCCGGAGGGCGCCCGGGACTTCCTCGTGCCGGTGCGCCTGCAGCCCGGGGCCTGGTATGCCCTGCCCCAGTCGCCCCAGCTGTTCAAGCAGCTGCTCATGGTCGCCGGGCTCGAGCGCTACTACCAGATCGCGCGCTGCTACCGCGACGAGGACTTCCGGGCCGACCGTCAGCCGGAGTTCACCCAGCTCGACATCGAGATGAGCTTCGTCGACCAGGACGACGTGATCGCTGTCGGCGAGCAGGTGGTCGCCGCGCTCTGGGGGCTGATCGGGGTGAGCGTGCCGCTGCCGATCCCTCGCCTCACCTACGCCGAGTCGATGCGCCGGTTCGGCAACGACAAGCCCGACCTGCGCTTCGACCTCGAGCTCGTCGAGTGCGCTGACTTCTTCGCGGGCACGCCCTTCCGCGTGTTCCAGGCGCCGTACGTCGGGGCGGTTGTGATGCCCGGAGGTGCCGCCCAGCCCCGCAAGCAGCTCGATGCCTGGCAGGAGTGGGCCAAGCAGCGTGGAGCGCGCGGACTGGCGTACGTGCTGGTGCAGCCGGACGGGACGCTGACCGGCCCGGTCGCCAAGAACCTCTCGGCCGACGAGCTGGCCGGCGTCGCCGGTCACGTCGGCGCCGCCCCCGGCGACTGCGTCTTCTTCGCCGCCGGCGAACCGAGCTCGTCGCGGGCCCTGCTGGCCGCCGCCCGGCTGGAGATCGGCCGCCGCTGCGGGCTGATCGACGAGAGTCGCTGGGAGTTCGTCTGGGTCGTCGACGCGCCGCTGTTCGAGCCGGCCGGCGCGAGTGGTGACGTGGCTGTCGGGGCCGGCGCCTGGACGGCGGTGCACCATGCGTTCACGGCGCCCAAGCCCGAGTGGATCGACCGCTTCGAGCAGGCGCCCGAGCAGGCCTTGGCCTATGCGTACGACATCGTCTGCAACGGCAACGAGATCGGCGGCGGATCGATCCGCATTCACCGCAGGGACGTCCAGCAGCGCGTCTTCGACCTCATGGGCATCGACGCTGCGGCGGCACAGGAGAAGTTCGGCTTCCTGCTCGACGCTTTCGCCTACGGCCCGCCACCGCACGGCGGGGTCGCCTTCGGCTGGGACCGGGTGGTCATGCTGCTGGCCGGCGCCGACTCACTGCGCGAGGTCATCGCCTTCCCCAAGACGGGCGCCGGCTTCGACCCGCTCACCGGAGCGCCGACCGCGATCACCGAGCGGCAGCGCAAGGAGGCCGGGATCGACGCGGCGCCGGCCGCGGACTGAGTCGACACGCCCGGCTGCGGCCAAAATAGGATAAGACAGTCACGGTGGGTAGGGGTCTCCCAGCCGCCCGGGCCTTGCAAAGGAGTGACATGCGTCGTTGCGTCGTAGGACTGTCGATGGCTCTGTTGCTGGGTCTGACCGGGACCACCGCTGTCGCGAGCCACAGCGTGATCCCGCCCTTGCCGCCGCTGCTCGGCCCGCGCCCCGCGCCGCAGCCGCAGCCCCCGCAGCCCCCGCCCCCTGCGCCGACGGCCACCCCGGAGGACCGCTGGGCGCTGATCATCGGTGTGACCGACTACGCCGGCCGGGTCAAGAGCACCGTCGGCGGGGCCAACGACGCCCGGCTGGTGCGCGACGTCTTGCTGCGCAACGGCTGGCGGGAGGACCGGATCCGGATGCTGATCGACGGTCAGGCCACCGGTCAGGCGATCGCCGAGGGCATGAGCTGGCTGCAGGCCAACAGCAGCCCGACGACGTTCTCGCTGTTCCAGTTCTCCGGGCACGTCAAGCAGCGCGACGGACGCGAGTTCCTCTGGCCCTACGACAGCGCGTTTCTCGCCGACACCGACGTCGTCCGGGCGCTGCAGGGGATCCGCGGGACGGCGTGGAGCAACTTCAGCGGCTGCGAGGCGGCCGGCTTCGACGACGGCCTGTCCTCCCCCCGCCACCGCGTGACGGCATCCAGCCAGGTGGACGAGAAGTCCTACGAGGATCCCGAGACCGGCTACAGCGTGTGGACCGGGATGCTGTTCGATGAGGGATTCCGGCAGCAGCGCGGTGACAGCAACGGTGACGGGGTGACCCACCTCGACGAGGCCTTCGACTACGCCGCGCCGCGGGCGGAGAACTTCACCAGCGACCAGAAGCCGTTCGGCCCGCAGACTCCCTACCGTGCGGGTGGCAACGGCCCGCTGCGCCTGGACAGTCCGCGTATCTGAGTGGCCGCACCGTAGGGTGCAGGGGGTGACCGGCGACTCCCTGTTCGACGCCGCGGAGCAGGCGGCGGCCGACCGGGTGGCCCCCCTCGCGGTGCGCATGCGGCCCCGCACGCTCGACGAGCTTGTCGGACAGCGCCACCTGCTCGGCCCCTGTGCGCCGCTGCGCCGGTTGGTCGAGGGGGACGCCCCGCTCAGCGTCGTGTTGTGGGGACCGCCCGGCACCGGCAAGACGACGCTCGCAAAGGTCATCGCCAGCTCCACCCGGCGGCGCTTCCGGGAGCTGTCAGCGGTCACCGCGGGCGTAAAGGACGTCCGCCAGGTGGTCGAGCAGGCCAAGCGGGCACTCGGTGAGACCGGTGCGCAGACGGTCCTGTTCGTGGACGAGGTGCACCGCTTCTCCAAGACCCAGCAGGACGCGCTGCTGCCCAGCGTGGAGAACCGCTGGGTGACCCTGGTCGCCGCGACGACCGAGAACCCCTTCTTCAGCGTCATCTCGCCGTTGCTGTCGCGCTCCCTGCTGCTCACCCTCGAGCCGCTCACCGACGCCGACATCCGGGTCGTCGTCGCGCGGGCGCTGACCGACGACCGCGGCTTCGGCAGACAGGTGCAGGTGGACGACGAGGCCGTCGACCACCTCGTCCGGCTGTCCGGTGGTGACGCCCGGCGGGCGCTGACCGCGCTGGAGGCCGCTGCAGGCGCGAGTGACCGCGTCACGCTGGCGCTGCTCGAGCAGGCCGTCGACAAGGCGGCGGTGCGCTACGACCGCGAGGGTGACCAGCACTACGACGTCATCAGCGGCTTCATCAAGTCGATCCGCGGCTCGCACGTCGATGCGGCCCTGCACTACCTGGCCCGGATGTTCGAGCCGGCGAGGATCCGCGGTTCCTCGCCCGACGGCTGGTGGTCCTGGCCAGCGAGGACATCGGTCTCGCCGACCCGTCGGCGCTCCAGACGGCGGTCGCGGCGGCCCAGGCCCTGGAGCTGATCGGGATGCCCGAGGCCCGGCTCAATCTGGCTCAGGCGACAGTCCATCTCGCACTCGCCCCGAAGAGCAACGCCGTGCTCGCGGCGATCGAGAGTGCGCTCGCCGACGTCCGCGCCGGACGGACCGGAGCGGTGCCCCCGCACCTGCGTGACGGGCACTACCCAGGTGCCAGGAAGCTCGGGGTCGCCGGTTACCGATACCCTCACGACTTCCCGGGAAAGGTCGTGGCGCAGCAATACGCGCCCGACCCGGTCGTCGGGCGGGAGTACTTCTCGCCGGGCGGCCTGGGAGTCGAGCGCGTCGCCTCGCAGCGGCTCGCGGGACTGCGTGAGGTGCTGCGCGGGGACCGCGTAGTCGTGCCCGAGGACGCAGTGACCGGCTTCCGGCCCAGGTGCAGGCCCGCACCACCCACCGACGAGGAGCTTCGCGCCCTCGCAGCACAGAAGGAGCGTCCCTAGGTGCTCACCGGCGGTCAGGTCGCAGCGCTCATCGCGGCGGTGTTCTTCGCAGTACTCATGCTCGCGCTGTCTTTCCTCGTGCTCAAACTGGCCAAGACCGTCGACAAGACCGCAGCGACGGTCGAGGAGACCACCCGACTGGTCGCCGACCTCAACCTCAGGATCTCGCCGCTGCTCGGCGAGGTCACCACCACCGTGACGCACGTCAACGAGGAGCTGGTCCGGGTCGACGCGATCACCGCGAACGTGCAGTCGATGACCGGCAACGTCTCGGCGCTGACCTCGCTGTTCGCCGCGACGCTCGGCAGCCCGATCATCAAGGCGGCCGCCTTCTCCTACGGCGTGCGCTCCATCGCCAGCAAGCGGCAGGAGAAAGACGTCAACAAGCGGGTGCGCGACGAGCTCAAGAGCTCGAAGAAGGCCCGGCGATGAGCCGGCGCCTGATCTACATCGCCTTCGGCGCGGTGGCCGGGGTGCTCGTCGTGCGCAAGGCCGCCTCGGCCGCGCAGCGGTTCACCCCCGTCGGGGTGCAGCAGTCGCTCGCCGGTGCCTTCGGTGGGCTTTCCGAGTCGATCCGCGAGTTCACGGCCGAGCTGCGCGAGATCATGGCCGTACGCGAGGACGAGCTGCGGGTGACCTTGGGCCTCGACGGCAGCCACGACGTCGTCGACTCCCCCGGCCACACCGGCGGGCTGGAGCCCGACGTCAGATGAGGTCCGACGACATCCGCCGTCGCTTCCTCGACCACTTCGAGGCGCGCGGCCACACCGTCGTCCCGTCGGCCTCGCTGATCGTCGACGACCCCACGCTGTTGCTGGTCAACGCCGGCATGGTGCCGTTCAAGCCCTACTTCCTCGGCGAGTCGCCGGCTCCGTACCAGCGCGCCACGAGCGTGCAGAAGTGCGTGCGCACCCTCGACATCGAGGAGGTCGGCAGGACGACCCGGCACGGCTCGTTCTTCCAGATGGCGGGCAACTTCTCCTTCGGCGACTACTTCAAGGAAGGCGCCATCCCGCTGGCGTGGGAGCTGCTGACCAGGAGCCAGGCCGACGGCGGCTACGGCCTGGCCGAGGACCGGCTGTGGCCGACCGTCTACCTCGACGACGACGAGGCCTACGGGCTGTGGCGCCGCTACGTGCCGGCCGAGCGCATCCAGCGCCGCGACAAGGCCGACAACTACTGGCACATGGGCGTGCCGGGTCCAGGTGGCCCCTGCAGCGAGATCTACTTCGACCGCGGCCCGGCGTACGGCCGTGAGGGCGGCCCGGTCGTCGACGAGGAGCGCTACCTCGAGGTGTGGAACCTCGTGTTCATGCAGTACCAGCTGAGCGAGGTCCGCACGAAGGTCGACTTCGACATCGCGGGGAACCTGCCGGCGCAGAACATCGACACCGGCATGGGCCTGGAGCGGATGGCGACGGTCCTGCAGGGCGTCGACAACCTGTACGAGATCGACACCTCCCGGCAGATCCTGGACCGCGCCGCTGCGCTGTCCGGCGCGGTGTACGGCGCCGACCCGGCCGCCGACGTGCGCCTGCGCGTGGTGGCCGACCACGCTCGTACGGCGGTGATGCTGATCGGCGACGGGGTGACCCCCTCCAACGAGGGCCGCGGCTACGTGCTGCGCCGCATCCTGCGCCGCACCGTGCGTGCGATGCGCCTGCTGGGCGCGCCGGACCGAACGATGTCCTCGCTCGTCGAGGCGTCGATTCTCGCGATGGGCCCGCAGTACCCCGAGCTGGTGGCGAGCTCGGGCCGGATCGACACGGTGGCGCTCGCCGAGGAGGGCAGCTTCCTCGAGACGCTGACCAAGGGAGCGAGCGTCTTCGACGCAGCCGTGCCCGCCGCCCGGGCCGGCGGCGGCGTCCTGCCGGGCTCGGTGGCCTTCGCGCTGCACGACACCAACGGCTTCCCGATCGACCTCACGCTCGAGATGGCGGCCGAGCAGGGGCTGAGCGTCGACGAGGAGGGCTTCCGCGCGCTGATGGCCGACCAGCGCGAGCGCGCCCGGACCGATGCACGGGGCAAGAAGACGGCCGGCGTGGACAGCTCGGCCTACCGGGCGCTGCTGGAGGCGTCCGGCTCGACGGAGTTCACCGGTTACGGCGAGATCGTGTCGGAAGCGGTGCTGCGGGGGCTGCTCGTCGACGGGGCGGTGGCCTCCGCGGCGGCAGAGGGCGCGGCCGTCGAGGTGGTGCTCTCCCGCAGCCCGTTCTACGCCGAGGCCGGTGGTCAATTGGCGGACGGCGGCCGCATCGTGCTGGCCGACGGCGCGGAGGTCGAGGTCGACGACGTGCAGCGGGTGCTGCCCGACCTCACCGTCCATCGCGGCCGGGTCGTGTCCGGCGATGCGAGGGCCGGCGCGAAGGTGCTGGCCTCGGTCGACGTGGAGCGTCGCCGGGCCATCTCCAGGGCGCACACAGCCACCCACCTGGTGCACGCGGCGATGCGCGCTGCACTCGGGGACCACGCCACCCAGGCGGGTTCGGAGAACCGGCCTGGCCGGTTCCGCTTCGACTTCGCCTCGCCGGCCGCGGTTCCCGCGTCGGTGCTCGCCGACGTCGAGCAGGAGATCAACGAGATCGCGCTCGCCGACCTCGAGGTGCGGGCCTTCGTCACGACGCAGGACGAGGCTCGCCGGATCGGCGCCATGGCGCTGTTCGGAGAGAAATACGGCGACGCCGTACGCGTCGTCGAGGTCGGTGACTACGCCCGCGAGCTCTGCGGGGGGACCCACGCAGCACGCTCCAGCCAGCTCGGCGTGATCAAGCTGCTATCGGAGGCCTCCATCGGTGCCGGCGTCCGCCGCGTGGAGGGCCTGGTCGGTCTCGACGCCTTCTCCTACCTCGCCCGCGAGCATGTCCTGCTCGGGCAGCTCGCCGCGTCGCTCAAGGTGCCGACCGAGCAGGTCCCGGACCGGGTCGCCGCGACCGTGGCCAGGCTGCGGGAGGTCGAGAAGGAGCTGTCGTCCCTGCGGGCCGCCGGCGTCCTGCAGCAGGCCGGCGCCTACGCGGCCGCGGCGCGTGACGCCTTCGGGGTGGCGTTCGTCGGGGTCGAGGCTCCGGCCGGAATCCCCGGCGACTTGGTCCGCCAGCTCGCACTCGAGATCCGCGGCCGACTCGCACCGGAGCGGCCCGGCGTGGTCGTGGTGGCCGCCGGCGGTGCGCGCGTCGCCCTGGTCGCTGCGGTCAACGACGCTGGGCGGGCCTTCGGCCTGTCCGCCGACGCGCTGCTGCGCGCGGCGGCCGCTGCTGTCGACGGCAAGGGCGGCGGCCGGGACGACGTCGCGCAGGGCGGTGGCTCGAACCCGGCAGGCATCGGTGAGGCGCTGCGTCGGGCCGAGCACCAGGTCGGCAGGGTCGCGACAGGCGGATCGTGAGCCTGCCGGGAGTGGTGCTCGCCGTCGACGTCGGCACCGTGCGCGTGGGCGTGGCGGCGAGCGACCCGCACCGGATCCTGGCCTTCCCGGTCGAGACGGTGCCCGCGCCGGGTCACGCCCGGGTGGCCGAGCTCGTCGCCGAGCGGGCGGCCGTCCTGATCGTCGTCGGGCTGCCGACCTCCCTGTCCGGGGCGTCGGCCAGCACGTCAGCGGACATGGCCCGCACCTGGGCCGAGGAGCTCGGCCCGATGGTTTCGCCGGTCGAGGTGCGGCTGGTCGACGAGCGGCTCACCACCGTCAGTGCGACGGCCGCGCTGCGCGCCGCCGGGCGCTCGGCGAAGGCCAGCCGCGCCGTCGTCGACCAGGCGGCTGCCGTCGCGCTGCTGCAGGCCGTGCTGGACCGATCATGACCGACCGATAAGGTCGGGGGGATGACTGACTTGCTGGACCTGCGCGACGAGCGCCAGCCGCCGCGCGGGCAACGACCCAGCCGCGTGGGCCGGTGGTTCGCGGTGGCCTTCGTCCTGCTGCTGCTCATCGGTCTGATCGCCGGCGGAACCGTCGCCGTCCGCAAGTTCATCGGCTCGGCGCCGGAGGACTACGTCGGCGAAGGCACCGGCGAGGTGGTCGTGCAGATCGAGCCGGGCGACACCGCCGGTGACATCGCCGACAAGTTGGTCGCCAAGGACGTGGTCAAGAGCCGCCGGGCCTTCTTCGAAGTCGCCTCAGGTGATCCGCGGGCGCTTCGGCTGCAACCCGGCTCCTACCGCGTCGCGGGGCAGATGAGCGCCACCGCGGCACTGGACAGGCTTGCCGACCCGGCCTCCCGGGTGGTCGGGCAGGTGACGGTGCCGGAGGGGCTGACCGTCGAGCAGACCCTGCAGACTCTGGCCGAGAGCACGGAGATCCCGCTCGAGCAGTACCAAGCGGCAGCCGCGGACACCGCTACGCTGGGACTGCCCGACTACGCCGAGGACCAGCTCGAGGGCTTCCTGTTCCCGGCCACCTACGAGGTGGAGCCGGGCAGCACGGCCGTCGAGGTGCTGACCCAGCTGGTGCAGCGCTTCGAGCAGGCGGCGCAGAGCACCGGCCTCGTCGCCGGCGCGCAGGAGCTGGGCCTCACGCCGTACGAAGTGGTCATCGTGGCCAGCCTCATCGAGCGTGAGGTGAAGTTCGACGACGAGTACGGCCAGGTGGCCCGGGTCGTCTACAACCGGCTCGACAAGAACATCCCGCTCGGGATCGACGCCGCGATCCTGTTCGGGGTCGGCAAGACCGCCGGCGGCGAACTGACCAGGTCCGACCTGGCCAAGGACACGCCGTATGAGAACCGGCGCAAACTGGGGCTCCCACCCACGCCCATCGCCTCACCCGGTGAGGCGACGATCAAGGGCGCGCTCAACCCGGTCGACGGCGACATCCTGTTCTACGTGCTGGCCACCAAGGAGGGCCGCACGTTCTTTACGAACAGCAATGAGGCTTTCCTGCGGCAACGCGACAAGTCGCGTGCAGAAGGCGTCTTCTAGCCGGTGCGGGCCGCTGTCCTCGGCCGGCCGGTTGCGCACTCGCTGTCACCGCGGTTGCACCGGGCGGCCTACGCCGCGCTCGGCCTCGACTGGACGTACGACGCCATCGAGCTCGACGCCGCTGGACTGCCCGCGTTCCTCGCCGGCCTGTCCGACCAGTGGGCAGGGCTGTCGCTGACGATGCCGCTCAAGCAGGCGGTCCTGCCGCTGTTGGACACCTGCACCGAGCTGGCCCGGCACGTCGCGGCCGCCAACACCGTGGTCCTGTCGGCCGGCAAGCGGTACGGGCACAACACCGACGTCGGCGGCATGGTGGCGGCGCTCGGTGAGATCGGGGTTTTCGGCGCGACACGACCGGTGGTACTGGGTGGGGGCGCCACCGCCCGCTCCGCGCTGGCAGCGCTGGCCTTGCTGGGCTGTCGCACGCCGGTGCTGATCGTCCGTTCCAAGCCGGTGGAGACGCTGGCCGCCGCCGCCCGGCTCGGTGTGCAGCCCACCGTCGCCGCCGTCGGTCCGGAGGTCTTCGAGGGCAGCGACCTGGTGATCAGCACGTTGCCGCCCGGCACCGCAGACGCGATGGCAGCGTACGTACGTCATGTCCCGGCGCTGCTGGACGTCGTCTACGACCCGTGGCCCACGGCGCTCGCCGGAGCGTGTCGCGGCGTGGTGGCAAGTGGCGCGCAGATGCTGCTGCACCAGGCCGCGGCGCAGGTCGAGCTCATGACCGGCCGGCCCGCTCCGCTCGAGCAGATGCGGGCCTGCCTCAAGGAATGAGGCGAGAGGGCCGATGGGACTGCAAAGGCGCCCGACCGCCACCCGAAGGAGTCCCATGACCGACCTGCACAGCGCGTCTGGGGCCGCGAGCCTGAGCCGCTCCGACCGGCTGGACCGGGCGATCCACGCACTGCTGTCGCACACCCCCGAGATCGAGGCGGTGGCCGTCGTCTCCTTCGACGGGCTGCCCATGGCTGCGGCGCTGCCACCGTCGATGGACGAGGACCGGGTCGCCGCAATGAGCGCGGCGCTGCTCTCGCTCGGCGAGCGCGCAGCGCAGGGTCTGGGCCGCGGGGAGCTCTCCCAGGTCTACATCGAGGGCACCGACGGGACCGTCTTCCTCGTCTCCGCCGAGGACGAGGCGGTGCTGGTCGCTGTCGCCGCGAAGGGCGCCAAGGTGGGCATGATGCTGTACGAGGTCCGCCGGTCAGCCGCTGTCGTCGCCACCATCCTGTCGGCCGAGGACGACCCGGTCTCGAATTCGTCGATCGGCGCGCCGTACGTACCGGCGCCCTCCCGTCCGGCGCGGGATCTACCGGCGCCGGAGGACTCGCCGACGTACGCGAGCGCCGCGCCTGCGCCACTGGTCACCGCCCCGGACAGCACGTGGACGCCGTCATACCTCCCGACGAGCAGCACGGTCGTCCCGGCGCCGTCGGCCTGGTCCTGACCGCTCCATCCTGACCGCCGACCGACGGGACCGTTGTGAGACTCGAAGGAACCCTGGATGCGTTCAGCCTCCCGGACATCTTCCAACTGCTGAGCTTCACGCAGAAGACCGGCACGCTGCACCTGCGCCGTGAGGGCGCGCACGGCGCGGTCCACCTCCGGGCCGGCTCGGTCACGGGCGGTCGCGCCGACATGCTGCGTCAGGAGCTCGGACGCCGACTGCTCGGAACCGGCCTGGTGGACGACGAGGTGCTTGCTGCCGCGGCCGAGGAGCTGGCCGGAGATGCCACGCTGAGCCTTGCTCAGCTGCTGGCCGAGAAGGGCAAGCTCGACGTCGACACGGTCCGCGACCTTGCCGCCGAGCAGGCCAACGACGCGGTCTTCAGCCTGCTGCGCTGGCCGGACGGCGAGTTCGCATTCGTCGTCGACGAATCCGACCCGGATGACCTCGGCGCACTGGTGCCGGTCGATCAGGTGGTGGCCGAGGGCCAGCGTCGGCTGGCCGCCTGGGGGGAACTGGTCGAGTCGGTGCCCGCCCCGGATGTGGTCGTCGTCGTCAACGCCTCCCCGGACACCGACCCGGCGCTCAGCCGAGGCGAATGGGCGCTGCTCTCGCTCGTCGACGGCCGGCGGACCGTCGCCGACCTGGTCGCGCTGTCGGGGCGAGGGGAGTACGCCGTTGTCTCCGCGCTCGCCGGGCTCGTCAGCCGTCGGCTGCTGGTGGTCCGGGCCGGGGCCGAGCAGGACCGGCTCGTCGGCCGGCAGAGCCTGCTGACCGCTCTCGAGGGCGGTGTGGCCGAGGCTTCGGCACCGGCTGGCTCGCCGCCGGTTGCGGAACCAGCCGGTAGTCGGGGAGCTGTCCTTCCCGAGCAGGGTGAACCAGTTGCCCGGCACCGCCGGCAGGAGGTGGCCGAGCCGGCACCTGCCTTCGCCCGCGCGACCGCGCCGTCGAGCACCTTCTCCCGCTCAGCCGGGACAGGCGCCCACGGCTCCGTGGCAGGGGCGATGGCGCTGGCGCCGGAGCGCTCCGTCGCCCCGGCGGCGATCGAGAGCGACCCGAGCCTGAACCGCAGCCTGCTGCTGCGGCTCATCGCCGGAGTGCGGGGGCTGTAGATGTCGACGCGAGGCGCCAATCGCCGCAAGCACGGCGGCACCGCCGTCAAGATCGTGGTCACCGGTCCGTTTTCCGCCGGCGGGTTCGTACTGCCTGGGTTCGGACGATCCTGGGGTGCCTGACATCGCCCGGGTGCTCGCACAGGTGCAGACGGCGTTCGACAACTTGCCGCTGCCG
>Ga0136624_1000431_pt1 | contig 16023 bp, 16 predicted proteins | sample AntDrymUQ4692206_2_FD_104802 | JGI IMG/M metagenome (GOLD analysis project Ga0136624, IMG submission 104802) | Polar desert sand microbial communities from Dry Valleys, Antarctica - metaG UQ469 (22.06) | ecosystem: Environmental > Terrestrial > Soil > Desert | place: Antarctica: Dry Valley... | reverse complement strand
GAAGGGCAGCCCCTGGTTGCGATAGTTCTTGGCGATCGAGACCACGAGGCGGAGGTTCGACTCGACCATCTTCTGCTTGGCGTCGAGATCGCCGCGCTCGATGGCCTTGGCGAGGATGACCTCCTCCTGCGCGGTGAGCAGGCGGACCTTGCCGATGTCCTTTAGGAACAGCTGCAGGCTGTCCGTGGTCATGTCCGGCTTGAGATCGATCGTGGTCTTCTTGCGGCGGCCGCGCTTGTCGGGAGCGCGCTCCACCGCCGAGGCGGCGACCGTGGCGGGGTCGATCTCCTCGACCAGCTCAATCTCGGACTTCTCGAAGTGGGTGTGGAGGTCTTCGATGTCGCCATCGTCGAGCTCCACCTCCGCGAGTGCCTTGGCGATTTCGGCATACGTGAGCACGCCGGCGGTCTGCCCCTTGGTGAGGAGCAGCTTGACCTCTTCGAGTTCTTGGAGCTCAGCTACAGACATTGATTTAGGCTTACCTCTAGGTGGCTACGGGCGCGCGTTCCGCGCCATTAAAACAGTCGGTTACAACCATAGGGCTATCTCTTCTGAAGTCAACTGTGACAGCCCGCACCGAGCGTTGACTGATGAGTCAACCCACAGCACTCTTCTACCCGTTTGCCGCGGATTCGATACAGGGGCCTTTCGGAGCGCCGTTCGCGCGCCCGCTCTAGACTCATTGGTTCATGAGCGACGACCCCGGATTGCTGGGAAACCTCCCCCGCTCGCGCCCAGGGACGCGCAGCGACAAGCGTGCTTCGGGCGTCGCCGCCGAGCCCGGGTCCGCGAAGCCCAAGCCGCGGCCGAAGGCCAAGGCGGGGCCGGCAACCAAGGCGGGGCCGGCAGCCAAGGCGCGGCCGAAGGCCAAGCCACGGCCGAAGGTCGCCAACCCCAAGCCCCGCCCCACCCCTGAGCGCCACACGGGCGACCCGGTGAGCGAGGCGCTCAAGGCCGCCGGCAGGCTCGCCGGCGCAGGCGCCAGGACCGCGAACGGCGTGACTCGCGAGATCCTGCGGCGCCTGCCGCGCCGCTAGGCCAACGTGCCGGCACCCGCAGGCGAGAGCCATCGCTCGCCCGTGCGGGTCATAAAGGACTTCTTTTCGAAGGCGAACGAGGACAACCTCACCGGCCTGGCGGGGATGGTGGCCTACAACCTCCTGCTCTCGGTGTTCCCGCTGGCGCTGCTGGCGCTCTTCATCGCCGGCCGGGTGCTCCAGAGCGCGGACCTCGAGCAGAGCATTCTTCAGGACCTCCGCGGATTGTTCCCCAACATCACGGATGTGACGCTGACCCGCGCCCTGGATCGCGTCCGGGGCTCCTCCACGGGGGTCGGCGTGGTGGCGCTGGTCGTCAGCATCTACATCGGCTCTTCGTTCTGGGGCGCGATGGACACCGCCTTCTGCCGCATCTACCACATGCGCTGCCGCGGTTGGCTGGAGCAGAAGCGCTTCTCGCTGGCGATGCTGGTGGTGGTCCTGCTGTTCATGGCCGCCACCGTCGCGGTGCCCGCGATCCAGAGCGTCCTCGCCCGGGGAGCGGGGGACCTGCCCTTGGGCTTGGCCGAGGTGAACGGGCTGCTCTTCACGGTGAGCCTGTTCGTGAGCCTGTTGCTGGTTTTCCTGGTCCTCTGCATCATCTTCTGGGCGGTGCCCAACCGCCCGATGCCATGGCGGGCGATCTGGCCCGGCGCGCTACTCGCCACACTGGCTATCGGGATCGTGGACTACGGCTTCCCGCTGTACCTCTCGACCATCTCCACCGTCGGCGCCTTCACCACGATCTTCGTGTTCGTGCTGATCGTGCTCGTCTGGTTCTACATGCTCGCGATCATCATCTTGGGGGGCGCGGTGCTGAACGCGATGCGCTTCGAGCTCCACGACACGGGTGAGCTGAGCGTGCCGGGCGGCTGAACCTCTAGCGCGTTCGCTCGACCCTGATCTCGGGAGCGGGCTCGGCCATGGCAAACGGCTCACCCGCCGCCTTGGCGCGGTACATCGCCTGATCGGCGGCGGCCAGGAGGTACTCCGCGTCGTCCCCATGCTCGGGGCAGGCCACCACACCCAACGCCACCTCCATCCCCGGCTCGTGGGGCGGCGCCGTCTCGGCCCTGACGGCCTCCACCAGGCGCAGGGCGAGGTTGGTCATGTCGGCGGCGCCCTGGTCAGGCGCCAGAACGCACACCTCGTCCCCGCCGACGCGGGCGGCGGTGTCCACCGAGCGAATCGTGCGACGCACCGCGAGGGCGACCTGCGAGAGCACACGGTCGCCGGCGGAGCGCCCGTGGGCATCGTTCACCCGCGCGAGGCCGTTTACGTCCAGCACGAGCAGGGAGAAGCGGTGTCCGTAACGCTTGTGCAGCGCGAGGGCGTGGCTGAGCGAGTCGTGGAGGTGGGCGACGTTGAAGAGGCCCGTCAACGAGTCGATCGTGGCGCGCGACGCCTGTTCGTCCTCATGGCGGGCAACAAGGCCCTGCACGCCCGCGGCTTGCACGGCGCCCACGGCCTCGGCGAGGCCCACCGCGATGCCGGCCAGCTCCTCGGCGCCGAGGTCGGCCGCTTCGTCGCGCAGAGCGTGGAGCACCACGCGCTGTATCGCCCCCAGTTCCCTCGTGATGTCCGCCGGAGTGCCGTTGCGCAGCTCGGCCAGGCCGGCCACCCGTTCGGCCGCGCCCTCGGACAGCTCCGATGGGCGATCCGACGCGGCGGCGGCGAGAACGTCGGCTATCACGGCAGGTAGCTGCGCGGCGATCCGATCGGTGGGAAGGCCGGCGATCTCATCGAGCGAGGAGCGCTCGATCAGGCCTAGGAGCCATGCCTTGGCGAGGCCATCGCGATCGCGAGCCAAGCGGGCGAGGCGCCCCAGGCTCGAGGGGCGGGTGATCTCGTGTAGTTCGTTCATGGCAATGGAGGGGCCCGCGGGCAGAGCCGAGGCTACGACCGCGCCCGGCCGGAACCGGTGGCCCTCGCGCGAAGCCCCTGGCCTGGGAACATCGCGGCGTGTCCGAGCCCATCCCCATCGCCGAGGCGCGGCGTCGCGTGCTGGAATCGATCCAGCCGCTGGACGCGGAGGACGTTCCCCTGGTGGAAGCACTCGGCAGGGTGCTGGCGGAGGATGTGGTCAGCGAGGCGGCCGTCCCGCCGTTCGACGGTTCCGCGATGGACGGATTCGCGCTGCCGGCGGGGGCCGAGGGGTCCCTCGAGGTGGTGGGCGAGTCGCGCGCCGGGCGCCCGTGGACGGGGGCGCTGCAGGCGGGAACCGCCGTGCGGATCTCCACGGGAGCCGCGGTTCCGGACGGCACGGCGGCCGTTGTGCCGATCGAGAACGTGACCGAGCGGCAGGGCCTGGTGGAGGTGCCTCCCACGCCGGACGGCGCCCACGTGAGGCTCAGCGGAGAGGACGTCCAACCGGGGGATCTGGTCCTGGAGCGCGGGGCCGAGCTCTCGCCGCCGGCGCTCGGGGTGCTCGCAAGCGTGGGCCGGTCGGCGGCGTGCTGCACCCGCCGCCCCCTGGTGGCAATCCTCGCCACCGGCGACGAGCTGACCGAGCCCGGCACAGCCCTCGTGCCCGGTGCGATCTGGAGCTCCAACCCCCTGGCCCTCGCCGGCCAGGTGGTGCGCGCGGGCGGGGTGGTGGAGCGCACGCTGAGCGTGCCCGACGACGCCCAGGCCAGCCGCGTGGCCATTGGCGACGCTCTCGCAAGCGCCGACGTGGTGTGCGTATCGGGCGGCGTCTCGGTGGGCCCCCACGATCACGTGAAGGATGCGCTGCGCGATCTGGGTGTGACCGAGTCCTTCTGGGGCGTGGCGCTGCGCCCCGGCAAGCCCACGTGGTTCGGCACCCTCGATGGCCAAGAGCGCCGCGTGCTGGCTTTCGGGCTGCCGGGAAACCCGGTGTCGGCGATGGTCACCTTCCGGCTGTTCGCCATGCCCGCCCTACGCGCCCTGCAGGGCGCCGACCCGGGCGCGGCCCGGGCCGAGGCGGTGCTGGATGAGCCCGTGTCGCGCCACCCGCGCCGCGACCAGGCCGTGCGCTGCCGGCTCACCGCAGCCGCCGACGGACTGCACGCCCGCCCCACCGGCAGGCAGGAGTCACACATGCTCACCTCGATGCTCGCCGCCGACGGGCTGGCGCTGATCACCCTCGGCGAGGGCGAGGCGCCCGCCGGAGAGCGGGTGGAGGTGGAACTGCTGGGCGGAGTCCCGAGCGGACTATCGTCTCGCCCGTGAGGCAGCGCGACCCGCGAAACGTTGTCGAACGCCGGCGCCGGGCACGGGCGCGCGTGAAGATCATCGAGGTTCCCGAGTCCGAGTCGTCGGCCGATGGCAGCGTGAGCACCCTCCAGAAGGCCGAGGTCACCCTCCCGCGCTCCGAACTCGAGCGCATCTGGAATCCCGAATACCTCGAGCGCCTGGCGCGCACCTACTGGCGCTTCTTGACCCGCGTCTCCCTCGGCCTGCTGCGGGTCCTGTACACCGAGGACGGCCGCGACATCGCCTTCATTGGCCGCCCTTTTGTCCTGCTCACCTTCCACAAGCCCGACTACGACGTCGGCGAGGACCACGGCACCGTCACCTGGCACATCAAGCAGGGCCTGCTCGTGGCTCCCACCGGCCGCACCAAGGGCTACCTGCGCTTCACGGTGCGCCGGCCGCCGGCGGACGGCGAGGAGTATCTAGGCGAAGATCTGATCACCGGCACGGTCACCTCGGAGGTCGCCAACTTCTACCCGCTGATCGCCGGCTGGGGCTGGTTCTCACGCGTGGGACGCCACCTGTACCGGATCACCCAGCTGCGGATCCACATCGTCGTGACCCATGCCTTCCTGCGCTCGCTGGCGCGACTGGACCTGGCGCCGTCGGTGGTGGGCGCGCTGAAGGCGGCCGCCACAGAGGACGTGGAGCAGGCGGACGAGAGCGAGTCGGCGGCGGCGGAGGCGCGCTAGCCGAGGCGTTCGCCGATGATGTCGCGCAGCTTGGCCCGGTCGTGGCGGGCGTGTACCCGCCGCACCGTGCCGGACCGGGAGCGCATCACCAGAGACTCCGTCGTGGCTCCCTCGGGTCCCTCGAACTGGACGCCCGCGAGCATGTCTCCCTCGGTCACGCCGGTGGCCGAGAAGAACACGTTGTCGCCGGACACCAGGCGCTCGGTGTCGAGCACCTCGTCGAGGTCGTAGCCCGCGTCGATCGCCGCTTGGCGCTCCTCGTCGCTGCCGGGCCACAGGCGGCCCACGATCTTGCCGCCGATGCAGCGGATGGCCGCCGCGGCCAGCACGCCCTCGGGAGTACCTCCTATGCCCCACAGAAGGTCGACGGGAGAGCCGGGTGTGACCGCCGATAGCGCCGCCGAAACATCCCCGTGCGGGATCAGCCGGATGCGCCCGCCGGCTCCCCGGATCTCCGCGATCGCCTCCTCGTGGCGCGGGCGGTCGAGCATGACCACCACCAGGTCGCCGATCGAGGTGCCCTTTTCCTCGGCCATCAGGGCCAGCGTCTCGGGCAGCGGGCGATCCAGGTCGAGCAGGTGCGCCAGCTCGCGCGAGGTGGCCATCTTGAGCATGTAGAAGCAAGGGCCCGGGTCGAACATCGCCCCGCGCTCGGCCAGGGCGATGGTGGCCAGCGCGTTGGGTATGCCGTCGGCGCACAGGTCGGTGCCTTCGAGCGGATCCACGGCAACGTCGACCTCGGGCTGTGAGCCGTCGCCCACGCGCTCGCCGTTGTAGAGCATCGGGGCCTCGTCCTTCTCGCCCTCGCCGATCACCACCGTGCCGTCCATGGAGACGGTGTCCAGCATCAGGCGCATGGCGTCCACGGCCGCGCCGTCGGCGGACTCCTTCTCGCCGCGGCCGATCCAGCGAGCCGCGGCGAGGGCCGCGTACTCGGTGGTGCGCACCAGCTCCAGCGCGAGGTTGCGATCCGGCCGGGCGTCGGTGGGGCCACTCATGAGACTGGCTAGACGACGCCCGGTGGCTTGCGATGGGTCTGGTAGATCGCCTGGCGCAGGTAGCCGCTGATCGCCATGCCCAGACACGCCACGAGACCCACGGCGTAGCCATAGGAGAGCGAGATGTCCACGCTGTCACCTGGCTTGCCGAGGATGATCCCGTTGCAGAGGATCAGCACGAAGGCGGTGATGCCCACGATCATCGTCACCTCGCCGGGCTTCCAGGTGAGGCTGTGCCCGCGGGCCACGATCCATAGCAGGATGAAGGGTGCGCTGGCGGCGGCGACCATCAGCCAGCGCAGGATCTTGAAGGTGTCCCACGCCGTGACCGTGTCACCGCCCTGCGCCATTCCTCCTCCAACGATCTGCAGCGTGGAGTTGGCGTTGGACTCGCTCGTGCCGAACCATGGCAGGAACAGCGAGAACACGAGTAGCCCGGCCGCGAGGCAGCCGAAGAACTCGGCCGGCGTAAGCCGCCCGATGCTGATGAACCCGCTCGGCTCCGCCCTCGAAGCTTCCACGCCGGAAACCTACACCGCCCACGCAAGCGAGTAAACCGGCAGCCGCCGGCTCGCATTACGAACCTGTTGCCGTGGTGCCGAAACCGGTTCAAGGTGGTCGCGGCCCGGGTACCCTCGGACAACCCGGTCTCGCTGCGCGTGCGCCCTCAATCTCTCGAAACAATGCCCCCTGGAGGGGCTGAGCCGCTGGCCGATCACTATCGCGCCGCGCTCGCCGAGGGCCGCGAGCGGACCCTGTCGCTCGTGGAGGCGGTGTCCGAGCACGACCTGAGCCGCCAGCACGACCGGCTGATGAGCCCGCTGGTGTGGGATCTGGGCCACATCGCCGCGTTCGAGGACCTCTGGCTCTGCCAGCGCGTGGGCGAGCTCCACCCGCTCCGCCCCGAGCTGGCCGACATCTATGACGCTGCCGAGACGCCACGGGCTGTTCGCGGCGACACCCGACACCTTGCCTACCGCGAAGCCCAGGACTTCCTCAGGGACGTGCGGGTACGCGCCATGCAGGTGCTCGACCGCACCGATCTCCATGCCGAGGGGCGCGATCTGCGGTCGGGCGTCTTCGCCTGGGACATGGTGATCCAGCACGAGCATCAGCACAACGAGACGATGCTTCAGACGCTGACGCTGGCAGCGCCGGGCGTGTACTCGCCGTCGCGACTTGCCCCTCCCGTCCCCGCGAAGCGGCCGCGGGAGATGGTACGGGTTGAAGCAGGGCCGTTCGAGATGGGCGATCCCGACGAGCGCTTCGCCTACGACAACGAGCGACCCCGCCACCGCGTGGACGTGGCCGCCTTCGAGATCGACGCCACACCAGTGACCAACGGCGACTTCGAGGAGTTCGTGGACGACGGGGGCTATGAGCGGGACGAGTTGTGGACGGTGGAAGGCCTGCGCTGGCGGTTCTCGGGAAGCGTCAAGCGACCGCTCTACTGGACGACGACGGGAGGTGAGCGGCGCTTCGAGGCCACCCATGAGCGCGACCCCTCCCTGCCGGTCATGCACGTGTCGTGGTTCGAGGCCGACGCCTTCGCACGCTGGCGCGGGGCGCGCCTGCCGACCGAGGCCGAGTGGGAGAAGGCCGCGGCCCACGACCCCGCGACGGGTGAGTCCCGCCGCCTTCCCTGGGGCGAGGACGAGGCCACAGCCGAGCGGGCAACCCTCGATCAGCTCGCCTTCGGCCCGGCTCCCGCAGGCTCGCTTCCCGCCGGGGCGTCGGCGTACGGGGTGCTGGGGATGATCGGCGACTGCTGGGAGTGGACCGCGAGCCCGTTCGGCGGCTACCCGGGGTTCGTGCCGTTCCCCTACCGCGAGTACTCCGAGGTGTTCTTCGGCCAGGTCTACCGCGTGCTGCGTGGCTGCTCGTGGGCCACCCGTACGACCCTGGCCCGCAACACGCAGCGCAATTGGGACCTCCCCGACCGGCGACAGATCTTCGCCGGCTTTCGATGCGCCCGGGACGCACAGTGAGTACGGGAGCCACGATCCAGATCGAGAACTGTCTCGAGGGCGGGGCGCCCGACACCCTCGCCGAGGACGTTCGCGCAGGGCTGAGCGCCGAGCGCAAGCGACTCGCGCCCAAGTATTTCTACGACGCCCGCGGGTCGGCGCTGTTCGACCGGATCACCTCGGTGCCCGAGTACTACCCCACGCGCTGCGAGCGCGCGATCCTCAACCGCCGCGCGCCCGACCTCGTGGAGGGCATGCGGGAGCTGGTGGAGCTGGGCTCTGGCACGGCGTCCAAGACGCGCGCGCTGCTCTACGCGATGGCGGCCGCGGGAACGCTCGACCGGTACGTGCCCTTCGACGTCGACGAGTCGGTGGTGAAGGCCAGCGCGGAGGCACTGGCCGAGCTCTATCCCGGGCTCGCGGTGCACGGCGTCGTCGGGGACTTCGAATCCCACCTGGGCGCCATACCCCAGGGCGAGCGGCGGCTGTTCGCCTTCCTCGGCGGAACGGTCGGCAACTTCGAGCCCGAGCAGCGGGCCCGCTTCCTCACCCACGTCCGCGCCCTGCTCGGCCCGAGTGACCGCCTGATCCTGGGAACCGACCTCGTGAAGGACACCGCGATGCTCGAAGCGGCCTACGACGACGCCGGGGGCGTGACCGCCCAGTTCAACCTCAACGTGCTGAGGGTGCTCAACTCAGAGCTGGGCGCGGACTTCGACGTGGACGCCTTCGAGCATGTGGCCGTGTTCGTTCCTGAGCATGAGCGGATCGAGATGCGGCTGCGCTCGGTGCGCGCTCAGACGGTCTCGATCCCGGGCGCTCAGATCACGGTCGAGTTCGCCGAAGGCGAGGAGATGCTCACCGAGATCAGCAGCAAGTTCACCCCACAGCGCATCGCACAGGAGCTCACCGCCGCCGGGCTGACCCTGGACGAACTCATCACCGACGAGCAGGGACTGTTCGCGGTGTGCGTGGCCTCGCCCGCCTGAGCGCCGCCACTAGAGTGCCGCCGCCATGGACCTGAACGGAACAGGCGCGATCGTGTCGGGCGGGGCCTCCGGGCTGGGCGAGGCCACCGCAAGAGCGCTGGCCGAGCGCGGGGCCAAGGTGGCCATCGCCGACGTGAACGACGAGAAGGCGGATGCCCTTGCGGGCGAGCTGGGCGCCTCCGCGATAGCGGTCCACTGCGACGTGACCGCCGAGGACGAGGTGAAGGCCGCGGTGGACGCCGCCGTGGAGGCGTTCGGCTCGATCCGCTTCGCGGTGGGCTGCGCGGGGGTGGGCTGGCCCGAGAAGATCGTCTCCAAGAAGGGTCCCCACCAGCTGCTGCCATTCGAGACCGTCGTGCGGGTGAACCTGATCGGGATGTTCAACTTCCTGCGCTTCGCCGCCGCGGCGATGAACGACAACGAGCCCGACGACGAAGGCGAGCGCGGCGCGGCCGTGATGACCGCCTCGGTCGCTGCCTATGAGGGCCAGGTGGGCCAGGTGGCCTACTCGGCCTCCAAGGGCGGCATCGTGGGCATGACCCTGCCCGCCGCCCGCGACCTGGCGGGCCGCGGCGTGCGCGTGTGCACGATCGCGCCAGGACTGTTCGACACCCCGCTGCTGGCCGCGCTCCCCGAAGAGGCGCGCCGGGCGCTCGGCGCCACGATCCCCTTCCCCCCGCGGCTGGGCCTGCCGTCCGAGTACGCCCAGCTGGCGGTCCACATCGCCGAGAACACGATGCTCAACGGCGAGACGATCCGGCTGGACGGTGCCCTGCGGATGGCGCCCAAGTAGCCCAAGTAAGTGGCGGTGCGGTGCTCGGCCGAGAATCTCGGGTCCGGTGCTCGCCCGATCAACGATCGGGCTGCGCTCCTCCCCCAACGATCGACCTGCGGTCCTCCCGCTGAATAACGTTGAAGGCCCCTCGACTCGCAAGGAGACCCTCCCATGCCCGAAGCAGTGATCGTCGACGTCATCCGCACGCCCATCGGCCGCGCCTTCAAGGGGTCGATGGCCCAGCTGCGTCCGGACGAGACCGGGGCCTTCATCGTCGACCGCCTGCTCGAGCGCAACGAGGGCGTGGACCCCGCCCTGGTCGAAGAGGTCGTGACCGGCTGCGGGCTACCGCAGGGCAGGCAGGCCTTCAACATCGGCCGCGTGATCGCGCTGCTGTCCGAGAAGCTGCCGCAGGAGGTCAACGGCAGCACCGTGTCGCGCTACTGCGCCTCGGGGCTCGACGCCATCCGGATCGCCGCCAACAACGTCGTGGCCGGCCAGGGCGACGTCTACATCGCGGCCGGCGTGGAGGCCGTGTCCCAGTACAACGAGCGCCAGGAGGCCGCCGGGGCCGCCGACCAGAACACCCACCTGCAGGGAAACGACGGCGAGCCCAACGTCTACATCCAGATGGGCGACACCGCCGTGAACGTGGCCAAGCGCTACGACGTGAGCCGCGAGGACATGGACTCCTACGCCCAGCGCTCGCAGGAGCAGGCCGTCAAGGCCCAGGAGGACGGCTTCTTCGAGCGGGAGATCGCGCCGATCCCCGACCACGAGGGCAACCCGGTGGCCAAGGACGACGGTCCGCGCGCCAGCTCCTCCTACGAGAAGCTCTCACAGCTTCCCGAGGCCTTCGAGGGGGGCGGCGGCGTGACCGCCGGCAACTCCTGCCCGCTCAACGACGGCGCCGCCGCGGCGCTGATCATGTCGGCCGACAAGGCGTCGGAGCTGGGCCTGAAGCCGCGCGCGCGGATCATCACCGCCGCCACCGCCGCCAATGAGCCCGAGTACATGGGTGTGGCCCCGATCCCGGCCATCAAGAAGGCGCTCGAGCGGGCCGGTATGACGATCGAGGACGTGGACATCGTGGAGCTCAACGAGGCCTTCGCCGCCCAGGTCATCCCGATCATGGCCGAGTGCGACATCCCGCTGGAGAAGCTCAACCCCCACGGCGGCGCGATCGCCCTCGGCCACCCCTTCGGCATGACCGGCGTGCGCATCATGACCACGCTGCTCAACGGCCTGGACACCGCCGACGGCACGATCGGCCTGGAGACGATGTGCGTAGCCGGCGGCCAGGGCGAGGCGATGATCGTCGAGCGTCTGCGCTAGGCGGCTGCCTTCGCCGGCTCGCGCACGAACCCGGCGATCAGCTCGGCCAGGCGCTCCGGCTGGTCCTCCGCGACGAACGTGTAGCTGTCTGAGATCCACTCCAGCCGCGCGTTGGGGAGGGTCGATGCCAGCGCCTCGGGGATGCCGTTCCGGAAGAACCGGTCCTCCGAGGCCCACGCGAGCAGCGCCGGGCGATCGAAGGCCGGCAACCGGTCGGCCGCCTGATTGGTGTGGCGCGTGTCGATGCCGGCCAGGACGTCGTTGAGCTCCGCCAGGACCGCCTTCTCGGCGAGAGCGGCGAGCACGTAGGTGTCCTCGGCCTGCTTTTCGATTGGGCGCTTGGTCAGCCAGCCGTAGGCGGGGGGCAGCCTCCGTGCCGCCCGCGGCCGCAGCGAGTTGAGCACTCCCTGTGTGGCTCCCGGCACGCGCGCGAGCGCGAGCAGCGGCTTGAAGAGCTTGGGGGGGAACACGTCGCGGTAGTCGCACGGGGTGAGCACCAGCCGGCCCACGCGCTCGGGGCGCGTGGTGACCGCGATCTGGCACAGGGCGCCCCCGGTGTCGTTGCCCACCAGCGTCACGTCCTCGAGCTCGAGGGCGTCCAGCGCGTCGCACACGAGGGCGGCGAGGCCGGGGGGCGTGAGGTCGTCGCCGCCGGAGGGCTCGATGTGAGAGCCGAGCGGGAGGTCGAGCGTGACACAGCGGAAGTCCGGCGACAGACGCGGCACCACCTTGCGCCACAGGTTCGCGTTAACGAGCAGGCCGTGGACGAACACGATCACCGGGCCCTCTCCCGCCTCGTAGACGACGAGCCGCCCGCTCGGGAGGTCCAGGGTGCGCTGCTGTCCAAGGCCCGGCGAACGCCACCGGCTGCGGTCATCTGCACTCATGCTCTGTCCCCTCTGTTGCGTACAGTCTGTATGTCAGTGGGTCCGAGCGTAACATACATACAGTGTGTCTGTCAGTTAGACGGTGACCGTGCGCGCTGAGCGTCGGGCCAACGTGGAACGCTCGGCGACGACGCGCGGTGCGCTGATCTCGGTCGCTCGCGAGCTCTTCACCGAGAAGGGCTACGTCGACGTGGGTACCGAGGAGATCGTGCGTCAGGCGAGGGTCACGCGCGGCGCGCTGTACCACCACTTCTCCGACAAGCGCGACCTCTTTCGCGCGGTCCACGAGCAGGTGGAAGAGGACATGGTCGGCGCCATCTCGGAGGCTGTGGCCGGGATCGAGGATCCCGTCGAGCTGCTGATCGCGGCCACCCGCCGCTTCCTCGATCTGTGCACGGACCCCAACTGGACCCGGATTCCGCTGATCGACGCTCCCTCGGTGCTGGGCTGGACCGAGTGGCGGGCGGCCGACATGCGCTACGGACTCGGCCTGGCCACCGTGACCCTCACGGCGGCAATGGACTCGGGCGCTCTGCGCAAGGCACCCGTGCGACCACTGGCCCATCTGCTGCTGGCGGCGATGGGCGAGGCCGGCCTGATGATCGCCCAGGCCGACGATCCCGAAGCCGAGCGGGCCGAGGTGGAGCCGACGCTCGTGGAGTTGATCCAAGGGCTGCGGGCCTGAGTGGGCCACATTTCCCTTGTATACCAAGGGAAATGTGGCCCAGTGCTCTAGGAGCCCGTGGTGAGGACGACCTTGCCGAGCTTGCCGCCCTCGGTGAAGCGGTCGTAGGCGGCCTCGGCTTGGTCCAGCGGGAAGGTGGCGGCCACGGGCACGTCAAGGGCGCCGGAGTCAAAACCCGGCAGCACCTCGGTCTCCACGCGGCGCATCGCAAGCGCCTTCTCTTCGAGCGGGCGGGCGCGCAGGGTCGAGGCGCGCAGGGTGGCGCGCTTGCCCATCATCGCCAGCAGGTTCACCTCGGCCTTGAAGCCCGCCCCCACCCCGATGACCACGATCCGGCCGCCGGTGGCCAGCGCCTTCAGGTTGTCCGGGAGGTTCGGCGCGCCCACCAGCTCGAGCACCACGTCGAACGGACCGGAATCGGCGAAGCCCTCGGGGTCGATGGCGGTGGCGCCCAGCGCCTGCACGCCGGCTCGCAGCTCCTCGCGGCGCACGCTGGCGGTCACGCGCGCGCCGGCCATGCGCCCGAGCTGAACGGCCGCCGTTCCCACGCCACCTGCGGCACCGTGGACCAGCAGGCGCTCGCCAGGCCGCAGCCCGGCCTGGGTGAAGAGCGCGTCGTGGGCTGTGGTGAACACCTCCGATGCCCCGCCGGCGCGGGGCCAGTCCAGCGCCTCGGGCACGGGCATCGCCGCGCGCTCGTGCAGGACCGCCAGCTCGGCCTGGCCTCCGCCGCCGAGAATCGCCATCACGCGGTCGCCCTCCTCGAAGCGCTCGGCGCCCGGGCCGCGGGCCACCACCTCTCCCGCCAGCTCCAGCCCGGGAATGTCCGGCGGCGCTCCGGGGGGCGCCGGGTAGCCGCCCTTGCGCTGGAGGATGTCCGCCCCGTTGATGCCGGCCGCGCGCACGGCCACCAGCACCTGCCCGGCGCCGGGCTCGGGATCCGGGCGCTCCTCCACCACGAGGGCACCGTCCTGGACAATCACGGCTCGCATCGGGGGGACGAATCTATTGGATGGCTCAGCCGACCGCGCGCCAGGCGACCCTGGCCGGCTTGCACTCCGCCACCTGGGCCCCGGTATCCAGGCGGCTGAGGACCACCGCCACGCGCCAGGTGCCCGCCACCCCCTCGGCGCCGAAGCGTCCGTTCAGCCGCCACCGCAGCGATGCACTGAGCGGGCCCTGCGAGGAGCTCAGCGTGCGCGTCTCGCGGCCTGAGTCGCGGAAACGCCCGGCCCCCACCCTGCGCTTGCCGCGCCCCCTCGCGATGCGGGCTCCGATCGACTCCAGCGCCACGGGGCGCCCGAGCGCGCCGGGGCAGCGGATCTGGAACGCAACGCGCGCACGAGTCAGGGCGCGACCGCCGCCCCCCACCTCGAGCACGGACGGCAGCCTCTGCCCGGTGAGCCCGAAGTAGGCGGCCCCCCGCTGGGGAGCGGGCCTGCCGCCACCGGCACGGCGCGGTGGAACGCGGGCGCTCCAGCGAACGGTGAGTGTGTCGCACCTCGCCCGCACCTCGCCCGTGCCGGGGTCGCGCAGCGTGAAGGTGTTGCGAAGGACGCCGGCGGCCTGCCCACCGGATCCGATGCGCGCGCTGCCGCGTATCGTCCCGATGCGCTTCAGGCCGCCGATCTCGGGAACATCGGCCGGCACCGTCTCCTCGTAGGGCGACTGGTAGACGTAGCGCCCGCGCTGGCGCAGCGTGATCTGCGAAAGCCGGATCGTGTCCAGCAGCTTGGGCCTGATCGCGCCGCGGCAACGCGGCGTGAGCATCGCGGTCTGGGAGGCCGAGCGGCGACCGCCGGCCAGCCGCATCGTGACCAGATGGATGGGACGCCCCGCGGCACCGCCGCCGTAACGGCCGACGGTCAGCCGGCTCGCCTGGGCCGTGAGCGCGTCCGCAGTCGTGAGAGTCGTGGAGATACGTGGCGCCGCGTGTGCAGGCCCGGCGCCGGCGAGTAGCGCGAGGGCCGCGATGGCGAGGCTGCGTGTGGTGCGATGGACCATCTGAGGCTCACTGTACGGATCCGCGGGGCCCCACGAACCCGGTTCCATCCACCGCGTGGAGGACGATACGACCGTGTCCTTCTCAGAAACCAAGTCACAGGCGTGAGGTTGGCGCGCCGAGTGGCCACCGCGATCCTGGGAGTACGAGTGGCCCGCGCGATCCACGCACGCTGGAACCGCTTGTCGGCCACGGAGCGCAGGCGCCTGGAGCCATTGGCCGACGACGTTCGCCGGCGCGCCCTGGACCTCCGCGGGCACGCCGACCCCGAGCCCGCCGGACGCGGCCTGCGAGCGGCCAACGAGCGTCTGGCGGGGGCGATGGTGCAGTCGGCCGAGGCCGACCCCGAGGTGACCCAGGCTGAGGTCACCCGCCTTCGCGAGGACCTCGCCAGCGAATTGGAGCGCCTCGCGAGCGGGGAGATCACCGCCTCTCGCACTGCACGAAAGGTCCCGGATCAGCCGGGTTCGCACCCATCCTCCGCCCCGCGCGGTTAAGATTCACAACCTTGCCCGGCCCGGCAATCGCCCGTGAACGACCAATCCTCCGCTCCTAGCCCAGATGGCAAGAGTGATCGCCAGGCGGCGACGCTCGAGTTCCGCAATGCCACGAAGCAGTACCCGGGCCAGGAATCGCCCGCCGTGGACGGCCTCTCGCTCGAGGTCCCCGCCGGCGAGATCTGCGTGCTCGTGGGCCCGTCGGGCTGCGGCAAGACCACCGCCATGCGGATGGTCAACCGCATGATCGACATCACCGACGGCGACATCCTGCTCGACGGGCGGTCCGTCCGGGACCGCAACCCGGCAGAGCTGCGGCGCGAGATCGGTTACGCGATCCAGCAGATCGGCCTGTTCCCCCACCTTTCCATCGCCGACAACATCGCCACCGTGCCCAAGCTGCTCGGCTGGGACAAGCAGCGCATCAGCGCCCGCGTGGACGAGTTGCTCGAGCTGGTCTCGCTGGATCCCCACGACACTCGCGACCGCTACCCGGCCCAGCTCTCAGGCGGCCAGCGCCAGCGTGTCGGCGTGGCGCGCGCCCTCGCGGTGGACCCGCCGCTGATGCTGATGGACGAGCCCTTCGGCGCCATCGACCCGATCAACCGCGAGCGCCTGCAGAACGAGTTCCTGCGGCTGCAGTCGGAGATTCGCAAGACGATCGTCTTCGTGACCCACGACATCGACGAGGCGATCAAGATCGGCGACAAGATCGCGATCCTCCAGAAGGGCGGCAAGCTCGCCCAGTTCGCGAGCCCCGGCGAGCTCCTGATGTACCCCGCCGACGAGTTCGTGGAGGAATTCGTGGGCGCGGATCGCTCGCTCAAGCGCCTGGCGCTTCAGCGCGTGCGCGACATCGACCTGTGGAAGGCCGCCCTGGTGCGTGTGGGCGAGCCCGTGTCGGATGTCCGCAACAAGATCGCCGACTCCGACATCGAGTACG
>Ga0136624_1000429_pt1 | contig 16042 bp, 12 predicted proteins | sample AntDrymUQ4692206_2_FD_104802 | JGI IMG/M metagenome (GOLD analysis project Ga0136624, IMG submission 104802) | Polar desert sand microbial communities from Dry Valleys, Antarctica - metaG UQ469 (22.06) | ecosystem: Environmental > Terrestrial > Soil > Desert | place: Antarctica: Dry Valley... | reverse complement strand
CGTGCCCAGCGCTACCCACAGGCGGCCGGGGAACAGCTCGCACAGCGTCGCGGCGGCCTGCGCGATGATCGCCGGGTGATAGCGCTGGCCGGGTGCGTTGACGACGCCCCACGGCAGCGACGTCGCCTGCAGCGCGGCGCCGAGGAACGACCAGGCGAAGCCCGACTCCCCCTGGCGCTCGCTCCAGGGGGAGAAGTGGTCGGAGGACATCGCTGCGCCGAAGCCGGCGGCTTCGGCGTGCTGCGCGTGAGCGAGCAGCCGACTCGGGGAGATCTGCTCGTGTGAGCAGTGCAGGCCGATGACGGGAGGCATCGTCCGGCCTCTACCCGCTTCTCGGCCTCGCACTCGACCCGGTACGTTCCGGCCATGCCAGACGACGTGACGCTCGGCGAGGCGGGCGGCCTCGCGTACCGCACCGCGGGCGCCGGCCGGCCACTTGTCCTGCTCCATCCGGGGCCCGGGCTCGACGGCTCGGTCTTCTTCCCGGAGGCGCTGGCGCTCACGGAGCGGGGCGTCCAGGTCGTCGCGATCGACCTCCCCGGCAACGGGCGCTCGCCGGCCGGAAATTCTTCGGAGTGGACTGTGTCGGGTTACGCCCGCGCGGTCCTGCGGTGCGTACGCGCGCTCGGGTTCGCGCCGGGCGACTGGGATCTGCTGGGGCACTCGTTCGGCGGCTACATCGCGCTCGAGCTCAACCGACTCCACCCGGGCGAGTTGAGCCGCCTGATCGCCTCGTGCACCGACGGCTCGGAAGTGCCGCCGCCGGGCGACCCGCCGGGCGAGCTGGACGGGCTCACGGCCGCCGAGGCCGCAGCGGTCCAGGACGCATGGGAGCGCGAGAGCGCGGCGGAGACGCCGGACGCGCTGCGCGCCGCCTGGCTCGACCAGCTCGACTACTACGCCGCCGATGCCGCGGGCGCCGCGCGGCTGCGCGGACGCTGGGCCGGGGTGACGTACCAGACCGGTCCCAACCAGCACGAGGAGTGGGGCGAGCTGGAGGCGCTCGAGGCCCTGGCGGACATCACGGTCCTGGCCATCGCCGGCGAGCACGACCGGATGCCGCGGGCGCTCCAGCAGCGGATCGCCGACGCCGGCCCGCGCGGAACGCTCGCCGTCATCGAGGGCACCGGGCACTTCCCGTTCGCCGAGGCGCCCGAGCGCTACTGGCCGGTGGTAGCCGGCTGGCTCGCCGACACCGCGCCGCACCCGTAGGCGGCGTCCCCGGACTCCGCGCCGCGCTTCCTGACCGGCGTCGCTCGCACCGGGGACTCGTACGAGGCCGAGACCCCTCAATGCCGGAAATGCCTGCGGTGCGTGAACACCATGCTGATGCCCGCGGCATCGGCGGCCTCGACCACCTCGGGGTCGCGCTTGGAGCCGCCCGGCTGGATGATCGACGTCACCCCGGCGCTGACGGCCAGCGCCGGGCCGTCGGCGAACGGGAAGAAGGCGTCCGACGCGAGCGCCGACCCCTGCAGGTCGGTGCCCACCGCGCGTGCCTTCTCGACCGCCAGCCTCACCGAGTCGACGCGGCTCATCTGTCCGGCGCCGATCCCGACGGACGCCAGCTCGCGGGAGAGCACGATGGCGTTCGACCGGACGTGCTTGCAGACCTTCCAGCCGAAGAGCATCTCGCCCCACTCCCCCTCGGTCGGCTTGCGCTCGGTGACCACCTGCATCTCCGAGCGGTCCTCGAGGTCGATGTCGCGGTCCTGGACGAGCAGGCCGCCCATCACGCGCTTGAGATCGCGCTCGGCGATGTCGAAGCGGCGCTGCTCGTTGTCCTCGAGGACGCGCATCGCCGGCTTGCTCTCGAGCAGCGCGAGCGCGTCGTCGGGAAAGCGAGGAGCGAACAGGACCTCGCAGAACTGGGCCACGAGCACCTCGGCGAGCGCCCGGTCGACGGGCCGGTTGAGGCACACGACACCGCCGAATGCGGACTGGGGATCGCAGGCGAGGGCCCGCTCGTAGGCCTCGCGCGCAGAGCTGCCGATGGCGACCCCGCAGGGATTGTTGTGCTTGATGATCGCGCAAGCCGGGACCTCGAACTCGTCGACCAGCAGTCGACCCGAGTTCAGGTCGAGCACGTTGTTGAACGAGAGGTCCTTGCCCGCCACCTGACGGACCATGGACAGGACGTGCGTCCGCGCGCCGACCTCGGCGTAGAAGGCGGCGCGCTGGTGCGGGTTCTCGCCGTACGGGAGGTCCGTGACCTTCTCGAACGCCGACATCATCACCGGCGGGAAGTCCTCCTGCTTCTCGGCGAACCAGCCGGCGATCGCCGTGTCGTAGCGGGCGGTGTAGGTGAAGGCCTCGGCGGCGAGCGACTCGCGCGTGCCCAGCGAGAGCCGCCCGTCGCCGTCCTCGAGCTCTTGGAGCACGGCGTCGTAGGACTCCGGCCGCGTGACGACGGCGGTGAAGCCGTAGTTCTTGGCAGCGGCGCGGATCATCGCGGGCCCGCCGACGTCGATGTTCTCGATCACCTCGTGCTCGGTGGCCCCGCGCCGGCCGGCGGTGCGCTCGAACGGGTAGAGGTTGACGCAGACCAGGTCGATGAACTCGACAGCGTGCTGCTCGGCGGCGAGCATGTGCTCCGGGTCGTCGCGGAGCGCGAGCACGCCCGCGTAGAGCCTCGGATGCAGCGTCTTGACACGGCCGCCCATGATCTCGGGAAAGCCCGTGAAGTCCTCGATCGCCCTCACGTCGAGTCCCGCGGCCCGCAACTCCCCGGCGGTGCCGCCGGTGGAGACCAGCTCGACACCGAGCCCGGCCAGCCCGCCGGCGAAGTCGGCGATGCCGCGCTTGTCGGTCACCGACAGCAGGGCCCGGCGGACGCGAACTTCGCCCGGCTGCGTCATCCGGGCGCACGATACAGCGGCGCCACCCGCACACGGCGGGGATTTGCGTGGTCCACGGCGACGGCCCCCGCGGCGATCAGGCGCACGACCGAGCAGGTGAGATCGTGCTCCAGCGGCCGCAGCGCGGCTCGTACCGTCTCCGCGTCCTCGGCGTCGGGCAGATCGAGCGCGCGCTGGGCGATCACCGGACCCGTGTCCACGCCGGCATCGACGAGGTGCACGGTCACGCCGAAGACCTTGACACCGTAGGCGAGCGCCTGCTCGACGGCACCGATCCCGGGGAACGCGGGCAGCAGCGCCGGGTGCACGTTGATGACCCGCTGGGGGAAGCGCGCGAGAAACTCCGGAGCGAGCAGCCGCATGTAGCCGGCGAGGACCACCAGCTCGACACCGCACTCGACCAGCCACGCGGCCAGGTGGTCGTCCCGCGCCCGCCGGTCGCTGCGCTCCTCGCGCGCGAAGACGCGAGCGGCGACACCCGCGGCGCGCGCGCGTTCGAGCGCGCGCGCTTCCGGCTTGTCCGAGCCGACGGCGACGACCGCGATGCCTTCGCGCCCGTGGACCCGGTCGAGGATGGCCTGCAGGTTGGTGCCCTCGCCGGAGGCGAGGACACCCACGTTCACGCCGCCTCCAGCACCGGGTAGTGCCCGCCGCTGGACTTGAGCGTCCCGGCTCCAAGTAGGGCATCGACGCGCTCGAGCACCGACGCGCCGCTCAGATGTCCGAACGTCCCGTAGTGGGGCAGGCCGTCCCACCCGTGCTTGAGCAGCACCTTCGACCGCCCGCCGCGGAGCACCTCCACCGCCCGCGTGCGGCCGAGGGCGGGACGGGCCCGGGCCACGAGGTCGACGATCGCCTCGTCGAGTGCCGCCACGTCGCCGCCGGCGGCCGGGCGCTGCGCGAGCTGGCGCGGGCCGCCGGTGCGCTGGCCGCCGGCGCGCGGCGGCGGTGGCGGCGCGAGCGCCGGATCGCAGACGTCGCAGCACGGCACCTCCGGCGCCGGCGGTCGCCGATCGCCGAAGTGGCGCAGGATGCCCGTGCGCCGGCACGCCGTCCCCTCGACCCAGGACCACACCGCGCGGTACTGGCGCCAGCGCGCGCGCGTGCCCTCCTGCGCCGCGGATCGGCACAGCGCAAGAGCCCGGCCGTCCCAGGTCCCGGTGACCCGTCCGAGGACCCGATCGGGGGCGGACGGGCTGGGCTGGATGACACCGATCCGCGCGAGGTGGCCCACGATCGCGCGCACGACCTCGTCGTCGCAGGCCGCGAAGCGGGCGAGTTGCGCGACCGGTACGTCGAACCTCGCTTTCTGATCACCGGCGACCGCCGGCTCACCCGACGCCGCCGCCGCGCCCGTGAGTGCGCGCGCGACCGCCTTCAACGCCGGATCCTCGACCGTGGAGCGCTCGATGAAGAACACGTGCAGGCCCTTGTCGCGCGCCGAGGCGAACAGCAGGCAGCGCGCGGGTCGCCCGTCACGCCCCGCGCGGCCCGCCTCCTGGTAGTAGGCCTCGATCGAGCCGGGCACCGCCTCGTGGCAGACAGTTCGCACGTCGGCCTTGTCGACCCCCATCCCGAACGCGTTGGTGGCCACGACGACGTCGACCTCGCCGTCCATGAAGCGCCGCTGCGCCGTCGCGCGGTCGTCGCGCGGCAGCCCCGCGTGGTAGGCCAGCACCGTCGTGCCGAGCTCCTGCGCCAGGCGCACAGACAGCTTGTCGCATTCCGCGCGCGTGCCCGCGTAGACGATGGCGGGCAACGCCCCCGGCTCACGCAGGGCCGCGGCGATGCCGCGGTGCCCGGCCTCCTTGGTGGCGCACGGGATCACCGCGAAGGAGAGGTTCGGGCGGTCGAAGCCCGTCGCCACGCGAACGGGGTCGCGCAGGCCTAGGCGAACGACGATGTCGTCGGCGACCTGCGGCGTCGCGGTCGCGGTGGACGCCACGATCGCCTCGGCGCGCAGCCAGCGGGCGGCGTCGGCCAGCCGGAAGTAGTCCGGCCGGAAGTCGTGGCCCCACTGGGAGACGCAGTGCGCCTCGTCGACCACGAACAGGCCGACCTTCGACTGCCGGATGCGCTCCAGGAAGCCGGGCGAGGAGAACCGCTCCGGTGCCACGTAGAGCAGCCGCGCGTGGCCGGACACCGCCCGGTCGAGCGCCGAGCGATTCCTCGCGGCGTCCTGCTGGGCGTTGATCAGCGCGACCTTGCCGGGCGCGATGCGCTCGAGCGCCTGCACCTGGTCCTGCATGAGCGACACGAGCGGCGAGACCACCACGGTCAGGTCGGCCCGCATCAGCGCTGGAAGCTGGTAGCAGAGCGACTTGCCCGAGCCGGTCGGCATCACGACCAGGACGTCGCGGCCGGCCACCGCCGCGTCGACCGCGTCGCGCTGGCCCGGCCGGAAGCCGGGGAAGCCGAACACCTCCTGCAGCGCCAGCGCCGGCTCGGTGGCCCGTGCGAACGGCCGTGGTGGCTCCGGCCCGAGACCCGGGAGGGCCGGCGCGATCAGGGGGTCGGTGGCGAGCGGGGTGGACACGGGCGGTCGACCATAGCCCGTGCTCCGGTCGCCACGCACGGCATCTCGCCGCCGGATGGGAAGCCGTCGCAAAGACGGTGCGAAGTCGTGAGCGTTCCGGTGCGCGACGGAGCGATGCGTCGCTGCGCGCCGATTCGCGTCATGCTCCGCGCGCGATGCCCGGAGCCACGATCGACCGCGACCGCCTCGGCGCGCTCCGCCTACGCGAGCAGGCCGAGTTCGACCGGCGGACCGCCCGCTCGGCGGAGCTGACCGAGCGCGGCCGGCGGCATATGCCCGACGGAGTGCCGATGGCGTGGATGGCGGGGCTCTACGACCACCGGCCGCTCTACGTCGCACACGGCGGGGGCTGCCGCTTCACCGACGTGGACGGCAACGCCTACGTCGACTTCAACCAGGCCGACCTGAGTGCCACCTGCGGCTTCGCGCCCCCTCCGGTCCTCGAGGCGATCGCCGAGCGCGCCGCCCGCGGGCTCCAGTTCCTGCTCCCGGTCGAGGAGGCGATCGACGCCGCGCAGCTACTCGCCGACCGCTACGGGCTGCCCGCGTGGCAGTTCACGCTGTCGGCCTCGGGCGCCAACGCCGAGGCGATCCGGCTCGCCCGCCACCGCACGGCCCGTGAGCTGATCGTCGTCTTCGACGGGCACTACCACGGCCACCTCGACGACACCCTCGTCCTCGGCGACGAGACGACCGGCCGCCCCGAGCTGCTCGGCGTGAACCCGCGTGCCACCGCCGACACGCGCGTCGTCGGCTTCAACGACCTCGCCGCGCTCGAGCGGGTGCTCGCCCGGGGCGACGTGGCGGCGGTCATCACAGAGCCGGCGCTGACCAACGTGGGCGTCGTCGGCCCGGTGGATGGCTTCCACGCGGGCGTGCGGGCGCTCACGCGCGCGCACGGAAGCCTGCTCGTGCTCGACGAGACGCACACGCAGACCGCCGCCTACGGCGGGCTCACCCGTGCATGGGGACTCGAGCCCGACGTGATCTCGCTCGGCAAGAGCCTGGGCGGCGGGGTGCCGATCGGCGCCTACGGGATGACCAGTGACCTGCGCGAGTGGATGGAGCGCCACCTCGACGCGTACGGGCGGCGCGTGGGCCTGGCCACCGGGGGGACGACCTACGGCAATCCGCTGTCACTCGCCGCCGCGGTCGCCGTCCTGCGCCACGTCCAGACGCCCGAGGCGTTCGACCGCGCCGCCGGCCTCGGCGCGCGCTTGGCCGACGGCATCGAGGCCGCCGCGGCCCGCCACGGGCTGCCGTGGCGCGCCCACCGGCTGGGCGGGCGGTCCGGTTACTGCCTGGAGCCGGAGCTGCCGCGCGACGCGGAAGCCGCGGCGCGGTCGATCGACGCCGCGCTGGTCGACACCCGGCGGCTGTACATGGCCAATCGCGGGGTGTGGGACGCGATCGCGAGCGCGGGCCCGGCGGCTTCCCTGGTCCACAGCGCGGATGACGTGGACGAGTACCTGGCGGCGCTCGAGGGCCTCCTGGTCGACGTCGTCGGTTGAGCCGCGAACTTCACCGGCGCCATTGAGGGCGAGGGTCGAATCGCGGGTGGCGAGCACGTCGGTTGAGCCGCGAACTTCAACGTCAACGGCGCCATTGAGGGGAAGGTCGAATCGCGGGTGGCGAGCACGCGAGTTGCACGTTGACCCCAATATGTCGGGTCAACGTGCAACTCGCACGTCGCGGACTGGTGGTTGTCGACTTGACCCCACATATCGGGGTCAACTCGTCAATCGCACGGAATCCGCCGCCACCGACGCCGAAACCCTCCCCCTCACCGGCGCCGTTGACGTTCGGCGCCAGGCCACGCCAAGCCCGTGCCACCGACGCCGAAACCCTTCGCCCGAAAAGCCCTAAGCCGGCGCCAAAGGCAACTCGAACGCGTCCTTCGACTGCGACTCACCCGTGTTCGCCAGCGGGTACTCGCCCGAGAAGCAGGCGTCGCAGTGGGTGTCGCGCGTGCCGCCGATCGCCGTGTAGACGGCGCCGAGCGAGAGGTAGGCGAGCGAGTCGGCGCCCAGCTCGGCCGCGACCTCGGCGACCGTCCGGCCGTGGGCGATCATCTCCTCGCGCGTCGACATGTCGATGCCGTAGTGACAGGGGTGGCGGATCGGGGGCGCGGAGATGCGCATGTGCACCTGGCTGGCCCCGGCGTCGCGCAGCATCTGGACGATCTGGCGCGTCGTGTTCCCGCGCACGATCGAGTCGTCCACCACGACCAGGCGCTTGCCGGCCACGACATCCGGCAGCGGGTTGAACTTCAGCCGCAGGCCGTGCTTGCGCAGCTCTTGGCCGGGCTGGATGAATGTCCGCGCGACGTAGCGGTTCTTGACGAAGCCGTCGTCCTGCGGAAGCCCGCTCGCCCGTGCGTAGCCGCGGGCGGCGGCGTTCCCGGAGTCGGGCACCGCGATCACCAGGTCGGCGTCGACGGGCGCCTCGCGGGCGAGTAGCTCGCCCATCCGCCCGCGCGAGACCTGCAGCACCTGGCCGCCGAGGCGCGAGTCCGGCCGGGCGAAGTAGATGTGCTCGAACACGCAGAGCGCGCGCCGTGCGCCCTCGACCGCCAGCCTCGTCTCGATCCCGCGGGCCGACAGCGAGACGACCTCGCCGGGCTGCACGTCGCGCAGGAACGTGGCGCCGATGATGTCGAACGCGCACGTCTCCGACGCCACGCAGTGGTGCTCGCCGAGCATGGCCAGCGAGAGTGGCCGCATCCCCGCGGGATCGCGGAACGCGACGACGCGGTCCTTGGTCATCACGACGGTGGAGTAGGCGCCCTCGAGCCGCGTCATCACGTCGGCCACCGCGTCCTCGATCCGGTCGGCAGGGTGCGTGGAGAGCAGCGCGGCGATGATCTCGGAGTCGGAGGTGGATCGGAACGTCACCCCGGCCGCGCGCAGCTCGCCGTGCAGCTCGACCGCGTTGACGAGGTTGCCGTTGTGGGCGAGCGCGACCTCGCGGCGGTCCGAGCGCCAGACGGGCTGCGTGTTCTCCCACGAGTTCGCGCCCGTCGTCGAGTAGCGGACGTGGCCGACCGCCATGTCTCCGCGCAGGGCACGCAGCTTCTGCTCGTCGAAGACCTGGTTGACCAGGCCCTTGTCGCGCATCGCCATGATGTGGCCGCCCTGCGACGCGGCGATGCCCGCCGACTCCTGCCCGCGGTGCTGCAAGGCGTAGAGCGCGAAATAGGTAAGACGGGCGACATCCGAGCCGTCGGCGTGGATCCCGAACACGCCACACTCGTCGCGCGGACCGTCACGGAGTTCGTACACGACCGGGCCAGCATAGCGGCGGGATCGGCGGGCTCGGAAAGGACGCCGGACCCTCCGGCCGTTACCCTCTCGGGCGCACATTCCCGACCGACTTCACCGAGCCGACGCCGGCGGGCCGACTTCACCGGCCGCCCGGGGCGTCGGCCGCCAGGCGCCGGCAGACCCCGGCGTAGAGGAGATCGACCATGGCCGTCACGACCCCCATCACGCTGGACCGCCAGCGCATCCAGGAGCTGATCGGGCGCGAGGAGCGCGAGCTCAACGACCGCACCGCCGCTTCCGGGCGGATGTTCGAGCGCGCCAACCAGGTGCTCAGCGCCGGCGTGGCGTCGTCCTATCAGTTGCGCGACCCGTGGCCGATCTACCTCGAGCGCGGTGACGGGCCGAAGGTCTGGGACGTCGACGGCAACGAGATGTGGGACTTCCACAACGGCTTCGGCGCGATGGTCCAGGGGCACGCGCACCCCGCGATCGGCCGGGCGCTGCAAGAGCGCTATGCCCACGGCACGCACTTCGCCGCTCCGACCGAGGACGCCGTCGTCGTCGGGGAGGAGCTCGCCCGCCGCTGGGACCTGCCCAGGTGGCGCTACACGAACTCCGGCTCGGAGTCGACGATGGACGCCATCCGCATCGCACGCGCCCACACGGGGCGCGAGACCGTGATGAAGATCTTCGGCTCTTACCACGGCCACCACGACACGGTGATGGTCTCGATCGGGGTCGAGTACGACAAGATCGGCGATCCGGACAACCTCGCCTCGCTCCCCTACGGCGCTGGCATCCCCGCGGCCGTGGTCGAGCTGACGGTCGCGGTGCCGTTCAACGACGCGGGCGCGATGGAGCGCCGCATCGCCCGGCTCGACGCCGAGGGCCGCAAGCCCGCGTGCGTGATCATGGAGGCGGCGATGATGAACCTCGGGATCGTCCTGCCCGAGCCCGGCTACCTCGAGGCGGTGCGGGAGATCACGGAGCGTCACGGGATCGTCCTGATCTTCGACGAGGTCAAGACCGGCCTGACCATCGCCGCGGGCGGCGCCACCGAGAAGTGGGGTGTCAAGCCCGACATGGTGACGCTGGCGAAAGCGCTCGGCGGCGGCGTGCCCACCGGCGCCATCGGCGGCTCCGAGGAGGTCTTCAAGGTCGTCGAGGACGGCAGCGTCTTCCAGGTGGGAACGTACAACGGCAACCCGCTCGGCATGGCGGCGGTGCGCGCCAACCTGCTGGAAGTCATGACGCCCGAGGCCTACGAGCACCTCGACCGCCTCAACGACCGGATCCTCGCGGGCTGCGAGGGCGTGGTGGAGAAGTACAACCTGCCGGGGTACGCGATCGGCGTCGCCTCCAAGGGCTGCGTGACCTTCTCCACCAGCAAGGTGATCGACTACGCCTCCTTCAAGGCCAACCAGGACAAGGACCTCTCCGAGCTCGCCTGGCTCTTCAACATGAACCGCGGGATCTTCATGACGCCGGGCCGCGAGGAGGAGTGGACGCTGTCGGTCACCCACACCGACGAGGCCGTCGACGCCTACGTCGCGGTGTTCGACGAGATGGCGAGCGAGCTCACGCAGTAGGGCTCAGTCGAGCTCCAGCGCGAGCAGCGCGAGGTCGTCGAAGCGCGGCGCGGGCGCCTGGGCCAGCACCGCCTCGCAGAGGCGCTCGAGGTCCGCGGCGGTCGCCGTCGCCCGGACGACGCGGTCGATGCCGGCGTCGAGCGGCTCGGTGCGTCGCTCGACCAGGCCGTCGGTGAAGAGGACCACCCGGGCGCCGGGGGCGAGCGTCCGCTCGCTCACGGGCCAGGTGTCCGCCGCCATCACGCCGAGCGGAGGGCCGCCGGGGGCGCCGAGCCGCTCGCCGCGGCCCGCCTCCGCGACGACGCCGGGCAGGTGACCCGCGCTGGCCCAGCGCAGGCGGCGCGTCGCGGCGTCCAGCTCCATGTAGAGCAGCGTGCTCGCGTACGCGCCGGGCTCACCGGCGGCGTACGCGTTGAGCGCCGCGACGGACTGCGCCGGGGTGTGGCCGCTCAGCACGGAGCCGCGGAGAGCGTTGCGCAGGCGCACGGCCTCCGCGGCGGCGTCGATGCCGTGGCCCACGACGTCGCCCATCGCCACGCCCAGCACGCCGCCGGGCAGGGTGAACGCGTCGTACCAGTCACCGCCGAGGCCGCGCTCGGCCGGCTGGTAGCGCGCGACGAGGCGCACACCCGGGACCTCGGGAAGCTGCTCGGGCTGCAGCGCCGCGACGAGGGTCCGGGCGGTCTGATGGTCGCGCTCGTAGATCTCGGCACGCGTGATCGCCGCCGCGAAGCGATCCGCGGCGACCGCCAGGAGCTGGCGGTCGAGCTCGGAATAGGCCCCCGGCACCCACGCGCCGACGTAGACGGCGCCGAGCAGCCGGCCATCGGCGATCAGGGGAGCCGCGAGCAGCGAGTGCATCCCGGTCGCCCGCAGCTCGTCGTCCTGCTCGGGCGACTGCGCGTCGGCGATCGCGATCGCCTGCTCGGCGGTGCCGGCGTCTGCCGAGAAGCCCGCGCCCAGGCGCAGGGGGACGCCGGCGTCGAGCTCGTCGCGCCCGTGCACGGCACGGCGGCGCAGCTCCCCCTGACCGTCGAGCAGCTCGATCACGGTGAGGTCGGCGGCGAAGGCGGGCGCACAGCCGGCCACCAGGTCTTCGAGCAGAGCGGCAAGTCCGCGGGCGCTCGCCGTCGCGTCGGCGAGGTTGCGCAGGCGGGTGAGCAGGACGCTGGCCTGCCAGGCGTCGTCGCGGGCGGCGCGCAGGTCGAGCTCCGATTGCGCCAGCCCCGCGAAGTCGCGGAGCAGCGCCTGGTCGCGCTCGGTCCATTCGCGCGGCTTCTCGTCGAGGACGCAGAACGAGCCGATCGGGCTCCCGTCGCGCGCGTACAGCGGGAAGCCGGCGTAGGCGACCACGCCCAGGTCTGAGACCGCGCCGTTGTCGCGCAGCCACGGCACGGCTCGCGCATCGGCGACCACCAGCGGCGCTTCACCGGCCACGACGTACTGGCAGAACGAGTGCGACAGCGGAGTCTCCCGCGTCTCCGCCGGCAAGGCGTCGCCGCCGACGCGGCTCGCGAAGAACTGGCGGTCGGCGTCGACGAGCGTGACGAGCGCGAACGGCGCGCCGACCAGATCGGCGGCCATCCGCGTGAGGCGGTCGAAGCCCTCGGCCGGGGGCGCGTCGAGCAGCCCCTCGCGCAGCAGCGCGGCGAGGCGCGCCGGGTCCGTGAGCGTCCGGAGATCCGGGGCGTCGCCGCCCGCGCCGCCGCCGCTCATGCCCGGGCCAGCAGCGTCGCCAGACCCCCGGCGTGCACGCCGGACAGCTCCGCCACGCCGACTTCGAGACGCCCGTGGGAGCCGTCCAGCCTGAGCGCCTCCCCGCCCACCGTTCCGAGCACCGCGGCCGCCGCGCCGAACGCCGCGAACGCCGCACGCACGCCCGAGACCACGAACGCGCCGGGCCCTTCGCCGAACAGGAGCGCCTCGGCGTCCCTCGCGTCCGCCGGCGCGCACCCGAGATCCAGCGCGGCCCCCAGTCCGCCCGCCACGCAGCACTCGGCCAGCGCGACGGCGAGGCCGCCCTCGGCCACGTCGTGTGCCGAGCGCAGGGCGCCGGACCGGACGGCTTGGCGGATCGCGGCGTGTACGGCGCGGAGCTCGCCGAGATCGGCGGGAGGGAGCTCGCCCTCGGGTGCCGCCCCGCGCAGCTTCGCCAGCTCGGACCCGTTCAGCGACGGCGCCCAGCCCCGCGCGCTGATCAGCGCCACGGTGTCCCCGGCCTGCGCGAAGCCGAGGCCGCCGGCCCGTGCCGCGTCGGGCAGCTCGCCCACCATGCCGACCACCGGCGTCGGCAGGATCGGCCCGTCGCCGCCCTCGTTGTAGAGCGACACGTTGCCGCCGACCACCGGCACGCCGAGCGCGCGGCACGCATCGCCCAGGCCGGCCACGGCGCGCGTAAGCTGCCAGGCGATGTGCGGCTTCTCGGGATTGCCGAAGTTGAGGCAGTTGGTGAGCCCGAGCGGCTCGGCTCCGACGCATGCGAGGTTGGCCGAGCACTCGAGCACCGCCTCGATCGCCCCGCGGTACGGGTCGCACGCGACACGCCGCCCGTTGCCGTCGATCGAGACGCCGAGCGCGGGCCGGGGCGCGCCCTCGGCGGCGAGCATCAGCACCGCGGCGTCGGCCTGCGCGGGGCGGCGCGCGGTGCGTGAGCCGACGAGGCAGTCGTACTGCTCGAAGACCGGGCGGCGCGAGGCGAGATTGGCCGAGCCCAGGAGGGCGAGCAGCGTCTCGCCGGGCGCGGTGCCGTCCGCGAGCGCCCGCGACGGCGCGGGATACAGCGGGATCGACGGCCGCGCCGGCTCCAGCTCGTAGACCGGGCACTCGTCCACCAGCGCCGCCACGGGCAGGTCGCCGACGAGGTCGTTCCCGACCAGCACGCGCAGGCGCCCGGAGTCCGTCACCGCGCCGACCGCCGTGGCGTTCACCTCCCACTTCTCACACACCGCCATGACGGCCTCGAACCGCTCGGGCGCGACCACGCAGAGCATCCGCTCCTGGGACTCCGAGATCATGATCTCGAACGGCTCCATGCCCGGCTCGCGCAGCGGCACCCTGGCGACGTCGAGATCCAGTCCGACGCCGCCCTTCGCCGCCATCTCCGCGGAAGCGGACGTCAGCCCGGCGGCGCCGAGGTCCTGCAGCGCCACGAGCAGCTCGGCGTCGAGCAGCTCCAACGAGCACTCGAGCAGCTTGGCCTCCTCGAACGGGTCGCCGATCTGCACCGTCGGACGCTTGGCCTCGCTCGCGTCCCCCAGCTCGGCCGACGCGAGCACCGAGGCGCCGCCGATCCCGTCCCGGCCCGTGCGCGCGCCGAACAGGACGACCACGTTGCCCACGCCCGCGGCGGCGGAGCGGATCAGCTTCTCGGTCTCGATCAGGCCGATGCACATGGCGTTGACCAGGCAGTTCTGCTCGTAGGCCGGCTCGAAGTAGATCTCGCCGCCGACCGTCGCCACGCCGATCGAGTTGCCGTAGTGGCCGATCCCCGCGACGGCGCGGTCGAGCAGATAGCGCGCGCGGGGCGACTCGCCGGGCTCGCCGAAGCGCAACGAGTCGAGGATCGCGATCGGCCGCGCGCCGACCGCGAAAACGTCGCGCAGGATGCCACCGACACCGGTGGCGGCGCCCTGGAACGGCTCCACCGCGCTCGGGTGATTGTGCGACTCGACCTTGAACGCGCAGGCGATGCCGCCTCCGAGGTCGACCGCGCCGGCGTTCTCTCCCGGCCCCATGACCACGCGCGGGCCCTCGGTCGGCAGCGTGCTGAGCAGCTTGCGCGAGTGCTTGTAGCCGCAGTGCTCGGACCACATGAGGCTGAAGACGGCGAGCTCCACCTCGTTGAGCTCGCGGCCCATGAGCGCGACGATGCGCTCGAACTCGGGGTCCGTCAGACCCAGCTCGGCGTGGCGGCTCATACGGCGAGCAGGGCGGCGGACCGGAAGAGGCGGAGGCCGTCCACCGAGCCCGTGAGCGGGTCGACTGCGTGCTCGGGGTGCGGCATCAGGCCGACGACGTTGCCGGCCCGGTTGCTCACCGCGGCGATGTCCCGCGCCGAGCCGTTGAATCCGTTACCGGTCGCGTAGCGGAGCACGACCTGATCGCCGGCCTCCAACTCGTCCAGCACGGGATCGGGCGCCCAATAGCGGCCGGTCTGGTGCTTGGCCGGAATCGAGAGCCGGTCGCCCCGCGCGCAGGCGCCCGTCCACTTCGTCTGAGCGTTGACCACCTCGAGCTCGACCTGGCGGCAGACGAAGCGCAGCGACGTGTTGGGAAGCAGCGCGCCCGGAAGCAGCCCGGCCTCGCACAGCACCTGGAAGCCGTTGCAGATCCCGAGCACGAGGCCGCCGTGACGGGCGAAGCGCTCGACCTCGACCATCAGCGGCGAGAAGCGGGCGAGCGCACCCGCCCGCAGGTAGTCGCCGTAGGAGAAGCCGCCGGGCACGATCACCGCGTCGACGCCCTGCAGGTCGTGGTCACGGTGCCACAGCAGCACGGCGTCGCCGACGAGCGACGCCGCATGCAGCGCATCGCGCTCGTCGCACGAACCGGGGAACTGGATGACCCCGAACTTCAAGCAGGACTCCTCCGTGGGTCGTCCGGACCCACGTTCTGGTGGGAGCCGTCGGCGTCGCGCCGCCGGAGACCATCGATCTCGTAGTCCTCGACCAGCGGATTGGCGAGCAGTTGCTCGCACATCGCCGGAAGCAGCGCCGGGTCCTCGACGTCGAGCTCCACCAGCCGCCCGATGTGGACGTTGCGGACACCCTCGAACCCGAGCGCCGGCAGCGCGCGCTCGACCGCCTGGCCCTGCGGGTCGAGGATCCCCGCCTTGGGCCGGATCAGCACCCGCGCCCTCACCTCACGCGCTCCAGCCACGCGGCGAACGGCTCGCCGGCGAGCTTCTCGTAGGCGGTGACGTAGCGCTCGCGGGTGGCCGCAACCACATCGCGGGGGATCGGCGGCGCCGGCGGCGCCTTGTCCCAGCCGGTGCCCGCCGCCCAGTCGCGCACGTACTGCTTGTCGAACGACGGCTGGCCGCGGCCGACCTCGTACTGGTCGGCCGGCCAGAAGCGGGAGGAGTCCGGCGTGCACACCTCGTCGCCGAGCGTGAGCACCCCGTCGCCGTCGAAGCCGAACTCGAGCTTCGTGTCGGCGAGGATCACCCCGCGCTCGCGCGCATGGACGGCGACCGCCTCGTAGACCGCGATGGAGACGTCGCGCAGCCGCTCGGCCAGCGCTTGGGAGCCGACCAGCTCGGCCGCCCGATCGAGGTCGATCGCCTCGTCGTGGCCTTCCTCCGCCTTGGTGGAGGGCGTGAAGATCGGCGCCGGCAGCGCCTCGGACTCGCGCAGGCCGTCCGGCAGCTCGATGCCCGAGACGGCCCCCGATCGCTGGTAGTCCTTCCAGCCCGAGCCGGTGATGTAGCCGCGCACGACGCACTCCACCGGCAGCATCTCGAGCCGCCGGACCCGCAGCGCGCGCCCGCGCAGCGGCTCCGGGACGCCGTCGGTGGCGGAGAGGAGGTGGTTGGGCACGAGGCTCGCGGTCAGGTCGAACCAGAGCACCGACAGCCCCGTCAGCACGTGCCCCTTGTCCGGGATCTCGGTCGGATGAACGGCGTCGTAGGTCGAGATGCGGTCCGAGGCGACCATCAGCAGGTCGCCGCCGAGATCGTAGATCTCGCGCACCTTGCCCTTGGCGAGGAGTGGAAACGTCACCCGCGCCAGGCTACTTCACAGGTCGTACGGGAAGTCCGTCAGCACCTCGCAGCCGTCGTCGGTCACCACGACCAGG
>Ga0136624_1000428_pt1 | contig 16057 bp, 16 predicted proteins | sample AntDrymUQ4692206_2_FD_104802 | JGI IMG/M metagenome (GOLD analysis project Ga0136624, IMG submission 104802) | Polar desert sand microbial communities from Dry Valleys, Antarctica - metaG UQ469 (22.06) | ecosystem: Environmental > Terrestrial > Soil > Desert | place: Antarctica: Dry Valley... | reverse complement strand
TCCGAGCCGTGGTACCCCGACCGCGGTGGCGCGCCGCGGGGCGGCCGCGCAGGTTAGGCGGTTTACCAGGGTCCCCGGGTAAACCGCACCGCCCACGGGTTGCATCCCATGGGCGGTGACAACATGCCAAGGGCGGTACGCAGTGGAGCCACCCAGGCCGACGCAAGGTGGACGTCCCGCCCTCGAGCGAATCAGCCCGGCTTCCGGTCGTTAGGCTTGTGTGCATGACCCCTCGCCCGGCCTTGGAGCTGCTGCCTGCCATCGACGTGTCGCAGGGACGGGCCGTGCAGTTGGTCCAGGGCGTCGCCGGCAGCGAGCGAGTCTTCGGCGACCCGGTCGAGTCCGCCCTGCGGTGGCAACGCGCGGGCACCGACTGGATCCACCTGGTCGACCTCGACGCGGCCTTCGGGCGGGGCCACAACCGCGAGCTGCTCCGCGAGGTCGTCCGCGCGGTCGACGTCGACGTGGAGATGTCGGGGGGCATCCGCGACGACGAGTCCCTGGCGGCCGCCCTGGCGACCGGGTGCCGCCGGGTGAACATCGGAACCGCTGCGCTGGAGGATCCGGCGTGGTGCGCCGAGGTCATCGCCGAGCACGGCGACCGGGTCGCGATCGGCCTCGACGTGCGGGGCGCGACGCTGGCAGCGCGCGGCTGGACCCGTGACGGCGGCGACCTGAACGACGTGCTCGACCGCCTCGACGCGCAGGGCTGCGCCCGGTACGTCGTCACCGACGTGCACAAGGACGGGATGCTGCAGGGCCCCAACGTGGAGCTGCTGCGGTCGGTGTGTGCGCGCACCGACGCCCCCGTGGTCGCCTCCGGCGGCGTCTCCACGATCGAGGACCTGCTGACGCTGGCCGCCCTCACCGACATCGGGGTCGAGGGCGCCATCATCGGCACCGCGCTGTACACCGGCGCATTCACGCTGGAGGACGCTCTGGCCGCGGTGGCGGAGTCCGCCGGGGTCCGGGCGTGACGCTGGCCGTCCGCGTCATCCCGTGCCTGGACGTCACCGCGGGACGCGTCGTGAAGGGTGTGCGCTTCACCGACCTGCGCGACGCCGGCGACCCGGTCGAGATGGGCGAGGTCTACGACGCCGCCGGTGCCGACGAGCTGACGTTCCTGGACATCACAGCCTCCTCCGACGCCCGCCAGACGATGTACGACGTGGTCTCGAGGACGGCTGAGAACGTCTTCATCCCGTTGACCGTGGGTGGCGGCGTACGCAGCACCGAGGACGTGGACAGGTTGTTGCGTGCCGGGGCCGACAAGGTCGCCATGGTCACCGCCGCGGTCCAGCGTCCAGCGGTGCTCGCCGAGGTGGCGCAGCGCTTCGGATCTCAGGTGCTGGTGCTGTCCATCGACGCCAGGCGCAGCGCGGACCAGCCGAGCGGCTTCGAGGTCACCACCCACGGAGGTCGATGCTCGGTCGACATGGACGCGGTCGAGTGGGCCGCGCGCGGCTGCCGCGCCGGTGCTGGTGAGATCCTGCTCAACTCGATGGACGCCGACGGCACCAAGTCCGGTTTCGACCTGGAGATGATCGCCGCCGTGCGCGCGGTCACCGACGTCCCACTGATCGCCAGCGGCGGGGCGGGTCACCCCTCGCACTTCCCGCCGGCCGTCGCCGCCGGTGCCGACGCCGTGCTGGCTGCCACCGTCTTCCACTTCGGTGAGTTCTCGGTCGCGCAGGTCAAGGACGCCTTGCGGACGGCCGGGCACGTCGTCCGGTGAGCGCGGACACACTGGCCGGCGCCGCCGACCGGCCCGGCGAGGGCGCGACCGGGAAGGGCTTCCGGATCCTCGGTCACGGCATCCGGCTGCAGTGGCGGATGTTCTCCATCGCCGTGCTCGGCAGCCTTGTCTACGGAGCACTGACCGTGGCCGACGCCTGGGTGCTGGGCTGGGCCACCGACCATGTCATCGTCCCGTCCTTCGAGCGGGGACGGCTGGAGACCGGGCTCGCGCTCGTGACGGTCGGGCTGTTCGTCGCCGTGGCGACGTTGCGCGCCCTGGGCGTCATCGCGCGACGGCTGATCGGCGGCCTGGTCTACTACCGGCTGCAGGCGCAGTATCGCCGGGCGGTGACCCGGCGCTACCTCGAGCTGCCGATGAGCTGGCACCACCGGCACCCGACCGGACAGCTGTTGTCCAACGCCAACGCAGACGTCGAGGCCACGTGGGGCGTGATGATGCCCCTGCCGATGGCGCTGGGCGTCGTGGCGATGCTGGTGTTCGCGGTGGTCGCGATGCTCTTCGCCGATGTCGTGCTCACCCTTGTCGGGCTGGTCGTGTTCCCACTGCTGTTCGTGATCAACGTGGGCTACCAGCGCCTGTTGTCACCGCGGGTGGCCCGGGCGCAGCAGCTGCGAGCGGTGACCAGCGAGGTGGCGCACGAGTCTTTCGACGGCTCGCTGGTGGTGGCCACGCTGGGTCGTGCCGCCGCCGAGACCGAGCGGTTCGCCAGGGTGTCGTACCAGCTGCGGGACGCCAACATCTCCGCCGGGCGCATCCGCAGCGTCTTCGACCCGGTGCTGGAGGCACTGCCCAGCATCGGGGTGCTGCTCGTCGTCGCCCTGGGCGTCGAGCGGGTGATGTCCGGTGCGGCCGAGCCCGGTGACGTGGTGCAGGTGGCCTACCTGTTCACGGTCATCGCGTTCCCGGTGCGCGCGTTCGGCTGGGTGCTGGGGGAGCTGCCCCGCAGCGTGGTCGGGTGGCGCCGGGTGCGCGCGGTGCTCGACGCCACGGGGGAGGCGACGTACGGCACCGAGCGGTTGCCCGGGGACGGTCCCCTCTCCCTGTCCGTCGACCACGTGGGCTACCGCTACCCCGACAGCTCCACCGCGGTGCTGCGCGGCGTCGTCGTCGACGTCGAGCCCGGCCGAACCGTCGCGCTGGTGGGCCTGACCGGCGCCGGCAAGAGCACATTGTCGTCGCTGCTGATCCGGCTGTTCGACCCGACCGAGGGCAGCATCAAGGTCGACGGCGTGGACCTGCGCGCGCTGTCGCACGAGTCCCTGGCCGGCGCCGTCGCGCTCGTCCCGCAGCACACCTTCCTCTTCGATGACACGGTCCGTGAGAACGTCACCCTCGGTCTGCCTGTCGACGACTCGGAGATCCTCGAGGCGCTGGCTGTCGCGCAGGCGCAGGGCTTCGTGCAGGCGCTCCCGGGCGGCATCGATTCCCGGTTGGGGGAACGAGGGACCACCCTGTCGGGCGGTCAGCGCCAACGGCTGGCGCTGGCGCGGGCCCTCGTACGCAGACCGCGGCTACTGCTGATGGACGACGCGACGAGTGCCCTGGACCCCGACGTGGAGGCGCGGATCCTCGCCGCGCTGCGGGAGCACTCACGTGCTGGGGGTGCCACGGTCCTGGTCGTGGCCTACCGCAAGGCGACCATTGCGCTGGCCGACGAGGTGCTGTTCCTGCGCGACGGACGGATCGTGGACCGGGGTCCGCACGCCGAGCTGGTGGCCCGTTCCGCGGCGTACCGCGACATCGTCGATGCCTACGACACCGCCCGCGAGGCGCACGTCGACGGCGAGGTACGCCCATGAGTGCCCTTGTGAGTCCTGCCGTCACGCGCTCCACCATCAGCGGTGGGGACGCCGCCGGCGGCTGGGCCACGCTGCGCCGTGGCCTGCAACTGTCACCGGCGTTGCGCGAGGGACTCGGGGTCACGCTGCTGCTCGCGGTGGTGGCCACCCTGGGCTCCTCGGTGATCCCCGTCGTCATCCAGCGCACGCTCGACGAGGGGTTGCTCGGCGACACCGGTGTCGACCGGGACCGGGTCTGGCTCTATCTGGGGATGGCGGGGGTCGTGGTCGTGGTCACCGCAGTCGCCGGGTACGCGATGAAGTACCGCCTGTTCAGGTCCAGCGAGCAGGGTCTGGCCGATCTGCGGATCAAGGCGTTCCGACACGTGCACGACCTGCCGGTGCTGACCCAGGACACCGAGCGCCGCGGTGCGCTGGTGTCGCGGGTGACCTCCGACGTGGACCAGGTCTCGCTGTTCCTGCAGTTCAGCGGCCTGCTCGTGATCATCAGCATCGGCCAGCTGGTGGTCGCGACGGCCATCATGTCCTTCTACTCCTGGCAGCTGACCATCGTCGTGTGGCTCTGCTTCCTGCCCCTGATCATCAGTCTTCGCCTGACCCAGCCACGGATGACCCGGGCGTACGCCAAGGTCCGCTCGAGCGTCGGTGACATGCTCTCGGCCGTCTCCGAGCCGGTCGTCGGGGCGTCGGTGGTGCGGGCGCACGCCATCGCCGGCCGCACCCAGGCGCGCATCGACGCTAGTATCGGCGCCAACCTGTCGGCCAACATCCGGGCCCAGCGGCTGGTGGCGGTGACGTTCGCCTCGGCCGGCCTGGCCGGCGGCCTGGCCAACGGCGGCGTGGTCGTGCTCGGCGTGCTGCTGGGTCTGGCCGGCGAGCTGAGCATCGGCGGTGTGGTCGCCTTCGCGTTCCTGGTGTCGCTGTTCGTCGGGCCGGTGACCACGGCCACGCAGGTCATCACCGAGGCGCAGAACGCGATAGCTTCCTGGCGCCGGGTGATCGGCGTCCTGGACACTCCCGCGGACGTGGTGGACCCCGGTGAGGACGGCTCGGCGCTGCCGACGGGTCCGCTGCCGGCACAGGTCCGGCACGTCACCTATGCGTACCCCAGCGGGCCTGTGGTGCTGCGGGACGTCGACGTCGACATCCCGGCCCGGGCCCGGATCGCCGTGGTCGGTGAGACGGGGTCGGGGAAGACCACCTTCGCCAAGCTGCTCTGCCGGTTGATGGACCCCGACCAGGGACACGTCACGATCGGTGGCGTCGACCTGCGCGAGGTGAGCTTCGCCTCGCTGCGCGGCCGGGTCGTGATGGTGCCGCAGGAAGGCTTCCTGTTCGACGCGACGCTCGCCGAGAACCTGCGCTACGGCAAGCCCGGTGCATCGGCGCGCGAGCTGCGACAGGCGGTCGAGGACCTGGGTCTGGCCGACTGGTACGCCGCGCTGCCGGCCGGTCTGGACACTGAGGTCGGGCAGCGGGGGGAGTCGCTGTCCGCGGGGGAGCGACAGCTCGTCGCCCTGGTGCGGGCGTACCTCGCCAACCCCGACCTGCTCGTGCTCGACGAGGCGACCAGCGCCGTCGACCCGCAGACCGAGCTCCGGATCACCGCGGCCCTGAACCGGCTGCTGACCGGGCGGACCGCCGTGGTGATCGCGCACCGGCTGTCCACCGCCGAGCAGGCCGACGAGATCCTGGTGTTTGACGGCGGCCGCCTGGCCGAGAAGGGCAACCACCACGACCTTGTCGGTGCTGGTGGCACCTACGCCCGGCTGCACGCCAGCTGGGTGGCCCAGTCGCACCTGGCCACCGGCTGAGCCCGCGTTCGGGGCTGGACGGCGCTGACCGAATGGTCGCTCCCCTCAGCCCGGGCCTGTCGCCGCGCTGTCACACCAGTCACGTGTGTCCCATCGATCGGGAGAACGAACCTCGTCAGCCGTTCCGGAGGTATGTTCTCCAGATCGACGGTGCGTGTGTGACGGATGTGGCGACCTGCGGGCTGGAGGCCCACAGTGAGGCGGGCTCCCTCAGTCAGTGCCCGTCCGCTGGCGTAGCCACGGTGCAGCCGCTTGTCATAGTCCACCTGTCTCACTGAGCCAGTATCCCGATCACCACCGCTCACCGATGTGTGGAGCACCAAGCTGTGCAGAAGCTCAGTCCCGCAAGCGCAGCGTCTGTCCGGGGCGCAGCTGGGCGCAGCGGTCGACGTCGTCATCGAGGACGTAGGCGACGACTGGGTATCCCCCGGTCACCGGGTGGTCGGCCAGGAACAGCACAGGTGTGCCGGACGGTGGGATCTGCAGTGCCCCGCGCACCATGCCCTCGCTCGACAGCTCGCCGGTGCGGGCCCGCTCGAGCGGCTCGCCCTCCAGCCGGAGCCCCACGCGGTTGCTGTCGCTGGTCACGCCGTACGGCTGTCCGACCAAACAGTTCCAGGCGTCGTCTGTGAACCAGTCCCTACGCGGCCCGGGCGACACCCGCACGACGAGCTCAGCGCCCTCCGGGTCCTTCACCGGGGCGACGTCGACGCCGGGCATCGGCGACCCGCTCTCCCCGACCGGCAGTCGGGCGCCGTCCTGCACGGACGGGGGACCGAGCCCGGCCAGGACGTCGGTCGACCTGGATCCGAGCACTGGATCGACGTCGACGCCGCCGCGGACGGCCAGGTACGTGCGCAGTCCGGTCGCCGGCGCCCCCAGTCGCAGCTCCTGCCCTGCTGTGAGGGCGATGGCCGCGTTGTGACATGGCGTGTCGGCGCACCGGGCACCCGTCGTGACGACCACGACGCCGTCGTCGGCTCGAAGGGCCAGACCGCCGAAGGTCACCTCGAGGACGGCGGCGTCAGGGTCGTTGCCCACGAGCCGGTTGGCGAGGCGGTACGACGTGCGGTCACATGCGCCGGAACGGCCGATGCCCAGCGCGCCCTGCCCGCTGCGGCCGACGTCCTGCACAGTCGTCAGCGGCCCGCTCGTGAGCACGGTCAACCAGCGCCGGGTCACGATCGACCGGTGTCGCTGAAGCGGACCCGGTTGCCCGGCCGCAGCAGAGCAGGTGGGTCGCGGGAGAGGTCGAACACGGCGAGCTCGGTGCGGCCGATGAGCTGCCACCCACCGGGGGACTCGCGCGGGTAGACGCCGCTGAATTCCCCGGCCAGCCCCACCGAACCCGCCGGCACCGCGGTGCGGGGGGACCTCCGGCGCGGCACGTCCCAGTCACCCGGGGCGGTCAGGTACCCGAAGCCGGGCGCGAACCCGCAGAAGGCCACTGTCCATTCCTGATCGGTGTGCCGTCGTACGACCTCGGCGGTGTCGCACTCCCACAGGGACGCGACGTCATCGAGGTCCTCGCCGTCGTACTGCACGGGGATCTCGACGACCTCTCCGAGCTCGCGCCGGTCGCTGCGGGGTGTCGTCGAGCGCACCGCTCGTTCGACGTCGGGCAACGAGGCCGCCACCGGGTCGGTCACCAGCAGCAGCGTCCGGGCGGCGGGCACGATGTCGACGACGCCGTCGGGCCGCTCGTCGAGCAGCGCCGCGTACAGGGCCATGACGTCGTCCAGGTCGTCGAGCTCGACGAGCAGCGACGTGCTGCCGCTGGGGAGCACACGCATCACGGGGCGAACGGCACGACGGTCACACCGGCCTCGGTGAGCGCAGCCTTGACCTGCCGGGCGATGTCGACGGCACCGGCGGTGTCGCCGTGGACGCAGATGGAGCCCGGCGACACCACCAGCTCGCCGCCCTCGATGTCGGTGATCGGTTGCCCGGTGGCCATGGCGACGCACCGTCGCGCGATCTCCGCGGCGTCGTTCAGGACCGAGCCGGGCAGCCGACGGGAGACGAGCGTGCCCTCGGGGGTGTACGCGCGGTCGGCGAAGGCCTCGTCGACGACGCTCAAGCCTGCCTCGGCCGCCAGGCGCAGCCAGGCGGACCCGGGCAAACCGAGCACGGGCAGGGTGCGGTCGTAGTCGGTCACGGCCCGGACGACGGCGGCGGCCTGCTCCTCGTGGTGCACGATCGCGTTGTACAGCGCGCCGTGCGGCTTCACGTAGCGCACCCGCGACCCTGCGACGCGGGCGAACGCCTCCAGGGCACCCACCTGGTAGATCACGTCCTGTGTCAAGGCCTCGGGCTCGATGTCGATGAATCGCCGGCCGAACCCGGGCAGGTCGCGGTAGCCGACCTGCGCACCGATCGCGACATCGGCCTGGACGGCCCGCTCGCACACCCGGCGCATGATGGAGGCGTCCCCGGCATGGAAGCCGCAGGCCACGTTGGCACTGGTCACCACGCCGAGCAGCGCGTCGTCGTCGCCGAGCGGCCAATGACCGAACCCCTCACCGAGGTCACAGTTCAGGTCGACAGTCATGGTGGCTCCGTTCAGGCGAAGAGTTCGATGACAGGTCCGACTGAGTTCACAGCCAGGTAGAGCGTCAGCAACCAGGCGGCCCAACCGATGCCCAGCAGCCACGTGGGGTAGGAGTAGCCGTTCAGCAGGTCGGCGCGCCGCGTGGCGACCCAGAGCAGGACGCCGATGCCGATGGGCAGCAACAGGCCGTTGAAGGCGCCCGCGAACACCAGCAGCGTGGTGGGCGCCGTCCCGATGGACAAGAAGATGAGGGTGGTGACCGCGATGAAGCCGCAGACCAGCAGCGACCGCGTACGCTCGCTCGTCCCCGTCCGTGACGTGACGAAGCTGACTGTGGTGTACGAGGCACCGATGACACTGCTGATCGACGCGGCCCACAGCACGATGCCGAACACCCGTAGCCCGACCTCGCCGGCAGCCTGGTTGAAGGCGGAGGCGGCCTGGTTCCCCTCCTCGAGATCGGCACCGCCGGAGACCACCCCGAGGATCGCGAGGAAGAGCACGACCCGCATGACACCGGTGATGATGATGCCGGTGATCGAGCCGCGGGTGATGGTACGGACGTGCTCCGCGCCGCTGATCCCGGAGTCGAGGAGGCGGTGCGCCCCGGCGTAGACGATGTAGCCGCCTATTGTGCCGCCGATGAGCGTGGTGATCGCGAGGAAGCTGACCTCCTCGGGCAGGACGACGTTCTTCAGCGCCGTGCCGACCGGCGGCCCGGAGCTGACGGCGATGTAGGTGGTGAGCAGGATCATGATCAGACCGAGGACGATGACCGCCCGGTCGATCGCGAGCCCGGCTCGCTTGCTCAGGAACAGCCCGATCGCGATGGCAGCGGACACCGGGGCACCGATGCGGGGGTCGACGCCGAGCATGGCGTCGGTGCCGAGGCCGGCGCCGCTGATGTTCCCGACGTTGAACACCAGGCCACCGATGCCCAGCAGGGCGGCCATGAACCAGCCGAGGCCTGGGAGGACGAGGTTGCCGAGCTCCTGTGCCCGCCGCCCGGAGACGCCGATGACGCGCCACACGTTCAGCTGCAGCGCGATGTCGATCAGGATCGACACGGCGATCGCGAACGCGAAGGCCGAGCCCAGCTGCACGGTGAAGGTCGTCGTCTGGGTGATGAAACCGGGACCGATCGCCGAGGTGGCCATCAGGAACATGGCCCCGAGCAATGTCGACCTCGTGCTGGCGGACATCTTGGATCCATGCTGCCCGGAGCTGCTGTTCTCCTGCCGGTCGGCCGGTGCGTCGGACATCGTGCGCTCCTGTCGTCCTGTGCGGATCTGCGCTGGGGTGTGGCTTCGGTGTCGCCACCGACCGTAGAGATTCGTTCAACAATCCCGCAAGGGTCCTGCCGACGTTTCCTTGCTGCACGCGGGCGGGCAGGTGATGATGGGCCGGTGGCGACCACCGACCCCAGCCGGCCGCGCACCGTCGTCGGCGAGGTGAGCCTGGCCGGCTGCAGCAGCACGGCCGAGCGCGTGGCCGACGTCCTGCGCCGCCGTATCACCGAGGGTGACCTGGTGCCGGGTGCCCGCCTGTCGGAGGAGCGGCTGGTCTGCGAGCTGCACGTGTCGCGCAACACGCTGCGTGAGGCCTTTCGGCTGCTCGCCCACGAGGGTCTCCTGGTGCACCGGTTGCACCGCGGCGTCTTCGTACCCGAGCTCGACGAGGACGACCTCGTCGACCTGTACCGGCTGCGGCGCACGCTCGAGTGCGACGTCGTCCGGTCCCTGGAGGACGTGGGCGCCGTGCGTCTCGGGCCGCTCGCCGACGACGTCGCCGACGGGGAGACGTCGGCGGCACGCGGGGACTGGATCGCGGTCGGGACGGCGAACATGAGGTTCCACCAGCACCTCGTGGGGCTCCTCGGCAGCCGCCGCGTCGACGAGGTCACAGGTCGGCTACTGGCGGAGCTGCGCCTGGCCTTCCACTACGCCGCCAGCCCGCAACGTCTGCACGAGCCGTACCTCGCTCGCAACCGGGCGCTGCTCGAGCTGCTGACGGCCGGAGAGACGGAGCGCGCGGCAAAGGAGCTGGCGGAGTACCTGGACGATTCGCAGGCCGAGCTGCTCGCGGCGTACAGGCTGCGTCGGGCCTGAGGAGACTGGTGTGCGCCGGCTGAAGGTCGACATCCGCGTACCGGTCGGTCGTTCGCTCCCCGAGCTCGCGGCGTTCGCGGCGCTGGCTGAGGCCGCGGGGTTCGACGGCGTCGGGGTCCCCGACCACCACCACACCGGACGCGACGCGTACCTGGTGCTGGGCGCAATGGCGGCGAGCACGTCGCGGATCAATCTCTACCCGGCGACCTCGAACGTCGTGACGAGGCATCCGCTGGTGAGCGCGGCGCTGGCCAACTCGCTGGACGAGCTGGCTCCCGGCCGTTGCTTCCTCACCGTTGCCCCTGGCTTCCTCTCCGTGGAGAAGGCGGGCGAGCCGCAGGCGCGACGGGCGCGGTTGAGGGACGTGCTCCTGGCGTTGCGGGCACTGCTCAGCACCGGAGCGGCGACGCTCGACGGCCACGACCTGGAGCTGTTCCACCGGCCGGCGGCGGGGTCGAAGGTGATGCTGCTGGCGTCCGGCCCACGCCTGCTCGAGCTGGCCGGGGAGGCCGCGGACGGCGTGCTGATGATGGTCGGCCTGAACCCTGCAGGCGTGCAGGCGGCACGGGCGTGCGTCCGGCGCGGAGCAGCCCTCGCGGGTCGCGACCCGCACTCGCTGGAGGAAATCCTCATCGTGCCGTTCGGTCTCGGGTCGCAGCGCGAGACGCGAGCGTGGCCACAGGGGTGGTTCCGACCCGGGCATCCGTGGCTGCGGTACCCGAGCGACTCGAACCTGCGATGGCTTGCGCACGCGGGCATCGACATCCCGTCCGACTACTCGCCCGCCGACGTCTCCGACGACGTCGCCGACCGGGTCCTCGACGCCTTCGGGGCCTTCGGCTCCGCGGAGCAGTGCGCGCAGCGGCTGCTGCGGGCCCGCGAAGAGGTCGGGCTCTCCCATGCCTTCTTGTTCCCGGCGCACAGCTGGGACACCACGTACGAGCTGCCGCACGCGGAGGTCGAGGCCTTCGGCTCCGTTGTCGGCCCCGCACTGCGTGCTGCCGGTCACTGACACCGAAGGAGAAACGATGACGACAACCCCCAGGACGACGCCGGCTGTGGACGCGAGCGCCAGCGCACACACGACGCCGGCGCAGGCCCGCCGCCAGTACCGGGACGGTCTTGCCGTGCCGTCGTCCGGTTGGGCCGTCGGTTTCACCCAGGCGAACCTGGTCGTGCTGCCGCACGAGTGGGCGTACGACATGCTGCTGTTCGGGCAACGCAACCCGCAGCCGGTGCCGTTACTGGACGTGACAGACCCGGGGTCGGCGCGGACGGCGCTGGCTCCGGATGCCGACCTGCGCACCGACCTGCCGCGCTACCGGGTGTGGGAGGACGGGTCGCTGGTGGACGAGCCGACCGACGTCGTGGACCTCTGGCGTGACGACCTCGTGACGTTCCTCGTCGGCTGCAGCTTCAGCTTCGAGATGGCGCTGCTCGACGCCGGGGTGCCGGTCCGCAACATCGAGCAGGGCCGCAACGTCTCGATGTACCGGACCAGCATGCAGTGCCGGCCCGCCGGTCGGCTCTCCGGGCCGCTGGTGGTCTCGATGCGGCCCATCCCGGCTTCGCAGGTGGTGACCGCGGTGAGGGTGACCGCACGGATGCCGGACGTGCACGGTGCGCCGGTGCACGTCGGCTCACCGTCGTCGCTGGGCATCACCGACCTGGCATCGCCCGACTTCGGCGACGCCGTCGACGCGTACGACGGCGACGTGCCGGTGTTCTGGGCCTGTGGCGTCACGCCCCAGGCCGCCCTGATGGCGTCGAAGCCGCCGTTCGCGATCACGCACGCGCCCGGTCACATGTTCGTCACCGACGTACCGGACTCCGTCTACCGGCAGCCCTGAGGCCGACATCGGTTGACCCGACCCTCCGGTTCGGCTGGGGTACGCGGCATCCTTGACCCATGGACTCCCCCCTGGACGCGGACATCGCCGCCCGGCTGAGCCGCGGCCCGGACGGGCTGGTTCCGGCCGTGGTGCAGCAGCACGACAGCGGTGCCGTCCTCATGCTCGGGTGGATGGACGACGAGGCGCTGTACCGCACCCTGACGACGGGGCGGGCGACGTACTGGAGCCGCAGTCGACAGGAGCACTGGGTCAAGGGCGAGACGTCGGGTCACCGGCAGTGGGTGCGCGAGGTACGTCTGGACTGCGACGGTGACACCCTGCTTGTACGAGTCGAACAGGAAGGCCCGGCCTGCCACACCGGTGCCGATACCTGCTTCGCTGCCGACCTGCTGCTGGCGTCGCCGACACCGTGACAACGAGCCCGCAGCTCACCCGTCGGCGTCCGCGCGGTCTCGCCGTCGCAGTGCTGGGTGGCCTGGCCGGCGGTGGACTCGCGCTGCTCGGTGTGAGCCGCCCCTGGGCGCGGGCCGATGTCGCGGTGGAGGGCGTCCCAACTGTCGCGGTGCAGGTGCTGGGTACGGATGCGGTGCCGACGGTGGGCGCGGCGGCCCTCGTCGTGCTCACCGGCTCCCTCGCCCTGCTGCCCACCAGCGGGCTGCTGCGTCGCCTGGTGGCCGCACTGGTGGCGCTGGCCGCCGTCGCCGTGCTGCTCGGCACGCTGACTGCGTCCGCGGCGGTGTCCGACGCGCTTGCCCGTGACCTGCTCGCCACGGCATCGACGGACTCCGGCGACGTCGCCGCCCTGACTGCCTCGGCCGAAGTCACCTGGTGGCGATGGCTGAGCCTGGTCGGTGGCCTGCTCGCACTGGCGGTCGGGACGTGGGCAGTGCTGCTCGGACACACCTGGGCGGTGATGGGCAGCCGGTACGACGTACCTGTAGCCGGGCCGGGGCGCAGCGCACCTGGCAGAGCGGGGACGATCGAGGACGCCGACCTGTGGCGAGCTCTCGACGACGGCCGGGACCCGACCCTGTAGTTGCCGGGGCCCTCCGGACGGGCACAATGGAGCCACCCACCCGATGAGGACGAGGAACACGCATGTCAGCGAACCACGGCTCGAGCCCCGCAGCGTGGACCGCCGTCACGATCTGCCTGCTCGGCTTCACGGTCGGCGCCATCGGGATGGTGCTGGGTCCGAACTGGGTGCTCTTCTGGATCGGTATCGCCATGCTGCCGATCTCAGCCATCGTCGGCAAGGTGATGTCAGCGACCACAGCCGGGCCGTCACGGCGCTCGGCCAGTGATCCGCACCACACCTGAGCGTCGCACACCGCTGAATCAGCGACGAGGTCCCCTGTGCTCAAGGTTGAGTACGGGGGACCCTCTCGCCCATTCCTTGTGGTCACGCGGACCCCCGTCGGCAAGCACCGACCACCTCGTTAGGGTGAGGAGGACTGCCACAATGTCTAGGCTGCTCGAAGGGGCGAAGACCATGTCGGTGCTGGAGGAGATCGTGGCCGGGGTCCGGCTCGACCTCGCCGAGCGGCAGGCCAGGGTCAGTCTTGAGGACCTCAAAGGCCGGGCCAGGTCCCGCGACTGCGTCCTGGACCCGATGCCGCGATTCCGGGCCGACGGCGTGTCGGTCATCGCGGAGGTGAAGCGCTCCAGCCCGAGCAGGGGCACCCTGGCCGCGATCTCCGACCCCGCCGCGCTGGCCGCGGAGTACGAGAGCGGGGGTGCGGCTGCCATCAGCGTCCTGACCGAGCAGCGCCGGTTCGGTGGCACCTTGGCTGATCTCAAGGCGGTCCGCGACACCGTCTCGGTGCCGGTGCTCCGCAAGGACTTCATCGTCAGCTCGTACCAGCTGTGGGAGGCTCGCGCGTTCGGTGCGGACATGGCCCTGCTGATCGTGGCTGCCCTGGACCAGAACGCCCTCGTCTCGTTGATCGAGCGGGCCGTGTCGATCGGGCTGACGCCGCTGGTCGAGGTCCACGACGAGGTGGAGGTCGAACGCGCAGTGGCCGCTGATGCCCGTCTCATCGGCGTCAACGCCCGGAACCTCAAGACCCTCGAGGTGGACACCTCGACCTTCGCCCGGCTGGCCCCGCGCATTCCCGACCACATGGTCACGGTGGCCGAGTCCGGGGTGAAGGGTCCGCACGACGTCATCGAGTACGCCCGCAATGGCGCCGACGTCGTGCTGGTCGGTGAGACCCTGGTGACCGGGTCCAACCCGCGCTCAAGCGTGGCCGACCTGGTGGCCGCCGGTGCCCACCCGGCGCTGAAGAACCGATGAGCCCAGCGGTGCCGGCGACACCTGATGTCGACGGTCACTTCGGCCGCTTCGGCGGGCGCTTCATGCCCGAGGCGCTGGTGGCACCGCTCGACGAGCTCACCCACCACTGGCGTGAGGCGATGGCCGACGACGCCTTCCTGGCCGAGCTGCAGCGCATGCTGCGGGAGTACGCCGGGACCCCCAGCCTGCTGTTCGAGGCCACCCGGTTGTCCTCCGAGGCCGGTGCGCGCATCCTGCTCAAGCGCGAGGACCTCAACCACACCGGAGCGCACAAGATCCGCAACGTGCTCGGGCAGGCGCTGCTGACCAGGCGCATGGGCAAGAAGCGCGTGATCGCCGAGACCGGCGCTGGCCAGCACGGTGTGGCAGCGGCGACCGCGAGTGCGTACCTCGACCTCGACTGCGTCATCTACATGGGCGAGGTCGACACCGAGCGTCAGGCGCTGAACGTGGCCCGCATGAAAGTCCTCGGGGCCACCGTCATCCCGGTCAGCACCGGCAGCCGCACGCTCAAGGACGCGATCAACGAAGCGCTTCGCGACTGGGTCGCCACCGTCGAGGACACTCACTACATGCTCGGCACGGCCGCGGGGCCGCACCCGTTCCCGGCCATGGTCCGGGACTTCACCCGCGGCATCGGTGACGAGGCTCGCGTCCAGGCCCTCGAGCTCCTCGGCCGGCTCCCCGACGCTGTGACCGCCTGCGTGGGCGGTGGATCCAACGCCATCGGCTTGTTCTCCGCATTCATCGAGGACGCCGGCGTGCGCCTCGTCGGTTACGAGGCCGGCGGCGACGGGTTCCACACCGGCCGGCACGCCGCCACCATCACCGCAGGTCAGGTGGGTGTGCTGCACGGCGCGCGCTCGTACCTCCTGCAGGACGAGGACGGACAGACCACCGAGTCGCACTCCATTTCGGCCGGTCTGGACTACCCGGGCGTCGGCCCCGAGCACGCCTGGCTGGCCGAGACCGGACGGGCGACGTACGAGCCGGTGACCGACACCGAAGCGATGGAGGCGTTCGCGCTGTTGTGCCGGACCGAGGGCATCATCCCGGCCATCGAGTCCGCTCACGCCCTGGCCGGCTCGCTGCGACTGGCCCGCGAGCTGGGTCCCGACGCCACGATCCTGGTGAACCTCTCCGGCCGCGGCGACAAGGACATGCACACCGCGGCGGAGTGGTTCGACCTGGTCGAGCCGACGATCCCCGTCGACGAGACGAGCAACGTGTGAGCGGCGAGGGCGGCGCGCGAGGGATGAGCTCCCCCAGCCCGAGCGTGCCTCCGGCGGCACCGAGTGTGGTGCGGGCGCGCATCGCAGGTGCGACGGCACAGGGTCGCGCGGCCCTGGTCGGCTACCTCCCGGCGGGCTTCCCCGACGTCGACACGTCCATCGCGGCCCTGCACGCCATGGTCGACGGCGGTGTCGACGTGGTCGAGGTCGGCCTGCCCTACAGCGACCCGGTGATGGACGGCCCGACGATTCAGCAGGCCGCGCAGAGCGCGCTCGCGGCCGGGATACGCACCCGGGACGTGTTCCGGGTCGTCGAGGCCGTCGCGGAGACCGGCACCCCGACGGTGGTGATGACGTACTGGAACCCGGTCGAACGCTACGGCGTCGAGAGGTTCGCGGCCGACCTGACCTCCGCCGGCGGCAGTGGGCTCATCACGCCTGACCTGATCCCCGACGAGGCCGACGAGTGGATGGCGGCGGCGAGCACCCACGGGTTGGACCGCATCTTCCTGGTGGCGCCCAGCTCGACCGACGAACGCATCGCCCGCACGGTGAGCGCCTGTGACGGCTTCGTCTACGCCACCAGCATCATGGGCGTCACCGGGGCCCGCGCGGTCACCAGCAGCGCGGCACCGGCGCTCGTGC
>Ga0136624_1000427_pt1 | contig 16102 bp, 14 predicted proteins | sample AntDrymUQ4692206_2_FD_104802 | JGI IMG/M metagenome (GOLD analysis project Ga0136624, IMG submission 104802) | Polar desert sand microbial communities from Dry Valleys, Antarctica - metaG UQ469 (22.06) | ecosystem: Environmental > Terrestrial > Soil > Desert | place: Antarctica: Dry Valley... | reverse complement strand
GGGCTGGCCTGATCGGCGCCTGCATGATGGGGCCTGACGATGGCCTGCCAACTGAGCGAGTCCGAGCCGGTCGCGAGCGCCTCCCGAGCAGACATCGAGCGACTGCTCGGCCCCGCTCTGGCGGCGCTGGTCGACCCGCCGGCGGGTGTCTGAGCCGCCCGTCCGACGTCGGCACCGAAACGCTCCCGGACCAGGACCCGCGTTGCGCCCACACCGGCCTCGCCGGGTGGCGGGGCCGGCCGGCGGGATCAGCCCCTCAACAGGGTGAGCACCGCGAGCACCCGCCGGTTCAGGTCCGGCGACGGCTCGAGCCCCAGCTTGCGGAACAGCTGCGCGCAGGCCGCCTCGACGGTGCGCTCGCTGAGGTGCAGCGCCCGCGCCACTGCAGAGTTCGAGCGTCCCTCCGCCAGGAGCGCCAGGATCTCGGTCTCACGCGCGGTGAGGGTCAGCAGCGGCGAATCCGGCCGCCGCCGCTGCATGAGCCTGGCCACGATGGTGGGGTCGATGACGCACTCGCCCTCCGACACCCGGCGCAGCGCGTCGACGAGGACCGCGACGTCGGACACCCGTTCCTTGAGTAGGTAGCCGATGCCGCCCGGCTGGTCGGTGAGCAGTCGCTGCGCGTACCGAGGCTCGAGGTGCTGGCTGAGCAGGACGACCGCCGTGCCCGGGTGGTGCTCACGGATGCGGCGCGCAGCCACCAACCCCTCGTCGGTGTGCGTGGGAGGCATCCGGATGTCGACGACCGCGACGTCCGGCACCTGCGAGGCGACCGAGCTGAGCAGGGCGTCGGCGTCGGCTGCCTCACCCACGACCTCCACCCCGGCTTCGGTCAGGAGCCGGCTCAGACCCGAGCGCAGCAGCATGACGTCGTCGGCCACTACGACCCGCACGGGATCACCGCCGTCAGCACGCTCGCTCCGCTGCCGGTGACCGTCCGGTCGAGCCGGCCGCCTGTCGCGCCCACCCGGTCCATGACCTCGACGAGATCACCGAGCACGAGCGTCCCGCGCCCCGCGTCGATCGCCGCACGGACGAGCAGCGCCGCGTCCTGCTCCCGGACGGCGAGGTGCACGACGGAGTCCTGCGCCGGGTCGACGACGTGCTGGAGCGCAGCCGCCGCGGTCTGGTACGCGGCCATGGCCGACTCTTGCGACACGGCGCCGCCCAGGACGACGTCCAGCGTCGCGGGGACGTCGCTGTCGGCCACCAGATCCTCCAGCGCCGCGGCCAGCCCCTCCTGCGCGAGCACGCCGGGGAACACCCCGTGGGCCAGCCGCCGCAGGTGTGCCAGGGCAGTGCGCACCTCCTGGTCGGCCGCGACCAGCGCCGTCGCCGTCACCGCGTCCACCTCACCGAGAGCCAGGTGGAGGTGGAACGACGCGCTGACCAGTCGCTGCTGCGCACCGTCGTGGAGGTCGCGTTCGATCCGTTGGCGCTCGGCGTCGGACGCGGCGACGATGCGTCGTTGCGAGGCTACGACCGCGCGGACCTGCGCTCGCGAAACCGCCGTCAGCCGGGCGTTGTCCAGGGCCAGCAGCCCAGCAGGGCCGAGCGAGGACAGCGCGTCCTGGCCACCCCGGTAGCCGCGGAGCGGCAGGCGCACCACCGGGCCGGCCCGGTCGCTCAGCACGAGGGACCGGTGCTCGGGAACGCCCGGTGGCGCGGGTCGACCCAGGCCGTCGACCCAGCCACCTCCGTCCGGCATGGCGAAGTGGACGCCCTCGAGGTCGGCCGCACCCGGCTCGGGGGAGGACAGGCCGACGACCACCCGGTCGACCGCGCGGCGGACGCCCCAGGCCTGCGCGGCAGCCGCGCAGTTGGCCGCGGCGACCGCTCCGACCGCGCACAGCTCGAGGACCGGCAGCATCGCTGATAGCTGCGGGTCCCCCCAGGTGACGACCCGCAACGTCGCTGTCACCGCGAGCGCTCCCAGCGAGGCCACGACCGCGGCGCGCACCACCGGGGACGTCGTCGATGCGCGGGAACGGACCTGCGCTGCGCCGGCGATGCCAGCGGCAGCGACGGTGAGGAGGGCCGCCAGGACAGAGGCCTCTCGCGTCGGCAGGACGCTCGCGAGCGGCGGCCGGACCGCGACGCACGTCGCCCAGCACCCCGGGTCGGCGAAGGGGTTGAAAGCCAACAGGTGCACGCTGACCGCCGCCGCGACCAGGAGCTGCACCAGCCACTGCAGGCGCCTGCTCGCGGGGTCTCCTCCCGTCGAGCGCTCGCGTCCCAGGTGCGCGATGCCGCCGACGCAGAGCGGCGTCGCGGCCAGCAGGGCCGCCCGCAGCACCCCCGGCGCCGAGCTGCTGGTGGCCCACAGCGGCAGCAGCGCGCCGAGCACGGCCGTCCCCAGTCCGGCGACTGCTGCGGGCCGCTGGGCTCGCAGCGTCCAGGCCGCCGCCACGCTCGCCGCGAGCGACGTCAGCCCGAGCAGGAGGAGCGGCCACGGCAGCCGCGGCACGAGCACGCCGCTGCTCCGCGCCTCCCCCGCAGCGGCCAGCAGGCTCACCGCGACCGCGGCCGTGATGAGCGCTGCGAGCGCCGTGCCCGGCACGGTGAGGCGTGCGGCGTCCCGCGGTCGTCGGGGCGCTGCGGCGTGCATGCCTGCCAGTGTGCCCGGGCGGCAGTCCGCCCGGTGCCGTGTTTTCCGCAGGAAGTGCCGTGCCAGCCCCGTGGTCGGCGGCACTCTGAGTTCCTACCGTCGGCCCATCACCACGACGAGGGAGGCCGATCATGCGATACAGGACACGGTGCGACAGCAGGCTGCTCCGCACGGTGGGGGTGGTGGCGGTCCTCGCCCTCGCCGCCGGTTGCTCGGACGACGGCACCACCGAGGCCGCGGGCGACCCGCCTGCGGGTGGCTCAAGCTCTGCCGCAGTCTTGAGCCCGACGCCGGGCACCACCGAGGCCGCGGGCGACCCGCCTGCGGGTGGCGACCAGGCGCTGGCCGACGGCCGCTACCGCGTGGCCGTCACCGAGGCGGAGGTGAGTTCGGCGGGCCTGAACAACAGCGACGGGTGGACCGGCACGTGGACCCTCGACCTCGCCGACGGCACGTACCAGCTGACCTGCAAGCCGCTGGACCTGCCGGGCAAGGACTGCGGCAACACGGTCAGCGACAAGGTCCTCGAGGCCGGCGCGCTGACGATCGAGGGGGACACGGCCGCCCTCGACTACGACCCTGAGCTGATGTCCCGTCTCACCGGGTGCGCTCTGCCCGTCTCGAGCACGGACCCCAGTCACTGCTACCCGCTGGAGCCCTACCGGTTCACCTGGTCGGTGGACGGCGACGAGCTGACCTTCCGTGACGCCGGCAGCAGCTTCGTGCCGCACTCCTTCCTGCTGAAGCCGTGGCAGCGCATCTCCTAGCGGCCCCGCGGGCGGCGACCGCGCTGGCGCTGGCCGGCGCGGTGCTGCTCGCGGGCTGTCAGGGCGCGGGCACGGTCGACAAGTCCGGCGGGAGCACCGTCGTGCTGCGGTTGGCGACGATCGACAAGGTCAACAACAACGGCCAGTCGTACGGCCCCGAGGCCTTCGTCGAGGCGATCGAGCAGGTCTCCGGAGGCCGGCTCCGGGTCGAGGTGACGCCCGCGTACGGTGACGGCGCGCACGACGCCGAGTCGAGGCTGGTGGAGGCGGTGGCCTCGGGCGACCTGGACGGCGGGTGGCCGTCCACGCGGGCCTTCGCCGAGGCCGGCATCCCCGGCCTCGGCGCGGTCGAGGCGCCGATGACGCTCACCAGCTACGCGGCCGAGAAGGCGCTGGTCTCCGGGACGGCGGGGCAGGCCGTGCTGGCGCAGCTCGAGGGATCAGGCGTGCGCGGGCTCGGCCTGGCCGTCGGTCCGCTGCGGCGTCCCTTCGCCGCGGACGGCCCGCTGCTCGGCCCCGGCGACTGGGCGGGCACCCGCTTCCGTGTCTACAACAGCCCCGTCCAGGCGCGGGCGATGCGCGCGCTCGGGGCCGAACCCGTCTCGCTCGGCTTCGCCTGGGTCGACGCCGTGCGCGAGGGCACCCTGCGGGGCGCGGAGTTCGACATCGCGCAGTACGAGAGCAACGACCTGAACGCGGTGGCCGGCCAGGTCACGGCCAACGTCGTGCTCTGGCCCAAGGTCTTCGTCCTGGCCGTCAGCGAGAAGCGGTTCGCCTCGCTCGACGAGCAGCAGCGCGGGTGGCTGAGGGACGCCGCGGAGCAGGCCGCGCAGGTCTCGGTCGACGCGGAGTACGACGAGGACGCGTTGGCCCGCAAGCTGTGCGAGCGGGGTGTGCGGTTCGTCGACGCCTCGGCGCAGCAGCTCGCCGACCTGCGTCGGGACCTGCAGCCGGTCCTCGCCGAGCTCGCCGCCGATCCGGAGGGCCGGCCGGTCTGGGACGCCGTCAGCGCGGTGGCGGCTGAGCACAGCGGCGTCGAGCCGCTCGACGTCCCCGCGGAGTGCCGTCGGGTCAGCTGACCGGTGAGCGGACCACCGGCACCGAGGCGGTGACGGTGGTCCCCGCACCCGGGGCGCTCTGGACCCGCAGCCGGCCGCCGAGCGTCGCCAACCGGTCCGCCAGGCCGGACAGACCGCCGCCTGTCGCGGCGGCGCCTCCGCAGCCGTCATCGCTGATGGTGGCCACCAGCCCGCCGGACTGCCGGCGCACCACCACGCGCACGCCGTGCGCGCTCGCGTGCTTGGCGACGTTCACCAGCGACTCGCAGACGACGTAGAACAGCGCCGCCTCCGCGGCGGCGCCGCCGTCCAGGTCGGTGTCCAGGTCCAGCTCGACCGGCACCGGACTGCGCCGGCCGAGATCGCGCAGGGCCTGTGCCAGCCTCCCCCCACCCAGGTCCGGCGGTGTCCCGGCCACGAGGGCCGCGACGTCGTCGCGGGCCGCAGCGAGCTCGCGGTCGACCACCCTGATGGCGGCAGCCGCCGCGGGCAGCTCCGTGCCGGCCGCGAGGTCGTGCAGCCTGGCGCCGGCCCGGTCCAGCGCCGGTCCGACGTCGCTGCGCAGGTCGGCGGCGGCCTGTTCCCGGGCCCGGTCGGCCGCCGCGAGCAGGCGCGTCCGGGCCGCCTCCAGCTCCTGCAGGTGCCGGGCCTGGTCCTCCTTCAGGCGCAGGTGTCTGACCGCGAGCCGGACCGCCGACACCACGGCGGCGGCTGTCCGCGCGTCGTCGAGGGCGGCGCACCGGTGGTGGACGACCGCCACCGGTGCGCCCAGCTCGTCGGCGACGGGCATCTGCCGACCACCGGGGTCGGTCACGCCGAACGGCTCCGGGACGAGGCGCACCTGCAAGGTCGGATCCCGCAGAGCGAGCCGCAGCGCCGCGGTCAGCCCGCTCAGCCCGACCTGCTCGTGACTCAGCAGCTGGTCCGTCAGCACGTCGGTCGGCCTGCCGCCGGTGCGCGTCGCGGACACGAAACCGGCCGCGACGAGCAGCAGCGTCGCCTCGTAGACCAGCAGGGCGGTCGGCGGGTCGAGGTGGCCGAGCCGGAAGCGATGGGCGGCCCAGGACAGGGCGACGGCGCCGGCGAGCGCGGCCACGGCCACGGGTGCGTACAGGCCCGGTCCGCGCCCGCGGCCGGCCTCCAGCAGCAGGACCAGAGCGGCGGCGGCCAGGGCCGCGGCGACGGCGCCCTGCGGAAGGAGCTGCAGGCCGATCAGGCCGGCGAACACCACGACGCCCCAGGAGAGCGGGCCCTTCCGGAGCCCCCGGGGGTACGCCGCGAGAGCCACGAGCAAGACGGCGAGATGCAGCAACCGGGCGGCCGGGATCGTGGACGCGAGAAGCCAGGCTGCTCCCGCGCCGGCGAGCAGCAGCCGCGGCACGACGCTGCCGACGGCCGCGACGCCCGCGCCGACGAGGGCCACTCCGACCGCGACGTCGACCCCGGTGGTGAGCGCAGTGGCCGACGGCGAGCCCGCCCCGGCCGAGACGGCCCCGACCACGAGCACCGCCACCGCGACCAGCCCCGTGAGCAGCGCCAGCGTGCTGACGGCTCCGTTCCCTGCGGGCTTCGCCACGTCCGGATGGTCGCACCGGAACGGCCTCCGGACCATGCCGGGATCCGGAGTAGTCCCTGTCGCCCTTGGGGCGGCCCGTTTCCGGGCTGACGATCCGGTCGCGGTTGTCCGTTGATGTCGTTGATGCATGGCCTGTGAGGTCGACTGTCAGGCGGCCCGCTGGAGCTGCGCTCGGGCCCTCCTGGCCACCTCAAGCGCGGCTCTACTTCGCGCCGTCCCCTCGGCTCTCCCACAGGAAGCCGTCCGAACAACTACGGTGGAGGAAGGCAGGGCGTAGGGGAACAGAAGCAGGACACGCTGGAAATCCTTAAGCCGGTCGCGACGCTCGACATCGGGACGCAGTCGCTGCACGGAGCCGGCTTCCATCGCGAGGCTGACACGTCGCTTGTTGCCGATCGGCGCGTCACGTAGGCGCCCGTGACGCGACGCCCTGATCAGCCCGCTCACCGACGTGAGCAGTGCCTTGCAGCTCGGCTCCGCGTGCCCAGCGCCGCTTCAGGGAAGCCATGGGTGGCGGTCCTGCCGTCTGGCGGACATGACCCCCGTACCTCTGTTCCGCAACATCCACATCTGCTTGTTATGCCTGTGATCTTCCAGGACATTCCGATGAGCGGACGGGGCGACTTCTCGGGACCGTCAGGCCGGACGGCGGCTAGCGGCACCAACCGGTGCTCGTCTTGCTGAGGCGGCGTCGTCACGTCACACGGCTACCGGCTCGAGCACGCGAGCGCGCACCTCGCCGGCAAGTGCCGGTGAGGCCTGAGGCGAGGACCACACCTGCGTCCGCAGGAAGCGCAGGAAGGCCTCCGCCTCGGCCGCGGATGCGAAGTCGAGGTCGATGACGACGTACTGCGGGTCGTCGACCGGTTGCGCCACGCGTTCCGCCCGGACGCCGGCGTCGCGACGGGCCGCAGCGAAGCGCGAGAACGCCTGACGCCACAGGGAGAAGTCACTGATGGCGTGCTCGATGTGCAGGGTGATCATGATGAGTCTCCAGACGTCCGATGTGCCGGTGGGCGAGCCGACCGTAAGGACGCGCGGCGGTCGCCGCCCATCCCAGACTTGTGGGGTTCTCGGCTGGCTGCTGCGGTCGTACTCTCCGCTCGTGGTGACTGGTCCCGCGGCCGGAGCGGTCGAGCGCGTAGAGCGCCTGACGAAGCGGGCGACCGACACCCTGGTGTTGCGCATGCATGTTCTGGAGGAGTTGCGCAGGGCCGTCCCGTTCGACGCCTACGCCTGGCTGCTCACGGACCCGGAGACGGAAGTAGGCACCTCGCCTCTGGCCGACGTGCCGTGGTTCGACCAGCTGTCCAGGCACATCCTGCTGAAGTACCTCACCCCGCTCAACCGCTGGACCGCGCTCCTCGACCGGCCGGTGGCGCTGCTGCATGAGGCCGCGGAAGGTGACCTCGGCCAGAGCCGCCTCTGGCGCGAACTCCTGCGCGAGCGGGGCGTGGTGGACGCGGCGTCAGTGGTCTTTCGGGACAGGTACGGCTGCTGGGGCTTCCTCGAGCTGTGGCGACTGGCGCCGAGCGGCACGTTCTCGACGGCGGATCGGGAGCTGCTGGCCTCGGTCGCTCCCGCGCTCACGGCCGGGGTGCGGCGCCTGCAGGCCGAGACGCTCGTACAGGCCCCGCAGCCCGGGCAGCCGGCCGGCGGCCCCGTCGTCCTCGTGCTCTCATGCGGGCTAGAGGTACACAGCATGACCGCGCAGACGCAGCAGTACCTACGCGTGCTCGTGCCGCCGGACAGCGACCATCCCCCGGTTCCGGCCAGCGCGTACAACGTCGCCGCGCAGCTGCTCGCGGCGGAGGCCGGGGTGGACGACCATCCCGCGTGGGCGCGGGTGCACCTGCGCGACGGTGTGTGGGTGACGCTGCGGGCAGCCCGGCTGAGCGCGGACGACCTGGCCGTCACGATCGAACGAACAACCCCCGCGGAGAGGATCGACCTCTTCTGCCGAGCGTTCGGGCTCAGCCCACGCGAACGCGACGTGCTCGTGTCGCTGGCCGGTGGCAGTGACACCCGGCACGTGGCCGCGTCGCTGTTCGTCAGCGAGCACACGATTCAGGACCACCTGAAATCCATCTTCGGCAAGACCTCGTTGCGCAGCCGGCGCGAGCTTCTGTCTGCTGCCATCGGCACCTGAACCACGGGCGTGTACCCCCAGTCGCTCCCAAGCGTAGGTGCTTTGGCTATCGCCGGTTCTCACCTGTGGACATCTGCTGGCGGCGTGCGCCCAGCGGGCGGCGTCGTCGTTTCTGTCCGCACGGCGGGGCCATGCCGTGCCCGGGGACGAGCTCGGCCGCGACGTCGCGGCAGCAGTGAGGCAGCATCCTCATCTGGCCGCGAAGCGGATCGGTCGGGATTGCATACGTTCGCGCACAGCCTGCGACCGTCCATAAGCGATGCTCTGCTCAAAGCACCGTGGAGGCGGCCGGCACATCGCGCGGCCGAGTCCAGTGCGATAGGGCGGAGGAGAGGACGGGCGTCCGCCCTTCGTGAGAACATCAACCGATCCGTCGCGTGCGACGGGGTGAACGGCTCGGAGCAAGGCCGGCGCCGCCGGAGGCTCCGTCGGTCCGGGAGCGCGCCATGAGTAAGGACAAGGGCGGCCGCGCCGCCAAGAAGCCCAAGGCGGCCAAGAACATCAAGGTCACCGGCCAGACGCCCGCGCCCGGCAGTGGGGCGGTCAGCGCCAGCACGGCGAAGGGCAAGAAGTAGGGCGGCACTCACCTCCGGAAGCAGCGGTCAGCGCGAGGCACACAGTCAGCTTCCGAAGTCGCTGCGGCGCGCGCGAGCGTAGGCACCGTTCCTCACCGCGGCGTCTTGCCCGCGCTCGACCCTGTCTTGCCGAGGGTCTTGCCGGCTGCCACCGGCAGTCTTGCCCGCGATTTCAATTCTCAAGATCACCCGTCACAGACACGCCGCGTATGGCACCTACCTGGAGCAGAGGGACAGCGCCGACGCGGTGTCGGCGCGACCTGGCGCCGTGGAGGACGACGTGGACAAGTTGCTGCTCACACAAACCTGCAGGTCCGGAGCGGAGGGCAAGGGATTCGAACCCTTGAGGAGCTTGCACCCCTAGCGGTTTTCAAGACCGCCGCCATCGGCCACTAGGCGAGCCCTCCTGGCAAGGTCAGTCTGCTACGCCGTGCCGCTCATCGCCGTCACTCGTCGGGACCTCCGCGCTCCGCCCGGCTACCCGTCGCCTGCCCTCGGCCGACATCGCCATCGACTCCTGGCGGCGCAGCGACGCGATGTGCTGCGTACGGCGGAATCGCAGCGCCGACCAGTCTTCGTCGATCGAGACTTGCCGCACCGCCTCGAAGCCGAGGTTTCCGAGCGGCTGCCAGCCCTGCATCTGGCTGAGATCCGAGCGGTACCGCTTCGAGGCCTTCTTCGGGTAGGCGAACCAGAGCACCGCGTCGTCAGCAAGGGTTGGTGCGACCAGCGGCGCTTGCTCCGCCACCTCAGCTGCCGCTTGCACAAAGGCGAGGACGAAGATCTCGCCCGTCCCTAGTTCCCGGCGGACGACGGCGTCCTGTGTCCACGCGGCCAACACCGCCTCGACCTCGGGTGGGGCGTTGAGCACCGTCATCGAGACGCCTGCAGGGGCGTTGAGTTTCTTGAGTAGCGGATGCACGACGAGATTGTGGCACCGCCACCGGCGCGGTGGTCTGTCTCGTGTTCCGTGGAGCCGTTGGACTTCACGCCAGAGCTAGGCGGTCAGCAGGCCGAGCCCGAGCGAAACCACTCCAAGGGCCAGGACCACTGCGCCGACCGGGACGAGAACGATGAGCCTGTTGGGCGCGGTCTTGCCGCGGCCCGCCGAGGAGAGGAAGAAGCCGGCCGGCATGAGGATCGCGGCAAAGGCGACGCCGCTTCGCGCCAGAGTTCGCGGCAGTCCGGTCAGACTGGTGGCGTCGAGAAGGAGCTGGCAGACCAGGGCGAGCACAACGAGGACACCGGCGTGAGCGTGACCCGCTCGGGCGAATGTCCGCTGGAACTCGGTCGCCGGTGCCCGGCCACGCAGCAAGGCGAGCAGGTAGACCCCGCCGACCTCTACGGCGACCAGGGTGAGCAGCAGGATGCCTGCCGTCGTACGTGCGTCTGAGGAAAGGACTGCCGTCCCCATGATGGTTGCCTCCGATGCATAGCGGTGAGTATCGCTAACCATTATGGATAGTGGTACTCTCCACTTGTCAAGAGGAGTGCGATGCGAATCTCTGAACTGGGACGACGCGGTGGAGTGCCGGTTCCGACGGTCAAGTTCTACCTCCGCGAGGGACTGCTGCCGCCGGGGGAGGCGACGGCGCGCAATCAAGCCGACTACGGCGAAGAGCACCTGCGCCGGTTGCGCCTGGTGCGGGCCCTGCTCGAGGTCGGCGGGCTACCGCTGGCCTCGGTGCGCGAGGTCCTAGCTGCCGTCGACGACGGGACGACTCCCCTGCACCAGGTGTTCGGCCGCGCCCACCATGCCCTTGGTCCGCGGACGGGAGGAGCGGCGGTTGAGGACGTTCTCCAAGCACGCCGCGACATCGACGCCTTCCTCGCGACCCGCGGGTGGCACGTGCACCGGGACGCGCCCGCCCGCCGGGCTCTCGCGGACGCGCTGGTGGCTCTGCGCCGGCTGGGACGGGACGTGGATGCGGAGGTTTTCGCGCCGTACGCCGTCCTCGCCGAGTCGCTGGCCGAGCGGGAGGTTGCCCACATCGGTGAACAGGGCGGCTCTCGGGCCGACTTGGTGGAATCCATGGTCGTCGGCACGGTGGTCTTTGAAGCAGCTCTGGTTGCATTGCGTCGGCTCGCGCAGGAACACCACTCGGCTCTCCGCTGGTCCGGCTCGCGCCGGTCCAAGCGGGCGCGGCGAAGCCCTTGACAGGCCCGGCGTTGGTGCGCTGCTGTATTGCCCACGTCGGAGAGGGAGCGTCGCCATGGTCGCCAAGCTGCCGATCATCTACGTACGCGGTTACGCCGGCTCGACCAGTGGGATCGACAAGGCGGCCGACGATCCGTTCTACGGATTCAACCTGGGCTCGACCCATGTTCGGGTGGGGGGCTCGGGCGAGCCGACCTTCTACCAGTTCGAGAGCCCGCTGCTTCGGCTGATCCTCGAGGAGGGCTACCAGCTGAAGGTGAAGGGCAGTCAGGAGCAGTTCCTCGACCAGCAGGAGGACGGTGCGGTCTCGCCGCAGACCATCTGGATTCATCGGTTCTACGACGTCTCGGCCTCCACTTACGCCGAGAAGCCGCAGGACTTCAGCCTCGAGTCGGCAGCCCAGGACCTGCTGCGGTTGGTCGAGAAGGTACGTACGAAGACCGGGGCCCCGAGGGTCAACCTGGTGGCGCACTCGATGGGCGGCCTGATCTGCCGGTGCCTGCTCCAGAAAATTATCCCTGAGGCGTACGACGGGTCGGCCGGGACCGAGCGCAAGCGCGCCATCGACTTCGTGGAGCGCCTGTTCACCTACGGCACCCCGCACGGCGGCATCGAGTTCGACGTCGGGTTCGGAATGATCGAGCGGATCAGGGACTCGATCGGCTTCGCCGGCGGCGACATCTTCGGCCCGGGCCGGATGTATGAGTACCTGACGCCGCGCACCGATCCTCCGCAGCAGCGCCCGGAGGACTGGAAAGCGCGGCTGATGCCCGACACCGACAACTTTCCGCTGACGCGAGTCTTCTGCCTTATCGGGACCAATCCCGAGGACTACGGCGCGGCCCACGGGCTGTCGTCCAAGGCGGTCGGAGCCAAGAGCGACGGTTTAGTGCAGATCGAGAACGCCTACGTCCCCGGCGCCAACAACGCCTTCGTCCATCGCAGTCACAGCGGCCGCTACGGCTTGGTCAACTCCGAGGAGGGATATCAGAACCTCCGCCGCTTCCTCTTCGGCGACGTCAAGGTGACAGCCGACCTCACCGGCCTACGACTACCGCAGCCCGCCGGCGACGACTCCGCGATGGTGTGGCAGGCGGAGGTGCAGGTGTCGATCCGCGGCCTGCCGGTCCTCATGCACGAGCAGACCGCCGCGCACTACTGCCCCATCCAGCTTGTCGCCCACCCGGAGAACGATCCGGCGGACCGGCCGGTACCCCTAGTCCAGTCCTTTCTTTGGACTCAGCAGCAGCCGACGGACGCTGGCTCCACCCGGTACGTGCTGCACGTGCGCATCCTGTCGCTGCGCGAACGCGGCGGAATCTTCGGTTTCGGCGATCACCTGGAGCAGACCGCGGACTTCGACGACACGCTGGTCATCGACTTGGTGCCACGCGGGCAGGGGTACGCCGCCTGGGCGCAGTGGAACTCCCTCATCTCGGGACCGATCCGGAACTACCAGCCAACGGGCGAACCGCTCGGCGACGAGAACCCGGAGAAGGGTGTGTGGGAGGCTCGCGTGCCGCTGCCGCCCGTCGCACTCGAGTTCTTCGGAGAGAGGGCGGCCGTCGCACTGACCGTCCGACCGCGCGGCTGACAGCCCGCCGCCGGTCGGCGTCTAGCGGCGACGGCCCTGACGCGAGCGGGTGCTCAACGCGTGGGCGACGTTCACACCGACGATGCCCAGCCACGCCACGACCAGTCCAGGGAGATCGGTGATCGCGGCACTGATGGCGGTGATCGGTATCCCGGTTCCGAGCGATATGGCGCCGAGCACGAAGGAAGGAGTGTTCAACCCTGCAGACTCCGGTTCGCCTTCCCGGCGGCTCAGCCGATCGTCGAGGCGCTCATCGAGCCGTTGGTCGATGCGGCGCTCCACCTTCTCCACGAAGGAGTCGATGAGCGCCGGCTCGTACTCCGGACCGAGGTCGCGCCGGGCGCCGATGGCTGCGTCCAGGTCGCGGTGCAAGCTGTCATCCGATGACACGCCGGAAGCCTAGACCCGCTCAGCAGTCTTGAGGGCGGCGGCGACCAGGGCCTGCGCCTCTTCCTGCACCCGGGCGAGGTGCTCAGCGCCGCGGAAGGACTCGGCGTAGACCTTGTAGACGTCCTCCGTGCCGGAGGGGCGGGCGGCGAACCACGCTGACTCGGTCGTCACCTTCAGCCCGCCGATGGCGGCGTCGTTGCCGGGGGCGTGGGTCAGCGTCGCCGTGATGGGCTCACCGGCCAGTTCGGTGGCGCTGACCTGTTCGGGGGACAACTTGGCCAGCACCGCCTTCTGCTCCCGGGTGGCGGGCGCGTCGATCCGTGCGTACGCCGGGTCCCCGAAGCGGCTCACCAGGTCGGCGTACAGCTCGCTCGGCGACCGCTCGGTGACGGCCACGATCTCCGCGGCCAACAGGGCGAGGACGATGCCGTCCTTGTCGGTCGTCCAGGTCGACCCGTCGCGGCGCAGGCACGACGCCCCCGCACTCTCCTCCCCGCCAAAGGCAACCGAGCCGTCGAGCAACCCGGGCACAAACCACTTGAAGCCCACGGGTACCTCGAGCAGCTGCCGCCCCAGGTCGGCGGTCACTCGGTCGATCATGCCCGAGCTGACCAGCGTCTTCCCGACCGCCGCACCGGCCGGCCAGCCCTCGCGGTGTGCGTAGAGATAGGAGATGGCGACGGCGAGGTAGTGGTTGGGGTTCAGCAGTCCCGCGTCCGGGGTGACCACGCCGTGCCGGTCGGCGTCGGCGTCGTTGCCCGTTGCCACCTGGTAGCCGGAGCGGCGCTCGATGAGTGACGCCATCGCGTACGGCGACGAACAGTCCATGCGGATGCGGCCGTCCCAGTCCAGCGTCATGAAGCGGAACGTCGCATCGACCAGGGGATTGACGACTGTCAGGTCGAGTCGGTGCCGCTCGGCGATCGCCGCCCAGTAGTCGACGCTCGACCCACCGAGAGGATCGGTGCCGATGCGTACGCCGGCGGTCCGCACCGCCTCCAGATCGACGACGCCGGGCAGGTCGTCGACGTAGGCGCCGAGGAAGTCGTACCGCTTCGTGGTGTCGGCGCGGCGGGCCCGGGCGATTGTCATGCGGCGGACCTCCTTGCCGCCGCCGGACAGCAGTGCGTTGGCCCGGTCCTGGACCCAGCCGGTGACGTCGGTGTCGGCCGGCCCGCCGTGCGGCGGGTTGTACTTGAACCCGCCGTCCTCCGGAGGGTTGTGCGACGGCGTCACCACGACCCCGTCGGCGACTCCGGACCGCCCCGACCGGTTGTGGGTGAGAATCGCGTGCGACAACGCCGGGGTCGGTGTGTAGCCGTCACCCGAGTCGATCAGTACGGTCACGTTGTTGGCCGCGAACACTTCGAGTGCGGTCACCCACGCCGGCTCCGACAGCGCGTGGGTGTCGCGAGCAAGGAAGAGCGGCCCGGCGATGTCCTTTGCTGCGCGGTGCTCGCAGATGGCCTGCGACGTCGCCGCGATGTGGTCTTCGTTGAACGCCAATTTCAGGCTCGACCCGCGGTGTCCCGACGTACCGAAAGCCACCTGCTGATCGGCCACCGACGCGTCCGGATGCTCGGTGTAGTAGGTGGTCAGCAGGTGGGCGACGTCGACGAGGTCGGACGGCTCGGCGGGCTGACCAGCCCGGGGGTGGACGGACACGACTCCTCCTCTTTACGGCGCCTCAGCTTGCCCGGCCGCGCAGCCGCCGGTAGCGGCGGACCAGTGCCTCGGTCGACGCGTCGTACCCGCTCTCGACCGGCTCAGCCGCCTGCAGGGCAGGCGCGAGCTCCTTCGCCATCACCTTGCCGAGCTCGACCCCCCACTGGTCGAAGGAGTCGATGCCCCACACGACGCCCTGCGTGAAGGTCACGTGCTCGTACAGGGCGACCAGCTGGCCCAGCGCGTGCGGAGTGAGGCGCGGCGCGAGCAGGGTGTTCGTGGGTCGGTTGCCCGGCATCACCTTGTGCGGCACGAGCTCCGGCGGCGTTCCTTCCGCGGCCACCTCCTCTGCTGTGCGGCCGAACGCAAGTGCCGCGGTCTGCGCGAAGAAGTTGGCCATCAGCAGATCGTGCATGTCGTCGACGTCGCGCGCCGCCGGCTCGGCGAATCCGATGAAGTCCGCCGGGATCAGCGTCGTGCCCTGATGGATGAGCTGGAAGAAGGCGTGCTGCCCGTTGGTTCCCGGCTCGCCCCAGTAGACCTCCCCCGTCTGCGTGTCGACCGGCTCGCCGTCGAGGCGCACCGATTTGCCGTTGCTCTCCATGGTGAGCTGCTGCAGGTAGGCCGGGAACCGGTGGAGGTACTGGCTGTAAGGGAGGACGGCCCGCGTCTGCGCGCCGAAGAAGTTGCGGTACCAGATTCCGAGCAGTCCCATCAGCACCGGCATGTTGCGGTCCAGCGGTGCGCTGCGGAAGTGCTCGTCCATCGCGTGGAACCCGGCGAGTAGTTGCCCGAAGTTCTCTCGGCCGATGGCCAGCATGACCGACAGGCCGGCGGCTGAGTCGACGGAGTAGCGACCGCCCACCCAGTCCCAGAAGCCGAACATGTTGTCGGTGTCGATGCCGAACTCCGCAACCTTCTCTGCGTTGGTCGAGACCGCGACGAAGTGACGGCGTACGGCGTCGTCGTCGCCGAGGCGGGCCAGGAGCCACTCCCGTGCGGCATGCGCGTTGGTCAGCGTCTCCTGCGTGGTAAACGTTTTCGACACGATGACGAACAGCGTCGTCTCCGGGTCGAGATCGCTGGTGGCTTCGACGAAGTCCGCCGGGTCGATGTTCGACACGAACCGGCAGGTGATGCTGCGGTCGGCGAACTCGCGCAAGGCTTCGTAGGCCATCACCGGGCCGAGATCCGAGCCGCCGATCCCGATGTTGACGACAGCCTGGATTCGCTTGCCGGTGTGCCCGGTCCACTCACCGCCGCGCACCCGGTCGGTGAAGTCGCCCATCCGGTCGAGAACCGCATGCACGTCCGCGATGACATGCTGCCCGTCGACGACGAGGTCGGCGCCGCGCGGCGCCCGCAGCGCGATGTGGAGGACGGCGCGGTTCTCGGTCACATTGACGTGCTCGCCACCGAACATGGCCGCGATCCGGCCTGGTAGGTCGGCCGCCTCGGCGAGCTCGACGAGCAGGCGCATCGTCGTTGGCGTCACCCGATTCTTCGAGTAGTCCAGGAATAGCTCACCCGCTTCGACCGTGAGTGTCGTCGCTCGCTGCGGG
>Ga0136624_1000426_pt1 | contig 16114 bp, 14 predicted proteins | sample AntDrymUQ4692206_2_FD_104802 | JGI IMG/M metagenome (GOLD analysis project Ga0136624, IMG submission 104802) | Polar desert sand microbial communities from Dry Valleys, Antarctica - metaG UQ469 (22.06) | ecosystem: Environmental > Terrestrial > Soil > Desert | place: Antarctica: Dry Valley... | reverse complement strand
TGGCCGAGGATGGTGCCAGGTTGCATGCCCGCCAGCGTGCCCCGGATCATGTGCAGGTCCGTCCCACAGATAGCGCTGGAGGTTAGACGGATGATCGCGTCGGTCGGCTCCTGTATCTTCGGCTCCTCGACGTCGTCGAGCCTTATATCGCCCACCCCGTGCCAAACTACCGCTTTCACTAAATGTGCTCCTGTCTAATTCTCTTCGGGAAAAGTAAAGCCCCGCCGAAGCGGGGCTTTACCCTTGTTCGTTGGCTCGCTAACGCGCTCTACGCGCTTCTTGCCTGCTCGGCGTGCTTGCCCTCGGAGATCTCCTCGACCAGCTTGGAGCAAAATGCCGGCAGGTCGTCGGGATTGCGGCTCGTAACGAGCCCTTGATCCGTGACGACCTCCTGATCCACCCACTCGCCGCCCGCGTTGCGGATGTCGGTCTGCAGCGTCGGGAAGGAGGTCAGCGTCCTACCCCTCACCACATCTGCCTCCACCAGCGTCCACGGCCCGTGGCAGATCACCCCTACCGGCTTCTGCTGCTCGAAGAACGCATGCACAAAGCTCACGGCCTCCTCGCTGCCACGCAAGTTGTCCGCGCCCACGGTGCCACCCGGCACTATGAGGGCGTCGTAGTCGTCCGGGGAGACATCCGAGAAGGTCTTCTCCACGGTAAAGGTCTCACCCGGGTTAACGTCGCTGTTCATGGTCTGGGCCTCACCGGTCTGGATGCCCACGACATCAACCTGTGCGCCAGCGTCCTCTACGGCCTTCTTCGGCTCGGTGAACTCGACCTGCTCGGTACCCACCGGGGCGAGAAGGATAGCTACCCTACGCCCTTGCAACTCATTAGCCATGCTCAACCTCCGTTACAAACGATTGCTTGCTACGTGGAGGTTGTACCCGACAGACTAGGATCTAAACGCGGTTTCACTCGCAAAATGTGTTGTTTTGCAGGAACAGCAGCAAGTGACACGAGCTACGGTTTTGAGCATAACTTCTTGCTACAGGTAGTTTGTTAATCATGTTGGCTGGCGATTCGCCGGCGTGCTGGATCAATAATTCTGAACGCCGCTGAATCCGCTTCGGACCTCCGGCAGCGAGCAGGCTTCAGGTGATCACCTCCGGCCCGTCCTCGATCAGGATGAACGTTTCCTCGGCTTTGGCGCCGGTTATCGAGGGGTTCCAGGCGAAGGCTTGTCCGACACGTATCTCCTGCGAGGTCTCCGGGGTCGCGATGATCTCGCGAGAGGCGTAGCCGGCCATGCCGCCCTGGTGGTGCAGCCGCCACTCTTCGGGGAAGCCGGCCTCGGCGTAGAACCTCTTGCAGTCCTCGAAGGCGTTGGCGAAGGTGCGTCCGGGTTGGGTCGCCTCCTCTCTCATGCGGTGCAGGATCTCCTCGCACGCCTCCTGGCGGCGCGAGACCTCCGCATCCGGCTCCTCGAAGTCGACGATGCGGGTGAGGCTAACGTGGAGCCCGCCACGCTCGGCGCTGACCACGAGCATGACCCGGCGTTCTATGGTCGCGCCGTGTGGGATCGGGTGCCGGTAGCGGGCAATGCGCTCGTCGGCAGCGACCAGCGCCACGGGGGTCGTGAGCCCCCGCCGCCGGCAGGCCGAGACGAGGATCGCGGCGGCCTCGTGCTCCGTCGTGCCGGGCGATAAGGACGCGGCGGCCTCCCCCATCGCCGCCGATACCTCGACCCCGGCCAGCCTGTAAGTCTCTATCGCCTCCGCGTCGAGCACGTAGCGTAAGGGGGGGATCTCCCCAGAGACGTCCCGAGCCCCCTCCAGCGAGAAGTCGGCGCCATAGGACGCGCCACCGGCCAGCTCTCGATAGAGCGGCGCCGCTGCCTCGTACCAGGGATGCTCGACTACTTCGAAGCCAGGGGTCTCTTCCTCGCGCATCCTTGGAGCTTCGATGTTGTCCGCCACGACGTACTCGGCTTCAGGGGTGAGGAGGACAGCGGCGACGCCAGGGGATTGAGAATGGTCTATCCGGTTGTCGGCGCCGCCCGTGTACCAGGCAAAGTTTGCCGGAAGCCCCAGCACAAGCGCGCCGAGACCGAGACGATCCGTCGTCTCCAGCAGGGCCCTTCTTCGTTCTTCCAGGCTCATCTACGCGCTTCCTCCATAACCTCGTGTAGCTCTGCCACGGTCGGGCAGCCATCGGGTTGCTTTCTCCACGTTTGCTCCTCGCTCCTAATGCCTCTCGGTGAGCCACTGGCGGCGAGTACGCAGATGATCGACCCGATCCGGCTCCTGGAGCTCCTCGGGCAGGGCGCCGGCGTGGGCCTGTAGCATCTCGTCGACCATCGCCTGTATCTCTTTCAAGGAGAGCACGCTCCCGGCGTACCGATCCAGCATCGCCGCGTGGTAGACGTGTTCTTTCTTCCCTTCGAGCACGGCCCGAACTACCAGATCCTGAACCGCCACGTGCGGAGCGCAGTGCGCGGCGAGCCGCGGCGGCAGGTCCCTCGAGCTTTGCCCAGGAGAAGATGCCCAGGGAGACCAGGTTCACCCTGGCCTCGCGCATCAAGCGGACGTCCTCTTGCCAGACCTCTTCGGGCCACTGCTCCGGGTTGTAATCGGCGCCGTAGAGGACGCGCGGTAGCCCCGGGACTATAGGCATCCGCTAGAGGTTCTGGTCGTTCCCCGGCGCGGCGGCTTTGCGGTTGGCCCGGCGGCGGGGGGAGGCGAAGCTCATGCCCAGGACCACGCAGCCGAAAAAGACCATAAATAGCCCCCACCACAGATTTATGTTTATCCCCAGGCTCTTATATTGTTGGGCAGCAGGACCCAGGAGCCCATACAGAGTCAGGGCAGTTCCGATGATCAGCACGAGGGCAGCGATATAGAATCCTATCGCCAGGGCGTGACCGCCCCCGGACTGCGAGAGTTCCTCCACTTTCTCCTCGGCTCTACTCAAGTTATCCTCGGCCACAGCTTCCTCCTTAGAAGAAGATTATATTCAGCACGATCGTGATTCCGAGCGCGATCACGGCCAGGACCCAGGGTTTCTTGTACCAGGCCGGCTCCACGGCCTCCTTCTTCTCCGTCAGGCCCCAGACCAGTCCTTCGAGCTCTTCGTCGGTCTTTTGAGAGCGGGAGGTGAGGAGAGAGACGATTATGGTGACTCCGAAGCAGATGACCCAGGCCCAGATCGCGCGCCAGAAGTTCCCGGCCATTGGGCTGCCGTACGAGATGGCGCCCATCAACTCGAAACCCCAGAGCGCCAGGCCACTAACGGTCCCCGACACGAGCCCCGCGAACCCGGCCCACGGCGTCGTCCGTCTCCAGAACATCCCGAGGAGGAACGTCGCGAACAGCGGCGCCAGGAAGATCCCGTGCAGAAGCTGGAGGTAATCGAGTATGCTCTCGAACGCCAGCACTGCATACGCGGTCCCTATGCTGAGGAGCACTCCCACCACGGTAGCCATGCGACCCACGGTCACGTAGTGCCCGTCGGGCTCGTCCGGTCGCATGTAGGCGCGGTAGATATCGTAGGTCCAGACGGTGTTAAACGCCGTCACGTTTCCCGCCATCCCGCTCATGAAGGACGCCAGCAAGGCGGTCAACCCCAACCCCAGCATGCCGGTCGGCAGGTAGTAGGCCATCACGTACGGGATGGCCATGTTGAAGGAGTTTTCAAGGCCCGGGCTCTGGCCCAGCTCGGGGAAGACGCTCAGGGCGATAAGGCCCGGGAAGATGGCCAGGATCCCGTAGAGGATCTTCGGGAAGGCGGCGATGAGCGGGGTGCGCTGCGAAGCCGCCAGATCCTCGGCGGCCAGAGCCCTCTGGACTACCAGAAAGTCCGTGCACCAGTAGCCAAAGCTCATGACGAACCCCAGTCCGAAAACTATCGCGAACCACTGTACGGCCATCGGGTTGTCCGTGCTCCCCGTGTCGGCCCACAGGTGGAAGAACTCCGGTTTGCCAACCGTTTCCTGCAATCCCGACCAGCCCCCCGCGGCCACCAGCGCGAAGATGACGAGCGGCGAAAGACCTAGCGTTATGAGGAAGAACTGCAGCACCTCGTTGAAGATCGAGGACGAGAGCCCGCCCATGACCACGTACGCCATGATGATCCCCGCCGAGAGTAAGATGCTCGCGGTGATCGACCACCCGAGAAGCAGCTGGAACACTATCGCCATGGCGTACATGTTCAGGCCGCTGAGGAGGATCATGAAGATGGCGAACAGGGCAGCGTTGAACCCCCGCGTCGCCTCGTTGTAACGCCGCTTCAGGTAGCCGGGCACGGAGACTATCCCGCTACCGTAGTAGAACGGGATCATGAACAGGGCGATGAATACCATCGCGGGTATGGCACCTATCCAGTAGAAGTGCGCCGTCATGATGCCATACTGGGCCGCTCCGGCCCCCATGCCTAATATCTCTAGGGCGCCCAGGTTCGCCCCCAGAAAGGCCAGACCCGTAACCCAGCTCGGCAACGACCTTCCAGAGAGGAAGTAGTCCTCCGAGGTGCGCATCCGGCTCCTCAGCACCGCTCCTATGCCAAGGACGAAGAGAAAGTACACTCCTATGATGAAGTAGTCCAGCCAGGAGTCGTCGACCGAAACCTGCGGCTGGAGCAGAGCCAGGGTACCCACGCTATTTCTCCTTCCCCGTTCCCTATACGAGCACGTGCTTACTGTACTCTTCTGTAAAACTTGCGTCAATATACATTTCGCCCTGCATACTTCTATCCACTCAGGCTCTCATCCCAGCAGCCACTCGTGATCCGGGTCGTTCTTGATCTTCCACTCCCGGACGGGACCGGCCATGACGTTCAGGTAGTAGAGGTCATAGCCCGGAGGCGTGGATACCGCGTGGTACCCTCGCGGGACCAGCACTACGTCCCCGTCGTGGAAGGCCATCGTCTCGTCCAGCGACCGGTCCTCGGCGTACACCCGCTGGACGGCGAACCCTCCCTTCGGCCGTATCCGGTGGTAGTAGGTCTCCTCCAGGTAGGTCTCGCGCGGCCGGTCATCCTGGTCGTGCTTGTGCGGAGGATAGCTCGACCAGTGGCCGTTGGGGGTAACGACCTCGACGACCAGCAGGCGCTCCGCTGACCGGTCCTCCATCAGAATAGGGCGTATCTCCCGCTCCATATTCCCCGATCCACGCACTTCTATCTCGATATCTTCCGGGCGGATCAGTTGCGGCGCCCTCCCCTGATCCGCCGGCGCCGAAGCGACCGCAAGCTCGAGTCTTCTATCCAGGGCCTCCACGCGGTAGGGCGTCCTCGGGGGCAGGTAGAGGGCGCAAGGGGAGCCATCAAACACACTCTCGCGTTCCCCGACGTTCCTCCACTCGTCTTCGCCGGTGGAAACGTGGCAGATCCCGGACAGAACCACGAGGCAAACCTCCTCTGTGGGTTGCCGCTCCAGAGTCTGACCTGCCTCCAGCCGGAAGACTTCGAAGCCGACGTAGTCCCATCCCGCCGACTCCAGAGTAACCTTTACCACGCTGCCGTCCGCGTCCGGCTCCCTCTTACTGTTCACGAGCAGGTCTGGCATGTTCCCAGACTCCTTTCTAGAGGTACCGGCGTTCCGCCCGTCGGTTCGCTGCATACTCCTCTCGGGCGGCGATCACGGCGTCTACCTCGGAGACTTCCGCCACGGGCACGTCCCAGAAGGACTCGTAGTCGGGGACGCCCTCGTATCGGTCCACGGGCACGTGGATGACGACCGTCTGGTCGAGGCTCTTCGCCTCTTCGAGCGCCTCTTTCAGCTCTGCGCTGGTCTGCGCGCCCATCACGCGGGCACCGAGGCTCTCAGCGTTCTTTGCGAGGTCCACGGGCAGAACATCGCCGGGGGCTCTCTCGCTGTCGAGTCCTATGGAGCCGTTCTTCCTGTAGCGATAGTGCGTCCCGAATCCGTCGGAGCCGACGGAGCGGGAGAGGGCACCGATCGAGGAGAACCCCGAGTTGTCTACGAGAACGATGGTGAGCTTGTAGCCCTCCTGGATTGAGGTGATTATCTCGGCGTTCATCATCAGGTAGGAGCCATCACCCACCATCACGTAGACCTCGCGTTCCGGAGCAGCCATCTTTACGCCTAAGCCCCCGGCGATCTCGTACCCCATGCATGAGTATCCGTACTCGACGTGATAGCCCTTCGGGTCTCTGGTACGCCAGAGCTTGTGGAGGTCTCCGGGCATCGAGCCCGCCGCGCACACAACCACATCCCGCGCCTCCGAAGCCGAGTTGACAGCCCCGATCACCTCGCCCTGGCTCGGCAGTGGCTCGTGACCCAGAGCGTACAGACGCTCGACCTCCGCATCCCACTCTCGTGAGACCCGGGCGCTCTGTTCCCTGTACTCTGTCTCTACCTCGTAACCGGAGAGGGTCTCGGCCAGGGCTTCGAGCGTGGTGCGAGCGTCGCCAACCAGCGAGAGCCCCGCGTGCTTGTGAGCGTCGAAGTCCGCAACGTTGACGTTCACGAAGCGAACCCCGGGATTCTGGAAGGCCGTCTTCGAAGCGGTAGTGAAGTCCGTCCAGCGGGTGCCGACCCCGATCACGAGGTCGGCTTCGCGCGCGGCACGGTTGGCGGCGAAGGTCCCCGTCGTTCCCACGGCGCCTAAAGCTAAAGGATGGTCGTAGGGCAAAGACCCCTTGCCGGCCTGGGTCTCCCCAACCGGTATGCCGGTCTGCTCGACGAACCACTGCAAAGAGTCCGTTGCTTCAGAGTAGATCACACCACCGCCGGCCACGATCATGGGCCGGCGAGAGCCGCGAATAAGCTCGATGGCACGTCCCAGAATCTCACTATCCGGCAGCGGACGGCCGATCCGCCAGACCCGGCGCTTGAGGAACTCCTCCGGGAAGTCGTAGGCCTCGGTCTGCACGTCCTGCGGTAGGGCTAACGTCACGGCGCCGGTTTCGGCCTGGTTGGTCAGGACGCGCATGGCCGAAAGCGCCGCGGGGATGATTTGCTCCGGGCGATCCACCCGATCCCAGTATTTGGAAACGGGCCGGAAGCAGTCGTTGACCGAGAGAGCGCCATCGTGCGGTATTTCGAGCTGCTGCAGCACGGGGTCCGGGCCGCGTGAGGCAAAGACGTCGCCCGGCAGGAGCAGCACCGGGAGGCGGTTTATGGTGGCCAAAGCAGCGCCGGTTATCATGTTTGTCGCGCCGGGGCCGATGGAGGAGGTGCATGCGAACGTCTGGAGGCGGTTCTTTGTCTTGGTGAAGCCGGCGGCGGTGTGCACCATCCCCTGCTCGTTGCGAGCCAGGTAGTAGATCAGCTCGTCGCCGTACTGCTGTAGCGCCTGTCCGACGCCCGCGACGTTGCCGTGCCCGAATATGCCGAAGCATCCGGCGAAGAACCTGTGCTCCACACCGTCGCGCTCGACGTACTGGTTGGCCATAAACCTGACCAGCGCCTGAGCGGTAGTCAGCCGTACTGTGTCCATCAACTCGCCTCCTGTTCCTCAGACACTCGTTGTCCGCCGGAGCAGATCCTCCACCTCGTCGGCGGTTGGCATATCGTCGGCGCACGCCAGGCGCGAAGCGACGATTGCCCCGGCGGCGTTCGCGAAGCGGATGGCGCGTTCGGGATCCCACCCGAAGAGGAGCGCGTGGCAAAGGGCGCCACCGAAGGCGTCGCCCGCGCCGAGGCCGTTGACGATTTCCACCTCTATGGGCGCGGCCTCAACAACACCTGCGGACGTCCGGGCGAGGACGCCCTCCGGCCCCCGCTTCACTATCGCGAGCTCGAGGCCGAGATCCAGCAGCGCCCGGGAGGCCTCGTGCGGGTCGCCGGTCCCGACCGCCACCTCTACCTCCTCCTGGTTGCCAACCGCCACCGTGGCGTGCCCGAGCGCCTCGCGGTACCAGCGCTCCGTCTCTTCTCTCGACCCCCAGAGCATCGGCCGGTAGTCGAGGTCGATAACCGTAATCCTTCCCGAACGTGCTGCGAGCGCTTTGAGCGTCGTGCTCCGGCTCGGCTCCTCGGAGAGGCCGGTGCCTGTCACCCAGAAAAGTGGCACGTCCGAGATCTCCTCCAGGTCCAGATCCTCGACCTCGATGTTTATGTCCGGAGCCTTCGGTTCCCTGTAGAAGGTAATGGGAAAGTCGTCGGGTGGGAAGATCTCACAGAAGGCCAGCGGCGTGCGCAGGTCCGGATCGGTGCCAACGAAACGCGCGTCCACGCCAAACCCCTCCAGCGCGGCACGGATGTACGGTCCGAAACCGTCGTCCCCTACCTTGGTGATCACCGCGGATTTGTGCCCCAGCCGCGCCGCCGCGACCGCGACGTTCGTCGCGCTACCGCCCAGCGACTTGGCGAAGGTGCGTACTTCCGCCAGGGGGACGCCGATCTGTTCGGGGTACAGGTCCACGCTCACCCGTCCCATCGTGATGACCTCGAGGTCCGCCATCTAAGCTCTCTCCCCCTCTTCGCCGTCGAGTACGCGCCTCACGAAATTCAGGCTCTTGCGTACATCGTCGATTGGGCCTTCTCCTTCTTCAGGTTCGCCGGTGAGCATGATGTCCTGCTCGAGCACGTACCACCCCGCGTACCCGGACTTCTCTAGCAAGCCGATCACGCGCTCCGTGTTCACGTCCCCGTCGCCCAGCGGCTTGAACACACCCTGTCTCACGGCCTCCTCGAAGCCAACCTTTCCCGCGGCGACGAGATCCGCGAGGAGCCGGTCCACGTCCTTCAGGTGAGCTATACGAACCCTGCCGGCCGCCAGCCTGGCTACCTCCACCGGATCGTCTCCCCCGATCATGAGATGCCCGGTGTCGAGGCACAGGCTCGTCTCACACCCCTCGAGAAAACGCCGCACGTGATGGGGGCGTTCGATCGCGGTGCCGAAGTGGGGGTGCACCGCGGTGGTGAGGCCGTGACGAGCCCCGATCTCCTCTACCAGAGAGAGCCCCTCGAAAAGCTCCTCCCACTCACCGTCGTCTAGCTCGACGTTCTCCTCGTAGCCTTCCACGCCGGTAGCGGCCGCCAGGATGAGCACACCGGCGGCGCCGGCTGCCAGAAACCCGGCCTGCCGCTCGACCGAGGCGAGCCCCTCCTCGCGCGCATCCGCACGGTGCAACACGACCGGTACGAAGCCTCCAACCAGGGGCAAGCCGTGCTCGTTCAGCAGGCGCGAAGCATCGGCTGCGTCTTCGGGCAAGAAGCCTTCGGGGCCTGACTCTATCGCCGGCAGCCCGAGCAGGGCAGCCTCCTCAAGTACCCGTTTGGCGCCCATCTGGTGGCCCCACCCCGGCACCTCGTTCACGCCCCAGGAGATAGGGGCGCCCGCGATGCGCGTCTCTCGATCCATTCGCCTACTCGGCCTCTCTGTAGAAGACTTCGCCGTCCTTCGTCTCGTTGATCAGCCGCACGGTCCTCCTCTCGCGGTACGAGCGTTCGGCGGCCTTCGCCAGGACGAACGCCGCGGCGGCATCGGCGCCGCTGACCTCGGGGTCCCGGTCTTCGCGCACCGCTCGGACGAAGGATTCCAGACCCGCTGCGTAGGCGTCGGCGAAGCGTTCGACAAAGTCGGAGACGTAGTCCTGGTGCGAGCTGTCGCGGGTAAGCGTCTCCACCGAGGCCCGCCTGTGGTTGTCGACCCTTAGGGTGGCCTTCGAGCCCATGACCTCGCTGGAGCACTCGTAGCCGTAGCCGGCGACGCGACTGTTGTCTATGACACCCAAAGCGCCTCCGGTGAAGCGGATGGCGACGACGGCGTTGTCGATGTCGCCCGCCTCCTCGAAGCCCACAGGATCGGAGAGTGCCGCACCGAACGCGGTTACCTCCGAGATCTCCCCGATAAGCCAGCGAGCGGCGTCGAAGTCGTGCAGGGTCACGTCGGCGAAGAATCCCCCGGAGCCCTTGATGTAGTCGAATCCCGGCGCCTGCATGTCCCGCAAAGAGGTGCGAAAGAGGTACACCTCCCCGACCTCGCCCGCCCCGATCTTCTCCCACGCCCTTCGGTAGTCGGGATCAAAGCGCCTGTGGAAGCCGACCTGCAGCTTGATCCCCGCCTCGCGCGCGGCCTCGACGACCTCATAGGTGCGCTCTACCTCGAGCGAGATAGGCTTCTCGCAGAAGACGTGCTTTCCCGCCTCGGCCGCCGCCTCGACCATGTCGGCGTGAAGCGGCGTCGGGCTTGCGACGACGACGGCCTCGATCTCGCTATCCTCCAACAGGTCGGCGTAATCCGTGGACCACTCGACCCCCCTCAACCGTCTGGAGACGTCGCCTGCAATGCCCTCATCGGCGTCGACGATCCGTACCAGACTCGCTAGAGGCACCCGCCCGGCCAGGTTGGCGGCGTGGAACTTCCCCATCCGCCCCAGCCCCACTACGCCCACGCGTACGCGGTCATCTACCACCGTAACATCACCACCTTCCTTTCGGTGCGGAACTCAAGGCGGGAGTGCCGAATCGAGATCACGCGCTACCGTCTCTAGCCCCGAGCCTCACGGGCCGCGCGGTGACGGGCCACGGCGTGGCTGATGCCAACGAACGCGCCGCCGAAGACGGCCATAAAGAGGCCCCACCAGAGGTTCAGGTTGATCCCGAGGCTCCGCTCGTTCTCCGGGGAGCACAGGAGGCCGTAGAGAACCATGATGGCGCCTATAATGGCGAAGGCGAAGTAGACCCCGATGATCAGGTAATCCACGAAGCTGCTATCAACCGATATCCTGGTGGACTGCAGCAAGGCCAACGAAGCCAAAGTTTTCCCCTTTCCGCGCCCCCGCCATTCGGAAGAAGTTTAGCTTCGCGCCCGGACGCCGGTCAAGAAAGGTCTCTTGTTGGTGAACTTCCCCGAACCTGATGCTTTCTATAAGCTCAAGGATTCTCGGCGAGGAACGCTTCGATCTCGTCGATCTCGTCGTCGGAGAGCCGGAGTTCGGCGGCGCCGATTATGCCGTCTACCTGATCCGGCTGCCTTCCGCCGACGATGGCGCCGGTGACGGCCGGGTGTCTCAGGGTCCAGGCTATCGCGACCTCGCCGGGCGAGGCATCATGCCTCTCCCCGATCTCCTTCAGAAGCTCGACGAGCTCCAGGTTGCGCGAGAGCTGGGGTTCCTGGAAGGCGGGGGCGCGACTGCGCCAGTCATCCTCGGGGAGACTCTGTGCCCTCTCTTTGGTCATCTTGCCCGTGAGAAGGCCGCTCTTCATCGGCGAGTAGACTATTATCGCTATGCCATTCTCCTGGCAGTAGGGCAGTATCTCATCCTCGATCTCGCGGCTGAGCATGCTGTAGGGCGGCTGCAGCGACTCTACCGGGGCTATCTCCCGCGCCCGCTTCATCTGCGCGACGTCGAAGTTAGAGACCCCGATGTGACGGACCTTGCCCTCTTGCTTCAGTTCGGCCATCGCCGACCAACCTTCTTCGATCTCCTCGTCCGGGTTTGGCCAGTGGATCTGATACAGGTCTATGGCGTCGGTGCGTAAACGCCGCAGGCTGTTCTCGCACTCCCGCTTCACGGACTCCGCCTTGAGGCTGTGGCCGATCTCGCCGTTCTCGTCCCAGACCATCGAGCACTTGGTGAAGATGTAGGGACGCTCGGAAACGCCTTCGAGGGCGCGAGCGACGATCTCTTCGGAATGCCCCAGGCCGTAGACGGCCGCCGTGTCGATCCAGTTGACGCCAAGTTCCAGAGCACGCCTTATGGCCGCCACGGACTCCTCGTCGTCCTGCGGCCCCCACCCCGCAGCCCACCCGGAACCGCCCACCGCCCAGCTCCCGAAACCGATAGGCGTCGTCTCCATGCCGGTCTTTCCGAACTTGCGCGTCTGCATACAGGTCCCTCCTTTGTTGGTCTTCGGCTCTCGGCTTATTGTAGGGTCTGGATGCTGTCCGATCGCTTGTGCTGGTAGAATCGTTTCCCGGAGGTTCTTGGATGACGCAGACGAAGAAGGTCGAGATAGAGTACCCGCCGGTGGTGCTGCACACGCGCCCGGCGCTGGAGATGAACGAGGAGCAGTTCTTCGAGTTCTGCCAGCTAAACCGTGACTGGCGCATCGAGCGCACCGCGGAGGGAGACCTGGAGATCATGCCGCCCACCGGAGGAGAGACCAGCAACAGAAACGCCGAGCTTACGACCCAGGTGCAACTGTGGAGCAGGCAAGATGCTACCGGCGTCGCCTTCGACTCCAATGGCGGTTTCATCCTACCAAACGGCGCGGTGCGCTCCCCGGACGCCTCCTGGGTGCGTCGAGAGCGGCTGGCGAACATCACCGCCGAGCAGAAGCGCAAGTTCCTGCCCCTGTGCCCGGACTTCGTGATCGAACTGCGCTCGCCGTCTGACCCCCTGGCGACGCTCCAGGCCAAGATGCGAGAGTACGTAGAGAACGGGGCGCGCCTGGGCTGGCTGCTGGACCCCGAAGAGCGCAAGGTCCACGTCTATAAGCCCGGTGAGTCGGCACGGGTTCTGAACAGCCCCGACAGGCTCTCCGGCGAGCCCGTGCTGCCCGGGTTCGTCCTGGATCTGAAGCAGATCTGGGAGCCCGCCCTCTAACGAACCGCCGCCACGGGAGTCTGGCGTGTCAACCTTTCTCATACAGCGTCGTGCGGAAGGTCAATCGGAAGGTCGATTCTTCCGCAACCCGCTTTAGTTGTACTGCTTGAACTGTGGCCAGGCTTCTTCGAAGGGGAGCTTCGAGTCCCGGGCGACGTAGACTGGCAGGTCGTCCTGCTTTGGCATGCAGTACTCGCACTCGACGGTGTCCGCCTGCTCGACGCTGCCGAAGACCTCCTGGAGCCTCTCTAGCGGGACGCCCACGGAGATCACGACCTCCCCCGTGCAATTCCCCGGTCCCCAGAGATAGTAGTTGTTGTGCCCGCTGATGACCTGCGGGAGCCCGTAGCTCGGGCCGAAGAGGTCTAGGGCCCCGGCCTCGCCGAAGTCGCCGGCGAGGACGCAGCTCTTCTCCCGCTCTTCCTCGGGGAGGGCGTGGTGGACCCCGGCGACGGTCCCTACCATCTCCTCCCAGCCCTTTCTGAAGGCTAAGGGCTGCGGAATCTCCGCCGCTTCGCGGGCCTCGGACTCCAACCCGGCGTTCCCACCGACGGGGTCCGTGATCTTGGCCAACGCCTCGACGGGCAGCACCGGCACCACGGCCAAAGGCGCGACTATCGCCCCGCTTATCAGCAGAAAGGACACGGATACGGGCTTCAGCCAATGCCACTCGCGCCACCGGATAAAGCGCTCTACTACGAGCGCCCCCGCGGCGAAGAGTATGGGGTAGGCCGGGGCGAGGAAGTAGGCCTTGGCGTTCCAGATGGCGAACAGCGCGAAGAGGAGCACGTAGATCCAACCAAACGCCTGGTAGGGCTTGCCACCCTTCGTAAGCAGGTAGTAGTACAGCCCGGCGGGCCAGACCAGCAACGTCGCCGGATGCATGGTCATCACCTGCTCCAGGAGGAACTCCAGGATCGAGTCCGAGTCTACCTTGTCTCCGTAGTTCGTCCAGAACTCGAGGGTAGGCCAGCCGTTCTGGACCTGCCAGTAGACGTACGGGATCAGGAACGCGAACGCGACCACGCCCCCGATCCAGGGCCACTTGCTCAACAGGTGCTTTCGAGCCGGCGTGAGCAGCAGCGCGATAAAGACCGCGAAGCCGAAGAAGAGCATGGTAACCTTTGCCAGCAGCCCCAACCCCGCCACCAACCCGAACGGGAGCCAGAGGCCGGGTTCGTCCCGCTTCAGGATCAAGAGCAGAACGTACGCGGCCAGAGCCCAGAAGAGCTGGTCGAAGGCGTCCATTGAGAGCCAGGTGCCGAAGACCAGGATTCCCGGCGCTATGAGGCTCGCCAGGGCCGCCAGGACCTGGGCGAACCGCCCACCGCCGAGCTCGCGGGCCATCAACCCCGTCAGCACAACCACCCCGGCGCTGGCTAGAGCGGGTAAGAAGTGCAGCGCGGCCAGGGAATCGCCGAACAAGGAACGGGCGACAGCGGAGACGACGGCCACCAGGGGCGGGAAGTCCACGTAGCCGAGGTCCAGGCGCTCCCCGGCGGCGATAAAGTAGAGCTCGTCCCTGTAAAACCCGTAGTTCCCGGCCGTGAGCATGTGGACCAGGAACTTGACGCAGGCCAGGTAGACGACGATGGCCGGGCCGCTCAAGAGCGGACGGTGCTTGCGCGGTTTCGCGCTCCAGTCCATTTCAGACGCGCCTCGGCGTAACGACGATCTTGTAAGCTCTATCGGACACCAACTCCTCTACGCGCTTCTCAGGCTCGCACTCGACCGGCGAGCCAGCTCTCACTCTTCCTGGTGGCTACCGGCATAAGAAGCCCAGTTACTCTCTGGTGTAGCTTCTACACAACCCGCGGCACTTTATATTAATGTCCCACTTTTCACACGCTCCCGAACATTCTCACGAGCGTTCCCGGTGGGACGTATTGAGACTACCCGGGGAAGTACGTGGGCGTCCGTCGGGAGCAGCGGGAAGCGTAGCATATGAGCGAGTCACGCAGCGCGAGTTCGACTCTTCCTCTCCGTGTGCCTGGGAACGCTCGTGCGCTTACCGGTCTCCAGGATCTCGATAGGCTCCCGGATCACCCCTCGTCCCTCGAGTTCCTTCTCCGCATCCTCACGCCTCACTTCCAAAACGAGTGTATCGCGTCTTTGAGGTTCTCCCTGGCCTCTTCGATGGTCTTGTCCTGGGTTATGGCCTCTGGGACCTCCAGGCAGCTTGGGAGACCCTCCGCCCTCCCGAAACGGGCACCGCCTAGCGAGCGCTCCTTATTCTAGGTTGTCTCAGGAGATCCCGAAACCCCTCCGCACGGCTCGCCGGCATCTCACACTCCTTCGCAAACCTTGGCCCGTCCCCGCACGGTAGCGGTTGGCGGGCGCGAAGGGGCGGGGATTATACTACGGGCGGTTCGGGAAGAACTATGGGAAACACCGAGAGAAAAGGGGTCTCTGCATGACGGAGAAGGTTTATCGTTCGGAGCTCACACCGCTGAGCTTCCTCAGTCGCAGCGCGTATATGTTCCCCGACAAGGAGGCCGTCGTCTACGGCGACCGCCGCTACACCTACGCGGAGTTCGAGGAGAGGGTCAACCGCCTCGCCTCGCGCCTCAAGGACGCGGGCTTCCAGAAGGGTGACAGGATCGCTTTTCTCTGCCCGAACACGCCGCCGATGCTCGAGGGTAGCTTCGCCATACCGGCGGCGGGCCTGATCATGGTCACCATAAACACCCGCCTGAGCGCCGGTGAGGTCGAATACATCGTCGAGCACTCGAAGTCGAAGATGGTCTTCGTGGACGCCGAGCTAGAGGAGCTCCTGGAGAGCGTGGACGAGAGCGTCGAGATCGTGCGGATCGACGACACCGGCGAGAAGGGCGACCCCTACGAAGATTACCTGGCGGAGGGCTCGCCGGAGCCGGTCCCGAGCATCCTGGAGGACGAGGAGGAGACCATCTCCGTTAACTACACCTCCGGGACGACGGGAAAGCCGAAGGGCGTGCTGTACACCTACCGCGGAGCGTACCTCAGCGCCCTGGGCAACGTCATCGAGATGCAGATGAACTACGAGACCAGGTACCTGTGGACGCTGCCGATGTTCCACTGCAACGGCTGGACCTATCCCTGGGCAGTGACGGCCGTCGCGGGGACACACGTATGCCTGAGGAAGGTCGATCCGGGTATAATCTGGGACCTCTTCGAGTCCGAGGAGATAACTCACTACTGCGCGGCGCCGACGGTGCAGATACCGCTCGCCAACCACGAAGGCGCCCGCGAGCTCGACCAGCAGGTCACCGCCACCATCGCCGGCTACGTGCCGACGCCTACCCTTCTCAACCAGCTCCTCGAGCTGAACGTAAGGCCGGTACATACCTACGGCCTGACCGAGACCTACGGGCCCATGACCACGAGCGCCCCACGCAAGGAGTGGGAGGAGAAAGATCCCGAGGAGCACGCGCGGTTACTCTCGCGCCAGGGCCAGGGCTACGTCACCGCGGATCTCGTGAGGGTCGTGGACGACGAGATGAACGACGTGCCGCTCGACGGGGAGACGATGGGCGAGATCGTCATGCGCGGCAACATGGTCATGAAGGGCTATCTGGACAACCAGGAGGAGACCGAAGAGTCGTTCAAGGGCGGCTGGTACCACTCCGGCGACCTCGCCGTATGGCATCCCGACGGGTACGTCGAGATCAAG
>Ga0136624_1000425_pt1 | contig 16122 bp, 20 predicted proteins | sample AntDrymUQ4692206_2_FD_104802 | JGI IMG/M metagenome (GOLD analysis project Ga0136624, IMG submission 104802) | Polar desert sand microbial communities from Dry Valleys, Antarctica - metaG UQ469 (22.06) | ecosystem: Environmental > Terrestrial > Soil > Desert | place: Antarctica: Dry Valley... | reverse complement strand
GAGGTCAGCAGCACGTGACCCATCAGCAGCGGGGTCGCGGCGAACGCAAAGGCCCAGGCGCTCAACGCCTGCGCGCCGCTCCGTACCCGCTACTGAGGACCGTGAGCAGAGCCGCGAGCGTGCCCATCGCCGCGAACACCGGCACACGCGCTAGAGGTGGCCGGCTGGAGTGTTCTTGCCGCTGTCGCCTCATTCGGTGGGGCGTTCTACCGACACCTAGCGATGTATAGTGACGCCATGCGGCGTACGCAGATCTATCTGGACGACAACGAGGCTGCGCTCCTGGACCAGGCAGCCGAGCGGACGGGAGCGTCTCGCTCGGAGCTGATTCGCCGCGCCGTCCGAACGCAGTACGGGGCGGGGACGCCCGAAGGTCGTCTTGCTGATCTGCGCGCCTCTGCGGGGGTGTGGAGCGACCGGGCTACCACCGGCGCCGACTATGTCGGCGGGCTTCGCGAGGGCCTCGGCAAGCGCCTGCAGCAGAGCGGGTTTCGGTGAAGGTGCTGGATACCTCGGTGGCTGTGGATCACCTTCGCGGCTTCGCTCCGGCAACCGTGCTCCTCGAAGATGCACTTCGGACGGGCGAGTCGCTTGCCGCGAGCGAGCTGACCCGCTTCGAGCTGCTGGCCGGTGCCCGCCCCAGTGAACGAAGGCAGATCGAAGGCTTCTTCTCGGTGGTCGATTGGATCCCGGTGACCGAGGACATCGCTCGCCGCGCCGGTGAATATGCCCGCTACTACTACCGCAGCCACTCCGGTATCGGCGTCGTCGACTATCTCTTAGCCGGCACGGTGGCCGCGCTCGGTGCCGATCTGATGACAACCAACCTTCGCTACTTCCCGATGTTCGACGATCTCCGAGCGCCCTACCGGTACGGCGCCAACGAAGGAGATTTCACCTGAGGCCAGACTGCGTTCGCTAGGAGCGCTGCGGATCTGCCGCGGTCATGCTGAGAGTCCGATCGCGATCGAGACGACGGACACCGCCACAGAGACCAGAAGGCTCACCGGACGGCCGAAAGCCGTGGCCCTGGGCAGGACCCGCAGTGGAAACAGCACTTGCCGAACAGCGACGTAGACGCCGACAGCGGTGGTGAAGATGACGCCGGCGGGCCGTCCGTCGGAGACGAGGTTGGCGGCAGCCGTCGCGACGGCAACGACCGCCGTCGCCGCCGACTCCATGAGCTGCACCGGTATACGTACGGTGCCAAGACGCCGGTCTGACGACCAGATGCCCCAGCGAGACGTGGTCGGCCTCCCCGAGCAGCACCCTCCGAGCAGGCAGCCGACACGTCCGACCGCCATGCCGGCCAGTAGGGCGGGGGCGCTGACGTCGAGCACCTGGCCAATGGGCAGGCCGAGGATGAAGGACCCGCCGAGAAGGGTGGCGACGGCAGCCAGGACGAAGCCTTGGATCGACATACCTGCTGTGAGGATGTTGCGACGCTCTGCTGGATGGGTGGCCAGGTAATACGCCTTCGCCCCGGCGACGCCAAGGAGGCAAGCAAGGAGCGACACCAGCAGCAAGCGGACTGGGTGGAGTCCGACGCGGTCGGCCAGAAATCTCTGCGTCAACAAGGCGACGACCGCCCCCGCGGCGACGAGCAGCGGCCACGCACCGATCCGCACACCTGGGGCGCGAGACCGGGTGATCGGGGCGAACGTCGTAGTCCCGGACGCCGCGGCGCGGGGGAGGCCGGGGGCGCGGATCGGGGCCCAGGTCGCCGCGCTCCCACCCATCGGCCGCACCGGAGTCGCCGTGACGTCCCATGTTCCGGCCGGCAGGTCGGGGAGGGAGGTAGTGAGCGACATGTGGCCGGCGCCAGGCAGCACGCCGTCGACGCTGCGAACGACGCTGAAGGTGTTCGGCTCTCCGGCGGGGGCGTCACCGCGGAGCCGTCCCTCGAACAGCACGCTGACCCGATACGGCGGTCCGCTGGCGACCGCTTCGAACCAGTACGTCAGTCCCAGCCCCTGGGGCGGCTGACCGTCAGCCAGCGCGAATCCGCGAGTGACTTCCAGGGGTTGCCGACCGGCACCGCCCGCGAGCCGGGGCAGCGACGTACGGTCGGGTTGTGTCGCCGCTTCCGTTTCTTCGGTCGTGGGGAGAAGGCCGGGGCTCGGCGGCGTCGACGGTTGCCTAGGAGGTGGAGTCTGATCGCTGCGGGGGGAGGACGGTGAAGGCGGGGTCTTGGGGGACTGTGCCCGGGGGGGTTTGCGGGCGCGATGAGTCGCGCGGGTAGAGCGCGATTTCTTGGCACGTGCCATGGCGGGGGTTAGACCACCTTTCGGCAGGTCGTCCGGGCCGGTCCGTTCGGATGGGGAGACTTAGCCGGCAACTGCCGGCCCCCTGCCGAAGAGGCCAAGCGGACGAAAGTGACGTGGGCAATCGCCTCAGGCGTGGAACGCAGCCGGCCGCGACCGAGGCCGCTTGTTCAGCGACCTGCCAAGCGGACGGTGCGGGACTGGCCTAGGTTCGCGAGATCGCCAGTTGGGCCAGCTGTGGTCGCCGATGCCACGACGCCTCATGGCCGACGACCTGAGCGAGTGTAATCCGCTGGATGTCCCGTACGCGATCAACACAAGAGGCGAGGAGCAGACGGATCGCAATCCCTGCCAGCGTGACGGTGGCCAAGCAGATGAGGCCCACGCTGCTTGCGTCTGCTGTGCCCGGGCTGACCGTGCCGCTGCGCAGGTCCTCCACGCGCTGCTCGAGACTGATCTGCGGTGCAACGTCGGGCGAGATCGAAGCGCTTACAGCGGCAGGAACGGCGAGCGAACGGCCCGCCGTGGCGTCCTGCATGGCATGCACGGAGAGCAGCGCGAGCAGCGCGGTCAGGACAATGGGTGGCAGCACGCGGCGTGTCCGGTACCTCGTCGGCCGCTTCGTAGCTTCGGATCGCTCCGCGCCGTCGACCACGGCGACGCCGATGTACGTCAGCTCGGCCATCCTGGCAGTAAAGCACCCCGGCAAGGACGAGCAGGTCGACGGGAGAAAGAAGTCAGGCGGGGTAGGCGTGGGTCTCGGTGGCCTTGAGCGCTGCCCACACGTCGACGCCAAGGGCCAGGTCGAGGTCGGCCACCGCCGCAGCGGTGATGTCGGCGAGCACCGGCGGGGAGGCGTCGAGGCGGACCCGCACGATGTCTGCGCGCTGCTCCAGGCTGGCCACTCGACCCGGCCAGGTGTTGCGCGGCGACACCCCGGCGGGTGGGTAGCGGTGCAGCGCCACCGCGGACGGCGGGAAGGCGACGTACACCTCTCCGTCGAAGGCCTCGGCGACATGGAGCCGGCCGCCGCCGACCACCGCGACGTCGCGGCCGCGCGCCGTACCACGGTAGAGGTTGAGCCCGACGAGTCGAGCGACGTACTCGGTTCGCGGGGCGCGCGCGACCTCGCGCGGCGTACCGCGCTGGACTACGTGCCCGTCCTCGACGATGACCAGGTAGTCGGCGAGGACCATGGCGTCGAGCGGGTCGTGAGTGACGAGCACGGTAGCGCCGGTGTAGTCGGTGAGGTGTCTTCGAAGCGTGGAGCGGACCCGCAGGCGGGTATCGGCGTCGAGGGCGGCCAGCGGCTCGTCGAGGAGCAGCAGGCGCGGTTCGGTGGCCAGCGCCCGAGCGAGCGCGACCCGCTGGGCCTGGCCCCCGGACAGGGCCGACGGCCGGGCGGATGCGTACGCCTCCAGACCGACATGCGTCAGCCATTGCAGTGCCTGCCAGTGAGCACGGCGGCGGTCGAGACCGCGGGCGCGCAAGCCGAACGCGACGTTGTCGATGGCGCTGAGGTGTGGAAAGAGCAGGTAGTCCTGGAAGACCATGCCGACCGGCCGATGCTCGACAGCAGCGAAGCGACCTGACCTGGGGTCGTCCAGGCAGCGCCCGTCCAGTTCCACCGTGCCGGCGGTGAGCGGAAGGAGACCCGCCAGCGCGCGCAGGGCGGTGGACTTGCCGGCACCGTTCGGTCCGAGCAGTGCAAGCACCTGACCCGGTCGCACGCGCAGGTCGACGTCGAGGACGAAGCCGTCGCGATCGACGTACAGCAGCGCATGCAACCCGTCGGCGGCGGCTCCGTGATCGGTCATCCGGCGCGTCCGGTGATCCACCGCTCCCGCAGACTGGCGAGAACTAGCACGGAGACCATCAGCAGCAGCAGCGACAGCACGAGCGCGGCGTCGCGATTGGTCTCCAGGGCCAGGTAGACGGCGAGCGGCATGGTGCGGGTAACGCCAGGGAAGCTGCCGGCGAAGGTGATGGTCGCGCCGAACTCGCCCAAGGCGCGGGCGAAGCACAGGACGCCCCCGGCGGTGACGCCGGGAGCGACCAGCGGAAGGGTGACGCGGCGGAAGCTGTGGAACCGGGAGGCACCCAGTGTGGCGGCCGCCTCCTCGTAGCGGGGGTCCGCGCTACGCAGCGCACCCTCGACGGCAATCACCAGGAACGGCATCGCGACGAAGGCTTCGGCCAGTACCACCGCCGCAGTGGAGAATGGCAGGCTGATGCCGAACCACGCGTCCAGGTACTGCCCGACGAGACCGCGTCGCCCCAGCAGCAGCAGCAGCGCCACGCCGCCGACGACGGGGGGTAGAACGAGCGGGACGGTGACAACGGCGCGGAGCAGTCGACGGCCCGGGAAGGTCGTCCGGGCGAGGACCCAGGCCAGCGGGACTCCGAGCAGGAGACAGATCAGCGTGGCCAGCGAGGCGCTGACCAGGCTGAGCCGCAGCGCCGTCCCGACATCGGCGCTGAGCAGCTGAGCCGGCAGCGCGCGCCACGGAACTCGCACGATCAGCGCGAGCAGGGGGAGGGTCAGAAAGGCCAGCCCCAGTACGGCGGGCAGCAGCAGGACGCTGGGCGGCCGGCCGGTCGACCTGATCCGGCGGGTGCCGTTACGGACGGTCGAAGCCGGCATCGGCAAGAACCTGCCGTCCCTCGGCGGAGCGAACGTACTCGACGAAGGCGCGGGCTCCCGCGCCGTTCGGGGCGTCCGTCAGCGTGGTGATGAGGTAGTCGTTGACGGCGGTCTCGGCTTCGGAAAACTCGATGCCGCGTACGCCGGCTCCGGCCGCGACGGCGTCGGTTCGGTAGACGAGGGCCGCATCGGCCTCCCCGAGCTCGACCTTGCCGAGGGCGGCCTTGACGTCCTGCTCCAGCGTGTCCGGGGCGGGGGCGATGCCGGCCGCAGCGAGCGCGCGCTCCGCGGCCTCGCCGCACGGAACTTCTGGAGCGCACAAAGCGATGGTGAGGTCCGGATCCGCGAAGTCGGCCAGGCTGGTGACCTTCCCCGGGTTGTCCGGGGGGACGACGATCTCTAGGCGATTGCGCGCGAAGACTTCGGGTCGTCCTGCGGCGTCTCCTGCGCCGACGACGGTTCGCATGGTTGCCGGGCTCGCGGCGGCGAACACGTCAGCCGGAGCGCCGGAGGTGATCTGCTGGGCGAGCGCGGAGCTGCCGGCGAAGTTGAAGGTGACGTCGATTGCCGGGTTACGCTGCATGAACGTGTCAGCGATGGCCTGGAAGGACTCGGTCAGGGACGCTGCGGCGAAGACGGTGACCCGGTCGGTCCGTTCGGAGCCATCCGTACAGCCGGCCACCGCCAGCATCGCCGCCACCGTCACGGCGACGGCACCGACCGGTCGCCTCGTGTCGCCATCCACCGCTGCCTCATCCGTGCCGGGGGAGCTCGACGACAACGTTGGTGGACTTGATGCTCGCCACTGCGAGCGTCCCGACTCGCAGGTCGAGGTCGTCGGCCGCTTCACGGCTCATCAACGACACGAGGCGGAACGGGCCGGCCTGCATCTCCACCTGCGCCATCACGGTGTCCTTGGTCACCTTGGTGACGATGCCCCGCAGGCGGTTGCGCGCAGAGGCCGCGGACCGCCCCTCGTCGGCGTGCTCACTGGCCAGCTCCTGGGCGAGCGCGGCCAGGTCGCCGCCGTCGACCGCCAGCCGTCCGCCGGGTGAGCGGGTCAACGGCAGCCGGCCGGCCTCCGCCCAGCGCCGTACGGTGTCGTCGCTGACGCCGAGCAGAGCGGCTGCTTCGCTGATCCGAAATCGCGGCATGCGAGGCAGTCTAGCTCCGTACGTGCCGCTGAACGGCCTTGATACCCCCGCAGGTGCCGCAATGCTTCGAGGTCACTCGAAGGCGAGCTGCTCGACCTGCGGTGCCGGCGCGCGCTCGGGTGGCCGGCGTACCCGTCGGGCGCTGACTGCTCCGGCCGCGCCGATGCCGAAGCGGCGGGCGAGATCGGCGACGTGCTCGGTGATCATCCGGCGATAGGTCGCCGGGGCGTAGGCGCCGCGCCCGTACAGCTCGTCGTAGCGGGCGACGAGGTCGGGGTGGTGTTCGCCCAGCCACGCCATGAACCACTCGCGCGCGCCGGGGCGCAGGTGCAGCACCACGGGGGAGACGTGGCGGGCGCCCGCGTCGGCAATGGACCGGACGGTGACCTCGAGCTGGGCGGGGGAGTCGGTGAGGTAGGGCAACACCGGTGCCATCAATACTCCGCAGCGGATCCCGGCGTCGTTCAGCGTGCGGCACACCTCGAGGCGCCGCTGCGGAGCCGGCGTGCCCGGCTCGACGGCCCGCGACATGTCTCGGTCGACGAAGCCGACGGACACGTTCGTCGCCACATCGGTGACTTCGGCGGCCTGCTGGAGCAGGTCGAGGTCGCGCAGGATGAGCGTCCCTTTGGTGAGTACGGAGAAGGGGTTGGCGTGGTCACGCAGCGCGGCGAGGATGCCGCGCATCAGCTGGTAGCGACCCTCGACGCGCTGGTAGCAGTCGACGTTGGTGCCCATCGCGACGTGCTCGCCGCGCCAGCTGGGGCGGGAGAGCTCACTGCGGAGTCGCTCGGCGACGTTGACCTTGACGACCACCTGGCTGTCGAAGTCGCGGCCGGCGTCGAGGTCGAGATAGGTGTGGGTGTTGCGGGCGAAGCAGTAGACGCAGGCGTGTGTGCAGCCGCGGTAGGGGTTGACCGTCCAGCGGAACGGCATGCGGGATGCCTCCGGCACCCGGTTGAGCGCCGACCGTGCCTGGACCTCGTAGCAGGTGACGCCGCGGAAGGCCGGGGTATCGAAGCGGCGTACCACCGCTCCACGCCGCACCAGCGGCAGAGTTTCGCCCGGAGCGGGCCCGTCGAGAAGACGAAGGTTGTCCCAACGCATTCGAATAGTAGAACATACGTTCGGTAGCAGTAGGCGCAGCGACATGGAGGGCCGATGCAGCACGTCGAGCAGGCCGGGGCGTACGTCGTCTCCGCGGGAGCGGCCAACCATTACGCCGAACATGTGCGGGTGGCTGCGCTCAGCATGGGGACCTACTACGTCCCGGTCGGCGGCGTCGACGACCAGCAGCCGCACACGGAGGACGAGGTATACGTCGTCCTCCGCGGCCGCGGCGTCTTCGTAGCCGGTGACGTCCGCGTGCCGGTGCAGGCCGGCACGACGCTGTACGTGCCGGCGGGGGAGGAGCACCGCTTCATCGACGTGACCGAGGACCTCGCGATCCTCGTCCTGTTCGCCCCGCCGTACGGCTCCGGGCCAGGCGCAGCCAGCGGCCGAGATCGGAAGATGGAGTCGTGACATCGCCCGGCCGCAGCCGACCAAAGAGCCGGGGGAGTACGACGGCAGACGCCGAGCGAGTGCACGCCGAGAGTCGGCAGGCGTGGCGCGACTGGCTCGCCGACAACCACACCAGAACCACTGGGGTCTGGCTGGTGTCCAACAAGGCGCACACCGGCAAGCCGCGCATGACGTACGAGGAGTCAGTCGAGGAGGCGCTGTGCTTCGGCTGGATCGATAGCGTGCAGCGCACGGTTGACGACGAGCGCGCGATGTTGTGGTTCTCTCCGCGTCGAAAAGGAAGCGGGTGGTCGCGTCCTAACAAGCTTCGCATCGAACGCCTCCAGCGGGCGGGGCTGCTGCGAGCGGCCGGTCGGCGAGCGGTCGAGGCTGCGAAGACCGACGGGTCATGGAACGCGCTCGACGAAGTCGAGAATCTCGTCATCCCGGAAGACCTCGGCGCTGCGCTGGACGCCACCTCCAACGCACGCCGCCACTTCGAGGCGTTCCCGCGGTCCGTACGCCGAGGCATCCTCGAGTGGATCGCGACGGCGAAACGGCCCGAGACACGTCAGCGGCGGGTAGGGGAGACCGCACAGTTGGCGGAGCGCAACGAACGGGCCAATCAGTGGCGGCCCAACCGTTGAGCGCCCAGCCGTTGAGCACCCAACCGTCGGACAGCAGCCAGCCTGGACAGCGGCCGACGCTCGTCGTGTTCGGCGGGCTCCCTGGGGTGGGCAAGACGACGCTGGCCAAGGCGCTTGCACGCAGTGTGCCGGCGTTGCTGCTTCGTATCGACGCGATCGAAACCGCGGTGCGCACGACGGGCGCTGTCGGAGCGGCAGAGATGGGCGCGGTCGGCTACGTCGTCGCGGCCGCCGTCGCCCGTGACGAGCTTCTCGTCGGACGCACCGTCGTTATTGACGCGGTCAACCCGGTCGAGTCGGCCCGGGTGATGTGGCGGGAACTCGCCGATGCGACGCGGGCATCGTTGCGCATCGTCGAAGTGGTGTGCAGCGGTGAAAGCGAGCACCGGCGACGGGTAGAAACCCGGATCACCGATCTGGCCGGCGGCTACCTGCCGAGCTGGCAGGAGGTGCTCGACCGCGAGTACGAGCCGTGGACCGAACCGCGGCTCACCATCGACACCGCTCACACGTCGGTCTCGGATGGCGTTGCCGCCGCAATCCGGTGGGTACGCGGCCACGCCGGTGAAGGTCTAGCGTGATTGAGACGTGGCAAAGCCCGTACGACCAGCAGAGGAGATCGTCATGGCCACGCTGTCGGACCGACCCAACACCGCTTTGATGGTGATCGACGTCCAGAAGGGCGTCGTGGCCGATGCACACCAGCGCGACGCCGTCGTCGCCAACATCGCCACGCTCGTCGACAAGGCGCGCGAAGAAGGTGCTCCGATCGTCTGGGTCCAGCACTCCGACGAGCAGCTGGAGAAGGGGAGTGACGCCTGGGATTACGTCCCGGAGCTGGCACGCCAGGAGTCTGAACCGTTGGTGCACAAGACGTTCGGCGACTCCTTCGAGGACACCGACTTGGAGGAGGTGCTGGCCGAGGCTCGGGTCGGACGCCTGGTCGTGACTGGCGCGCAGACGGATGCCTGCATCCGGTCCACGATTCATGGCGCTTTTGCTCGTGGCTACGACGTGACGCTCGTCGGTGACGCCCACACGACGGAGGACCAGAGCGCGTGGGGCGCCCCTCCGCCGGACAAGGTCATCGCGCACACGAACCTCTATTGGCAGTTCCAGGCGGCGCCCGGACGCACTGCGGGAGTCGCGGAGACAAAGGAGGTGACCTTCGGCGGCTGAAACGACGGCCACCGGTGTGCCACTCGAGCGCCGGTGGCGTTGCTCGACAAGTACAGTAGGAGTGACATGCGGATATGCATGCCAACATGCAGAATCGCATGGTAGACTCACAGCGTGCCGAAGACTATCCAGATCCGTGACCTCGACGACGAGGTGTACGCCGGACTTGCTCGCCGCGCCGCGGAGACCGGAGTCAGCGTGCCCGAGTTGCTGCGGGCTGAGGCCACGCGCCTCGCCGCACGGCCGAGCCTCGAGACGTGGCTGGCCCGGACTCGGCGACGCTCTGGAGCAGTCAGCCGCCAGGAGGTCTTGGCCGCGCTGGACGAGCACCGCGGGTCGTGGCTCGATGCTGGTCGTTGACGCTTCGTGCCTGTACGAGGTGCTGGTCAGGGGCTCAGAGGCAGAGCCGCTGCGGGAGCGCCTAGCCGCCGACCCCGACCAGGCAGCGCCGCATGTCGTCGACGTCGAGGTGTTCGGCGTTATTCGTCGTGACCACTTGCTCGGCAGACTGGACGGCACCGCCGCCGACCAGGCGGTGGAGGATCTCGGCGACTGGCCGGGCGAACGGTTCGCGCACCGCTCGCTCCTGGGGAGGGCCTGGGAGCTGCGGGAAACCGTGCGCGGTTGGGATGCGATGTACGTTGCCCTCGCCGAGGCCCTCGATGCCGTGCTGCTCACCTCGGACAGCCGACTCGCACGCGTCAGCGGCCCGACTTGCCTCATCGAGGTCGTAGATCTGTCTTGAACCGCCAGTAGAGGACCCAGCAATCAGGTCGACCTCAACGCAGCCGGGGAGTAGCAAACGGCGACTGGTTTACATAATGTCGCTTATCGGCGTATCACTCGCGTAGCTGCGTCCTTTGCCCGGGCACCGCCGCGAGATCTACGACCGGTGAATCAAAGTGCCGATCGACGATCAGGTGACGGGTAACTTACACTTGGGGCGCCAAGTGTAGGAAAGAGGTATCCCGTGGGACCGACCGGTGTCGAGGTCCCGATCCAGTGGCGGGGGCGGCGGGCGAAGGCGTTCGTGCCCGCCCGCCTGGCTGAGCGTGACCTCACCCTCGCCGCGGAATCAGTCGCTCGGGCCGCGCGCGCTCAGGCGGCAGTCGAGTACGGCGCCGAGACGATGCCTGCAGACCATGCATCGCTCGCCCGGCTACTGCTGCGATCGGAAGGCGTGGCGTCGTCGTACATAGAGGGCGTGAGCGCACCCGTCGTCGACGTCGTGCTGGCCGAGGACGGCGCCAGATCGGAGCCCTCGGCTGCGGCCTGGGTGGCGGCGAATCTCGCTGCGGTCATCGAGGCGATCGACGAGGCGGCCGCCGGCCCGCTGACCGTCGAGATGCTGTGCCGGTGGCACCGGACGTTGATGACCGGGAGCGCGACGCCCGCGCAGCGCGTCGGGAGCGTGCGTACCGAGCAGGGTTGGATCGGGGGGACGTCCCCGCTCGACGCGCATCTCGTCACGCCGCCGCCGGACGAGCTACCGGTACTGCTCGACGATCTCGTCTCTTACGTCAACCGCGCTGACCTCGACGTGGTGAGCCAGGCCGCGGTGGCACATGCCCAGTTCGACATCATCCATCCGTTCGCCGATGGCAACGGGCGCATCGGGCGCGTTCTCATCGCATGGATCCTCGTACGTCGACTGTCGCTGGTGACGCCACCGCCGGTGAGCACGCGCATCGCCGCCGACGTCGCTGGCTACGTCTCGGGACTCGTCCTGTTCCGCATGGGTGATCACAACACGTGGGTCCGGTGGTTCGCAGACGCCGTATCCGACGCGGGCCGCACGCAACAGGAGCTCGTCGCTTCGGTCGAGCTACTCCAGCACGAATGGCGCGGACGGCTGGCCGCGCCACGGGAGGGCGCCAAGCGATTGCGCAGCAACGCGGCGGCGTGGCGTGTGCTGGAGCTGCTGCCGCGACACCTCGTTCTCGCCGGCCCGACCGTCGCGTCCGAGCTCGCGATCCCGCTCAAATCTGCGAACGCGGCGCTGCGCGACCTTGCGGATGCCGGCGTCCTCGTCGAGCACGGCACCACTAAGCGGACGGGACGTGGACGGCCGAGCCGGCTCTACGCGAGCCCAGAGCTGCTGGGCCTGACCGGCTCGAGCCCGCTGCGCGCATAATGCCCGAGGGCCTCGGTCAGCTGCCGAAGGTCAGCGGCGGGCCGCCGGCCTGCGCAGTCGGTCCACGTCAAGTTGGTCGCTCCAGATCCTGTGATCGTCACCGCTCAGGCCCGACCGTGCGGAACCGGCGGGCGGGTCGGTGAGGTCCACGCCGGGGACGAACGCCTGCTCGTACGCGCAGGTCAGGCCGAAACGAGGCGGGCATCGCCAGATGCGGCCACGACCTCGTCGCCATTTATCGCGACGGCCGCGGCGCAGTGGGTGGCGTCGTACCCGCGGAGCCCATGGTCCCGGGCAAGGTGGGCGGCCGAGGCCATCAGTGCTACGTCAAGTTCGATCACGTCCATGACCGTCCACAGCTGGTCGAGGACCTCGCGCCCCACTCTGGCCGTATCCGCTGAGACGCGTTCGAGACGCTCGGCCATGGCCAAGGCGGCCGCAGCCTCGATATAGGCGAGCCGTGTCGTCGTCACGTTCTCGGCGACGTCCCACAATTCTGCGCACGCGGCCGACACGCCTCGGCGACCACGAGCGGAACGAGAGCCGACGTGTCGACGTAAAGAATCAACGGCGCTGCTTGTCAACGAGATCGCTGACCGAGCCATCCGTCTCGATCGGCTCGGGTCGGGCGCCGCCCTTTCGCCGGGAGGCCGGCGTGACCTTCCCCTCGGCGATGAGCTGCTCGAGCCTGGTCGGGACGTCCACGGGAACGATGCGCGCCACCGGTCGACCGTGATCGGTAACAGTGATCGTGCGCCCCTCCCGGACCGTTGCCAAGTGTCGGCTCAGCCCGTCTCGCAACTCGCGAATCCCGATGTCCATCCCAACGCCTCTTGTGGTCACATTTCGGCCCGTCAATATAGCCATTCTGTCACTCGCAACCGCGATTCGTCGCACTGCATCAGATCGCGGTGCCAGGTGGCCGAGAGCCGGCTGGGCGCCAACTTGTGGCCGTGGCGAGAAGGGGGTGACGGGCAACCGTTGGGTGGCCATCCTCGAGGCGGAAACAGGTGAGCGACTCGTCTCGCGTGTCCGCGAGGGCCTCGGTCAACTGCCGACGTACGCGGCGAGGTGCTCCCCGGTGAGGGTCGAGTGGGCGGCGACGAGGTCGGCAGGTGTGCCCTCGAAGACGATCCGGCCGCCGTCGTGGCCGGCGCCGGGGCCGAGGTCGATGATCCAGTCGGCGTGCGCCATGACCGCCTGGTGGTGCTCGATGACGACGACCGACGTGCCGGAGTCGACGAGCCGGTCCAGCAGACCGAGCAGCTGCTCGACGTCGGCGAGGTGCAGCCCGCTGGTCGGCTCGTCGAGGACGTAGACGCGGCCCTTCTCCCGCATGTGGGTAGCCAGCTTGAGCCGCTGCCGCTCGCCGCCGGACAGCGTGGGGAGCGGCTGGCCGAGGCGGAGGTAGCCGAGCCCGACGTCGGCGAGCCGGTCGAGGATGGCGTGCGCGGCCGGTGTACGCGCCTCGCCCGCGCCGAAGAACTCCTCGGACTCGGTCACCGACATCGCGAGTACGTCGGCGATGTTCCGGCCGCCGAGTGTGTACTCAAGCACCGACGCCTGAAACCGCTTCCCTTCGCACTCCTCGCAGGTGGTGGCAACGCCGGCCATCATCGCCAGGTCGGTGTAGATGACGCCGACGCCGTTGCAGGTGGGGCAGGCGCCCTCGGAGTTGGCGCTGAACAGGGCCGGCTTCACGCCGTTGGCCTTCGCGAACGCCTTGCGGATCGGGTCGAGCAGTCCGGTGTACGTCGCCGGGTTGCTTCGCCGCGAGCCACGGATCGCGCCCTGGTCGATCACCGCCACGCCGTCCCGGCCGGCGACCGAGCCGTGGATCAGCGAGCTCTTTCCCGAGCCGGCCACGCCGGTGACCACGACCAGCAGGCCGAGCGGGATGTCGACGTCCACGTCGCGCAGGTTGTGCATCGACGCGCTGCGGACCTCCAGCGCGCCGGAAGATTCACGCACCGACTCCTTGAGGGTCGCGCGGTCGTCGAGATGACGACCGGTCGTGGTGTCACTCCCCCGCAGCCCCTCGACGGTGCCCTCGAAGCAGACGGTGCCACCCTCAGTGCCGGCGCCGGGCCCGAGGTCGACGGCATGGTCGGCGATGGCGATCGTCTCCGGCTTGTGCTCGACGACCAGCACGGTGTTGCCTTTGTCGCGCAGCTGCAGCAGTAGCTCGTTCATCCGCTGGATGTCGTGCGGATGCAGCCCGATGGTGGGTTCGTCGAAGACATAGGTGACGTCGGTGAGCGACGACCCGAGGTGGCGGATCGTCTTGGTGCGCTGGGCCTCCCCCCCGGACAGGGTGCCCGCCGGCCGGTCGAGCGAGAGGTATCCCAACCCGATCTCGGCGAACGCGTCGAGGAGGTGTTGCAGGCCGGTGAGCAGCGGGGCCACCGACGGCTCGTCGAGTTTCCGGATCCAGTCGGCCACATCGCTGATCTGCATCGAGCAGACGTCGGCGATGTTCTTCCCCTTGATCTTCGACGCCCGGGCCCCCGTGCTGAGTCGGGTGCCGTCGCACTCGGGACACGTCGTAAAGGTGATCGCCCGCTCCACGAAGGTACGGACGTGCGGTTGCAACGCATCGACGTCCTTCGAGAGCATCGACTTCTGGATCTTCGGGATCACGCCCTCGTAGGTCAGGTTGATGCCCTCGACCTTGATCTTCTCCGGCTCGCCGTACAGCAGCTTGTGCAGCTCCTTCTTCGTGAACCTCCCGACCGGCTTGTCCATGTCGAAGCCGGCTCCGGTGAAGATCCGGCCGTACCAGCCGTCCATGCTGTAGCCGGGGATCGTGAGCGCACCCTCGTTGAGCGACAAGCTGTCGTCGTACAGCGCAGACAGATCGAAGTCGGTGACCGCGCCCATCCCTTCGCAGCGCGGGCACATGCCGCCGGTGATGCTGAAGCTACGCCGCTCCTTCACCGTCGTCCCGCCGCGCTCGAGCGTGACCGCTCCTGCTCCGCTGATCGAGGCGACGTTGAAGGAGAACGCCTGGGGGGAACCGATGTGCGGTTTGCCCAGCCGGCTGAACAGGATGCGCAGCATCGCGTTGGCGTCGGTGGCGGTGCCGACGGTGGAACGCGGATTCAAGCCCATGCGCTCCTGGTCCACGATGATCGCCGTCGTCAGTCCCTCGAGGACGTCGACGTCGGGCCGCGCCAGCGTCGGCATGAAGCCCTGCACGAAGGCGCTGTAGGTCTCGTTGATCAGCCGCTGCGACTCCGCGGCGATCGTGCCGAACACCAGCGAGCTCTTTCCCGAGCCGGAGACACCGGTGAACACCGTCAACCGGCGCTTCGGGATCTCGACACTGACGTCCTTGAGGTTGTTCACCCGCGCGCCCTGCACGCGGATCAGATCATGGCTGCCGGAACTGTGCAGCGCCGGCGACTGCCTGCCCGTTCTCGTGCCCGTGCTCATCGGACCAGCCAGCGACCGTCGCGCATCAGTTCGCGGTCGAGCATCTCGTTCGCCTCGCGCCATGCCTGGATGCGGCGCGGGGAGACACGGAACCAACGGTACGACGCGCTCAGCGCACGCGGATCGAAGCCGGTGCGCGCGGCGAAGCGGTCGCCTCGCTCCTGCGCCAACGCGTCGATCTCGAGGCCCTCGACCTCGCCCTCGATCACGGACACGTCGCGGGTGTGGCCCAGCCCCAGCCGGACGGTCCGGGTGGTAGCCAGGTTCCTGCCGGTCGGGCTGTCCGTCAGCGTGGACATCAACAGCGCTTCGCCGTCCCAGTCGAACGACAGCGGCACGAGGTACGGCGCACCGTCCGCCGAGGCACTGGCCACCCAGACGTCGACGTCGTGGGTGAGCCGATGCTCCGTGTCGCGACGACGCTGAGCGCGGGAGCGGGCGTCGGAGCTCATGCGCAGCTCAGCGCCGGGCGCGCCGGAGTTCTCAACGCAGCTCCTGGATGCGGATCAGGTTGCCCGCCGGATCGCGGAAGGCGCAGTCGCGAACGCCGTACGGCTGCTCAGTCGGCTCCTGGACGACCTCGGCGCCGCTGGCCTCGAGCTTCGCGAAGGTGCTGTCAAGGTCTTTGGTGGCCAACAGGATCCAGCCGTAGGTGCCCTTGGCCATCATCTCGACAATGGTGCGGCGCTCGTCGTCAGTGACCCCAGGGTCGGCGGCCGGCGGCGCCAGGAGGATGGACGTGCCGGGCTGATCGGCGGAGCCGACCGTGATCCAGCGCATCTTGCCGCTTCCGACGTCGTTGCGAACCTCGAAGCCGAGGACGTCTCGGTAGAAGGCGAGGGAGGCGTCCGGGTCGTCGTGTGGGAGGAAGCTCGTGTGAATGGTGATGTCCATGGCGATCACGCTAAGCGCGGCCCGCCGACCCGGGCTTCTCGATTCCTGATCGGTCTGGTCACCTGTTTCACCACGCACGACGGCATCCCCGCCGTCGTGTGCACCGCCTGGCGCCGATAGACGCTTGGTGGCACACCGACCAGCTCGGTGAAGCGGGTGCTGAAGGTGCCCAGCGACGAGCAGCCGACCGCGAAGCAGACCTCGGTGACGCTGAGGTTGCCGCGACGCAGCAGCGCCATCGCGCGCTCGATGCGCCGCGTCATCAGAT
>Ga0136624_1000424_pt1 | contig 16127 bp, 13 predicted proteins | sample AntDrymUQ4692206_2_FD_104802 | JGI IMG/M metagenome (GOLD analysis project Ga0136624, IMG submission 104802) | Polar desert sand microbial communities from Dry Valleys, Antarctica - metaG UQ469 (22.06) | ecosystem: Environmental > Terrestrial > Soil > Desert | place: Antarctica: Dry Valley... | reverse complement strand
GGAGGCGGCGCCGGGATTCGAACCCGGGTACAGGGCTTTGCAGTACCACTGGGGACCCCAAGAAGTCCCTGGTCAGGACCCATTTCTAGCAGACCGGGGAGCGAAAAGGGAGCGGCCGGGGAGCGAAATAGCGGTCGGTGGCGGTCGCCAGCGGGCACGGCCCATCTGTCCAGCTTCACGCATGTAAAGTGCATGCATGCCGAACGTGCAGATCCGAGACGTCCCTGACGACGTCCACGCCGCCTTGGTCCACCGGGCCGAGAGTGCCGGACAGTCCCTCCAGCAGTTCCTCGCCGCCCGGCTCGGGGAGATCGCCAGCGCCCCCACCCTGGAGGAGGTGCTCGACCGCATCGAGGGTCGTCACACGGGCCGGCTCTCGCGACGCGACGCGATCGACACGCTGACCGCCGAGCGTGCTTGTCGTTGACGCGTCGGTGATCGCACCGGCGGTCGCCGACGCCGGCGCCGACGGCGCTGCCTTCCGACACCGCCTCCGAGGCGAGACCATCGCTGCTCCCGACCTTCTGCGAATCGAGGTGGTTTCCGTCCTTCGCCGCCAGGTCGCCGCGTCCCTGATCACGCCCGCACAGGCGTCAGCCGCATTGGACGACCTGCTCGACCTGCCCCTGTCGGTGTTCCCAACCACTCCGTTGCTGCGGCGGGCATGGCAGTTGCGGGACAACCTCACCGCGTACGACGCCTGCTACGTCGCCCTAGCCGAAGCCCTCGACTGCACGCTCCTGACTGCCGACACCCGCCTCGCCAACGCGCCTGGCACCCGCTGCACCTTCGAGTCGCTCTGATCAGGTACGAGAGGCGTGGCCGAAGTCGGGCCATGGTGGCGGCGGTGGCCACCGGCTGTTCGGTGGCGCGCTCTGGGTCCCCGAGGCCACCGGGCCGCGGGGCTGCGCCTCACGGCGGTCCCCTTCTGGCGACCTCCTCGGACAAGCGGTCCGCTTCGACGATGGCCTCCCCCTCGCTCGGGCAGTGGGTGACGTGGAGCAGGCGCCGCGACCCGAGCAGATGATCTGGCTCGAAGATGCCGATCGTCCAGTTCGAGCTCCGGCGCAGCAGCAGCCGAGCCACTTCTCCGGCAAGGTTGCGCAGCCCGTGGAACAGCCACTGTGCCCACAAGGCGCCTGCATCCTGGACGGACCGGTACCGGCGCCGGATGCGGATCACGTCGCGGCCTTCGCCGTATCGGACCTCCCGGTCGCGGTGGTCGAACAACCAACGCTGTCGCTGCTCGAAACGACTGTCGCCGTTTGGCTACCTCTCGTGTTGAGCGTCAAGCGAGATGGTTATCGCAGCGTCACGAACGGCGGGGATGTCCATCGCTCTCCTGGTGGCCGATTCCTGCGGAGCGCAGTCGGGGTCAAGGGCGGCCGCAGGCCGTCCACCAGGACCGGAGCGAAGCGGAGGCCCTTGACGCCGGCGAGCACCGCCGGAGAATGGGCGCCGGACAGCGGTCGATTCGTCATCACGTCCAGCGTCGTCGCGTGTTCATTCTGCGAGTCGGGCAACACTCTCGCCGGTAGCGCTCATTGGTCCGAGCAGCCCACGATTCGCCGGCGGGCTTGTCCGTGAGGTCAAGAGCCCTCCGCTGGCCGTCGTGCTCGGCCGACCTCCCGCTGTGCGCCCGTAGCCGTCGATTCACTCGGTGACCTTCGGGTGACCGGTTGTCGCCTCCGTAAGCCAGACTGTCTTGGTCTGGTCGTCGATGACGTACCAGAGCCGTCCGCCGCCCGTCACCTCGTACTGCCACTGCTCCATGTCCTGGCCGTTCACCATCCGTGTGCCGAGCCTGCCCTTGAGGGGATGCTGACGATCGGTTCTCTCTCGAGGGTCCGCAGTGATCATTTCCCAGGCAACTCGAGCGTTCCCGGGGGCGGCGGCGCATACTTTCTCCCAGCCCTTGGCGGCGTCGCTGGTCCCGAAGCGGACGTCCCAGCCGCCGGTCGCCGGCGGTGGCGCGATCCGTTCTCGCCGCTTCGGCACTTCAGCCGGGCGGTGGAGCGACCGGGTCGCCGCTGGCGTCCAGCGGACGCCGCAGTCGCCTGGCGAGCTTCGGGTCGGCATGCACCTCGGCCGTCGCTCGCCACTCCCGAACGAGCTGCGTCAAAGGCTCGTAGTTGTCGACCGCGGCCGCAGCGGTGACCACCCGAGTGAACTCATCGAGGAACCCCTGTCGATCAGCGGCCGGCAAGAACTCCAACCACGGGAAGGCGTCTCCCAGTGCCTCACCGAGCGCCGTCCGGTTGTGCACCGCGAGGTTCCGCATCGCGCGCCCCAGCGCGACGAAGGCTTCGGCACGGTGAGCCTCTCTATCCGCACGGCTCAGTCGCAGGTCGGGCTGGTCCCGGCGTCGCAGCAGAACGTCGCCTTCCTCGACATCGTCTGTGACTGCCTTCGGGCGGCGCAGCAGGTCTGAGAACGGGTGCTCGGTGACTCGCATGTCGGGCATCATATCTGAACTAGTTCAGATGTGTGGTTACCCGAATTGACCCCGGCACCCCGGAAGGCGAGGAGCGCACCGTTGTGAGGCCCTTCCTGGGCCCGTTCGAAGCCCAAGAAGCCCTCGGGCTCTACGCCGGTCGCTGCCTTCCCTCCGCCGGGCGCCGGCACTCCTCCAGCCAACCAGCGATCTCTCCCTCATCGAACATCACGAAGTGTCCGACCTTCAGCGACGGAATGCGCCGCTCCTGCACCAGCCGGCGCAGGTGGCGCACGCTGACGCCGAGGCGGCGGGCCAACTCGTCGATGCGCATCAGCTGTGGAAGCCGGGCTCGCTCGCCGTCGGGCTCCCGGTCGTTCCTCTTCGACATGGTGCTTCCTCCTGGTTTTTGTTTCGTCGGTTCGCTCGACGACTTCCCGGTGACCACCATCGGCGGTCATCGCCCTAGGCGCACCGGAAGAACTCGTCACCCCCACTACTGGCGCGCCAAAACCGCTCAGGGGGACAAAAATCTCGAAAAAGTTTCCTCGGCCCTCCCCTACAGCCGCTCCCCCCCGGTCAGCCACCCGCCAACGACGCCCCTGATAAGGCTCACCACTGCCACCACCGCGGAATTTGCAAGACCGCTTCGCCCTCGCGTCGAGCGCCCCCTCCGTCGCTTCCTCTAGCGACCACCACTGTCCACCACGCCATGACAACGCCCGGAAGCCGCCAATAGGCTCATTTCTTGACCATCATTTACTTTCATCGTCCGAACGCCAAGAACCGCTTTACGACGCGACTCGCTCGCGATAGAAACGACAATAGAACTGAACACGATTGCAACCATGAGGTTGCTACGGAGGTTGCCGGCGGTGGCGTGGATGCGGATGATGGGCGCCGACTCGGTCGCCTACCACCGCGCCACCGTGTTGACCCGGGGCGACGACCATCCCGGTCAGGCGCTGGCCTACTACGCCTCCCGGGGCGAGACGCCGCTGGTCTGGGGCGGCCGGGGAGCGGATGCCCTGGGCCTCCAGGGCGCCGTGTCCGAGAACCAGTACGAGGCTCTGTTCGGTCCCGGCGGGGCCTGTGACCCGACCACCGGGAACCGGCTGGTCCGTACCACCCGCCCGGGCATGGAGCTGGTGATCTCCGCCCACAAGTCCGTCGCCGAGCTTGGCGTCATCGGCCGGGCCGAGGACATGCACGCCATCATGGACGCCGAGCGTGACGCCACCCTGGCCTACCTCGACGACGTCACCTGCCGCATGGGCGGACGGCGGGGCCGGGCGGCGGTGCGCACCCCCACCGAAGGGCTCACCTACGCCACGACCCGGCACGCCACCTCCCGGGCCGGCGATCCCTGCCCCCATGACCACGTGTTGGTGGCCAACCTCGTGCGCATGGACGACGCCCGGGGAGGGTGGAAGGCGGCCGACACCGCCTTGTGGCGAGAGCACCTGCATGCCTCCACCATGGTCGGACGGGTGGCGGGCGCCCGCCGGGCGGTGGAGCTGGGTTATGCGCTCCGCCCCGATCCCGGCCCCTCTGGCCGGCTGGGTCACTGGGCCATCGCCGGGGTGCCCGACGTCGTCATGGAGGCCCACTCCAAGCGCGCCGCGGAGATCCAGGCCGAGGTGGACCGCACCGGCCACGAGTCCTACCGAGCTCGCAGCGTCGCCGCCCGGACTACCCGGGACCCCAAGCGCCACACCGTGGTGGGCGAGTTGCTGCCCCGCTGGCGAGCCGACATCGAGGCCACCGGCTGGAGCGTCGAGCGCATCGCCGCCGAGATCGATCTCCAGGGCGCGGCCCATCCCCTCCCGGCGCCGACGCTGAACGCCGCCGAGGTTCGCGCGGTGGTGGAGGAGGCCTTGGCGTCCGAGGGCCACCTGGCGACCCGCAAGGTGTTCTCCCGCCGCGACGTGATCGTCGCCGTCGCTCCCTCCCTCTACGGCGCCGATCTTTCCGAGCTCTCTCGCGTGGTGGAGCGCACCCTCGGCGATCCCGAGGCCGTCCCGCTGATCGGCGTGGCCGGCGCCTCGGAGCGGGCGCATGCCACCGCCACCACCATCGTCCGGGAACAGGCCATCGCCGCCTCGGTCGAGGCCCAAGCCGCCCGCCACAATGCCCCGGCGGTGTCGCCCGATGCCGCCGAGGTCGCCATGGCTGCCGCCGAGGGCCGACTCGGGCATCCGCTCACGGAGGGCCAGCGTCGGGCGGTGCAGACCATCCTCACGTCCCGGCGGGGCGTGGAGCTGGTGGTGGGCGTGGCTGGCTCGGGCAAGACCACCGCCCTGGCCGCCGCCCGTGACGCGTTCGAGGCCGCCGGCTACGAGGTGGTGGGCACCTCGAGCTCCGGTCAAGCGGCCCGGACCTTGGGGCGCGAGGCGGGTATCACCGAGGTTCGCACGCTGGCGTCTCTGAACTGGCGCATCCGCCACAACGCCCTTCGCCTCACCGACCGCCACGTGGCCGTGTTGGACGAGGCGGCCATGGCCGACGACGCCTCTCTGGTGGCCTTCCTGGAGGCGGCCAGAGAGGCCGGGGCCAAGGTGGTGGCGGTTGGTGATCCCCGCCAGCTCGGGGCGGTGGGCCCCGGGGGCGGCTTCGAGGCGCTCATGTCCCGCTTCAGCGACGCCGTGCACGTGCTCGAGGAGAACGTGCGCCAGCATGACCCGGCCGAGCGAGTGGCCCTGAATGCCCTGCGCTCAGGTGACGTGGAGGCAGCCGTGTCCTGGTATGCGGACACGGGACGCATCTCCGTGTCCCCGGACCGAGACGCGGCCCTCGACGCCGTGGTCGCCGGCTGGGTGACGGACGTCTCCAACGAGTTTGAGGCATCCATGTACGCCTGGCGCCGAGCCAACGTAACCGAGCTCAACCGTCGAGGACGAGAAGCCTGGGAGGCGCTGGGCAAGCTGCTAGGCCCGGAGCTGGTCGTCGGCGACACCTCTTACCAAGCCGGGGACCGCGTCGTGGCCCTGACTCCCGGAGCATCGGGTGAGGTGGTCACCTCGGAGTGCGGCACGGTGGTGGAGGTCGACCTGCAGCGCCAGGAGCTGGTCGCCACCATGGACGACGACGGGCGCTGCCAGCGTTTCGGCGGCGAGGAGCTCGGCGCCGCTCACCTGGCCCATGGCTATGCCGTGACCGTGCATCGCTCGCAGGGCGCCACCGTGGAGCGGACCCACGCCCTCGAAGACGGTGGGGGCCGCGAGCTGGCCTACGTGAAGATGAGCCGCGCCAAGGAGCGTTCGGTGGTCTACGCCGTGGCTGACTCGGTCGAGCAGGCGGTGGAGGACCTGGGATGGCGCTGGGCCCAATCCCGGCGCATCGGCTGGGCCATCGACTCAGGCACGCCCGCACCCGAGGCCCGGCCGGATTCCTCGCCTGTCCCCCAGGTGAACGTCCCGGGAGCGCTTCGCCACGCTCGCCTGGTGGCGGAGCGAGCGACTGTGGCGGCCGTGGTCCCCACCGACCCTGGCCTGGCCTACAACGATGCCCAGAGACGCGTCCGGGATCTGCAGGGCCAGCTCGACCACTTGGACCAGGGGGAGGGCTGGGGCGTGTGGCGGGGCACCCCCGTCGGCGACGCCGCCATCGCCTGGAAACAGGCCGTGACCGAGCAGCGGTCGTGTCTGGCCCGGGCGGCACACGCTCGCTTGTGGGAGCGGTCCCAGCTGCGCCAGCAGGCCCGACGAGCCGCCGAGCGCCAGGGCCCACTGCGGGAGGCCTTCGAGTGCCTGGCTGCTCCGGAGCGATTCCGCATCCGAGCCGAGCTCCCCAAGGCCGAACGCGCCCTCGCCGACCTCGACGATCAGTACTACGCCCATCTGCACTTCACCCTCGCTCACCCGGAGGCGCTGCACCGCCTGGAGCGGCTCGACCACCAGATCGCCACCGCCGCTTACGACCTCGACCTTCACCGAGAGGGCCTGGACGGCATAGCACCGGAGCCTCCGCCGCTCGCACCCCATCCGGGGCTCGCCCGAGACTTCGGTGTCCCGGACCGCAGCATCGGGCTTGGCTTGTGACGCTGGTCAACCAGTTGGTGTCCCGGACCGCAGCATCGGGCTTGGCTTGTGACGTGGTCAACCAGGCCCAGCGCCTCGGCGCTGGGCCATCTCCATGGTCCCCCCCCACGCGCCCGGCGGCGTCAAGGCCACAGCCCTACGGGCGCCGGCTACGCCGGCGGCCTTGACCCCGCCTGCCTTCGTAGGAGAACGCCGGTTACCTGGAGTGGGTTGAAGGGGTGTCGTCGATGTAGCTGACGTGGCCTTCCGGGTTCGTTGGCGACTCGTTACCTGGAGTGGTGTCGTCGAGGGGCTTGCATGCCGCCGCTGGTGGGCGTAGAACCTTCCCGAAGGTCGAACGTGTGTTTGACGCAGGAGGGACGGGTTGTGCGGGTACAGCGGGTGCTGATGCCGGTGACCGATGCCGAGTCGTGGACGGTGCTTGACGATGACGGCGTGCTGGTGGCGCCGATCGAGACGTTCCTGGCGTTCTTGTCGGCGATCGAGCGGTCACCGAACACGCAGAAGGCGTACGCGACGAGCTTGAAGTTGTGGTTCGAGTTCCTCGCCGCGATCGAGACGAACTTCGATGCGGCGGGTCCGGACGAGGTAGCCAGGTTCGTGTCGTGGCTGCGGGCTCCGGCCCCGAACGTGGTGGTTCTGGCTGAGGGTGTGGCGAAGCGGTCCCCGGCGACGGTGAACCGGCATCTGGCGGCGGTGTTCGCGTTCTACGAGCACCACGCTCGCGGCGGCGGCGACCTGGCTGAGCGGTTGACGGTGTGGCGGGCGGCGGGTCGGCGCAGCTACAAGCCGTTCCTGCACCACGCCACCAGGGGCAAGCCGATCGCGGTGCGCCCGGTGAAGCTGCGGGTGCCCCAGCGAACGCCGAGGACGTTGACCACCGCTGAGGTGCTGGCGGTGATCGACGCGTGTGACCATCTCCGAGACAAGTTCTTGATCACCTTGTTGGCCGAGACCGGCATGCGGGTCGGTCAGGCGCTGGGGCTGCGCCATGGCGATGTGGTGTCGCGGGAGCGGGAGCTGCACATCGTGCCCCGCGCCGACAACGCGAACCGGGCCCGGACCAAGACGCCGTCACCGGCGACGATCCCGATCTCGGCTGCGCTCGTGCGTCTGTACTCGGAGTACCTCCACACCGAGTACGGCGATCTGGACTCCGACTACGTGTTCGTGAACCTGTGGTCCCGACCGCGTGGCCGGCCGATGACCTACGACGGCGTCGCGAAGCTCGTTGGCGTCCTGCGGCGGCGCAGCGGCGTGGAGTTCACGCTGCACATGCTGCGCCACACTGCGGCGACCGAGATGATCCGCGCCGGCGTGGCCATCGAGGTCGTGGCGAAGCTGTTGACGCACCGGTCCTCGACCACCACGAGCCAGACCTATGTGCACCTGGACGTGACCGACGTGCGCGACGCCCTCGGGCGGGCTGGCTGGGTCGGCGAGGCGCCACAACCGTGAACGACCCGGCATACCTTCCCGACGACCGCGACCCGGTTCTGCGGGTCGCCGATGGCGGCCTGGACGTGGCGACCATCGAGGCCGAGTATGCGGCGGACTGCTGGCATGCCGAGCGGCTCGGCGTCGACGCCCTGCGGCATCGCAGCACGGTCCGGTTCGACAAGATCTCCCAGCCCTGGCTGCGCGACGCGACCAAGCAGTGGTGCCGGTGGCGGCTCGCGACCGGCCTCGCGTTCGGGTCGATCTGCGCGTTCGCTCTGGCCATGGTCCGCCTCTCGCAGTTCCTTGCCGCCGCGGAGCCCGACGCCACCGACGGATCCGTGATCACCCGTGGCCTGCTCGAGCGTTACCTGTCCTGGCTGCGTTCCACCGGGCTGGCGGCGAACAGCCGAGCGCTCGCGTTGATCTCGCTGCGCGGGTTCCTCGAACACAACCGCCGCCACAACTGGCTGCCCGAGATCCCAGCCGACGCGTCCATCTACCAAGACGACCTGCCCCAGCGGGACAAGCCGCTGCCCCGGTTCGTGTCCGAGTTCGTGATGGCCCAGCTCGAGGACGAAGACCACCTTGCCCTGCTCGAGCCCACGGTCCGGCACCTGATCGTCGTGCTGGCCGAGACCGGCCTGCGGGCCAACGACGCCTGCATGCTGCCCTACAACCCCCTCGTCGACGACAGCGGCGGCTGGCCCTGCCTGCGCTACCACGCCCGCAAGGTCAACGCCGACCAACTCGTGCCGCTGTCGGGCCGGGCGGCCGTTGCCATCCGAGACCAACAGGCCCACGTCCGGGCCGAGTGGCCCACCGGCATCCCCTGGTTGTTCCCCGACCCCCGCCGCCGGCCCGAAGGGCCACAGCCGTTCAGCTACGACATGCTCAACCGCCGTCTGAAGAGCTGGCAGAACAAGATCGACCTGCGCGACCAGAACGGCAACCCGGTCCGGGTCACCGCCCACCAATTTCGCCACACCGTCGGCACCCGGTTGATCAACGCCGGCGTGCCCCAACACATCGTGCAACGGGTGCTCGGCCACGCCAGCCCCGGCATGACCGACGTCTACGCGCAGCTGCACGACACCACCATCCGCCAGGTCTTCGACCGCTACCAGCAGCTGCGCGTGAACATCGCCGGCGAGGTCCTCGCCTTCGACCCCAACAGCCCCACCGCCGCGGCCGAGTGGATCAAACACAACTTGTCCCGGGTCCAGGCCTCGCTACCCAACGGCTACTGCGGACGACCACCCCAGCAGGACTGCCCGCACCCCAACGCGTGCCTGACCTGCCCCGACTTCCAGACCACCGTCGAGTTCCTCGACGTCCACCGCCACCAAGCCGACCGGAACCGCAAGCTCATCGCCCGCGCTGAAGCCAACGGCCAGTTCCGCCTCGTCGCCAACCACCAACAGGTCCAAGAGAACCTCGACCGGATCATCACCGGCCTGGAAGCCCTCGACCCCGCTGCGCCACCGCCGGCGACCGATCATGGCTGACAACACCATCCACCTCCTCCAAGCAGCCGCCGCCCGGCACCACAACGCCGTCGTCGCCGCCCGAGAAGCCATCCGCGAGTTCGACAACGAAGGAACCCAGGTCACCTTCCGCGGCGTCGCCGCCAGAGCCGGCGTGTCGCGCTCCTGGCTCTACCGAGACCCCGACATCCGCGCCGAGATCGAACGGCTCCGCTCCGCCAGCCCACCCACACCCAAGCACGCCCTGCCGGCCGCCCAGCGAGCCAGCACCGACTCGCTCCGCCAACGCCTCGACACCCTCAACGACGAGATCACACGACTCCGCAAGGAGAACCAGATCCTCCGCGACCAACTCGCCCGCCAACTCGGACAACGACGCACGACGGCGACATGACCACAACGCAGAACCCCAGACGCCGCCTGCCGCCGCTCGGGAGCACTCCAGGTAACGCCGGTTCCGTATCAGGCGGTGGTGCCGTAAGGGTCCGAATCACGCAGCGATAGGAGCGCGCCGTTGGGCTCGCACTCGAGGTGCTTCTCTACCGCGCCGTAGATCGACGAGGACCTGGGCCGGCACGCGTTCTGCCAGCGCTACGCTCATGATGCGCTTGTGGTCGGCGTCCACAGCGCTCGGCGCTCGGCTCGATCGTCGGGCTCGCCGCCCGTGCCCCCGCTGATGATGTTCGACGAGGCGTACCTCGGCATGGACGCGCCGACGCGACGGTTGTTCCAGGAGGAGCTGCTGGCCGACTACGTCGAGCCCCCGCACGATTCCGCTGGGAGTGATCTGGCACGGACGCCGGGCGAGGATCGATCCGCGTCGCTTCATCGAGGCAAGGCTCGTCCGTCACGGCGCGAGACGGAACGGCGGGTAGGTGTCGGTGGCGAGGACGAAGGCGTAGCTGACGACTCGGTTGTGCCACCGCATGACGCCGACGGTGAAGCGGAACAGCGGTCGGGGGTAGCGGCCGCTGAACAGGATGGCGAACCAGGCTGCGGTCGACGTGAGCACCACGGCCACGTCGAGCACGACCAGCACGAGGTAGTGCGGGATGGCGAGGAACCACTTCACGAGGGGCATCCACCGGTTCAGGTCGCGGTGGACGTCGGGATACGGCACCTGCAAGTGCACGGCCTGTTCTTCGTCGGTGGACGGGTACTCGTCGCGCAGGAGCAGGAGGTAGGCGACCACCCGGTTGTGGAAGCCGAGGTAGGCGACGCTGAAGTCGAACCACCAGCGTGGGTACTTCTGGCGAGCGACGATCAGCATCAGGGGCGGGAGGAACAGGACGCCGGCCGCGGTGCAGATGAACGAGGTGGGGTCGCCGCTCGAGGACCCTGCTGCGCCGATGGCGGCGATCACGGCGAGGATCGGGATGGCGAGGATCAGGCGGAAGACCGACGTGAGCCGGTTGCGGGGCTCCTCCGGGTAGTCGATGTCGAACCGGACGGGATACGCGGAATCGGTCGTCTCCATGGGTCAGGCCTTCGATGCGACTGGCCGGCGCGGGTCGACGGAGACCGGCGCGAGACCGGCAGGCGTCAGTTGCTCGTCCGATGCGGGAACGAACGGCTGGGTGGGCTCGATCTCCAGGTGCGGCAGGATTCGCTCGATCCACCCCGGGAGCCACCAGTTGCGGTCGCCGAGCAGCTCCATGGTGGCCGGGACGACCACCATGCGCACAAGCGTGGCGTCGAGCAGGACGGCGAGGGCGAGGCCCAGGCCGAACAGCTTGATCTCCCGGAGGTCCTCGAGCATGAAGGAGGCGAAGACCACGACCATGATGGCGGCGGCGGCGGTGATCACCCTGGCCGTCGACGCCAGGCCGTCGGCCACGGAGGTGGTGGCGTCACCGGTTCGCAGGTACTCCTCCCTGATGCGGGAGAGCATGAAGACCTCGTAGTCCATGGACAGGCCGAACACGACGGCGAAGAGCATCAACGGAATGAAGGGGTTGATGGGCCCGCCTTCGATGCCGAGCAGCTGGCCGGCCCAGCCCCACTGGAACACGGCGACCACGACGCCGTAGGCCGCGCCGATCGTGAGCACGTTCATGAGGACCGCCTTGAGCGGCACCAGCAGCGACCGGAAGACCGTCATGAGCAGCAGGAACGACAGGGCCAGCACCGCCCCGAAGAAGATGGGCATCCGCTCGGCGAGGTAGTCGGTGATGTCGATGTTGATCGCAGCGCTGCCGGTGACGTGCACGTCGAGCCCGGTGCCGGCCGCCGCAGCGGGGATGACGTCGGCGCGCAGCCGGCGGACGAGGTCACTCGTCGCCTCGTCCTGCGGTGCGGTCTCGGCGACCAGGCGCATCAGGTACGCAGCCGGCCGGGCGGGGTCATTGGCGATGGGCGGCGTGACGGCGGCCACGCCGGCGGTCCGCTCCAGCGCGCCGTGCAGGCCCAGGACGTCCTGGGCTGAGTCGCCGGCGCCGGCGCCGGGCACGACGGTGATCAGGAAGGGCCCGTTGAACCCGGCCCCGAACCCCTCGGCCAGGAGGTCATAGGCCTGGCGGGTGGTGGTCCCCTCGGGGAAGTTCCCCTCGTCGGCCCAGCCCAGGCGCAGGCTGGTGACCGGCGCGGCCAGGACGAGCAGCAGGGCGGTGGCGCCGATCAGCCACCTCCAGGGCCTGCGCTGGATGGTGCGGCTCCAGCGGTAGGCATAGGTCGCCCGCACCGGCTTGGCCGCCCGCCGCGGCACGGGGCGGCGCAGGGGCCGGCCGGCGACGCTCGCCAGGAGGGTGAGGACGGCGAAGGCGGCGCCCGCGGCGGCCAGCGGCGCCAGCCCGATCCCGAGCCCGAGGAGGGCGACGGCGGTGAACCCGGCGGCGATGAGGCCACGCCAGCGGGTGAGCTCGACCCTGGTCCCGGCGACGCCGAGGAGGGCCGGGAGGAGGGTCGTGGAGGTGAGCATGGTGGCCAGCACCGTGGCCGACACGCCGATGCCCATCCCTCCGATCCACCCGATGCCGACGAGGAGGAGGCCGAGCATCGAGATCATGACGGTGGTGCCGGCGAAGACCACCGCCCGCCCGGCCGAGTCCATCGCCGCGACGGTTGCGTCCCGTGGGGAGCGGCCCTCGTGGAGGCCTTCCCGGTAGCGGGAGACGATGAAGAGGGCGTAGTCGATCCCGACGCCGAGCCCGATCATCATCCCCAGCAGGATCGTGCCCTGGGGGATGGCGAAGAGGTGGCTCAGCACCAGGGTGGTACCGATGCCGGCGCCGACGCCGCCGAGGGCCACGGCGATGGGGAGGCCCATGGCCAGGACGGACCCGAAGGCGATGATCAGCACCAGCACGGCGAAGGCCACGCCGATCAGCTCGGTCTTCGGGGGCTCGATCACGGCCAGGTACTGGCCACCGGGCAACACCTCGAGGCCTTCGATGTCGGGGGCGTGGGCGCTGATGGCGCGACCGATCAGCCCGGACTCGGTGTCGTCGACGGCGGTCGACAGGTTCACCTGGGCGTAGGCGACCTGATTGGCGAGCGGCCCGGAGCGGGCGACTTGGCCCCTGCCGCCCTCGGAGTACGGCGATACGACGGTGCCGCCCGGGTGCTGCGGCACACCGGCACCGTCGGGGAAGCCGGCGTCGACCAGCGTGAAGAGCGCTTCCATGGCCGCCCTCACCCCGGGGTCGTCTACCCCCTGACGGGCCCTGAACACGATCGTCCCGGACTGCCCACCCGTGCCCAGGTCGGGGAAGTGCTCCTGCAGTACCGCGAAGCCGGCGGCGCTGCCGGAGTCGGGGACGGCCGACGATGCGCTGAACCGCGGCCCCACCGCGCCGGCGGCGCCGAAGACCGCGAAGAGCGCAAGGAGCCAGAGGCCGACCGCCTTGATCCGGTGATCGAAGCACCAGCCGGCGATGCGGCCGAGGAGGGTGGCCCGCCGGCCGGGCGGCTCGCCGCCCTTGCCGGCGCTCAGAGGCTTCCGTGGGCTCGTGTTTGTCGTGGATGTTCGCATGGGCTCATACTCCCGACGCCGGCCACCCGCTACATCGGGACTCCGGCTGTTCGCGGCTCGTCCATTCGGACGGTCCGCGTCTCGTCCCTTCGGCCGATCCGCAGTCCGCTGCGCTTCTCTACGCTGAGGTCATGCTCCGGGACGCGGCTCGTTCGTTGCTGGCCGAGCCCCGGGTGCCGGACCCGCCGGCGAGGGTGTGGCGGGACTGGGCGCTGGTCGGCGCGCTGATCCCGGTGGTGGTGCTCGAAGGAGTGCTCCGAGAGGACCTGGTCTGGCGGGTCGCCTCGGTGGTGGTGGCGTTGGCGTTGCTGCCGACCCTGCTCTGGCGGCGGACACACCCGTTGGCCGCCGTCGTGGCCGCCTTCGGACTGCTGGCGGTCGTCGATGCCGCATCCCTCGCCGCCGGCGTCGACTGGATGGGCCTGGATACGACCGTCTTCGTAGTCGTAGTCCTGCTGATCTACTCGCTGTTCCGCTGGGGCTCCGGCCGCCACGCGGTGATCGGCCTGGCGGTTTTTTCGATCCTGGTCCTCCTCAGCGGCCGCGACGCCCCGGCCAGCAACGTGGTCCAGGGCGGGCTGTTCATGCTGGCCGTGGCGGCCGTCGGCGTCGCCGTCCGGTACCAGAGCAACGCCCGGTCCCGCGGCATGGACCAGGTCAAGCTCCTGGAGCGGGAGCAGCTGGCCCGGGAGCTGCACGACACCGTCGCCCACCACGTCTCGGCCATCGTCGTCCGCGCCCAGGCCGGTCGCGTCGTGGCCGCGTCCGATCCCGCCGCCGCCCTGGACGCACTCGCCGTCATCGAGGATGAGGCGTCACGGACGCTGGCGGAGATGCGGGCCATGGTCGGCGCCCTTCGCCACGGCGAGGAGCCCGACCTCTCGCCCCAGCGCGGCGTCGCCGACATCGAGCGCCTTGTCACGGTCAACGGGGCCCGGCCTCAGGTCGACCTCGAGCTCTCCGGCGACCTCGACGGTCTCCGGCCGTCAGTCGACGCCGCCCTCTACCGGCTGGCCCAGGAGTCGATCACCAACGCACTCCGCCACGCCCGCCGGGCGACGCGGATCCACGTGACGGTCAGCGGCGACGATGACTGCGTGCGGCTCACCGTCGGCGACGACGGCGACGCCGGCGCCTTTGATCCACGCTCGGCCTCGGGGTTCGGGCTGATCGGCATGGCCGAACGGGCCAAGCTCCTCGGTGGGACCCTCGAAGCCGGACCGAACCGGAACGGGGGGTGGACGGTGCAGGCCGTGCTGCCCAGGGACCATGGCTGACGGCGGAGGCCCGACCCCTCCGGCACCCACCGAGCCGCCCCTCGACGAGGGTGGCCCGCCGGCCATCCGGGTCCTCATCGCGGATGACCAGGAGATCATCCGCACCGGGCTGCGGATGATCCTCAACGCACAGGTCGGCATCGACGTCGTCGGCGAGGCGGGCGACGGCCGGGAAGCGGTGGCGCTGGCCCGCCGGCTCCGACCCGACGTGTGCCTGTTCGACATCCGCATGCCGCACGTCGACGGCATCGAAGCCACCCGCCAGCTCGCCGGTCCCGAGGTCGAACACCCGCTAGCGGTCGTGGTGATCACCACCTTCGATCTCGACGAGTACGTGCACGGGGCCCTCAAGGCCGGCGCCCGGGGGTTCCTGCTCAAGGACGCCGGTCCGGACCTGCTCGTGCAGGCCATCCAGGCCGCCGCTCGGGGCGACGCACTCATCGCCCCCAGTGTGACCGTCAGGCTTCTCGCCACCTTCGCGAACGTGCCGGCCGCAACGCCACCGGCGCAGCCCGTCGAGCAGCTCACCGACCGCGAAGAGGAGGTCCTCCTCACCGTCGCCCGGGGTCGGACCAACGCAGAGATCGCCGACGAGCTCTACATCAGCCTCAGCACGGTCAAGACCCACCTCGCCAGCCTCATGAACAAGCTCGGGGTACGGAACCGGGTGGAGATCGCCATGTGGGCCTACGAGACGGGCCGCGTCGGCGCCTGACGCGGACCATTCGGCAACGAGCGTTCACGGCGAGCCGGGCTGTCTAGGCCGGAGAGGCCATGGCAGCAGTCAACTCCCCGGCTCCGGACGTCGGTGCGACCCGGTACGCGCGTCGACGGGTTGACACGAACGGCTCGGCGCGACATTGGGCGGACCGTCTCGCCTGGCTGGCCGGGCGCACCGACGGCCGACCGCTGCGACCGCGTGACGGGGCGCTACCCACGCTGCCAAACCTGGGGCTAATGGACCCGATCTACGCACGGCCATCACCGGCCTCGCAGACCACCGATACACGAGGTTGGTGGAGATCCCGATTCAGCGCGGCCCGAAGGGGCTCCGAACGCGCGCGCCATAACGCGTGATGCCGCCTCTCGCCAAGTGTCCGCTAACGGCGCTTCGGGAGCGGCGGTCGGAGGGCTACACCAAGGACGGTCCGGCGATGCCCGCGTTACCGGGCGCGAAGTATGTGCCGAACTCGCGCGGTATTTGCACACTGGTGTTGACAACGGCCTACTCCACGACGCTGGCGCCGCCCTCGGCGATGCTTGCTGGGTCGCGGGGCGGGACAGCAGCGTCGAGCCAATCAGAAACGTCCGACAGCACGAGCGCCACGCCGTAGGCTATAACCCGTTCATATCGCTTCTCGACGCGGTAGCCGGGCCGCTCTTCGATCTGCACCTCCTCGAGAAAGGTAGTGCTTTGAAGGTTTTCGGTAGCCATCGCGACAAGCATCGAATGAGCACCAGGCCTAAACAATGGCCCGCCGC
>Ga0136624_1000423_pt1 | contig 16131 bp, 16 predicted proteins | sample AntDrymUQ4692206_2_FD_104802 | JGI IMG/M metagenome (GOLD analysis project Ga0136624, IMG submission 104802) | Polar desert sand microbial communities from Dry Valleys, Antarctica - metaG UQ469 (22.06) | ecosystem: Environmental > Terrestrial > Soil > Desert | place: Antarctica: Dry Valley... | reverse complement strand
TGGCCGCCGTCGCAGCCGCGTAGGTGCTTATCAGGTGCTCCCTGTATATGGACACGTCCTCTGCCGTCAACCCCGCAAGGTCCTTTCCCAATGCCCCTACCGCGTAGGCGACGAACATCCGGACCTCAGTATTATAGGTTTTAATCGTCTGAGGGCTGGTGAGGGTGCGGAGATAGAGGGTGATGAGGCGGCCGATCTCCGGGGGTAGGTTTGGGGCCGGGGCGGCGTTGGGGACCGGTACGGGGAGGTCAGTCATCGGGGGTGGCGTAGGTTATAAGGGAGATGACTTCGTAGGGGGTGAGGCGGGAGCGGCCGTCGAGGTAGCCTAGCTCTATGAGGAAGGCGACGCCGGAGACTGTTCCGCCGGCGTTTTCGACGAGGTCGCACATCGCGCGGGCGGTGCCGCCGGTGGCGAGGAGGTCGTCGGAGACCAGGACTCGGGTTCCTTGCTCGATGGAGTCGGCGTGGGCTTCGAGGGTGTCGGTGCCGTATTCGAGGTCGTAGGAGGCCGAGATGGTTTCACGGGGGAGCTTGTTGGGTTTGCGGGCCAGGATCAGGCCCTTGCGGGCCCGGTAGGCAAGGGCGGTGCCGAAGACGAAGCCGCGGGCCTCGGCCGAGAGGATCAGGTCGTAGCGGAGGTGCTCGGTGGCGCGGTGGAGGGCGTCTGTGGCGGCGTGGAGGGCAATGCCGTCCTCTATGAGGGGGGTTATGTCCTTGTAGGAGATGCCGGGTTTCGGGAAGTCCGGGACGGTGCGGATGTGGGCCCGGACGGTCTTCAGGGCGTCGTCTGCGGCGGGCATCCTCAGGGGGCGAAGGTGTCTATCACGTTCGCCATCATCAGCTCCTTCATGCGGGAGTCGACCGAGGCGAGGTGGCGGGCCTTGTTCACGGCCTCGATGACCCTGCCCTCGTCGCCGCTGCGGAGCTCGGGGTTGACGACCTGCTTAAAGAGGGCCGCCTCGCGGTCCACGGCGGCCATGATGCCGCGCAGGTGTCGGGGTTGGATCGAGTACTTGGCCATCTCCAGAGCCATGCGCGCGATCTCGGCGTCCCGCTGGGTGAGCTCGCCCGTGCGCCCGATCACGCCCACCGTCACGAGCTCGTCGACGAAGCGTGACTCCGTCTCCAGGGTGTCGGCGAGCTCCTCGCGGGTGTAGGTCCGGTCCTCCAGCACGCGGGAGAGGTCGTTGGCCGAGCCGCCGCCGGTCGGGATCCCGCCGCCCCCCTCGATGCGCTTCTTTATCACCTTGAGGGGCAGGTACTCCTTGTCCTGGAGGGTGAGGATGTACTTCAAGAGCTCGATGTCCTGGCCCGAAAAAAGCCGGTAGCCGCCGCGGGTGCGGGTCAGGTTGATCAGGCGCCGGCGCTCCAGGTACCGGATCTTGCTGACCGAGAGCGTCGGGAACTCGGGCCTGAGCCGCTCGACGACCTCGCCGATGGTGTAGCTGTCCTTGGAGCCGCCCCTCCCCCGCGTCCTCTGCCCAGGTTCGGGGACCGGGTCGTGGGCCGGCGTGCCGTACGCCGGGGTCTCTTCGGCGGGCGCGCCTTCTGCCCGCTCGGGCGTGGCGTTCGGGTCGCCCCTCATGGGGTCGTTCCACCTTCTCTGGTCTACGTCTCCGTTCTCCACGGGGTTCGCTCCCATCCTCTCAAATCGCGATCGGTGCCACGCCAGCCTCTCCTGGGCCTTCCCAGGCCCATCTCTAGGCGAGCACGAACCTGAACCGGTACTTTCCTACCTGTATCTCGTCGCCGTTGCGCAGGTCCACGGAGTCCACCCTGACCCTGTTGACGTAGGTGCCGTTTAGGCTACCAACGTCCCGGATCAAGAACCCCCGCTCGCCGCGCAAGATCTCGGCGTGTTTGCGGGAGACGGTCACGTCGTCCAGGAAGATGCTGCTCTCCTGGCCGCGGCCGACGGTGATGACCTCATCGTCTATGTCGTGCATGCGCCGGCCCGCCGTGCCCTCGACCTGGTCGAGCTCTATGAGCGAAGCAACCCCCGACCCGCCGCCGGACGGCGCGTGCTGCTCGGCCTCCTCGCCGAAGCTCGGCGCGAAGGAGACCGTGCTCTGGCCGGCGGCGAGCTTCATGCCGCACTCGGCGCAGAACCTCATCTTGGGCGAGATCTCGGCCGCGCAGTTGGGGCAGACCATCATGTCGCCCTCTCCTCCCCCACCTCGCCGAGCAAGACCCGCGCGAGCTCCTTGGTCGACAAGGCGGCCACGCCCCGCCCGGCGAGCTCGGCACGGATCAGGTTCGCCCTGCCCCGCAAGAGCTCGTGCCGGTACGCCGCCAACCGCTCCTCCTCAACGACCCACGCCAGAAGCTCCCCGAGCTCGGGCTCGGGGAGGGCGGTGAAGTCCTCGGCCGACTCCCAATCGAAGCCGCCGGACGGCGTGAAGCGCTGATCAGACACAAGCGCTAGTATAGCGGAGTCTCAACCTGAAGCGCAATGTCAGCTTGAGGTTTCTGCCGAGGTCCCTTCTTCTATGAGGGAGCGTACAAGGTCCACGTAATCGCCGGCGAGGGCGTGCGGGTCGCCGCCGTCGCCCGGCTCGGCGTAGACGTAGAAGACGGGGTTGTCGGGGTCTGGGAGCATGAGCACCCACCCGCCGTCGACGCTCAGGCGCACGCCCTCGGTCAGGATGGCGTCCGGGTCGCCACCGAACTTCTCGGCCAGGCCCCGCATGACGCGCCCCTTCGCCGTCCAGGGGCAATCCAGGCGCTCGCGGACCACGTTGCCGAAAGGTTCGTCGAAGTCCCGGCGCAGGCCGGAGAGGGGCTCGGAGCGGAAGGCCTCCAGGGCCCGGGCGATGGTCATGAAGCAGTCGGGGGCCGGGAGGAAGGAAGAGAAGATGTAGCGGCCGTCGGCCAGGGAGGCGAGGTCCGCGCGCACGTCGGCGGCCCGAAGCGCCAGGTTGCCGATGCCGGTGCGGCTGATCTCCACCGTCCCGCCACCCTCTTCGGTGAGCGTCCCATAGCCGTTGCTCAGGTTTATCGGGAAGACGGCCTTGCGCGGGCAGGTCGCCCGGATCAGGCACGCCAGCATCACGTCGTCGGGCACAAGCTGTCCCTCGTCGTCGACGAACTGGACCCGCTCCGCTTCCGGGCCCACCACGGCGCCGAAGGCGGCGCCCACGGTCGGGACTATGCGCGCCACCCGGTCAACGCTCTCCCGGAGGTCGGCCCCGGGACCGCTGCTCACGACGTTCGCGTTGGCGAAGCCCTCCATGACGACGGCGCCCACGCCCAGGCGGGAGAAGACCCGGCTGGCAACGAGGCCCGCGACACCGCCGTAGAAGTCCACGACGATCGTGGCGCCGGAAGTCTTCTCGCGGTCGACGACGCGCTCCAGGCGCTCGACGAACTGCTCGACGACGCGGCCGGGGTAGATCAAGTCCCCGATGTCCTCGCCGTGGGCCCTGCGATACTCCTCACGCACGAACGCCTTCTCCACGGAGCGCTGGTCGCCCTCGGTCATGGGCGTGGCCTCGGAGGCGAAGAACAGGATCTCCACGTCGCCGGGGTCGGCGCCGGCGCGCACGTGCGCGCCGGCCGACGACCTCCCGGAGAGCACGTCGTGGCGCACGACGCCCGCGTGGGCTGCTCTGAGGTCGCGGATGTTTATCCCGGTCCCCAGCAGCGCCGCGGTCATCGCCCGCTTGGCGACCTGGGAGGCCCGGGAGGAGTCGCGGCCCAGCGTGACCACGGCTCCGGGGTCGAGGGTGGTTCCGAAAGAGGAGGCCAGGCGCGTCACGAACTCGGGGGTGAGGTTCACGTTGAACTTGCCGGTAACGACGCCGCCCTTGAAGATCGTTCGCAGGCCCATGGTCTCGTAGATCAGGGACTGGGTAACGTTGGCCCCGGCCTCAATGGTCTTGTGCGGGTAGACTTTGACGTCCGGGGCTATAGTCGCCCCCTCGCCCACGATCACGTCGTCCCCGAGCGCGCTGCGCTCCAGTATCCTGGCCCTTGCCTGGACGTAGGAGTTGCGGCCGACGAGCGTGTCCTTGAGCTCCGCCCCCTCCCCGACGTAGGTACCATCCGCCACGACGCTGCGCTCGATGCTGGCGCCCGCCGAGACGACGACGTTGTCGGCTATGACGGTGTAGGGGCTGATCTTCGCCCCGGGATCGATGCGGGCGTTCTCCCCGATCACGACCGGCCCTTCGAGCTCTTCGTCTGAGACCTGCGACCGCCGGCCCACGAAGATGTTCTCCCTGAGGCGCGTCCCCGGGGGCCTGACGTCTTTTACCAGGCCATCGAGCACGTCCCTCTGGGCGGAGGCGAACTGCTCCAGGGTGCCGATGTCCTCCCAGTAGTCCTCGGTGACGTAGCCGTACATCGGCCGCCCGGCCTCCAAAAGCTTCGGGAAGAGCTCCTTGGAGAAGTCGTACTCGCCTTCCCCTGGTATCTCCCCCATCACGGAGGGCTCCAGCAGGTAGATGCCGGTGTTGACGGTGTCGGAGAAGACCTGGCCCCAGGCCGGCTTCTCCAGGAAGCGCGAGATCCTCCCATCCTCTTCCAGGATGACGATCCCGAAATCGAGCGGGTTCTCGACGCTTTTCAGAACCATCGTAGCCTCCGAGCCCTTCTCCTCGTGGAAGCTCAACAGGCGCGTGAGGTCGGCGTCGGTGAGGGCGTCGCCGCTGATGATCAGGAGCCGCTCGCCTTCGAGGCCGAGTTGCTTCTCGGCCATCTTTACCGATCCCGCGGTCCCGGCGGGGGCGTCCTCGACGGAGTAGCCGATCTTCACACCCCAATCCGAGCCGTCGCCGAAGTAGTCCCGGATCTCCTCTGGCATGAACTGCAGGGTCACGGTGATGTCGTCGAAGCCGTGGCGCTTTAAGAGCCCGACGATGTGCTCCATGCAAGGCAGGTTTGCTATGGGGATCATGGGCTTGGGCTGGTCGCTGGTCAGCGGCCTGAGGCGCGTCCCCTGCCCCCCGGCCATGATGACGGCCTTCATCGGGCCGCGTCCCCGCGCGCCGACGCTATAGTAGACCAGGCTCCACGCATCCTGCCTCCCCTTCTCCCTCTCACGCGCCGGTTGGCGACTCCCCAACCATCATACCCGACCCGCGGGCGCGGCTAACGGCTGCTCTTGGCCCTGATCCCGACGGCCACGCCCCACAGGTCGTAGCGATCCCTGAGGGCATTCTCGACGTAGCGCAGGTAGTTGTCCGGCAGGTCGTCGGGACGGTTGGCGAAGAGGGTAAACCGCGGCGGCGTCGTCCCCGTCTGGGTGGCGTACCGGATCTTGACGCCCCCGGGCGGCGAGGTCCGGTCCACGAGCGCGTTGACGAACTCCGCCACCTCGTGCGTGGTGATCCGCACCCGGTAGGCCTGCCTTATGCGCGAGGCGAAGGGCAGTATCTTCTCGACGCCCGAGCCTGTTAGCGCGGAGATCGGCAAAAAACGTGGCTTGAGGTCCGTGAGCCTGGCAGCGATCCCTTCCTCGACCTCCCGCAGCCGGTCCTGGGAGACCAGGTCCTTCTTGTTGATCAAGACCCCGCAGGCCCGCCCGGCCTCCTGGATCTCTCGCGCCACCCTCATGTCCCCCGCCACGAGCCCGTCCACCGCGTCGACCAGCAACAACGAGACGTCCGAGCGCCGGATCGCCTCCGACGTCCGCAATGACGAATAGTACGGAACCCCACTCGCCCGCCGGATACCCTTGCCCACCCCGGCGGTGTCGAGCAACAGGTACCGCTCGACGTCTCCTTCTACCTCTACCTGAACCTCACCTGCTATCGCGTCGGTGGTGGTGCCGGCGACCTCGGAGACGACGGCCCGCTCGGCGCCGAGGAGCCGGTTGAGGAGGGTGCTCTTGCCGACGTTGGGCCTGCCGACGATGGCGAGCTTCGGCCGCTCGGGCGCTTCGTCGGGCGCGGCCTCGGGCAATTGGGCGACGACGGCGTCGAGGAGGTCGCCTACGCCGAGGCCGTGGACGGCGGAGACCGGGTGGGGCTCTCCCTCGCCCAAAGAGTAGAAGCGGTGGCGTTCGGTGTCGTCGTCGGGGTTATCCAGCTTGTTGACGGCGAGGACGACCTTTGCTGCGGAGCGGCGCAGCTCGCGGGCGATGGCGGCGTCGGCCTCCGTGGGGCCGAGCCGGGCGTCGGTGAGGTGTAGGATCACGTCTGCCTCCTCGACCGCGACCCTGGCCTGGAGCGTTACGAGGGCTTCGAGGCCGACCTTCGCCCTCGGCTCCATCCCCCCGGTGTCCACGAGGTCGAACTCGGCGCCGGCCCACTCGGCCTTGTTGTACGAGCGGTCGCGGGTCGTGCCGGGCTGGTCGGAGACGACGGCACTCCTGCGGCGCAGAATGCGGTTTATTATCGAGCTCTTGCCGACGTTGGGCGCCCCAACGACGGCCACGACGGGTATCCGGCTCACGGTCGGTCCCCTTTCGGTAGGGCGTAGATGGTCCGCAGGACGTCGTCGGCGGCCTCCCGGTAGGCCTTGCCGCCGCGCAGGTTCTCGTCCAGGTGGATCGGGTCCCCGACGATCAGGCGCAGGCGCTCGCCGCGCAGGCGGGCCAGCGGACCGGGGATCTTGCTGACAAAGACGGGCAACACAGGCGCGCCGCCCCGGATCGCGAGCATGACCGCCCCACTCTTGGCCTCCCTGGCAGTCCCGTCGTCCTTGTGGGTGCCTTCGGGGAAGATGCCGAGCGCCCATCCTTCGGCGAGGTAGGCGAGGGCGATCCGCACCCCGGCCCGTCCGCCGCCCTCGCGGTCCACCGGAAAGGAGCCTATAAACTCGAAGAACCTCTTGTACGGGGGCTCGTAGAGTTGTTTCTTGCCCATCCACTGCATGCGGCGGGGGATCGCCATGCACACGAGCACGGGGTCGGGGTACTGGCGGTGGTTGGCCGCGATGATCAGCGGTCCCGTCTTCGGCGCCCGCTCCATGCCCTGGATGGTCAGGCCGAAGAGGAGGCGGCAGAGCCCGATCATGAACCGCCGGAAGAGATCGTACCTGCGGGACATGGTCCCCGGCGTGCTCTGCCCCTTGAAGGCGCTCGTGCCGCTCATGCCCCCCGCCTCAGGCCGCTCGCGAGGTCGAGGACGCGGGAGACTACTTCTTCCAGATCGAGGGCGGTGGTGTCGAGCACTACGGCATCGGGGGCGGGCTTGAGGGGCGAGACCTCGCGCTCGGAGTCCTGGCGGTCGCGGCGCGAGATGGCCTCCCGGATGCGGTCGAGTTCACCTTCGCGCCCGGTCTGCCGCGCCCTCCTGCGCGCCCGCTCTTCCGGGTCGGCGGAGAGGAAGACCTTGAGCTCCGCGTCGGGCAGGACGACGGTGCCTATGTCCCTACCCTCGACGACGGCCCCACCCCTCTCCCTGGCCTCGTCCGCTGCTGTCCGCTGGACCGGGAGCAGCACCTCCCGGAGCCCGGGGTTGGCGGAGACCTTCGAGGCCGCCGCGGCCACCTCGGGCGTGCGCAGGTCGGGGTCCGGCACGCGCCGGCCGTCGATGCTGGCGCCCTCGGGGTGGAGGCCGATCCTGCGCGCGAGATCCGCTATCTTCGGCCCGTCGGAGAGGTCGGCGCCCTCGCGGAGGGCGAGCAAGGCGGCGGCCCGGTAGGCCGCACCCGTGTTGAGGTTGACGAGGCCGAGCCGCCCGGCGACGTGCCGCGCGACGGAGCTCTTCCCGCTCCCGGCGGGCCCGTCTATGGTTACTAGGATCCCCTTCATCGACGGAGAGAGTATAGCCGAAAGACCCCGCCGCTCACTGAAGCCCTTCGAGCGCCCGGAAGTACCCGGGAAAGGTCTTGGTCACGCAGCCGGGGTCCGCTATTGTGACGGTCGGCCCCGGTGCCGCCAGCCCGGCGACGGCGAAGGACATCGCCATCCGGTGGTCCCCGTAGGTCTCGACGACGGCCGGCCGCAAGGGTCCTGGCGAGATACGGAGCCCGTCCTCCCACTCCTCGACCCCCACGCCGAGGCGCGCGAGCTCCGTGGCGACGGCCGAGAGGCGGTCCGTCTCCTGGTGGCGGGTGTGGCCGACGTTGGTGATGGTCGTCGGTGAGGAGGCGAAGGGGGCGATGGCGGCCAGCGTCATCATGGTGTCCGAGAAGGCGCCCATGTCCACCTCAACGCCCCGCAGACGTTCGGGTCCCCGGACCTCGACGTGGTCTTTGCCGAGGTCGACCGCGCACCCCATCCGCTCCAGGACGCCCGCGAAACGCAGGTCACCCTGGGAAGATCCGGAGCCGAGGCCCGGCACCCGCACGCGCCCCCCCGTGACGGCGGCCAGCGCAAGAAAATACGAGGCGGCCGACGCGTCGGGCTCGACCTCGAACCCGCCTGCCCGGTACGGGCCGCGACCCACCGTGAGATGCGCGAACCCCCCGGACGCCTCGACCTCGACGCCGAAGCGGCGCATGACGTCTAACGTGATCCCGACATAAGGCCAACTCTCCCGGCCCTCGACGTCCAGCTCGACGGCCCGGTCCGCGAGGGGCGCGGCCATGAGCAATCCGCTGACGAACTGGCTGCTCCCGCCGCCGCGCACGACGGTCCGGCCGCCGGGCAACCCGCCGCCGCGCACGACGATGGGGAAACGGCCGTCCTCGTCGTCGTAGTCCACCCCGGCTCCGAGCCCGCGCATCGCGTCCACGAGGTCCTTTATCGGTCGCTCCCGCATCCTGGGCACACCGTCTACGGTGTAGGGCCCGGGCCCGAGCGCGAGCGCCGGCGGCAGGAACCGCGCCACGGTCCCCGCGTTCCCGACAAAGACCCCGACGCCCCCACGCGGTATCCCGCCGGCCCGGCCCACTATCCGCACCTCGCCCGCCTCCTGGTCCGCCCGGACGTCGAAACCCAGGCGCGCGAGGGACTCCAGCAGGTAGTAAGGGTCGTCGGAGAAGAGCGGGTTTTTTATCGTGGAGACACCGTCCGCCAGCGCCGCCACGAGCAGGGCCCTGTTCGTGACGCTCTTGGAGCCGGGCACCGCGACGTCCGCGTCAACCAGGCGGCCGAGCGGGCCTATCTCCAACCTCTCCGGAAACTCGCCACGGACGTCTTCGACGTCGAAGTCCCTGCCCGGCACACCCCTTACAACTCTCACCGCAACGCCTCCAACTCCGCCTCCGTGAGCGGGCGGTGTTCACCCTCGGCGAGGTCCCCAAGCAGTATCGGCCCGACGCGGACCCTGCGCAGCGAGAGAAGGTTCAAGCCGACGGTGGCGCAGGTTCGACGTATTATGCGGTTACGCCCCTCGTGGATGGTGATGTTGAGGGTGGTCGTGCGCGGTCGGTTCTGGAGGTTGGAGATGGTCGGCGGGGACATGGGGCCGTCTTCGAGGAGGGGGCCGGCGGCCAGGGCTCTGAGGGCCTCGGTAGGAACAGGATTTTTTAGGGTCAGGCTGTACTCTTTTTCGATCTGTGAGGAAGGGTGGGTGATGCGGTGGGCGAGCGGGCCGTCGTTGGTGAGAATCAGGAGTCCGGTGGTCTCGGCGTCGAGGCGGCCGGCGGGTACGAGGCCGGGGAGCCGGGGCATCAGGTCGGCCACCGTGGGTCGGTTCTTGTCGGGCTCGTCCTTGAGGGTGGTGAGGTAGCCGGCGGGTTTGTTCAGGGCGAAGTAGGAGTGGGTTGGCGGGAGGAGGACCTGGCGGCCGTCGAGCAGGATCTCCTCGTCTCCGGAGACGGAGAGGCCGAGGGCGGCGGTCTCGCCGTTCACGGCGACCCGGCGGGCCTCGATCAGGGCCTCGGCCTTGCGTCTGGACGGGGCCGCGCCCGCCCGGGCGAGAAAGGCCTGAAGCCGCAACTAGCCTTCCTTCTCGTCCGGGACCTCCTCGGAGGAGGTCAGGCGCTCGCGGACGCGGGCGAGCTCCTCCGGCGAGACGAGCGAGTTCAGCGGGGGGAAGTCCTCCCCGGAGCCGGCGTCGGCGGCGGCGAGAAAGGCGTCGGTCACGGCGAGGAGCGCGGGCGAGCCGGGCGCATCCCTGTCGGCACCGGCCTCGGCGAGCAGGTTCCGCTCGAGCAAGTTCCGAACCACCGCGTCGGAGTTCACGCCCCGCACCCGCGAGACCGAGCCCCGGGTCAGGGGCCCGAGGTACAGGGCGCAGGCGAGCACCTCGTGGGCCGCCCCGGAGAGCGGGGCCGGCCTGGCCTCCTCCCTGAAGCGCTCGACGGCGACGGCGCAGGCCGGGTTGGTCGAGAAGACGTGGCCGCCGGCGACGGCGCGCAGGACTATGCCGGAGTCCTCGGGAGAGTACCGGGCGGAGAGGTTCTCCAGGGCTTGCGCGGTCTCCCCCTCAGAGAGCCCCGTGGCGGAGACGAGGTCGTCGAGGCGGACGGGGCGGGCGCTTACCAGGAGGACCGCCTCCACGAGGTGTTCCGGGGCCGGGGTCAACGGTTGGGTTCCAGGGGTTCCAGGGTCAGGGTGCCGAGGGGCTCCGGTTGGATGAGCCTCACGACGCCCTCCTGGGCCAAAGAGAGGGCGGCGGCGAAGGCCACGGCCGAGCGCAGGCGGTCCATGTCGCGGGTCAGGGCCTCGTAGGAGACGGGGCCGCGAAAGAGGCCGGACCGGATCATGCCCGCGAGTTCCTGGAGTGTCACGGTTATGGGGCCGAGGTGCCTGACGGGGGGCTCCACGAGGCGCGAAAAGGCGCGCCGGGCCGCGAGGGTCACCCGGTCGCCCGAGACGCGCAGGCGGCCGGGTTTCGGCGGCAGCGTGTGGGCCGAAGCGTAGTGGCCGGCGGCGCGGGCGAGGCGGTCGCGCAAGTGCTCGGCGGCGCGCCGGATCTTGAGGTACTCCTGCAGGCGTTCGGCCAGCTCCTCAGGGGTGGCCGCGGCGGCGTCCTCGCCGTCGGGCTCCGGTTCCAGGGCCGGCGAGAGGGTGCGGCTCTTTAGCAGGATCAGGGCCGCCGCGGAGCCGGCGAAGTCCGTATCCCGGTCGAGGGCGTTTGCGGCCTCCGGGTCGCGGGAGCCGGCGTAGAGGCCGACGAGCTCGCGAAGGGGGACCTCGAAGATCTCAAGCTCCTCCTTGAGGATCAGGGCCAGAAGCCACTCGTAGGGGCCGGAGTATACGTCGAGCTCTACCGTGAAGTCCGCCAGGGACCGGCCGGTGGACGGCGCGGTCAAAGCGACTCCGAGTGGAGCGGTAGGACGGAGGAGAGCTGGCTGTGGTCGGAGCCGGTCGCCCTGGCCAGGACGGGGTCGACGACCCTGCCTTCTGCGATGGCGGCCCCGCGCGCGAGCCCCGGGTCGGACTTCAGGGCGTCGGCGAGGCCGAGGCCCGCGAGGCGGCGGACGTGGGGCAGGAGCGCGTTGCTCAGTGCCCGGGTGGCGGTGACGGGGACGGCGGCCGGGACGTTCTTGACGCAGTAGTGGATGACGCCGCCATCGACGAAGGTGGGGTCGTCCAGGGTGGTGGGCCTGGACGTCTCGACGCAGCCGCCGTAGTCCACGTCGACGTCCACGATCACGGCGCCGTCTTTCATCCCCTCGACGGTCTCCCGGTCAACGAGGGCCGGCGTGCGGTCGCCGACGACGTGGACGGCGCCTATGAGGAGGTCGGCCCTTAGGACGGCGTCGCGGATGCTTATGGTTGTCGCGGCCAGCGTGGTGACCCCGGGGATGCCGGCGAGCTCCAGCGCGCGCAGCCGGTCCACATCACGGTCTATTACGACCACCTGTGCGCCGAGGCCGCTCGCCATCCTGGCGGCACCCGAGCCGACGATACCGCAACCGAGGACCACGACCCGTCCGGGCCTCACACCCGTGGCGCCCCCGAGCAGGACGCCCCGGCCGCCGGACTGGCGGAGAAGGTAGTGGGCCCCGATCTGGGGTGTGAGGCGGCCCGCGATCTCGCTCATCGGCGTCAGAATGGGCAGCCGCCCCTGCCCGTCCCGCACGGTCTCCATGGCGAACGCGACGCACCGGGAGCCGAGAAGGTCCCGCATGAGGTCCCGGTTGATCGGCAACGAGAGGAAGGAGAGAAGCACGAGGTCTTCCCGAAGCCGCGCCCGCTCCTCCTCCACCGGCCCGTAGACTTTGACGACGAGCTCGGAGTCGTCCCACACCTTCGCGGTATCCCCGATGACCCTTGCGCCGGCCTCCTCGTAGGCCGCGTCGGGGACGCCTGACGCCTCCCCCGCCCCGGCCTCCACGAGCACCCTGTGCCCGGCCCGGCTCAGCTCGTGGGCGGCGTGCGGGGCCAGCGCCACCCGCGTCTCGCCCGGCGTCCTCTCTCTGGTCACGCCTATTCTCACGGCTTAAGATTAACCCGAAGACGGCCGGCGGGCCAACTCCGCCCCGGAGCCCCCCACGCCCCTACGACGGGCTCCAGCCGGGATGGTCCTGCAGAAACTCCCGCAGGCCTTCCTCCTCACCCCGGACGCCGAGGGCCAGCCCCTCGGGGCCTACCGGGTCCCAGATGGGCGCGAGGCGGACCCGGAAACCGGCCCGCCACAGGTCGGTTGCCAGGGCCTGCACGAGGTCGGAGCGGAATCCGCGCGGCGGCGCCTCCCGCAGGACGCGCACCTCCAGCACCGCCCCCGAGACGGCCGCGGCATCGGCCACCCGGCGCATCACGCGCTCCAGCGCCCAGCCGAGCCCGCACCCCGTCAAGGCCCTGATGCTTCCGCGCACCTCCAACCGCGTCCCGCAGGGGGACAGCGTCTCCGCCAGATCCTGCCGGAAGAAACCGTCAGGGGCGGTCACCCACGACGGCGGGCGCGACGGCGCCTCCTCCCACTCCAGCACGGCGCGGAAGTCCACGAGACCCGCGGCGCGCGTCGCCACCGTTCCCGCGGGCTGGCCGGTCAGGGTCACGGCGGGGAGCGTCGCCCCGGGCCTCAGCGGGCCGCCTGCTCTCCGGCCGGGATCTCAGCCGGGACGTCCTCCGGGTCGGCGGGCTCTGCCGCCGACGCGCCGCAGGCCGAGACGAAGCCGAAGAAGAGCGGGTGCGGGCGGAGGGGGCGGCTCTTGAACTCCGGGTGGAACTGGCTCCCGATAAAGAACGGGTGGTCCTTGAGCTCGGCGATCTCGACCAGCCGCCCGTCCGGGGAGGTGCCGCTGAAGACCATCCCAGCCTCGGTGAGCGCCTCGCGGTAGGCGTTGTTCACCTCGTAGCGGTGGCGGTGGCGTTCGTAGACGAGATCCGAGCCGTAGACCTCGGCGGCCAGAGTACCGGGCTCGACCTTGCACGGCCAGCGCCCGAGACGCATCGTGCCGCCCATGTCAACACCGACCTGGTCTGGCATGATGTCTATGACCGGGTGCGGGGTGTCCTGCTCGAACTCGGTGGAGTTCGCCATCTCAAGACCCGCGGCGTTGCGGGCGAACTCTATGACCTCGATCTGCATCCCGAGGCACAGCCCGAGGTAGGGTGTGTCCGTCTCCCTGGCGTAGCGCGCGGCCTCGATCTTGCCCTCGGCCCCCCGGTGCCCGAAGCCGGGAAGTACCAGCACGCCGTCCACGCCGGAGAGGCGCCGCTTTGTGGACTCCCTGTCTTCGAGGACCTCGGAGTCCACCCAGTCGAGCTCCACCTTGAGGCCGTTCGCGCCGGCGGCGTGGCCGAGGGCCTCGACCACCGAGAGGTAGGCGTCCTGGAGCTTGATGTACTTGCCGATGATCGCGACCCGGACCCGCCGCTCCGCCTCCAGCGTTCGGGAGACGAGGTTGCGCCACTCGTCGAGCTCTGCCGGCGGCGCCTGCATCCCGAGCTTCTCCAGGACCAGATCATCCAGGCCCTCCTCGTGCAGGCTTAAGGGGATGGCGTAGAGGCTCGGGGCGTCCTCGGCCGGGATAACGGAGTCGAGCTCCGTGTCGGCGAAGAGCGCGATCTTCTTGCGGATCTCGTCGCTTATGGGGCGGTCGGCCCGGCACACGAGCACGTCGGGGCTTATGCCGATCTCGCGCAGGCGCTGGGCCGAGTGCTGCGTCGGCTTGGTCTTGAGCTCGCCGGCCGCCTCTATGTAGGGCACGTAGGAGACGTGTACGTAGAGTACGTTCTTGCGCCCGACGTCGTTGCGGAACTGCCTTATAGCCTCCAAAAACGGCAGGCTCTCGATGTCGCCGACGGTGCCCCCGATCTCGGTTATCACGACGTCGTTGTCGTGCCCGAGGCGGCCGATCCTGTTCTTGATCTCGTTGGTTATGTGCGGGATGACCTGCACGGTAGCCCCGAGGTAATCCCCCCGCCGCTCCCGGCTTATGACCTCCCAGTACACGCTCCCGGTCGTCACGTTGGAGAGACGGCCCAAATTTTCGTCCAGAAACCTCTCGTAGTGCCCGAGGTCGAGGTCGGTCTCCGCCCCGTCCTCGGTGACGAAGACCTCGCCGTGCTGATACGGGTTCATCGTCCCCGGGTCCACGTTTATGTACGGGTCGAACTTCTGCAGCACCACCCTGTAGCCCCGGCTCTTGAGCAGCATCCCGAGCGCCGCGGCGGTCGTCCCCTTCCCGATGGACGACACCACCCCGCCCGTGACGAAGATGTACTTGGTCTCACTCATCCGCACCACACTCCCGATAACGCAACCAACGCCAGGCCCCCTCCTACTGAAAAACCGGATAAACCAGAGGAATTCTCCCGAAGCGACGCCCCGCTGCCACCGGGTGGCGGCCTGAAGAACCCGCGAGCGCATGCTCCGACATCACGGGACACCATATTACCTCTGATGGGCCGGGAATTAAATAGCGCCGGCAGACTTTCTGCCTGGCCGGACGGGGTCGGAGTGACTACCCTATGCGACATGCAGCCCGGCCCCAGATCCAACGGTCCACTCTTCGTCGTCCTCGCGGCTATCCTGTGGGGGACGGGCGGCACGGCCCAGGCGTTAGCCCCCGAGGCCGCGGGCCCCCTCTCCGTCGGGGTCGTGAAGATCGGCATCGGGGGGGCGGCGATGCTGCTGTTCGCCGCCCTGTCCGGGGGTTGGGCGAAGGGCTCGGGCGCGTCGGGGCGTTGGAGGCCCCTCCCCGTCCTCGCCTGCGCGGTGCTGGTCGCCTCCTACCAGGTGCTCTTCTTTACGGGCATCTCGCTTACCGGCGTGGCCCTCGGGACGATCTCGGCCATCGGCAGCCTCCCGGTGTGGGCCGGGCTGATAGACCTCGTTTTCGGGAAGCGGCCCGACGCGCGCTGGCTCGGCGCCACCGCCCTGGCCGTTTGCGGGTGCGCGCTCCTGGTCGGCTCGGGGGGCTCCCTCTCCGTGGAACCCCTCGGGGTGCTGCTCTGCGTCGTCGCGGGCGCCGGGCTGGTCGCCTTCACCACGATCGCCAAAGGGATGCTGGAGGAACGGCCGCACGCCGTGGTGATGGGCGTAACGTTCGCCCTGGGGGCCGTCCTTCTCTCGCCGGCCTTGCTCTTCTCGGACCCGTCCTGGGTCCTCTCCCCAACGGGGCTCGCGGTAGCCCTCGAACTGGGTCTCGGGGCGACCGCCCTCGCGTACATCCTGTTCGCCCGCGGGCTCTCGAAGGTCCGCGTCTCGACCGCGGCCACGCTCTCCCTCGCGGAACCGCTGACGGCGGGACTTCTCGGCGTCCTGGTTCTCGGCGAACGGGTCTCCCTCGTGGCGATAGGCGGCATGGGCCTCCTCGTGCTTGGCCTCCTGCTCGCAACCGCAAGAAGCGGATAACGACGGAGAGGCCAGCGTGAGGCTTCGCGCACCTGGCCATCTTCGGATGCATGAAAGTGCAGAGGAGAGGGAGGGTGCGCAGGTCACCCAGGAGGCGACCCAAGGAGACCCACGGGAACAGGTATGGGACGAATCGAAGCACACGAGAGACGCGGAGGGCCGGTTCACCTGAGAAGCGTCTGCCAGATTACTGAGGTCCAGGGCCGCGGTTCAGCACCCCCGGCCCTTTCTATGCCCTCGGTCAGGGCTTCTCGGAAGCTGCGTGCTAGCGGACCGGAGGCTCCGGCACTTCGCCCGTCCCAGATACTGCCGAGTAGTAGATCGCTTGGAGGAGCCCGCTTTACGAGGCGGCGTTTATCCTGCGGTCGATCTGCTTTAGGAGGGTGCCTCGGTTCTTATTCCGCTGCTCGTAGGCGCGAACGCGCTCCAGATCCTCGGCAGAGAGGTTGTCCAGCCGCTCGACGACCTCACCGACGTTCAACTCGTCGTAGCCCTCGATCCGTGCTCCGGTGATTGCCCCCTGAGCCGCTCGCGCAGACGCTCG
>Ga0136624_1000422_pt1 | contig 16139 bp, 13 predicted proteins | sample AntDrymUQ4692206_2_FD_104802 | JGI IMG/M metagenome (GOLD analysis project Ga0136624, IMG submission 104802) | Polar desert sand microbial communities from Dry Valleys, Antarctica - metaG UQ469 (22.06) | ecosystem: Environmental > Terrestrial > Soil > Desert | place: Antarctica: Dry Valley... | reverse complement strand
CGCCGACCCCCGACAGTCGCCCGCGACGCCGAACCACCACCACTACGACCCCCACCCAAAGGCGAAGTGCCCCGCTGGGTCACCACCCCCGAGCCGACGCCACCCGTACCGCCCGACGGCGAAACCGAGACCCGCCCGGGATCACCTGTGGACCCGCCGTTCTGAGGTCGACAGTCAGCGTGACGACGTGTCCCACCACAGGGTCACCCGGTCGGTGGGGAAGGGCAGCCCCGGCAGCAGTGCCGCGACCTCGGGCTCACGTTTGTGACGGCAGGCACAGCTGGCGGCACCAGAACGCTGCCTCGACCCCGGCGGCGCGGACGTCGTCACGTTCCGTCGGGGGGGACCGCTCGAGGTGCACCGGGAAGCCGGCTGCCTGCAGCGCCTCGGCCGCGAGGACCGCGGTCGGGGCAAAGTTCAGGCGACGGGTCGGCATCGCCCGGCGATCCACCACGCCATGGCCACGTGTGATGGGGTTGGTCCCCACACGAGGAGGCGTTGGTGAAGGTGCTCATGATCGCCCCGCCGGGCGCGGGCAAGGGGACCCAAGGAGCCCTGATCGCCGGCCACTTCGGCGTCCCGCACATCGCCACCGGTGACCTGCTGCGGGACCACGTCAACCGGAAGACCGAGCTCGGCCGCGAGATCCGGCAATTCCTCGACCGCGGCGAGCTCGTGCCGGACGAGGTCGTGCTGGAGATGGTCCGCGGCGCTTTCGAGCAGGCCCGAGGCGGTGGGTACGTCCTCGACGGGATTCCCCGCACGATAAGGCAGGCCCGCGCGCTGTACGACATCGCCGTGGAGCTGGAGATGACCTCACAGGTCGCCTTGCACCTGCAGGTGGAGGACGCCGAGCTGGTGCGCCGGTTGCTCGCCCGGGCCGCCGAGCAGGGGCGCTCCGACGACACCGAAGAGGTGATTCAGCGCCGGCTCGCGCTCTACTACGAGGTGACCCATCCGATCGTCGATTGGTACGGCGAGCGCGGCATCCTGGTCTCGGTCGACGCCATGCGCCAGGCGGATGCGGTGGGCCGGCAGATCCTGACGACGCTCACCGTCATGCAGCAGATGACCGACGCCGACCCGGATGTGACGCGACGACCGATCGACCTCACCGGGCTCGGCGCCGCCTTCGGGGCGCCCGCGAAGGACGCCCCAGGACCCAGCGCCCCATGACCAGGCGCTGACGTGCTGCGCCTGGATATCCATCGCGCCGGCCGATCTCGCGGTCGGTCTTGTCACCGCCCTGCAGACCTACACCCGGATCTACTTGTGCTGCTTCCCGCTGCCCTTGGGCGAAGCGGCGGTAAGCAAGACCTGGGGGGTTGTGCGCACGGAACTCCTGCGGAAGTCTGACGATCATGGGGTTGCTCCGCGCGCTACGCGGACTCGACGAGGCGGTGTTGGGGCCGGGTCCCGGACCCCGCTTCCGCCAGGGCGCGATGCTGCCCTACGTCTGGGCCGGAGTGGTGTGCGGAGGGCTTCCGGCGCTGGTCGTCGTCCTGCTCGACGGGTCGCTGCTCGTCGCGGCGCTGCTGCTCCTGCTCGGCGTGCTGCCTGTCGCCATCGCGCTGCTGACCCGGCCCCCGCCCAAGCACTACCGGCGCCGTTAGGCCTGGTAGGCCACGTCGTTGCGGTCGGCGAGCGAGCGCAGGTCAGCCAGATCGGATTCCGCGATCTGGGCCAGCAGCGGGTCGTCGTCTGCCTCGGCGGCGCGCAGCAAGTTCTGGGCCGCCGCCAGCCGGAGCCGGAGCTCCCGGGCGAACGCGCCTTCGACCGCGGTCCGTGCCAGATCTGTCTCACCCATGTCGAGTTCCTCGCTTCGGGGTCGCCATCGTGCACCAGTCGGTACGCCTGGGCACGTGACAAGTGTGTGACGCGTCCTGCGCGGGACTGTCGGGGGGCAGACCTACGGTGGCCGCATGCGACTGTTGCACACCTCCGACTGGCACCTGGGGCGCTCCCTGCACCGCTGCGACCTGCGCGCGGCGCAGGCGGACTTCCTGGACTCCCTGGTGCAGGTGGTGCGGTCCGAGCGGGTGGACGCGGTGCTGGTGTCGGGCGACGTCTACGACCGCGCCGTGCCGCCCGTCGACGCGGTGGAACTGTGCGAGTCGGCGCTGGTGCGGCTGCGCGAGGCCGGTGCGCGGGTCGTGCTGATCAGCGGCAACCACGACTCCGCCCGACGCCTCGGCTTCGGCAGCCGGCTCGTGGACGCTGCGGGGGTCCACCTGCGCACCAGGGTGGCCGACTGCGCCGACCCGGTGCTACTCGCCGACGCCCACGGCGAGGTCGCCGTCTACGGGGTGCCCTACCTGGAGCCGGAGGCGGTGCGCGGCGAGTTGCCCGCCGACCCCGCCGACCCGACCGCAGCGCCTCCACGCGGCCACCTGGGGGTGCTCGGTCGCGGGTTGTCCTGCGTCCGAGCCGATCTCGCCACCCGTTCCACCGGGCGTTCGGTGGTGCTCGCGCATGCCTGGGTTCACGGCGGGGCGGCCAGCGAGAGCGAGCGCGATGTCACCGTCGGCGGCGTCGCGCAGGTCCCGGCGGCGCTGTTCGACGGCTTCACCTACACCGCGCTCGGCCATCTGCACGGACCGCAGGTGCTGGCCGACGGCCTTCGCTACAGCGGCTCACCGCTGGCCTACTCCTTCTCCGAGGCCGCGCACGTCAAAGGCTCTTGGCTGGTCGAGCTCGACGCCGCGGGCCTGGCCCACGTCGAGCACGTGCCGACGCCCGTCCCGCGCCGGCTGTCCAGCGTGCGTGGCAGCCTCGACGAGCTGCTGACCTCCGCCGCCTTCGAGGACCGGCGTGCTGACTGGCTGACGGTCGTCTACACCGACCCCGCCCGGCCCGACAACGCGATGGAGCGCCTGTCGGCGCGCTTCCCCCACATCCTCGTGCTCCGGCACGAACCGTTCGGGCCTGCCACCGACGGCCTTTCGTACGGCGCGCGCATCACCGGTCGCAGCGACCTCGAGATCGGCGGCGCCTTCGTGCAGCACGTCCGGCGCACTGCGATCGAGCCGGCCGAGCGGGCCCTGTTCGAGCGGGCCCTCGAGGCCGGCCGGCTCGCGGCGGCGAGCGCCTGATGCGGCCACACTGGCTACGGTGCAGCGCTTTCGGGCCGTTCGCGGGCACCGTCGAGGTCGACCTCGACCTGCTCGGCGCGAGCGGGCTGTTCCTGCTCCACGGCGAGACGGGTGCGGGCAAGACGACGCTGCTCGACGCGATGGGCTTCGCCCTCTACGGCACGGTGCCGGGTGAGCGCGGCAAGGCCGGCCGCCTGCGTTCGGATCACGCGACGGCCGGGGCCTGCACCGAGGTGTGCTTCGAGGCGACCGTGAGCGGCCGGCGGATCCGGCTGACCCGGTCGCCCCAGCAGGAGCGGGTCAAGCTGCGCGGCACCGGCATGGTGACCGAGCCTGCGAAGGTGCTGCTCGAGGAGCAGGTCGCGACCGGCTGGCGCACCATCTCCACCCGGGTGGGGGAGGCCGACGCCGAGGTCCGGGACCTGGTCGGGATGTCGGCCGAGCAGTTCTTCCAGGTCGTGCTCCTGCCACAGGGGGAGTTCGCCCGCTTCCTGCGGGCCGGGTCGAAGGAGCGCGGTGAGCTGCTCGACAAGCTGTTCGGCACGGCTCGCTTCCGCTTCGTCGAGGACTGGCTCGCGGGGCGGCGCCTGGCGACCTCGCGGGAGGTGGAGGCCGCGCGCGAGCAGGTGGCCCTGGCAGCCGCCCGCGTGGCGCAGGCCGCCGGGGTGGCCGAGCCGGAGGCGATCGAGCCCGACTGGGCGCCGGCCCTGCTCGACGAGGCGCGCTGCCGATTCGCAGACGCTCAGCAGCGCGTCGAGCGGCGGGTGCGGGCTCGCGACGGCGCCCGTCGGCTTGCCGACACGGCGGCTGTGTTGGCGACCGCTCAGGCCCGTCGGTCGGCGTTGCTGAGCACCGCGGAGGTGCTGGCGCAGCAGGCGCCGAAGGTCGCCGAGCTGCGTGCCGAGTGTGCTGCGGCGTCGCGCGCCTCGCAGGTCGCGGCGGTCCTCGAGCAGCTCGACCGTCGACGTCAGGCTGTCGGGGACGCGGTCGGAGCCCGGATCAGCGCTCGGGACCGGCTCCCGGCGGTCGGCCTCGACCAAGAGCTCGCCGAGCCCGAGCTGCGGGTCGCCGGTGAGCAGGCCCGCCGCCGCATCGGTCGGCTCGAGGCTCTGCGGGCGGTCGCGACCGCGCTCGCTGACGACGAATGCGCCGAGGCAGCGGCTGGCGCCGACCTGGCGGACGGCGCCAGCCGGGCAGCCCAGCTGGAGGAGCTGCTGGCCGCGCTGCCGAGCCGGCGCCAGCAGCTGGCCGATCGGGTGGCGGCGGGGCGGGCCGCCGCCGTACGACGTCCTTCGGCGCTCACCGAGCAGATCGGACTGCGCGAAGCGCTTGCGGACGAGCAGACGCTGACCGAGCTCGAGGCCGCGATACGTCAGCTGCGTGAGGAGCTCCTGCTGGCCCGCGAGTCAGCGGTGGCGCTGCGTGACAAGGCCGCGGACGTGCGCGAGGCGCGGCTCGACGACGTGCGGTTCGAGCTCGCCTCGATGTTGGTGGACGGCGACCCGTGTGCGGTGTGCGGTGCGACGTTCCACCCGGAGCCGAGCCAGGTGCGCGGCGAGCGGGTGACCCGCGACGACGAGGACACCGCCCGGCTCGACCATGAGGACGCCCGCCGCGCCGTGGGGGACCTCGACATGCGGCTGACGGCGGCGCAGGTGGACTGGGAAAGGCTGCGCGCCCGGCTGGCCGGGCGATCGGGTGCCGAGCTGCGTCAGTCGCTCGACGCAGTGTCCGCAGAGCTCGAAGCGCTGAGCCCGTTGGCGGTCCAGCTGCCCGCGGACGAGACGGCCCTGGCCCAGCTCGAGGTGGACCAGTCCGCGCTGGGTGAGCAGCGGTCGGCTCTCGTGGTGGCCGTTTCGGAGGCCGGCCGGCGAGCCGGAGAGGCTGCGGGGAGGGCGGCTCGCGCCCGTGAGCAGCTTTCCGAGCAGTTGCAGGGAGCCGGCGACCTCGAGGCGGCGCTTGCCTCGGCGGCCGCCGTCTGCGAGCGCGCCGAGAGTGTCCTTTCTGCCGAGGCGGATCTGCTGCACGCCGAACACGAGCAGGCGGCAACGTTGCTCGATGCGCATCAGGCCGCGGCAGTCGTTGACTTCCCGGATGTCGCTGCAGCGGTGGCCGCAGATCGGCCAGTCCGGTGGCGGGCCGCGGGTGAGCAGGCTGTCCGCGACCACGACGACGCGCAGGCCGCCAACACCGCAGCGCTCGCGAGCCCCGAGTTGCAGGTCGCGCTCGCGCCCGCCGCCGACGTGAGCGGGACAGCAGCGGCCGTCGCGGCCGCAGACTGCGCGCTCGACGCGGCCACCGCTTCTGCCGCAACCGCCCGGTCCTGCGCGGCTGCGCTGGAGGAGCTCGTCCCGCGGCTTCACGCGGCCCTCGCCGAGCTGGGTTCGGCCCTTGCCCGCGCCGGACAGGTTCGCGCCCTCGCCGACCTGTGCAGCGGCGCGGGCGCCAACCAGCTGAAGATGACGCTGTCGTCGTTCGTGCTCGCGGCGCGGCTCGAGCAGGTCGCCGCCGCCGCCAGCGTTCGGTTGCTGCGCATGACCGACGGCCGTTACACCCTGGTCCACACCGACGGCGCCGCGCGAGGGGGCGCCCGCTCTGGGCTGGGCCTGCTCGCTCGCGACAGCTGGACGGGACAGGAGCGAGAGACCAGCACGCTGTCCGGCGGCGAGACCTTCCTCGCCAGCCTCGCACTCGCGCTCGGCCTGACCGACGTCGTGACGGCCGAAGCAGGCGGCGCGCGCATCGAGGCGCTGTTCGTCGACGAGGGCTTTGGCACCCTCGACGAGGACACGCTCGAGCAGGTCATGGACGTGCTCGACGGGCTACGTGAGGGTGGCCGCGTCGTCGGCCTGGTCAGCCATGTCGCCGAGCTGCGGGCCCGCGTCCCCGCGCAGGTGCACGTGCGAAAGACCCGCAGCGGCAGCGACGTCGTGCTGGTCGGCTGCTGAGCTCTGACCGAGCCTGGTCAGGACGGCAGCTGCTCGCGCAGCTCACCGGTCGCGGGTGCGCTTTCCCGCAGCTTGTCGATCTGCTGCTGCAGCTGGTCCAACCGGCGCTCGTCGTTGACCAGCGCCGCAGCACCGGCAAGCACGGCTCCGCCGATCAGGAGCCCCAGCACCGCGGTCACGAGACCGCCGATCGCCACGCCCTTTCCGGTCACCCCCGGTCGCTTGGCCATCTTCATGCCGACGATGCCGAGGATGATGCCGATCACCGCGAAGACGACTGCCGCGGGCGACAGGATGGCGGTCAGGGCGCAGAACAGTGCCGCAAGGCCGAAGACGAGCGCGAAGGCGGCCGCGGCGCTGGTCTTGGCCGGGAGGACCCGTCGGCGATCCTGGTAGTCGTCGCCTGCGTCTTCCCGGTAGTCCGGGTGATCGGCTCCCACCATGGGGCCCGTCGCGTCGGCTCCGGCAGCTGTGCCGTTCGGTGCGCGGTCGTCGCGGGTCGAGCTGGTCCTGTCCTGTCCGCCGTACGCACTCATGTCGGTCCTTTCCTGGGGTCAGAGCAGAAGGTGTCCTGTGCGTGCTGCCCGCTCCCAGCCGAGTCACCCTTGCGAGCCCTGTCGGCGCATCGACAGCTGTTCAGAGCCGAAGGAGGGCGGCGTCGAGATCGGCGGGGCGCTCCCACAGGGCACGTGAGAGCCGATCGTTGCTGCCGGTTCATCCGCAATGTGGGCCTTCGGCTGAGCCGTCCAGCGCGACCGTCGGTTTGCACACCAGGATGAACGTGTACGGCGCGGCTGCCGCCGGGGCAGGTGCAGACTGAGGGGGCACGTGTTCCACGATCCCACCTGTCTCAGCGGTGCGGGCGTCCCACCGCGGCCGGCGGCTTGTCCACCACGGGGGTGCCGGAGCCGTCACGCCGCCCGTACGCAGCCGGCAGCTCAACCGGGTCGCCGCTCGACGACGCCGCCCACGCCGGGCCGCGACCGGCCCACCCGAGCACCATCATCGCCTCACCGGTGAGCAGCCGCTGGCACCGCACCCCACCTGTCGCGCGCCCCTTGCGTGGATACTCCGACAGGGGGGTCACTTTGACTGTGGACACCACACCGGGCACGGTCGAGACAATCCCCGGGCCGCGGCTCCGGCCCTCGGCAGGCAGCCCGCCGGCCGTGACGACGACCGGCTCGTCGATCCCGTCGAGCACACCCACCGGCGACATGAGCTCGACGGCACTGAAGCCGACGACCGTCGCCCCGGCCATCAGCTTCATCCCGGCCATTCCACCCGCGCTGCGACCCTGCGGACGGACAGCCGACGCGGGAAAGCGCAGCAGGTCGCCGGTCGAGGCGAACAGCACCAGCTCCTCCTCACCCGTCGCCAACTCGGTCGCCCCGACGACCTCGTCACCAGGTCGCAGCGCGATGACGTCGACCGTCTCGTACTTCGCCGGCCAGTCCGGTGTCACCCGCTTGACGACGCCCTGCCGGGTGGCGAGCGCCAGACCGGGGCCGCCGTCGCGCAGGGTGGTGAGCGCCAGGATCCGCTCGCCTTTTCCGAGCGAAGTGAACTCGGTCGCGGCCGCGCCGCCACGCAGTGACAGCGCGCCGGTGGTGACGGCCGGCACCGACGGCAGGTCGATCACCTCGACGCGCAGGGCACGGCCGGCGGAGGTGAGCAGGCCGACGGCGCCGCGGGTGGTCGATCGGGCGACCGAGACGACGACGTCGTGCCGGCTGCGGCCGGTGCGCCTGCGTCCGCTGGTGTCCGACGGGTCGGCGTGCAGCGGGGTCCGCGCCAGCAGCCCGGCGGACGACAGCACCACGTCGCACGGCTCGTCGGCGACCTCCAGCGACGCCGACCGCTGGTGAACCAGCGCCTTGAGGTCACCTCCGACCAGGACGGTACGACGGGGCGTTCCGTGCTCGGCGGCCACCTCGGCGAGCTCGTCGCCGATCACCCCGCGCAGCAGCAGCGGATCTGCCAGCAGCGAATCGAGATAGCCGATCGTCTCGCGCAGCGTCGCCAGCTCGGCCTCGAGCTTGGCGACCTCCAGGGCGACCAGCCGGCGCAGCTGCATGTCGAGCACGTAGCCCGCCTGCAGGTCGGTCAGCCCGATCAGAGCGACGAGCGAGGCGCGCGCCTCGCCGACGTCCTGTGAGGCGCGGATGATCCGGACCACCTCGTCGATGTTGCTCAGGGCGAGCAGCAGCCCCTCGACCAGGTGGGCCCGCTCCTGCGCCTTGCGCAGCCGAAAGCGCGAGCGCCGGGTGACGATGTCGACCCGATGGAGAAGGAACACCTCGAGCAACGCCTTGAGCCCGAGCGTGCGCGGCTGGCCGTCGACCAGCGCGACGTTGTTGATGCCGAAGCTCTCCTCGAGCGGGGTCAGCCGGTAGAGCTCGGCCAGCACCGCCTGGCCGGAGAAGCCGGACTTCACCTCGAACACCAGTGAGGTGCCGAGCTGGCGGTCGGTCAGGTCCTTGACGTCAGCGATGCCCTGGAGCCGGCGGCCGGTGACGAGCTCCTTCACCTTGGCGATGACCCGCTCGGCGCCGACGCCGTACGGCAGCTCGGTCACGGTGATCGAGCTCTTGCCGCGGGGGAGCGTCCCGACTTCGGCGGTGGCGCGCATGCGCACGATGCCGCGCCCCGTCTCGTACGCCGCCCGCACCTCGGTCATGCCCAACAGCTGACCGCCGGTCGGCAGGTCCGGTCCGGGTACGAAGCGCATCAGGTCGTCGAGGTCCGCGGCGGGGTGCACCAGCAGGTGCCGCGCCGCGTCGACGACCTCGACCAGGTTGTGCGGGATCATGTTGGTCGCCATGCCGACGGCGATGCCGGACGTGCCGTTGACGAGCAGGTTGGGCATCGCGGCCGGCAGCACCGACGGCTGCGTCAACGACCCGTCGTAGTTTTCCTCGAGATCGACCGTCTCCTCGTCCAGACCGTCGGTGAGCATCAAAGCGGCTGCTGTCAAGCGACATTCGGTGTATCTACTGGCAGCCGCGGAGTCGTCAGGAGATCCCCAGTTTCCATGCCCGTCGATGAGCGGCACCCGCATCGCGAACGGCTGCGCGAGGCGCACCATCGCGTCATAGATCGCCCCGTCGCCGTGCGGGTGGTACTTGCCCATGACGTCGCCGACGACGCGGGCGCTCTTGACGTAGGGCCGGTCGGGGCGCAGACCGGAGTCGGCCATCGAGTAGAGGATCCGGCGGTGCACCGGCTTGAGCCCGTCGCGGGCGTCGGGCAGCGCGCGAGAGTAGATAACGGAGTACGAGTAGTCGAGGTAGGAGGACTCGATCTCCGCGACGACGTCGGTGTCGAGGATCGTGCCTTCGCCCTCGAAGGGCGGGATGGAGCTGCTGATGCTGCGCTTACGAGCCATCAGGTGTCCAGCAGCTCGCGGTTCACCCGCGAGGCGTTGCGCACGATGAACTCGCGGCGTGGAGCGACGTCGTTGCCCATCAGCAGCTCGAGTACCCGCTCGGCCGCTTCGACCTCGCCCGGGTTGATCCGGCGCAGTGTGCGGGTCGCCGGGTGCATGGTGGTGTCGGCCAACTGATCGGGGTCCATCTCGCCCAGGCCCTTGTAGCGTTGGATCTGCCCCCGAACCTTCGCGCCGCGCGCGGCGATCTTCTTCAACTCGGCCTGCATCTGCTTCTCCGAGTAGGTGTAGATCGGCTCTTTCGCACCGGCCACCTCGATGCGGTGCAGCGGGGGTACGGCGGCGTAGAGCCGGCCCGACTCGATGACCGGCCGCATATAGCGGGCGAAGAGCGTGATCAGCAGACAGCGGATGTGCGCCCCGTCGACATCGGCATCCGTCGTGAGCACGACTTTCCCGTAGCGCATCTGCTCGAGGTCGAACGTCCGGCCGGTGCCGGCGCCGACGACCTGGATGATCGCCGCGCATTCGGCGTTGGACAGCATCTCCGACACGCCGGCCTTCTGGACGTTGAGGATCTTCCCGCGAAGCGGCAGCAGCGCCTGGAACTCCGAGTTGCGTGCCAGCTTGCCGGTGCCGAGCGCGCTGTCGCCCTCGACCAGCCACAGCTCGGTGCGCGACACATCCGGTGAACGGCAGTCAGCCAGTTTCGCTGGCAGTGTGGACGATTCGAGTGCAGTCTTGCGCCGGGCGGCGTCCTTGGAGGCCTTTGCGGCCTGCCGGGTCCGGGCGGCCGCGGCGACCTTCTCGAGCACCACGCGCGCCTGCGCCTTGCGCTTCTTGCTGTCGAGGAATTCGGCGCGCAGGCCACGTGCCACCACCTCGGCGACCACTTTGGTGACCCCCGGTGTTCCAAGCTCGTCCTTGGTCTGACCGAGGTACTGCGGCTCCGGCACCTTCACGGTCACCACGGCGGTCAGGCCCTCGAGGACATCGTCCTTCACGACCGGGTCGTCATTCGCGCGCAGCACCCGCGTCGCCTTGAGGACGTCGTTGACCGTACGCAGCAGCGCCCGCTCGAAACCGTTCTGGTGCGTGCCGCCGTGCGGGGTCGCGACCACGTTGCAGAACGCCTGGACGTTGGTGTCGTAGCCGACACCCCAGCGCAGCGCGATGTCGACCTCGCAGTGCCGCTCGACGGTCTGCGTGGTCATGTGTCCTGCCTCGTCCAGCACCGGCACCGTCTCGTTGTAGCTGCCCTGTCCGACCAGGTGCACCGGGTCGCAGACGGCACCGTCGGCGGCCAGGTGCTCGACGAAGTCAACGGTCCCGCCGTCGTACCGGAAGTTCTCCTCGACCGGCTCGCCGGAGCGCCGGTCGACCAGCGCCAGGTGAAGCCCCGGCACGAGGAAGGCGGTCTGGCGCAGCCGGTCGTGCAGCTGCGGCACGTCGACCGCGGAGTCCGCGACGAACAGCGGCAGGTCCGGCCACCACCGCAAGCAGCTGCCCGTCTCCGCCTTCGGCGCCTTGCCTGCGATCGACAGCCCGTCGCGCGGCGTGAACCCGGCCCCCGGGCCGTCGCCGGCGAACACGCCGGGCACGCCGCGCGAGAACGACATCGCGTGGATGCGGCCACCGCGGCGTACGACCACGTCCAGGCGCCGGGACAGCGCGTTGACGACCGACGCGCCCACGCCGTGCAGGCCGCCGGAGGTCTTGTACCCGCCGCCGCCGAACTTGCCGCCGGCGTGCAGTTTGGTGAGCACCAGCTCGACGCCGGTCAGCCCGCTCTTGGGCTCGACGTCGACGGGGATACCGCGGCCGTCGTCCTCGACCTCGACCGAGCCGTCGGGGTGCAGTGTCAGGGCGATGCGCTGGCAGTGACCGGCCAGGGCCTCGTCGACCGCGTTGTCCACGATCTCGTACGCGAGGTGGGTCAGACCCTTGGAGTCGGTCGACCCGATGTACATCCCCGGCCGCTTGCGGACCGCCTCGAGCCCCTCGAGGACCGACAGGTGCCGGGCGGTGTAACCGCTGCCGTCCTGCGGCGCGGGCGGGCGGGCAGCCGGGCGGGTCACGTGTCCTCCTTGTGGCCTTCCATTGTCGCCGATCGGCCGGCCCGAGGCGGGCTGCGACACGATGCGCTGGTGGACAACGGCCCCGACGCCCATGGCCGGGACCTGGCCGCCCTGCCCAAGGCGCACCTGCACCTGCACCTCGCCGGGGCGATGCGCCCGGCAACGCTGATGGAGCTGGCGGCGACGCAGGGTCGCCGGCTGCCGCCGGAGCTGCTCGACCCGGCCGGTGCCCGGCTGGACGTCACGGCCCGACGGGGCTGGTCACGCTTCCAGCGGTTGTACGACGCGGCGCGCGAGGTGCTGGCCGGGCCGCAGGAGGTACGCCGGCTGGTCCGCGAGATCGCCGAGGACGAGCGGGCGGCGGGCTCCGGCTGGGTCGAGGTGCAGGTCGACCCGTCCTCCTACGCCGCCCGGCTCGGTGGCCTGGCGGCCGGCGTCGAGGTGGTGCTCGACGCGATGGCCGCGGCGACCGCAGACACCGGTGTCGGCATGGCGCTGATCGTGGCGGCCAACCGCACCCGGCATCCCGGCGAGGCCGAGACCCTGGCCCGGGTCGCCCGGCGGTTCGCCGGCGCGGGCGTGGTCGGGTTCGGGCTGTCCAACGACGAGACGCGCGGTCGGCCAGAGGAGTTCGCCAAGGCGTTCCGCATCGCGCGGGAGGCGGGGCTGCTGTCGGTGCCGCACGCCGGCGAGCTGCGCGGCACCCGCAGCGTGGTGGGCGCCGTCGAGGCGTTGCACGCCGACCGCCTCGGCCACGGCGTACGTGCCGTCGAGGACCCGGTCACCATGGAGCTGCTGGCCGCCCGTGGGGTCGTGCTGGAGGTGTGCCCGGCCTCCAACGTCGCCCTCGGGGTGGCCGGCGCGGTGGAGCTGGTGCCGGTGCGGCAGCTGCGGGCGGCCGGTGTACCGGTCGCGCTCGGCTCCGACGACCCGCTGCTGTTCCGCTCCGGCCTGCTCGAGCAGTACGCCGCGGTGCGCGACCAGCAGGGCCTGGCCGACGAGGCGCTGGCCGGGCTCGCGGCCGACGCCGTACGCGGCAGCGCTGCCCCTGCGCCGCGTCGGGCCGCCCTGCTGGCCGACATCGCCGCCTGGCTCGCCGCGTCGCCCTGACGTGCGGGCCTCACGGCTGGCCAGCGGACCGCATCAGTGGCACCATGGGTCCCAGCAGTCACGCACGTTGCTCCTGCACATCGAGGCCGTCGGGGAAGGCGCACCTCGTCCACCAGGGAGGCACCGTGTCCGCCGGCGTGCTGTACATCCACTCATGCCCACCTGCACTGTGCCCCCATGTCGAGTGGGCGGTCGCGGCCGAGCTCGGTGCGCGGGCCCGCATGCCGTGGTCCGACCAGGGCTGCGCGCCCGGCCAGCTGCGCGCCGAGGTCAGCTGGCGTGGGCGCTCCGGGACCGCCGGCCGGCTCGCCGGCGCGCTGCGCGGCTGGAGCGTCCTGCGCTTCGAGGTCACCGAGGAGCCGAGCCCGGGGTCGGACGGAGAGCGCTACGCCGTCACACCGGCGCTCGGGGTCTTTCGAGCCACCATGAGCGCCAACGGCGACGTCCTCGTGGGCGAGGACCGGCTGCGCACCCTGCTCGCCACGGCGGTGGGTCCGCAGCTGGCGCAGGGACTGGACGCGCTGCTCGGCGGGCCGTGGGACGCCGAGCTGGAGCCCTACCGTGAGGCCGGCGACGGCGCGCCGGTCACCTGGCTGCACCAGGTCGTCTGAGGGACATATCACCTTCGGGCGGGGTTGGGTCGGTGAAGCGGGGGGAGCCTGCCGCAGACCCGTTCCCCTTTGCTTGGAGACCTTGCATGCCCCCCATGGCCATCGACATCGAAAGCGGAGTCAACGACGCCTTCTCCGACGTGATCACCCTGCTGCCGAAGATCGGCGCCTTCCTGCTGATCCTGATCGTCGGCATCTTTGTCGCGAAGTTCGTCCAGAAGATCCTCACCAAGGTTCTGCAGAAAGTCGGCTTCGACACCCTCGTCGAGCGCGGTGGCGTCAAGAAGGCGCTGTCCAAGAGCCAGTACGACGCGGCCCAGATCCTGGCGCGCATCGTCTACTACTTCATCTTCCTGCTGGTGCTGTCCGCCGCGTTCGGTGTGTTCGGCAGCGAGAACCCGGTCAGCCGCTTCCTGGCTGAGATCATCGCGTTCCTGCCGAACGTGTTCGTCGCCGTGCTCGTGCTCGTGATCGCCGCCGCCGTCGCCGCGGCTGTGAAGGAGCTGGTGTCCAACACCTTGGGCGGCCTGAGCTACGGCAACTCGCTGGCCACAGCGGCTTCGCTGCTGATTCTCGGGTTCGGGGTCTTCGCGGCCCTCGACCAGCTGCAGATCGCCCCGCTGATCGTGACCGGCATCTTCTACGCCATCCTCGCGCTGGTGGTCGTTCCGCTGATCATCGCGTTCGGCGTCGGCGGTATCGAGCCGGCCCGGGAGGCGATCAGGAGCGCCCAGAGCAAGGGCCTGCAGAAGGCACAGGAGGTGCGCAACGAGGCCTCCTCGGCCGAGGACGAGGGTGTGGGCGAGCAGGAGTATGCGCCGGAGGACGAGCCGTACATGGAGGAGCCGGCTCCAGCCCCGGTCACGCGTCCCCGCGCGCGCACGACAGCATCGACCACCACGACCCGGCGTCGCCGCGTCTGACCGCACCACCGAACCAGCACGACCATGGGCGCCCGGCCCAAGCAGGCCGGGCGCCCGTCGGCCTGACCGGACCGGATCGCGGCACCCACCACACGGCAGACTGGGCCCATGACCCCGCGGGACCCGGCCGAGGACCTGCGGTCGATCGCCTTCTGCCTGGAACGGGCGCTGGAGCCGTCCTACCGGGTCAAGGCCTTTCGCGCCGCTGCTGACACTGTGCACCGGACCCCTGCGGCCGAGCTGACCGAACGCGCCGCGAACGGCACCCTGACCGAGTTGTCCGGCGTCGGCAAGGTGACCGCACTCGTCGTCACCGAGGCCTTGGCCGGCCAGGAGCCCGTCTACCTGCGCCGCGTCCAGACGCTGGGCGAGACACCCGTCTCGGTCGGCGCCGCAGCCCTGCGTGCGGCGCTACGGGGCGACTGCCACACGCACAGCGACTGGTCCGACGGCGGCTCGTCCATCGAGGACATGGCGCGAGCCGCCCGCGCCCTCGGCCACGACTACCTGGTGCTCACCGACCACTCGCCGCGCCTGACCGTGGCGCGCGGGCTGAGCCCGCAGCGGCTGCGTGAGCAGCTCGGAGTCGTCGCCGAGCTCAACGACCGGTTGGCACCGTTTCGGGTGCTCACCGGGATCGAGTGCGACATCAATCTCGACGGAACCCTGGACCAAGAGCCCGAGCTGCTGGCCGAGCTGGACCTGGTCGTCGCCAGCGTGCACAGCAAGCTGCGGATGCCGGCCGAGCAGATGACCGCCCGCATGGTGGCGGCGATCAGCAACCCGCACACCGATGTGCTCGGGCACTGCACCGGCCGTCAGGTGCTCGGGCACGGCCGGGGCGGCAAGGGCCGTCCGGAGTCCGAGTTCGACGCCGAGGTCGTCTTTGCGGCCTGCGCGCAGTTCGACGTGGCGGTCGAGGTCAACAGCCGTCCGGAACGGCTGGACCCGCCGAAGCGGCTGCTGCGGCTGGCTGTGGAGGCCAGCTGCCGGATCGCCATCGACACCGACGCCCATGCGCCCGGTCAGCTGTCTTGGCAGTCGATCGGCTGCGAGCGGGCCTACCTGTGCGGCGTCACGCCGGACCGGGTCGTCAACGCCTGGGGCGTCGACGAGCTGCTCAGGTGGACGGGCCGCCTTCGCGCTGCAGCGGGATGAGGGAGGTCACCGGCTCGGTGAGCAGGTCGGTCCAGCTGTCCGGCAGGGCGTCGGCGACGAGCAGGGCGCAGGCCGCGTCGAGGCACAACTCCAGCACCCGCTGAGACTCCCGGTCATCAGAGCCGGGGGCCGGACGGCAGGCCTGGCAGGGCCTTGCCAGATGCTCGGCGCCGGTCCGGCGCACGAGGGCCCAGACCCGGCGCCGGCTGGTCAGCACGGCCGCCTGGAAGGCGGATGCGGCTGCCTCTGCACGCTCGAACTCGGCGACGAACGAGCGGTCGACGAGGATGTCGAACAGGGCCCGGCCGGCCGCGTCGTGGCACCGGCCGGCCAGCAGCGGGAACACGCCGAGCACTGCCTTGACCTGCTCCGAGCGGGGACCGAGGTCCGGCTCGGCCACGGTCTGCTGCGGATAGACCAGCCGCCACGGGCGCATCAGCGCGGCGTGGTCCTGACGGCTCAGTGCTGGACGGGCGTACGCCGCGGCGATCGCGTCCCGCACGGCCTTGAGCGCCCGGATCGCCACGGCCGGCTCGACCGCGACGTAGGACGCCTCGCCGACCACGTCGTCCGCGAACAGCGCGCCGAGAGCCTCGAAGGCGGCCAGCACCTCGACGATCAGCGGGCTGTCCGGGCCGAGCGCCCGGTCGCGGGCGATCGCGAGCGAAGGGCTGTTGCACCAGGCTGCCGCGAGCTGCGGCAGATCCTCATCGGTGATGTGGGCGAGCTGCGCCAGGATCCCGACGACTTCGCTCAGGTTGGGATGCTCCTCCAGGCACGCAACGGCCCGGCGGTGCCTGGTCCCGTGTCTGTCCACCGGCCGTCCCTTGT
>Ga0136624_1000421_pt1 | contig 16148 bp, 9 predicted proteins | sample AntDrymUQ4692206_2_FD_104802 | JGI IMG/M metagenome (GOLD analysis project Ga0136624, IMG submission 104802) | Polar desert sand microbial communities from Dry Valleys, Antarctica - metaG UQ469 (22.06) | ecosystem: Environmental > Terrestrial > Soil > Desert | place: Antarctica: Dry Valley... | reverse complement strand
TTGGTCCGAACCGGCACGCGTGCGGTGACCATCGAATCGAGTTCGGACGGGTCGAGGCCCCACTGCTTGCGTGTGTAGTTGCGAAAGAACTTCTCGTAGAGCTCGCGCCCGACCTTGCTGACAATCACGTCCTCGGATGTGCGGATCTGCGCGACCGGTTCGGCGACCGACTCGAAGAACTTCTCGAGCTCGAACGACGTCAGGTTCAGGCCATACATCTGGTTGACGGTGTTGAGATTAATGGGAACCGGCAACAACTGTCCGTCAACGGCCGCCAGCACGCGATGCTGATAGGGGCGCCATTCCGTGAACTGCGACAGGTAGTCGTAGACACTGCGCGCGTTGGTGTGAAAGATATGGGGGCCGTATTTGTGGACCAAAATGCCTTCGGCATCGAAGTGGTCATAGGCATTGCCGCCGATGTGCGGCCGGCGCTCGCAGATCAAAACCTTTTTCCCAGCGCCGGCGGCGAGCCGCTCGGCGATTGTGGAGCCGGCAAAGCCGGCTCCGACGATGAGATAGTCGAACATGGTGCACGTGCCTCAGAAAGTGGGGGTTGCGGGGTGGGACTTTAAAGGGCCGCAGCGATTTCGGTTGAAACCGCTGCTTCGGGCGGCGCCAGCGTCGCGTTGACCAGAACCTCGATGCGATTCCACGTACCGTCCCACGACATCCGGCGCAAAAACGCATCGGCGCTGGTCATGCGCGCGACGGCGTCCTCGGCCATCGCGGCCTCGCAGGCGCTGACGAAACTCGCGGCATCGTCGGCGATGCGCACAAGGCCCTGTTGCCGGTACGGTCGCACGACGTCCCGAATCGATGTCGAGACGACCGGTTTACCCGCCGCCAGGTATTCAGGTGTCTTCGTCGGGCTGATGAATCGGGTTGATTCGTTGAGCGCGAACGGCAGCAGCGCGACATCCCATCCGGCAATATAGGCCGGCAGCTCCTCGTATTTTTTTCCTCCGAGATAGTGGAGATTCGGTGCTACTGGCAGCGTGGCCGGATCAATCTTGACCACCGGACCGAGCATGACGACGTGCCAGTCCGGCCGTGCGGCGGCCACATCGCGGATCAGGACGAGGTTCATTCGCTCGTCGATCACCCCGAAGAAGCCGAGTCGCGGATGCGGGATGGCGGCCTGATCGGCCGGCTCGAATGTCATCGCCCGCGCCTGGGCAAAGTGCTTGACGTCGACGCTACTTGGGAACGGATGAATATTGTGATGCTGCGCACGCTTCGCTTCGTACAGCGACTGCCCACCCGTCAGCACCAGCGACGCGGCGCGCATCAAGGCCGCTTCGCGCTGCTTCAGCGCTGTGGGCGCGCCCTTGAAGGCCGACAGTTCGTCCATGCAGTCGTAGACCACCGACACGGGCGTCAAGTGGTCGGTAAAGGCCAACGCCATTGGCGTGTAGTACCACACCACGTAATCGGCGATGTCTTCCTGTGCAATCAGGTCGTCGACGAGGGCACGCTGCATCTCGTCGTGATCGTCCTGTCCGGCCGGCAGGTGCGGGACGACCACGGTGACGTTGCCGCGGAGGTGGCGCTCGAGTCGAGGCGCGATGCCGTCCTCGAAGATCGGTTCCTCTACATAGAACACCCGGCGGTCACGGGCGCAACGTGTGAGCAAATGCTGAGGTCGCTGGAGAACGAAGTCCCAGCGCAAGTGCGAAAAACACAGAAGGTCGAACCGAGAAAGAACACGATGGCGCATGACAGGCAAATAACCAAGAACTGTGCCGTCGCCAATGGCAGCCGCGCCTGAGGCGCGCGAGACGAATCTCTGCCTTAGGTCGGGCCGCTAGGCGCTGCAAGGGATACCCAAGGCCACCGCGATTCCAGGTTTTCACGGCATCCCGCGCCCAACCCATCAGGACGGACGACGCGCGGCGCGCTGCTACCGTGGTTTTCCGTTTGCATACGTGCCGGCATGACCGATCCCATTAGCAGACCTGAGCTGGAAGACGGTGACGAGCTCATCCCGGTGACCCGCGAGAGCAGCCGCGGCGGCAACGAGCCGGCTCCTGAGGAGAATGATCGTCCTGATCAAAATGTTGCGTATGACGAGGTGGTCAAAGGCAGGCCTCTCACACCAGAGGAACGCGCCCGCGCGGAACGCGAGAGCCCGCTGTCGGACTAGCAGAGTCGGGTCCCAGATAGTACGGGCGACACGGTTGGCCATCACGCCCGCGTCTCAGCCGATGACCAAGCCCCCGAACACCATCAACAGAAAGATGACGGCGGCGACGATCAGCAGAAACACCAGGCCGACGATCCTGAGGAGACACCCGCCGAGCGGGAACCCACGACGACGAGCCCGCGGCGCGGCCCGCGGCGGCTCGGATTCGTAGCGGCCGCCGGCACCGGAGCGGGCATGGTCTGCGCTGATCGCTTCCAGCAGCGTCTCGAGCAACGTCGGTGGCAGCCCCTCGGGCTCGGGAGGCTTTTCGCGTTCGATGCGTGTGGTGGGTCGTCTGCCGAGATCGGGTTCGGGCGCACGGGCTGAAGTGCGGTGGCCCCCTGGTGACCGAAAATCGGGGGCGCCGGCTGGTGGGGTCGGCACCCGCGGGGCCGGCGCCGGCGGCGGCTTCCTCGGCGCATCGCCGAACTTCACGCCGCACCGGCTGCACACGGGGCCCTCGAGCCAGAGCCCGTCGTCGTGGTTCGTGCAGAAGTATCGCACTTCCCCTTCGAAGCACGCCTCGCACTCCCCAGCATGCCCCTGGGTCGTTCCGCAGGTCGGACAGCGGAGGTCGACGCTCATCTCGAGCTCTGCTCGGGCGCCGGGACGGTCTCCGCGTCGGCGAGCTCCTCGGGATAACAGCGGCGGACATGCTCCTCAGGGATGCAAAGCCGGTAGACCTGCGGAAGGGAGCCGCGGATCCAGCGCGCGACGGTGGGCACGCGCACGAAGGGCCCGAACAGCTCGCGCGCGAGCCGGCGGGACAAGGCGACGGTGGTGAGCACCGGCGTCCTCGCGTAGGCGGGGGAGATTTCGTATCGCTCCTCGACATGATCGTGGCCGCGGATCATGTGCGTCACCGGCCTGCCCAGTGCCGCGCTCAGCTCGCAGAAGGCCAAAAAGTCCTCGTAGCCGAATTGACTGCCGCGCGACGCTCGGTTCGGCAGCTTCTTCCTCGCCCGCGGGTGCGCGCGGGCCCAGACGAAATCAATCAGGCACTGCGGATCGTTCCAGTCGCCGCCGTGGGCGAGACGCTCGTGCAGGTCGCGCAGCGGAAACCCGCCGTGCGCAACGAGCAGGCCGTCGGGAAAGAACAACGCACGCGGCGCCTCCGCCACGATTCTCACGGCGAGCTTGCCGGCCCGGCCGATCCACTCGTGCGCGAGATTCTCGTTGAGAAAGTCAGAGAAGTCCGACGGAGACACGCTCGCCGTGAAGCGGGATCCGTTGTAGCCGAGCGCCTCGTCGTGATTCCCGGCAACCAAACACAGGTGCGAGGGCCTCCGGAGCATCAGCTCGAATACCCGCAGCAGCGTCTCCAGCCCGTACCCGCCATCGTCGAACAGATCCCCGAGCAGGACGATCCGCGCGGGACCGTGACCCTCGCGATCTGATTCGCGATCGATCAGAGTCAGGGCGGCTTCGAGCGTGAGCAGGTCGCCATGAAGATCGCCGATGAACCAGAGAGGCGCGTCGGACATCTCCACGATCCTCAGCGCGCGGTCGGTGCGACTCTCGCGCTGGTCGTCGAAGAGCATCCGGAGCCCGCGCTCGGAGTCGAGCAGCGTCTCGAGCTGCTCGACGGTCCCGCGCATGCGCGCACGGACGGCGCCGGGTGCGACCGACCTCGCGATCCGCTCCCAGTCGAGATCGTGAACGTCGATCACCGAGGGGACGTGCGGTGGAGGCGGTGCAGGCTCACCCGCCTCGGCAGGAGCCGGGTGTTGGCTCTCCGCTAAGCTCTCTGGCTCCGGTGCGGGCGCCTGACCGCCCGGCTCCTCGGTGACAGCGGAGGAGTCGACGGGCAGTGGGTCAGCCGGCACGGGCGGTCAGGGGAAGCTTGCTGATCCCCTTGGCGCTACGCCCCGCGGCCAGCACGTCGCCGTCGCTCAGCGGACGCGGCGTGTTCAGGGGTGCGCCGTTGAGAAGCGTTTCATTCACGGTGCCGGGCGCCGGCGTGACGATCCATTGACCGTCCGCCTGCCGCTCGACGATGCATTGCCTGTCGTCCCAGAATTCGGCATCCGCTCCGAAGCGGCGCAGAAGAGCCTTTCCGATCTCGGTGCGAATGCCTACCGCTAACGACTGGCCGGCTGTGGTCACCAGCTGAATTTTGTTCGACCTCAGCTTCGCTCCGGCGACGGCGGCAGGCGCCGGGCTGGCTATCGGGCGCGTTCCGCCTGCGCCGCTGGTTGCCGGTCGGGCGGCAGTGCCGCCTGCCTTCGTGCCTGCTGACGCAGACAGCGTGACGGTCTTGGGCGCGCGTCCGCTCAGCGCCGCCCGAATGTCTGGCGCGGTTGGCCGCGTCTTGGGATCGGGAGAGAGACAGCGGTGCAGGATGACGCTAATCTCCGCGTTGTCCGCGGGGGGCGGCATCACTCCAAGCAGCGCCGGCGGCTTGATGTCATACGCCCGCACGCGTGTGGTGTAATCGATCTGTTCCTCCTGCCAGTGGGGATGCACGCCGACGAGGAGCTCATAAAGGATCAATCCCGATGTGAAGATGTCGGAGGCGGTGCTGGGGATCGCCCCACGTGTCAGGTGCTCCGGGGAGCGGTAGTTGTCCGTCCCGATGTAGGCCTGATACCCATGCCACGGCGCCTTGCGATCGGCGAGCAGCGAGAAATCCATGTCGATCAGCTTCAGCTCGTAGCCCGCACTGAGCGACGGATCCTTGATCAACAGCACGTTCGCGGGCTTGAGGTCGGCGTGCACGATCTTCGACTCGTGGAGCGCGGCGATGCCAGCCATGAAGACCTTGGCCCAGGTGACGTGCCGGGCCCAGACAGCGGGATCGCGGGTCGGCGCCGCCTTCGTGCGCCCGTGAATCTCGCGCTCCTCCTCGAGCATGTGCTCGAGATCGCGTGCGTTCGCCACGAGCTCGAAGGCCGCGAAGTACGTCCGGCCGCCCCACGTCTCCTCGAACGCGTCCACCAGACGGACGGAGTAGCGCGACGCTTTGCCGTTGCGCACCCGGTTCGACAATTCGTTCTGGTAGTCGACGAACTGCGGATACCAAATGACCGAAGGCGCTGGCGACTTGTATTGCTTGAGAAAGACCTGAACCCCGCCGGGCCCTTCCGCCGCGTACGAGATCGCCATCATCCCCGGGCCGAAAATCTTCGTGACGCGATATCCGCGTATGACGTCCCCGACCCTGAGCTTCTTCGCCATGCCCTGTGCCCCTCGCTCGGCCGCTTCAGAGCGCGACGGTCTCGGCGGAGCGCGACACGCTCGCGGCGAGCTGCTTGAGCGTCGTCCTGAAATTCGCCGGATCGCCGGTGAACTTCTGCAGGGCCTGCTGCGCGTTCAGCCCTTCGTACTCGACAACTTCCCACTCGCTCTTGTCAATCTGGCTGAGCCGGTCGTAGCCCTCGAAGTTGGGCGCGAACAGGCTGAGGATGATGCGGTTGGCCATGACCACGTTGGCGACGTCCTGCAGAGAACCGCCCTTCGCCTCGGGGAGGCTCATCGTCTCCTTGAACGCGGCATCAGTGAAGACGACGACAACACGGGCGGCGTCGCTGCGGTAGCGCCACTTGGCGGGATCTTCAGACTGGGAGCCCTTCGGCGTCGCCTCCATGGTCGCCACCTTGTAGAGCGCGTCGAGCAGGGACTCGGGTTCGTCGCCCCCGCCCTGCGCCTTGAGCGACGCGAGTTGCGCCTTGAGCGCGGCGGTGTCGCGGACGAACGGATGATCGTCGATCCACTCGACCCCTTCGGACGCAGCGGCCTCGATGTCGCGATAGCCGACGACCTTGCCGCGCCAGTCGCGTATGGGGGCGGCGTTGTTGGCGTCACCCGAGCTGAGCGAATCGACGAACGCCTCGATGTTCGTGCGCAAGGCATCGATGATCGGCGCCATGCTGCCGGTGACGTCGATGAGGAAGACGACGTCGGCGACCCCCTTGGTCTTGGCGCGCGTTTGCGGCGCGGCCGCGGGCATGGCGGGCTCCGACTGCCCAGCCGACTCGGCTGCCACGGGATCTGCGGCGAGACCCGACTCGGCGCCCTCCGGCCCAGGGGAAGGCGTCGCGATGGTATCGTCGCCCGACGGCGTTTCTGCCGCAGGCGGCGTGGTGATTTCGGTGTCGTCTGTTGCCATCTCTCGCTCCGCGGAAGGGCCGGTCAGGGGAATGTGCTCAAAGATTCTGGACGAATGCATATCGCGGTCCAGCCGTTTCCTGCGATCAAAACGACTGAGTTGTGGATGGGACGAGCGGGATCAGAATCGAACCCCGTTGAACGACGCGGTCGTGGTATTCCGCGAGGAGCCGCGCGGCTATCGCAGCGCCTTCGCCGCTGCGCACCAACATCACCACCGACCCTCCGAAGCCGCCGCCGGTGAGTCGCGCGCCGTACACGCCGGCATCGTCGCGCCCTAGATCGACTAACAGGTCGAGCTCGGCGGTCGACGTCTGATAGTCGTCCCTCATCGAGTCGTGCGAGGCGTAGAACAACGTGCCCGTGCGTTCCAGATCGCCAACGGATAGCGCCTCAGCGGCATCGCGGACGCGCTGGTTCTCGGTCACGATATGCCTCGCTCGCCTGGCCCACGGTTCGGGCAGGGCGTTGATGCGGTCGAGGTCGGCCTCGTCGAGGTCGCGCAAAAACGACACTCCCAGGCGCGCGGCCGCTTCGAACGACTCTTTCCGGCGCGTGGCATACTCGCCGCCCGCATGATGATGACGCACGCCTGAATTGATCACGACCAGTTCTGCCTGGCCCGGCAGCAGCAGGCGCTGGAAGTTCAACGAGCGCGTATCGAGAAAAAGCGCCTCGCCCTCACGAGCGAGGCTGCAGGCCATCTGGTCCATGATCCCGACCGGCGCGCCCACGAATTCGGTTTCCGCGCGTTGCGCGATCCGCGCCAGCGCGACATCGTCGAATGACAGCGCGAACAACTCGCGCAGGCCGCGCAGCAGGGCTACCTCGAGTGCCGCGCTCGACGACAGGCCGCTCCCGAGGGGCACGTCGGACTCGATGCGGAGGTCGAACCCCGGCAAGGTGGGCGCCACGGTGCTCAAGGCTTTGGTCACGCCCTGGATGTAATCGACCCACGTGTGGCTGAGCGTTTCCACACCCAAGACGTACCGGCGCGATGAATTCCCCGTTTCGCGGCTCGTCGCATGGACGGCGCGGTCGTCCCTGGCGCGCAGTTCGACTCGGGTCCGCTGCGGGATGACCGTCGGCAGGACCAGCCCCTGGTGATAGTCGGTGTGCTCGCCGATCAAATTGACGCGGCCGGGCGCCTCGGCGGTGACGCTACGCATCGACGACGACGCTGATGGCCTGCAGCTGGGCAACCGTGCTTTCGGGCATCGTGTCCGCCGTGAACACCCCGGCGCCGATCTCGCTGCCGGCCAGATATTTCAATCGATCAGGCATCCGCAGCGCAGGAAAGATCTGCGCGTGGACGTGGGCCTCGGGGTGCGGTTGGCCGTCAGTTGGCGCTTGCTGGAACGCGAGGATATACGGCATCGGCCGCTGCCACAGGCCATCGAGCTTGAGGAGGATTGTTTTCAGCGCGCGGGCGAAGTCAGTCCGCTCCTCGGCCGTCAAGTCGGCCAACGAGGGGACGCCTCGGTGTGGGGCCACCCAGACCTCATACGCATAACGCGCGCAGATGGGCGTGAACCCCGTCGCCAGCGGCCCGTTGTAGATCAGCCGCGTGCCGTCGCTCACTTCGTTTTCGATGAACGCCTCCAACAAACCCTCGCCATGCTCTTCGAAGTACAGGCGCTGTTGCTCGAGGGCCCGCGCCGGAATCGGCGGCACGAAGGGATAGGCGTAAATCTGGCCGTGCGGATGATGCAAGGTGACCCCGACTTCAACGCCGCGATTTTCGAACGGGAAGACATACGCCACGTCGTCGCGTTGGCCGAGTTCGCGATAGCGATCTGCCCAGACCTCCAGCAGCAATTCGAGATGCCAGAGCGGCAGACGGCCCAGCGTGGCCGTGCTGTCCTGGGTGAAGACCACTACTTCGCAGGCGCCCAGGGCCGGGGCCGTGGGGATGCTCAACTCGGGAGGCTCGTGGGCCGTGTGCGCAAGCGTCGGGAACAGGTTGTCGAACACCGCCACATCCCACGGCCCGGCCGGAACCTCCGTCGGCTGTGCCGGATCCGTCGTCGGCGCCAGCGGGTTGTACTCGGCGGGCGGAAGAAATGTCCGGTGCTGGCGATGACCGGCATAGGCGACCCATTCGGCACGCAGCGGGTGCCAGCGCAGGTGCGGATTCGGCGCGTGTGGCGTGGAACTGGGCGACGGCGCGCTGATGATGCCGTCGATCGGCGCACGCGCGTACAACATCAGCGCGCGGCCGTCAGGTTTGACCAGCGCGCGCTTGTGCATCATGGTTCGTCGGCCTCGATGGCCAGTTGCCCGCCGACTTGCTCGAGCCCGTCGTGGCGGACGGCCGACGGCCCAGCCGTCGCGGTCTTGATGTCCTGAAGGGGAATCTTCGGCGTCCGATCGGCGTAGACCAGCCCGTTTGATTCCTGATACGTGTCGGCAAACTGCGTGTAGCAGAAGCCGGAGAAGATTCCCAGCTCGCGGACCACTTCGAGCAGCCTGGTGTATTGCTGCGCGAACTGCTCGGGCGTTGACGCCGTGGCGTAACCCCATCCGCCATCGGCCTTGGCGCGGGCCAGCGCAATCCCGCCGAACTCCGTCAGCATCAGCGGTAGGTCGGCATGGTGCGAACCCGCGAGCACCAGCAACCGTCCACCAGGACGCTCGCGTTTGAACAACCGCGGCAGGACTTCGTCCGCATGGTAGCGCCGAGCCAGGCGCTCGGGCTGATCGTCGTAGTCGTGAATCCCGATGATGTCGGTGGCCACGCTCTCCCAGCCGTCGTTGCCGATCACGGGCCGTGTCGGGTCGAGCGTCTTGGTGAGGTGATACAGCGCTTGAACGTAATGGCGCTCGCGTGCGTTGTCCGGCAGGTTGGGCACGCCCCACGATTCGTTGATGGGTACCCACGCCACGATGCAGGGGTGACTGTAGTCGCGGGCAATGGCCGCCATCCACTCGCGCGACAGCCGCGCGATCGAGTCGCGGACGAACCGATACGCGCTGGGCATTTCGGCCCACACCACCAGGCCGAGCCGGTCGCACCAGTACAGGTAGCGCGGGTCTTCGATCTTCTGGTGCTTCCGGACGCCGTTGAAGCCCATCGCCTTGGCGAGTTCGACGTCAGAACGCAGCGCACCGTCGTCGGGGGCCGTCATCCCGCCCTCGGGCCAGTAGCCCTGATCGAGCACCAGGCGCAGCAGATAAGGGCGGCTGTTGAGGAGAAAGCGATCCCCCTGCGTGGTGGCGCTTCGCAGCGCCGTGTACGACTGCACTTCGTCCGCCGGCGCGCCCTGCTCGTCGCGCAGCGTCAGCGTCACGTCAATCAGCGTCGGCTCGTGCGGGCTCCACAACAGATCGTTGCGGGAATCGTCGATGCCGGGGTCGGACAACGCGATGCGCCGGTGGACCTCGCCCTTGACGACGAGATAGCTATCCGCGGCGAGCACGGTCCCGTGACAGGTCAGCGTCGCGTCGAGACGATAGCCATCGCGGATGTCCCCGGCCAGCCATGCCTCGACGCCGATATCCCAACGCGACAGGTCCGGGGTGTAGGCGAGCCGGCCGATCCAGGTGTGCGGAACATCTTCGACCCAGACCGTCTGCCAGATTCCCGACGTGCGTGGATACCAGATCGAGTGGGGTTCGAGCTGCCAGTCCTGCTTCCCACGCGGCTTGGCAAGGTCATGCGGATCGTCCTCGGCCAGTACCACAATCTCGCAGGCGGTCGACGCGAGTGACGTGATGTCGATCGTAAATGGGGTGTAGCCGCCCTCATGTTCGCCGCACAGGATGCCGTCGACCCACACCGTCGCGCGGTAGTCGACCGCGCCGAACTGGAGCAACCGCCGGGAGCCTTCCCGCAGCGGCGGCAATTCGGCCCGCCGGCGGTACCAGCAGGCCTTGAAAAATCCGGTGTCGCCGATACCGCTTGCGGGCGTTTCCGGCGCGAAAGGAACGGTGATGCGCAAGTCCCACGGGACATCGTCAGGTCCGGTGTGGACGGCGTCGCGATCGAAGGCGAAGTTCCAGTCCCCGTTGAGCGAGAACCAGTGTGAACGTCGCAGTTGCGGCCTCGGGTAGCCGCGGCCGGTAGCATCGAGGGAGTCTGAAGAGAGGGTAGGAATCATCAAGGCGGCGAACTGGTCCGGCGACGCATCAATGCAAAGTCGCCTCCACATCGACGGCCGATATACGATGTTCAGTGTCTGGATCCACGGCAGAGTCGGCATGGCGCTGAGGCCATTCAAGGAAGCGCGCTCGATCGGCGGTAGCGTCGAGCTGCTGAGCGTCGAGTTGCTCGAGGAACATGCCCGCCGCCTGGCGGCGCTGCTTTCCATCGCGCCGCGTGGAGGTGGCAACGGCCGCGCCCACCGTCGCCAACTCGAGACCCACATGCACGCCCTGCGCGGCGTGTATAACGCCCTCGCCGAGGAGGCGCGCAGCGAATCGCTGTCCCCGGCGGCGGAATGGCTGCTCGACAACTTCCACATGGTGTCGGCCGCCGCGCGTGACATCGCCCACGACCTCCCGTCCTCGTTCTTCAAGCGCCTCCCGCGTATCGTGTCGGACGAGTTTGCCGGGCTGCCGCGCATCTATGCGCTCGCGCTCGAGCTGATCGGCTCGAGCGCCGGGCGCCTCGACGCGCAGCGCCTCCAGCGTTTCATCAGCGCATTCCAGTCGGTCACGCCGCTGACGATGGGCGAGCTGTGGGCGTGGCCCAGCGTGCTCAAGCTGGCGCTGCTCGATCATCTGCGTGCTCGCGGCGATGTCCTCGCCGCTGCGCGCCAGCATCGGCTCGCCGCCGACCGCATGGCCGCGGCCATCGAGGCGTCGCCGCGCGGCATGCATCAGTGGCCGGCGCAGATTGACCACGCGTTCGTGACGCGCCTGCTGCAGCGCTCGCGCGCGCTCGGTCCGATGGCATCGCAGCTCCACCATCAGCTCGAAAACGCCCTGGCGGAACGCGGGCAGTCCATCGAAGACGCCATCCGGGCCGAAGGACAGCACGAGGCCGCCGAGCAGGCGACCGTCGCCAACCTGATCACGAGCCTGCGGCTGATCGGCACGTTCGACTGGAGCGAGTTCTTCGAGAACGTGAGCCTCGTCGAGCAGGTGCTGCAGCGCGACCCGGCCGGTGTCTACAGCCAGATGGACTTCCGCAGCCGCGACCGCTACCGGCACGCCGTCGAGGAACTGGCGGTACCGACGGGTGAGGGCCAGCTGCTGCTCGCGCTCAAGAGCGTCGAGCGCGCACGGCAGTCCCATGTGCGGACGCCGGACTCGCGCTCGGCGCACGTCGGCTACCACCTGATCGGCGGTGGCCGCCGTGAGTTCGAACGCAGCGTGGCCTGGAAGCCCGACTTCAAACATCGGGTGCGCCGGCTGTTCTTCGCGCTGGCCACCCCCGGCTACCTCGGCACCATCGCGATCGGTACGGCGCTGCTCGTGGGTCTCGCGGTCGCCTACGCGGCATCCCATGGTTGGACCGGTGCCGCCCTGGTCATCGTCGCGCTGCTCACGGTGGTGCCGGCCAGTGAAGTCGCCGTCCAATTGCTCCAACGGATCATCAGCATCCTGATTCCGCCGCGCCGGTTGCCGCGGCTCGAACTCGACGCCGTGCCGCCCACCGCGCAGACGATGGTGATTGTGCCGACGCTGCTCGATAGCGTCGAACGCGTCCGCGACCTGCTGGCGCACCTCGAAGTGCAGGCCCTCGGCAACGTCGACCCGCACATTCATTTCGCCCTGCTGACCGATTTTCTCGACGCGCCGGCCGAGGTGATGCCGCAGGACCAGGAGATTCTCGGCGCCGCCCGGGCCGGCATTGCCGAGCTCAACGCCAAGCACGTGCAGGGCGGCGTCGACCGCTTCTTCCTCTTTCACCGCCTGCGCCAGTGGAACGAGCGCGAAGGGTTGTGGATGGGATGGGAGCGCAAACGCGGCAAGATTGAGGAGTTCAATCGTCTGCTGCGCGGCGCCACCGACACCAGCTTCACGGTCACGGTTGGCAACCTCACCGTGCTGCCGCAGATCAAGTACTGCATCACGCTCGACAGCGACACACGGCTGCCGCGGGGTGTCGCGCGCGAGCTGATCGGAATCATCACGCATCCACTCAACCGGGCCACGTTCGACCCCAAGGTCGGCCGCGTCACCGAGGGTTACGGCATCCTGCAGCCGCGCATCAGCGTGACCTTCATCAGCGCGGCGGGGTCGCTCTTCGCCCGGCTCTATTCGGGGCACACCGGCGTCGACCCCTATACGACCGCGGTGTCGGACACGTATCAGGACCTCTTCAGCGAAGGCATCTTCACCGGCAAGGGCCTCTACGACGTGGATGCGTTCACCGCGGCGCTCGAGGATTCGGTCCCCGAAAACACGCTGCTCTCCCACGACCTGTTCGAGGGCCTTCATGCCCGCGTGGCGCTCTGCTCGGACGTCGAGCTCGTGGACGACTACCCGTCGAGCGTGTTGTCCCACGCCCGCCGGCAGCATCGCTGGGTGCGCGGCGACTGGCAGATTCTGTTCTGGCTGTTCCCGTTCGCGCCGTCGCGTCTCGGGCTGACGCGCAACACGCTGCCGCTCATCGGCCGCTGGAAGATTCTCGACAACCTGCGCCGCAGCCTCGTCGCGCCGACGCTGCTGGCCTTGCTCGTCGCCGGGTGGATTGCGCTCCCCGGGGCACCCTGGGTCTGGACGCTCGCCGCGGTGGGCGTCGCCGCCTCGCAATTGCTGCCGCTGCTTGCCAGCCTGCTGATCGGCCCCGGCCGCTCGCAGTCGGTCCCGGTCTTCCTTGGCAACCTGCGCCGCGACGTGGTGACAGCGCTGGCGCAGATCTCTCTCAGCGTGACCTTCCTGGCCTTTCACGCGTTCGACGCGGCGCACGCCATCGTCCTGACCCTCGTCCGGCTGGTTGTCACCAAGCGTCGTCTGCTGGAGTGGGAGACCGCGGCCGCGACCGCGGGCCGCGCCGCGGGCCTGGTTGGGCAGAAAGGCCTGCGACGCTTCCTGGCAGACATGGCCGCCAGCCCGGTGATCGCCGGGTTGGTGACCGCCGCCATCCTCGCGTGGCAGCGGGAGCCTCTACCTGTTGCCGCGCCCTTTCTCCTGCTGTGGACGATGGCGCCGGCCGTGGCGTACTGGCTCAGCGTACCGGTGGGTGCGCGTGAGCGTACGCTCGGGGAGCAGGAGCGCGCGCTCATGCGGCGCACGGCGCGCAAGACCTGGCGCTACTTCGAGACGTTCGTGACCGAAGCCGACGGCTGGCTGCCGCCCGACAACTTTCAGGAAAGCGACGACGTCACGCGCGTGGCGCGCCGGACGTCGCCGACCAATATTGGCATGGGCATGTTGTCCACGCTGGCCGCGCACGACCTCGGCTATCTGTCCACCGGCGACATGCTGACGCGGTTGGACGCGACGCTCACGTCGCTCGAAGGCCTCGAGCGCTACCAGGGACACTTCCTCAATTGGTACGACACGGAAACGCGTGAACCATTGCACCCGCGCTATGTGTCGACCGTGGACAGCGGCAACCTTGCTGGTGCCCTGCTCGCGCTGTCGCAGGGTGTGCTCCAGCTCGAGGACGCACCGCAGACGCGCAACCAGCGGCTGGAGGGGCTGGCCGACACCGCCTATCTGCTCGCCGCCGCTTCGTCATCGGCGAACATGGACGTCGCGACTCGCGAGGCCATCACGGAGATCAACCGTCTGGCGCGCACGATTGCGACGGCGGCCAGTCGCGCCGCCGTGCCGACGGCCACGGAGGAGGCGCGGGCCGGCTTCGTTCAGACGATTCACAGGTCGGCTGGGCAACTCGCCGCCGTGCCCGCCAAACTCCGTCGGTCGAATCAGCCTTACGCGGGCACCGAGATCGCCTACTGGAGCAACGCCGTTTGCGACGCGGCGGCGCGCCTCGACGGCGAGTCGCCGGTCGCGGGCCACGCGCTGCGTGCGCTCGCCGGCCGGATGGCGGCCGTGGCCGACGGCATGCGCTTCGACTTCCTCTACGACCGCCGGCGCCGGATTTTTTCCATCGGCTACCGCCTGGCCGACGCCGACGGCCCCGGACGGCTCGACGCGTCCTTCTACGATTTGCTGGCCTCGGAAGCGCGTCTGGCCAGTTTCGTGGCCATCGCCAAGGGTGACGTGCCGCAGCACCACTGGTTCCATCTCGGGCGTCTGGTGACCAACGTGGACGGGCGCGCCACGCTGATGTCGTGGGGCGGCACGATGTTCGAGTATCTGATGCCGCAATTGCTGATGCGCAACTTTCCGGGCACGCTGCTCGATCAAAGCTGCCGCGCGAGCGTGCGTCGCCAGATCGATTACGGCAAGCGCCGGGGCGTCCCTTGGGGCATTTCTGAATCCGCCTATGCCTTTACCGATCGCGAAGGCAACTATCAGTACCGCGCGTTCGGCGTGCCCGGCCTTGGACTCAGGCGCGGACTGGTCGACGACCTGGTCATCGCTCCCTATGCGACGGCGCTGGCGAGTCTGGTCAACCCTGCGGCCGCGGCGGAAAATTTCGAACGGCTGTCGGGCCTGGGCCTCGAGGGGCGCTACGGCTTCTTCGAAGCGCTCGACTACAACCCGCGCAGCCGCGACCTCGAGGCGCAGTCAGAATCGGCCGCACGTCCCGTCGTCGTGCGCGCGTATTTCGCGCATCACCAGGGCATGTCGCTGATCGCGCTCGCCAACGTGGTCCTCCAGGATGTGTTCGTGTCGCGCTTTCACGCCGAGCCGCGCATCCAGGCGACCGAGCTGTTGCTGCAGGAGCGCGTGCCGCGCGAGGCCATTTTGTCGGAACCGCGGCCGGCCGAGGCGGCCACTGCCCGGCCGTCGCTCCCAGTCTTTGCGTCGCGACGCTTCCGTTCGCCGCACACCAAACACGTGCACACGCACTTCCTGTCGAACGGCCGTCTCACCACGGCCGTGACCAACGCCGGCGGCGGCTACAGCATGTGGCGCGACATCGCGGTCACGCGCCGCCGGGAAGACCCCACGTGCGACGCCGGTGGTCATTACATCTACCTGCGCGATCCCTGGTCGAATCGCGTCTGGTCGGCCACGCACCTGCCGCTCGGCACCGAGGCGGACCAGTTCGACGCGATCTTCGATCTCGACAAGATGACGTTCCGCCGCCGCGATAGCGACATCGACACGCTGCTCGAGATCACGGTGTCGTCGGAGGACGACGTGCAGGTGCGGCGGTTGAAAGTGACCAATCGCGGTACGCAGACGCGGGAGATCGAGATCACCAGCTACGTCGAAATCGTGTTGGCGCGGCCGGAAGACGACTTCGCACATCCGTCGTTCGGCAAGCTGTTCGTGGAAACGGAATTCGATCCGCAGAGCGCCGGACTGCTGTTCAGCCGCCGCCCGCGCGCTGCCGACGAGGCGCCGCTGGTGGCGTTTCACGTCCTCGGCGTCGATGGGCCGCGCCTCGGCGGCGCTGTCGAGTGGGAAACGGATCGCGCGCGCTTCCTCGGCCGCGGCCGTACGCCGGCCAACCCCATCGTGCTCGACGGACGCGGTTTGTCCGGCACCACCGGTGCGGTGCTCGACCCGATCGGCGCGCTGCGTGAGCGCGTCAGGCTCGCGCCCGGCGCCACCATCCGCATCGTCTTTGCCACCGGCGTCGCGCCCGACCGGACGGCGGCGTTGACGCTGGCGCGCAAATATCGCGACGGCAGCGCCGCGGCGCGCGCGTTCTCGATGGCGTTCACGCACGTCCACATCACACTGCAGCACCTCGGCATCAGCGACGAGCAGGCGATCCTGTTCGATCGGCTGGCGTCGCGCGTGTTCGGGTCGGACATGTCGTGCATCAGCCCCGCCGATCTCGCGGCCAACACCCTCGGCCAGCAAAACCTGTGGGGTC
>Ga0136624_1000420_pt1 | contig 16150 bp, 17 predicted proteins | sample AntDrymUQ4692206_2_FD_104802 | JGI IMG/M metagenome (GOLD analysis project Ga0136624, IMG submission 104802) | Polar desert sand microbial communities from Dry Valleys, Antarctica - metaG UQ469 (22.06) | ecosystem: Environmental > Terrestrial > Soil > Desert | place: Antarctica: Dry Valley... | reverse complement strand
CTCGAGGCGCTCATGCAATCGGCGGGTCATCTGGTCCAAGACCAGCGGCGGCACCAGACCAGACACGTCACCACCACCGGCTGCCACCTCTTTGACCAGACTGGAAGCCAGGAACGACCACTCCGGCGCAGCCGGCAAGAAGACGGTCTCCACCCCGGTCAGGCGCGCGTTCATCTGGGCCATTTGCAACTCATAGTCAAAGTCGGTGACGGCTCGCAGGCCCTTGACGATCGCACCGATCCCCCGCCGCCGGCAGAAGTCGACAAGCAGCCCCTCGAACGACTCGACGGTGACCGTGGGCTGGTCGACGGTCACCATGCGCAGCATGTCGACCCGCTCGTCCACCGAGAACAATCCCTGCTTGGCGTCGTTGACCAGCACCGCCACCGTCACATGCTCAAAGAGCTCGCAGGCTCGGGCCAGGATGTCGAGGTGCCCATTGGTGACCGGGTCGAACGACCCTGGGCATACCGCGGTGGGCACGGCGGCGGCTCCCCTGGTCAGGTTCCTCGGGCGGTTCAGGCCCGCTGACCGTACCAAAGCGTGGTCTCGCCGTAGCGCCTCGCGCCCACATCATCGACATCGTCCGGGAAGGACCACGGCTCGGCCCGGGTCGGTCGCTCCACGACCAGCAACGCTCGCGGTGCACACCAGCCACCCGCCAAAGCGGCTGCGAGCGTGGTGCGCACCCCGGTCGCGTCCGCGGCGTACGGGGGATCGGCGAAAAGCAGGTCGGCCAGCACCCGCGGACTCTCGGCGCATACCCGCTCTGCGCGCCGGCCGAGCACCTCAACGTTGCCGGCGACCCCCAATGCCTCGGCATTGCGCCGTATGACGGTGGCCGCGCGACGATCAGACTCGACCAGCACAGCGCGGGCTGCGCCACGCGACAGCGCCTCCAGCCCGACCGCTCCGGACCCGGCGTACAGGTCGAGAACACCGGCATCACTGAGCCCACCCAGCAACGACTCAACCCGCGAGAACAACCCCTCACGCACGCGGTCGCTCGTCGGCCTGGTGCTGTCGCCTGGCGGGGTGTCGATTCGCCGACCGCCGAGGCTGCCCGCCACGATCCTGGTCACGACCGCTCAGGCCTTGTCGATGTAGTCGGCACCGCTGGTGTCCTCGAGGTTGGCCACCGCCGCCCGCAGCCCGGGCAGACGTTCGAGGTCGGGGTCGCCGTCCACCAGCTCGGTGGCATCGGCGCGCGCCTGGGCGATCACGTGCTCGTGCTGGACGACCGAGAGCAGCCGCAGGCTGGAACGCCGCCCAGACTGGACGGCGCCGAGCACGTCTCCCTCGCGCCGCAGGGTGACGTCCAGCTGGGAGACCGCAAAGCCGTCGGTGGTGGCTGCCAGGTCGGTCAGCCGCTTGCGCGCCGGGCTGTCCGCATCGGCGTCGGTCACCAGCAGGCACAGTCCGGCGGCTGCGCCTCGGCCGACCCGACCACGCAGCTGGTGCAACTGCGACAGCCCGAAGCGCTCGGCATCGAGGACCACCATCACGGTCGCGTTGGGCACGTCCACCCCGACCTCGACCACCGTGGTCGACACCACCACGTCGACGGCACCGGTGGTGAACCGGTCCATCACAGCGTCCTTGACGTCCGGCGGCAGCCGACCGTGCAGCACCTCGACGCGCAGCCCGGCCAGCGGACCAGCCTGCAGATCCGCAGCGGTGTCCAGCACCGCGTGACCTGGCGGCAGCCGCGGCGAGTCGGGATCAGGCTGCTGCGGTGCTGACTCCTCACCGGAGTCACCGGCTGCCTCGTCGGCACCGATGCGCGGACAGACGACGTAGGCCTGCCGACCTTGGGCTACCTCCTCCCGTACCCGTTGCCAGCCTCGCTCGAGCCAACCTGGGCGCTCGGCGGGCACGACCGACGTCTGCACAGGCAGCCGCCCGGCCGGCACCTCGGCCAGCACAGAGGTGTCCAAGTCACCGAAGACCGTCATCGCAACGGTGCGTGGAATGGGGGTGGCGGTCATCACCAGTACGTGCGGGCGGGCAGCCGTGCCGCGCTCGGTCAGAGCCGCGCGCTGCTCGACGCCGAAACGGTGCTGCTCGTCGACGATCACCAACCCCAGCTCGGCGAAGGCGACCCGGTCCTCGAGCAGCGCGTGTGTGCCCACGGCGATGCCGGCTGCACCGGACGAGACATCGAGCAGCGCCCGACGCCGAGCCGTCGTGCCCAGCGAGCCGGTCAACAACCGCACGGCGGTGGCACCGTCAGCGCCACCGAGCATGCCGCCGAGCGCCAGGTCACCCAGCATCGTCGTCAGCGTGCGGTGATGCTGAGCGGCGAGCACCTCGGTCGGCGCGAGCAGCGCAGCCTGACCACCGGAGTCGACAACCTGCAGCATCGCGCGCAACGCCACCACGGTCTTGCCAGAACCGACCTCGCCTTGCAGCAGTCGGTGCATCGGCTGATTACGGGACAGATCGCTCGCAATCTCCTTGCCAACCCGACGCTGTCCGTCGGTGAGTGCGAACGGCAGTCGCTGGTCGAAACGCTCCAGCAGCCCGCCAGTCACCGGCTCGCGAGCGATCGCCGGCAGCGTGTCGAGGAGCAGCCGCCGTCGCGCGAGCACAACCTGGGTCACCAGTGCCTCGTCGTAGCGCAGCCGCTCACGGCCGCACTGGTGATCGGCGACATCGTCGGGTCGGTGCACCCCCTCGAGCGCAGTGCGCAGATCGACGAGCCCGCGTCGGTCACGCAGGTCTGCAGGCAGCGGGTCGTCCAGCTCTCCGAGAGCATCCAGCGCTGCGGCACAGCAGGACGCGATCCGCCACGACGCAAGCCGTGCGGTCGCGGGATAGACCGGGATCATCGGCCGGACAAGATGCGCGGCGTAGTCCCCGTCGGCGTCGGTGGAGCTGCCACCGACCGGATCGAGCAGAACGTACTCGGGGTGCAGCAGCTGCCGCCGGCCGCGAAAACTGCCGACTTTGCCGGCGAACAGTCCGAGTGCCCCAGGTTTGAGCTTGTCGATTTGCCATGGCTGCTTGAAAAAAGTCAGCAGCAGCTCGCCGCTGCCGTCGGTGACGACCACCTCGGTGCGCACCGGCTGGCGGTTACGGCGGCGACCGTGGTCCGGCTTGCCGTACGTGCGGTTCTGCGCCGAGCGCACTCGTGCCTGCACGGTCACCTGCTCATCGACCGTCAGCGCGTCGAGGTCGGACGCGGCACCCCGCTGGACGTAGCGGCGTGGATAGTGCGAGAGCAGGTCACCGACTGTGCGCATGTCGAATGCGTCGGCCAACTTCTTGGCGCTGGGGCCACCAAGGACGAACGGCAGGCGGGTGTCGAGCGTGACGCCGGTGCTTGCGGGTGGCACCTCACTCCACCGCCAACAACAGCACATACCGAGACTGGCCACCGTCGTACACCTGCACATCGATGTCGGGCCGCCCGGCTATGACCCGCCTCTCGATCTGTCCGGCCACCCCGTCGGCCAGGTCGGCACCAGTCACGATCGTGACCAGCTCGCCGGAACCGCCGAGAAGTCGGTCGACAACCTGCGCACCGATGCTGGCGACGTCCTTGCCAACCAGGGCGAAGTCTCCATCGACCACCCCGAGCACATCGCCGGGCTCGCACGGACCAGCGGTGGTCATTGCTTGGCCCAGGGCAATCGTGACCGCGCCGTGGCGGGTCTGTCCGGCCGCGGCACTCATCTGGACCACGTCGTCGTCGAAGCTGCGCCCGGGATCGTGCACAGCCAAGGCGGCGATGCCTTGCACTTGTGCCGTGGTGGGGATCACCGCGACCCGCACGCCCTGCTCCCGGGCTTGGTGGGCGGCCGCCTCGGCGGCCGCCACTGCCGACCGGTCGTTGGGCAGCAGCACCGCCTCGCCGACCGGGCCGTTCGCTGCTCCGACGACGGCGGCCAACAGCTCGTGGGCGCGGGTGCGCCTACCGTGCGCCGACTCGACCACCTCGGCCCCGGCGCTGCGAAACAGTGCGGCCAGCCCAGGGCCAGCAGCAGTGAGCACGACGGCTCTTCCCCGGCGAGGCCGAGTCGGTGGCGCGTCCACCTGGTCGGCGAAATGGGTGACCAGAATGCGATGGGGGCGCCCGACGCTGGTACCGACCTCGATCGCGGCCCCGACGTCATCGACGTGGACGTGCACGTTCCACAGCCCCTCGCCACCGACGACCGCCAACGAGTCACCGAGCGGCCCGAGGGCGGCACGAAGGGCGGGGATGGTGTCATCTGGCGCATCCAGCAGGTACATCACCTCGTAGGCCGGTCCGGTGCTTGACGGCTGGTCGTCGATCGGCCGGATCGGAACCGGCAGCATCCGGCGGGGGTGACTTGCCTGCGGAGTGACCCGCCCCGTCAGAACCCGTTCGGTGGTGTCAAGCAGCACCACCAGGGCGCGGCCACCAGCGTCCACAACACCGGCCCGGCGCAACGGCTCGAGCTGGTCGGGGGTACGCGCCAGCGCATCGTCTGCCGCAGTGGTAGCGGCCCGTAGCACCGCCGGCAGGGACGCGTCCCGGCCAGCCGCCGCCTCGGCTCCGTCCGCGGCGGCCCGGGCGACGGTCAAGATGGTGCCCTCGACCGGGTCACCCACAGCAGCCCACGCTGCCTCGGCCGCGCTTCGCAGCACCCGGGCGTAGAGCTGGCCGGACGTGCGCGGGTCTCCGACGGGGTTGCCAGCCAGCAGCAGCGGCACGCTCACCCGCAGGAGCTGGGAGACGATCACCCCCGAGTTGCCGCGGGCACCGCGCAGTGCTCCGTCGACGAAGGCGCGGCCGACCTCGGTGATGTCGCTGCCGGTCGCGGCTGCATCAGCCGCTGCCTGGGCCGCGGACTCGACGGTGAGGTAGACGTTGGTTCCGGTGTCGGCGTCGGGCACCGGGAACACGTTGAGCGCGTCGAGCTCAGCCCGAGCGGCCCCAAGCGCGACCACCACCTGCTCACGCCAGCGCGCGAACAGGTCAAGGGCCGCCTCAGCTGTCACTGCAGGGAGATTAGTAGGCGCCGCCCCCGTCCGTTACGCTTGTCTGGTTGCCCGCCTCCGTGGGCACCCGTCGCCTCACCGGCGCGGCGCACGACATCGACTTTTCCAGGAGTGTTTCGCCATGGCTGCGGTCTGCGACGTCTGTGGCAAGAGCCCCGGCTTCGGCAACAATGTGCCGTGGTCACGCAAGCGTACGAAGCGGCGCTTCGACCCCAACATTCAGCGCGTGCGCGCGAAGATCGGTGCGACGCCGAAGCGGATGAACGTGTGCACCTCGTGCTTGAAGGCGGGCAAGGTCACCCGCTGATCTGACGGGCGCGACCGACCCCACCCGGCCCGCCGCTCAGCCGAAGTGCTGGTGGCCCTGACTTCCCTCGTATGTGGCACCGTCGACAGTGACGCTGGCGCCAGCCGCCACAGCACCCACCACAGTCCAGCCAGGCGGCAGCAGCACGTCCGGTGGGAAGGTCGCTGCCAAGGCGTGATCGTCACCGCCGGTGAGGATCAGCCGCATCGGGTCAATGCCCAGCGCCGCCCCCACGGCTTGCAGCGGCTCCGGAACCGCGAAGGCGTCCGCCCGTACATCGATAGCCACGTCGCTCGCCGCAGCGACATGTGCCAGGTCGGCCAACAAGCCGTCGCTCACGTCGACCAAGGCGGTGGCTCCGGCAGCCGCCGCGACCGGACCCTCGGCGTACGGGGGCTGCGGCCGCCGGTGCGCGTCGACCACCACCCGAGGAGAGCGGAAACCCCGGCTGAGCACGGCGAAGCCGGCAGCAGCCCAGCCGAGACGGCCAGCGACGGCGACTACGTCCCCGTCTTGAGCAGTGCTGCGACGCACAACCGGCCCGGAGGCATCGCCCAGCACGGTCACCGCCACCTGCACCTGGTCAGCCGCCGACACGTCGCCGCCCACGATCCGCGCACCGACCTCGGCCGCCTCGTCGACCAGCCCGCGGGTCAGGTCGAGCGCCCACTGGGCGGGCAGGTCCGCCGGGGTGGACAGGGCCACCACGAGTGCACGAGCTCGACCGCCCATGGCGGCGATATCGGCGAGGTTCGCCGCGGCAACCCGATGACCAACGTCCACCGCAGACGACCAGTCGCGACGAAAGTGCCGGCCTTCGACAGCGACGTCGGTGGATACGAGCACCTCGCCGCCGCCGATGCGGACGACGGCGGCGTCATCTCCCGGGCCGACCAGCACACCGTCATCGAGGTCGGGCTCGGCTGCGAGCAGCGCCGTCACGGCGGTCACCAACCCGTGCTCGCCCAGTGCGGCAACGCTCTGGTCGGCTAGGGTGCTCTGCGGATGGCTCGACGTCATGGACGCCATCTTGTCTGACCTTGACCCGTTGGCTGTAGGTTGGTCCGGCGCGGCGGCCCACAGGGTCGCCACCCGTCGATGTGGAGGACGTCATGGTGGTGCAGGCCTACATCCTCATCCAAACCGAGGTCGGCAAGGCCGCCGACGTGGCCCGTGAGATCGCCGACGTCAGCGGCGTCACGCTTGCGGAGGACGTCACCGGCCCGTACGACGTGATCGTGCGCGCGGAGGCCGGAAACGTCGACGAGCTAGGCCAGCTGGTCGTGGCTCGGGTGCAGAACGTTCCGGGCATCACCCGCACCCTCACGTGCCCTGTCGTCCACATCTGAGCGGTCCGTGATCCGACCGGGTCTGGTCACAGGCATTGCCACAGCGACACTGGCCGTCGGTTGCTCGTCACCCGTGGCGGTCGAGTCGCCGGCGCTCGAAGGCAATTCCGCCCGGCTGTGCTCGGCCCTCGCCGAAGAAGCCCCAGCCAGCGTCGCCGACGCCGAACGCCGTGCGGTGGACACCACTGGCACCGCGCTGGCGTGGGGCGATCCGCCGATCGTGCTGACCTGCGGTGTGCCGGTGCCGCCGGAGCTCAAGCCCGGTGCACGCTGCGACACCATCGACAAGGTCGACTGGTTCACCCGTGACGGCGCCGACGGACTCGTGTTTGCCACTATCGGGCGCGCCACCACGGTGGAGGTGCGGGTGCCCGACGACTACGAGCCGGCAGGTGACGCGCTCATCGACCTGGGTGGCGCCGTGCGGGCTGCGGTGCCGGTCGTGAAGCGGTGCCTGTGAGTCAGCCCGCCCGGTCGGGTTGCCCTAGTTCCGCCGAGACCACCCCGCCAGTGTGCGCAGACGCACCACGGTGAGCCCGCGCGGTGGTGCGTTTGCGCACGCACTCAGCGCAGGCCGGTGCCTCGCTCGAGCGCGAGCTGCAGCAGCCGGTCCACCAGCGCCGCATAGGGCACCCCGGTCGCCGCCCACAGCTGGGGGAACATCGATGTCGGAGTGAACCCCGGCATCGTGTTGATCTCGTTGACCACGACCGAGCCATCGGGCAGATAGAAGAAGTCGACCCTGCCCAACCCCTCGCAGCCAATCGCGTCGAAGGCTTCGACCGCCGCCGCCCGCACCTGGGCGGTCACAGCCTCAGGCAGGTCCGCGGGGATCTGCAGTGCGGCGGTCCCGTCGACGTACTTGGCCTCGAAGTCATAGAAGTCGTGACCGGCCGACGGATCGATGGTGATCTCTCCCACCACACTGGCCTCTGCCGGGCCGGCAAGCCCCTGCAACACGCCACACTCCACCTCGCGCCCACCCAGGACGCCCGCCTCGACGAGCACCTTGGGGTCGTGTGACTGAGCCTCCGCAACAGCTGCGTCCAGTTGGTCGAGGTCATCGACCCGGCTGATCCCAAAGCTCGACCCCGCCCGGGCCGGCTTGACGAAGACTGGCAGCCCGAGCGCCTCCACCTCGGCACGGACGGCGGCGGCGTGCTGGCTCCACCGCCGCGGCCGCACCACCACGTACGGCAGCTGCGGCAGGGCTGCGGCGGCGAACGCAAGCTTCATGAACTCCTTGTCCATGCCCACCGCGCTGGCCAGCACACCGGCGCCGACGTAACGCACCCCGGCCATCTCGAGCAGGCCCTGCAGCGTCCCGTCCTCGCCCCACGGCCCGTGCAGCAGCGGCAGCACCACGTCCACATCACCGAGCGCGCGCGGGACGGTGCCCGGCTCGGAGACCACAAGCCCACCCTCGTCTGACGGCCGCAGCGCAACGGTGGCGCGGGCCGCGTCCACCTCGGGCAACCTGCCGTCGGTGATCGCGAACCGCTGCGGGTCTTCGGACTCCAACACCCAGCGACCATCGGGAGTGATGCCTACCGGAAGCACCTCATAACGATCCGGGTCGAGGACGCGGATGACGTCGGCAGCGGTAAGACAGGAGACGCCATGCTCGCTGGATCGCCCCCCGAAGACGACGGCCACCCGGGTGCGGCCGGTCTGCTCAGCGGGCGTACGCATCGGGTGACAGTAGCGGCCGGGACAATGGGCGGCATGGATGCCATGCCCGACGCGCACACACCCGACCTGCGGCCCGCCACGCTTGTTGTCACAGCCGGCCGTCCGCCACACGAGCCTGATGCCCCGCTCAACCAGCCGCTGGTCGCCGCCAGCGTCTACGTCGCCGGAGGCGACCGCGAGTACGGCCGCTACGCCAACCCGACGTGGGAGGCGTTCGAGCAGGCACTGGCGCTGCTCGAGGGCGGCGGGAAGGCACTCGCATTCTCGTCCGGGATGGCTGCGGTGACCGCTGTCCTCGATCTGGTCGCCGACGGTGAGGCCATCGTCGTCCCGCAGCACGCCTACCTCGGTGTGCTGCACCAACTCGCCTCGATGGAGGCGAAGGGCCGGCTGAGCGTACGGACCGTCGACATCACCGACACCGACCAGGTGCTCGCGACACTCGACGACGCCGCGGTGCTGTGGCTGGAGTCGCCCACCAACCCGGCGCTGGAGGTTGCCGACATCGAGACGTTGGCCGCGGCCGCACACGGGGCCGGCGCGACCTGCGTTGTCGACAACACGTTTGCGACCCCGCTGCGGCAGCGGCCGCTCGACCTCGGCGCAGACGTGGTCGTGCACGCGGCCACCAAGTACATCGCGGGTCACTCCGATGCCCTGATCGGAGCGGTCGTCACCCGCAACGAGCAGGCCTGGCTGGCGATCGACGAGCGCCGGAGGATGGCCGGCGCGGTCCCCGGGGCGCTGGAGACCTGGCTGGCGCTGCGCGGCATGCGCACGCTGGCGCTGCGGGTCGACCGGGCCGAGGCGAACGCGCAGACGCTGGTGCAGCGGCTCGGCGAGCACCCGGCGGTGAGTACCGTGCGCTACCCCGGCTTCGGTGGGGTCGTGGCGATTGAGTTCGCCGGCGGCGCGATCGCCGCCGATCTGGCCGTGCACAGCACCCGGCTGTGGGTGCACGCCACCAGCTTGGGCGGGGTGGAGTCGACCCTGGAACGACGCCGGCGCTGGAAGGGCGAGGCGACGACCATCCCCGAGGACCTGGTGCGGCTGTCGGTCGGCGTGGAGGACGTCGACGACCTGTGGGCTGACCTCAGCGCCGCGCTGGACGCGACGGGCGAGCTACCGGGCTAAGGAGCCTCACCGCTCGGACGTGGCCGCCCGAGAGATCAGTGACGTCAGCATCTCCTGCGGACTCAGCTCGCCGTCAAGCACCCGCGTCACATGCTCGACGATCGGCATGTCCACGTCGTGCCGGCGAGCCAGCTCGCGCAGCGACTCCGCCGACTTCATCCCCTCGGCGACCTGCCGGGTGGAGGCCACCACCTGCTCGACGCTCATACCCGATCCGAGCCGCTCGCCGAACGTACGGTTGCGCGACAGTGGCGAGGAGCAGGTGGCCACGAGGTCCCCGAGCCCGGCCAGGCCAGACATCGTGAGCGGATCTGCCCCGGCGGCCTGCGCGAGGCGTCCGGTCTCGGCCAACCCCCGGGTGATGACCGAGGCGGTCGCGTTGTCGCCGAGACCGAGCCCCGACGCCATCCCCACTGCCAAGGCGATCACATTCTTGGTGGCGCCGCCGAGCTCGCAGCCCACCACGTCTGTGTTGGTGTACGGCCGGAAAGTCGGGGTGTGGCACAACTGCTGCAACCGGTTCGCGACCTGCTCGTCGGAGCAGGCCACCACGCTGGCTGCCGGCTGCCGTTGGGCGATCTCACGCGCAAGGTTGGGGCCGCTGACCACACCGACCTGTCCGGGCGATACGCCGGTGACCTCGACGATGACCTCACTCATCCGTTTCGCGGTGCCCAGCTCCACGCCCTTCATCAGGCTGAGCAGCACGACATCGGGCGTCAGCAACGGCACCCACGACGCGAGGTTGTCGCGCAGCGTCTGCGACGGCACGGCGACCACGACGACAGGGGCGTCCGCGAGGGCCTCGGCGGGGTCGGATGAGGCGCGCACTGCGTCCGGCAGCCTGATGCCGGCCAGGTATTCGGGGTTCTCGTGCGCGCCATTGATCTGCTCGCAGAGCTCGGCTCGGCGGCCCCACAGGCGCACCTCGCTGCCGGCGTCAGCGAGGACCAGGGAGAAGGCACTCCCCCACGAGCCGGCACCCATCACCGCCACTCGCGTCACGTGCTGTCTCCCTGCTGATGGCGGCTGGGCCTGCGGGTGGGTCGGTGTGGGTTGCCGGTGGTCGGCGCCCCGGCGCTTCGCGGGTCGAACCGTACCGCCGGCGGTGTCTGTCCCCGCAGTTGTCCCAGCAGGCCAGTGATGGCGGCCATCACCCGGGCGGTGGCCTCGCGCAACAACTCGGCGGTCACCGGCAGACCCCGCAGGTCGTCCAGGTCGACCGGTGGTCCGACCAGCACGTCGTTGACCGGCCGGGCAAGCAGCCGCGGTCGCCGCGCATACGGTGGGAGCAGCTCGTGCGCTCCCCACTGTGCACACGGCAGCACAGGGCAGCCGCTGTCCAGGGCGATGCGGACTGCGCCGGTCTTGCCGACCATCGGCCACAGGTCTGGATCACGGGTCAGCGTCCCTTCTGGGTAGACAATCACCGAGCGCCCCTGCCGGACGGCGGCCACGGCGTCGCGGTATGCCTGCGCGGCGTGCTCGGTCTCGCGGTGCACGGTGATCTGACCGGTCGCGCGCAACAGCCTGCCCACCACCGGCAGCTGCAGCACCGAGCGCTTGGCCAGGTAATGCGGGGCATACCCGGAGCCGTCTACGAAGTGACCGAAGAAGAATGGGTCGGCGTAGGAGATGTGGTTGGCAGCGAACAGGAAGCCACCAGTTGTCGGCAGGTGCTCCTGGCCGCGCCACCGACGTCGGGTGAGCAGCACCATCGGCACCCAGAGCAGCGCGACGCACAACGTCAACGCCGCCCCGCGGCGCTCCCTACGAACCACCTCACACGCCCTTCATCGTCGCCCGACTCTAGTGCTGGCTCCGTTGCTGACAGGATCGGTGGCGATGGGTGCGCCGACGAACACACGCTGGGTGGCAGTGGTGCCGGTCAAGGCGCTGGCAACAGCGAAGTCGCGCCTTGCCGCGGGCTCGCCTGAGCATCGCCAGGCCCTCGCCGGCGCCTTCGCAGCGGACACCATCAGCGCTGTGCGCTCGGTCAGCAACGTCGAGCTGGTGCTGGTCATCTGCGGTGACCGGCCGCTCGCCCAGACGTTCGTCGCGCCCGGAGTCACCGTGTTGGACGAGCCTGAGCCGGGTGGCCTCAACGCGGCAGCCACCGCGGGGATCAACTGGGCCACCAGCCGGCATCCAGCAGCCGGCGTGGTGGTGATCCCTGCCGACCTGCCGGCGCTGCGCGCGGACGATGTGGATGCCGCGCTGTTGCTCGCTGCTCGCCACCCACGCGCAGCGTTGGCCGACCGCGAGGGCGTCGGGACCACGATGCTGACCGGCCTGCCGGGCAGCCCACCGCGACCGCGCTTTGGCGCCGATTCGTACGCTGCGCACCTGGCTGACGGTGCGGTCGGGCTCGACGACAGCGGGCTCGATCGTGCCGTACGTGACGTGGACACCAGCCACCACCTCAGCCAGGTGCGGCTGCTGGGCGTGGGTGCGGCGACCGGCAGGGTGCTCGATGCCGGCTGACGACCGAGGCGCCGCCCCGCCACCGCATCGACCGCAGGCGCATCGGCGGCAGGCAACGGTGGCGGCTTTTGACACTGACACCGGTGCCGGGCGGGTGCTGCTGGACGACGGCATCGCGCTGGCTGTGCCGAGCGGTGCGCTGCGGCCCGGCTCAGCCCGCCTGCTGCGGCGCGGTCAGCGGGTGGTGGTCGAGCTGGACGACAACGCCGGGCATCCGGTTGTGCGGCTGGTCCACCTGCTCACGGTGCCACCGGGTCCACCGCCGGGTCCGACACCCGGGCAGGCAGCGTCTGCGGCTTCCACGACGGACGAGCCTCCTCGTACGAACTGATGTCGTCGGAGTGGGCGAGGGTTGCCGCCACGTCGTCAAGCCCCTGCAGCAGCCGCCAGCGGGTGTAGTCGTCGATGTCAAACGAGTCTTCGATGCGGCCCTCGTCGCCATCGGCGCTGATCGTCCGGTCGTGCAGGTCCAGAGTGACCACGGCTCGCCGTTGGCGCTCCAACAGGTCCCACAGCGCGGCGACCACCTTGGCGTCGACCTCCGCCGCGAGCAGCCCCGCCTTGCCAGCGTTGTTGCGAAAGATGTCGCCGAAGCGCGGGGAGACGACGGCGGCGAAGCCGTAGTCCTGCAGCGCCCAGACCGCATGCTCACGCGACGAGCCGGTACCGAAGTCCGGTCCGGCCACCAGGATGCTGGCGCCCGCTGACTCTGGCCGGTTGAGAACGAAGTCAGGGTCGGCCCTCCAGGCCGCGAACAGACCGTCCTCGAAGCCGGTTCGGGTGACCCGCTTGAGGTAGGCGGCGGGGATGATCTGGTCGGTGTCGACGTTGCTGCGGCGCAGCGCGACCGCTGTGCCGGTGTGCGTGGTGAATGGCTGCATGGCGATCAGACCTCTACAAGGTCGGCGGGTGAGCCGAGGTGGCCGAGCACTGCGGTGGCGGCGGCGACCTGCGGCGATACCAGGTGGGTGCGGCCGCCCTTGCCTTGCCGGCCCTCGAAGTTCCGGTTCGAGGTCGAGGCAGCCCGCTCCCCCGGCTGCAGGGTGTCGGGATTCATGCCCAGACACATCGAGCAGCCGGCCCCGCGCCACTCGGCGCCAGCGGATGTGAACACGGCGTCGAGGCCCTCCGCCTCAGCCTGCAGGCGTACCCGGGTGGAGCCGGGAACGACCAGCATGCGGGTGCGGTCGGCGACCCGGTGGCCGTCGAGGACCGCCGCCACCGTACGCAGGTCCTCGATGCGGCCGTTCGTGCACGAGCCGACGAAGACGGTGTCCACGTCGATGGCGCGCATCGGGGTGCCCGGCGTCAGCGCCATATAGGCCAGCGCCCGCTCGGCGGCAGCCCGGTCGTCGGCGTCGTCGAAAGCCTCCGGCGACGGAACCTGCGCGGACAGCGGCACACCCTGGCCCGGGTTGGTGCCCCAGGTCACGAACGGCGTCACCGTCGCGGCGTCCAGCACCACCTCACGGTCGAACTGCGCGTCGTCGTCGGTGGCCAACGAGAGCCAGTGGGCGACCGCGGCGTCCCAGTCGTCGTCTTGGGGCGCGTGTGGGCGCCCGCGTAGGTAGTCGACGGTGATCTCGTCGGGTGCGATGAGACCAGCCTTGGCACCCCATTCGATTGACATGTTGCAGATCGTCATGCGCGCCTCCATGGACAGCGCACGAATCGCCTCACCGCGGTACTCCACCACGTAACCCTGGCCGCCGCCGGTGCCCACCTGCGCGATCAGCGCGAGCACGAGGTCTTTGGCGCTGACCCCGTCGGGCAGGGTGTTGACGACGGTGACGGCCATCGTGCGCGGCCGTGCCTGCGGCAGCGTCTGGGTGGCCAGCACGTGCTCGACCTCGCTGGTGCCGATGCCGAAAGCCAGCGCACCGAAGGCGCCATGGGTGGAGGTGTGTGAGTCGCCGCAGACCACCGTGGTGCCGGGCTGGGTGAGCCCCAGTTGGGGGCCCACCACATGCACGATGCCCTGGTCTGCGTCGCCGAGCGGGTGCAGTCGGACGCCGAACTCCTTGCAGTTCGCGCGGAGGGTGTCGACCTGGGTGCGCGACACCGGGTCGGCGATCGGCTTGTCCACATCGATCGTGGGGATGTTGTGGTCCTCGGTGGCGATGGTCAGGTCCGGGCGCCGGACCGTACGCCCGGCCAGGCGGAGCCCGTCGAAAGCCTGCGGGCTCGTTACCTCGTGCACCAGGTGCAGGTCGATGTAGAGCAGGTCCGGCTCACCGTCGCCACGCCGTACGACATGGTCGGACCAGACCTTTTCGGCCAATGTCTGGCTCATCGGGCCAACCTCCTTGCATATCAACATGCGAGACGGCAGTATCATCTCATGGACAACACTAGCGGAGTCGGCGTGCTTGACAAGGCCGCCCACGTGCTGACCGCGCTGGAGGCTGGCCCCGCGACGCTGGCGACGTTGGTGCAGCAGACCGGGCTGGCGCGGCCGACCGCGCACCGGCTCGCTGTCGCGCTGGAGCATCACCGGTTGGTCAACCGCGACCTGCAGGGTCGCTTCGTCTTGGGGCCCCGGCTGGGCGAGTTGGCTGCTGCAGCCGGTGAGGACCGGCTGCTGGCCACCGCCGGCCCGGTGCTCGCGCGGCTGCGAGACATCACTGGCGAGTCGGCTCAGCTGTTCCGCCGTCAGGGTGATGTGCGGGTCTGCGTGGCCGGCGCCGAGCGTCCCTCCGGCCTGCGCGACACCGTGCCGATCGGAGCCCAGCTCACGATGAACGCCGGCTCGGCGGCGCAGGTGCTGTTGTCGTGGGAGGACCCCGAGCGGGTGCACCGGGGACTGCAGAATTCGTCGTTCTCAGCCGCCGAGCTGGCCGCCGTGCGAAAGCGGGGGTGGGCGCAGAGCGTCGGCGAACGCGAGGACGGGGTCGCGTCGGTCTCGGCGCCCGTGCGCGCGGCATCGGGCAAGGTGGTTGCCGCCGTATCGGTGTCCGGTCCGGTGGAGCGCCTGAGCAGGCAGCCCGCGCGCCAGCATGCTCCCGCCGTCATGGCTGCCGCCGAGCGGTTGTCGCAGAGCCTGCGCCGCGGCGCCGATTAACTGCCCCCCCAGGGAGAGACCCGCCCGTAACCCCTGCCCACGATCCGGCCCGCTCGCGATCCGCGCATTCCGTATCCGACGAAACGCGCGGATGGTGGCCAGGCGGGGGCCGCGGCCAGGTAAACGCGCAGTCAGGTCTCGGTGCGGGTGCTGAGCGCCGCGCCGGCCCTGGTGGCGCTGTCCACAAACACGGGCACCGCGGGCCGATGCCGGGCACTGGTCTGGTGGGCGATCATCAGTCGGCGATGAATCGGGCGCTGCAACTCCAGCACATCGACACCTGGGGGCTGGAAAATCTGCGCCAGGTCGGACATCAGCGTCACCCCGAGACCTGCAGCGACCATCGCGAGCGCGGTGGCCTGTTCATTGACCTGATGCGCGATGCGCAGCTCGAACCCAGCCTGTTGACAGGCCGCCCGCACCGCTCGGCCGTAGTAGGTGTGCGGTCCGGAGATGATCCAGTCGCGCTCTGCCAAGTCACCCAGCCGCACCGGGCCACCGGCGAACTGCCCAGCCGGCGCAACGAGGTGCAGTTGGTCACGACCAGCCGGAACCATGGTGAGGCTGGCTGGCCACGGCTCTGACGCCTGCGGATAGTCGATCAGGAATGCCAGGTCCAGATGACCGTGGCGCAGATCGGTGAGCGCGTCCTCGGGGTCGACCTCGCGGGTCCTGATGTTCATCTGCGGGTGATGGGTCGCCAGGTCGCTCAAGATGGTGGGGATGAGTCCGGCGGCGACCGTCGCGAAGACCCCGACGGTCAGCTCGACGGTGTGGGTGTCCCGGGCTAGCTCGACGGCCGCCCGGGCATCCTGCTCCGCATCGAGAATGATCTCGGCGTGCTCGAGGACCACTCGCCCAAGGGTGGTGAGCCGCACCCGCCGCCCGATGCGCTCAAGGATCGGAGCGCCCACCTCGTGCTCCAGGGCGGCAATCTGTTGTGAGACCGCGGACGGCGAGTACCCCAGCGAGTGGGCTGCTGTGGTGACGCCATCGTGACGGTCGACCTCGCGCAAGATGCGCAGGCGGTGCAAGCTCAGTTCCATTCACTCATTCTGAAGCAATCATGCAGTTTTGTGAACTAGACACGGACGGTTGATTTGTTCCAGACTGGACTTTCGGTCGCGGGTGTCGCGGCCTCGTGTGCAGTGG